>Ga0207675_100007330_pt1 | contig 10425 bp, 27 predicted proteins | sample KBSSwiS42_FD_184305 | JGI IMG/M metagenome (GOLD analysis project Ga0207675, IMG submission 184305) | Switchgrass rhizosphere microbial communities from Kellogg Biological Station, Michigan, USA - KBS Switchgrass S4-2 (SPAdes) (version 2) | ecosystem: Host-associated > Plants > Roots >...
TACATTCAATCCAATCCGGCAATTGGTCTTGTCCTCCCCAATGAATTCCATGCCATCGAATGACGGATGTTCATTAATAATACGCGCCCAGCCATCCACTCCCACTACGGGGACAATGCCATTATTTTTATCAGGGAATGCATATATTTCTTTTGTGAAAGGATTAAGGCTATATTGATCCGATACGATTAGAAGCGCGCTCATTTGCGCATCCGAAATAGGCTTATCCCCTTTAAAGCAAGTAGATTTCAATACATTCGTGATTTCTTCCTCTTTTAAAGAGAATTTATCGGCAAATTTTTTAGTTAGAGCAGTGCTCATTTAATATCCTTTTATTAACTTTATGTTGTTATCTAATTCTTTTAATCATAAGAATCATGTCTAGTCCCATTGCCAGAGCCATAGCCATCCCCACTGCCATAGCCTTTAATATCGCCATAGCCAGATCCAAAGCCAGATCCATCTCCATCGCCACTTCTCAGGCCATGGCCATCGCCACAGCCCCATCCATTGCCACAACCATTGCGATAACCATGTTCCCAATATAAACATCCACATTCATCTCGATAGCCTTCGTCATCTCCATGGTCGTCGCCAGATCCAGCCCCATTGCCTAAATCTTCATTAAACTCATCCATTAGATATGCCTCATTAGGAATTGCCTAGCCATTGCCAAAGCACCATCCAGCGTCAGCGCTACCGCCGCGACCTTCTCCAGTGCCATCACCAGCGCCAGAAACATCGGCAAAAATGATGCTCACTTTTGTTGAGCTTCAGGAGCATTCATAATTGAGTTAAATGCCTCGTCATTAGCTGCTATAATTTCAATAGCAACTAAGTTCACATTTTTAACAGGGGCCGGAATTCGACTTTCTTCGTGATCGATTCCATATTCAGCGATAGCTGATAAAGAAATGCCTTTTTTTGCTTTCCAATACCAAAGCCTCCTAGCATTTTCAATAATGACTTGATCACCTTCCTTAAGAATCAATTTGCCAGCCCAGCAACCAGCCGAATAAGTGCGAACAATTACATTTTGTCCTACATAAAACGCATCGATTTTTTGCATTCCATTTCTCCAAAAGTTAAACAAGATTAAAATTAAGGTCCGAGTATAGAGCGACTCGGTGCGCTTCCCTACATCATGACTAACGAGAACCTAGGCCGAACCCTTTCACCAGTGCCATGATTGCTGGTGGATGATTCCAGCTCTCAGCTCCTTCCACGCGCGGAATTCGCTCACCCATTTTCATTAATTCCACAAAACAAACCAAATACTCCTGTTACTAAAATACTCAATATCATGTACCAGAATATGAATTGCATATTAATCTCCAGGTATTAGTAATCTTCTGGACATAGCCCCATCGCCATTTCTTTCATCCGAGCCATTTCCAGAGCGAGAGCCAGAACCGCCGAAACTATAACCAGCACCACCACCCTCTCCACAGCCATTTTCATATCCTTCGCCAGAGAAAGTTCCATCGCTATAGCCAGATCCCCAGCCAAATCCGGCGCCATCTCCAGAGCCCCTGGCTAAATCACCAACCATCATCTTTATTTTTCCTCCAGATTAATCAATTAATACAACCATCCTGTTACCACAACAATCGAATCCTTTTCCTTCGCTACTTTTAAAGGAAACTCTGAAGTAACTTCACGGCGTTCATTGCCAGAAGTAGGGTAATAAATGAGATCTGCGACGAATTTGCTTTTGTCAGGATCATCAATAAAGTTGTCTCCTATGAAAAAATTATTAAGGTATTTGTAATCTCCGTCTTTTACTAAAAATTTAGGTGGATATTCTGGAATATTAATTATGAAAATGGTTTTCATTTTTCTTATTGTTTTTAACCTCAGATAGACGTTTATGAGTTCCAATTACACGTCCATTAGTGATATCGAATAGGATCGATTTAGCCCAATTTAAGGAGCGCTCTGCATCTTCTAAATCATTGGATTTAATCTTCTCCATGGCTTTAGAAATAATATCCGCCACGACCATACATCCACCGCTATGTCGATAGGCCGGCGATGTAATCATTTTAAACATCAATTGATCATATTCATTGCTAAACGAAATACCCATGATGCCCCCGGTAGGATTAGGATTCTTCTTTTACCTCTAATAATTCGTCGGTTTCCACGAACAACTCATCTAAATCTTCTTTTACTTTATCAAACATATAGTCAATATACTTTATTAAATTATTTTTATCCTCAAGAAGTTCATCAATAAGCTCGCTAAATAACTCTTCTTTTTCTTCACGGGATTCGCATTTGTTTAGCTTTTCCTCGACCATTTTTTTCCATAAATCGAAAACCTCCAGTTTCGTGCTAACCATACTTAATTTCCTTTTCAAAATGTTACCTAATCTTAATTCGTGTACTGCTAGTGATCATATTAAGGTGCCGTTAAAAACAAAGTCAACGATATCCAGAAAAATTTTGCTCTTGTTGTTTTTTGAGTGTCTTAATTTGGTACCATAGAAGCGCTAGATTAAGCTAGCTTAACAACCTTTGATATATGACAAAAAAAGAAGCTATCAAAAGAGCAGGATCCGCAAAGGCGCTTGCTGAGCTATTAGGGATAACCCAGTCAGCTTTAAGTCAATGGGGAATTTCAATCCCCAAGGCGCGCCTATGGCAATTAAAAACTTTACGATCGGAGTGGTTCAATGAGTGCAAAAAAATGGGTGTTCGCTAGAAGCATTATTGGTGCAATTATTATTCTTTTGTCTGATGCCAGCGCCTGGTTACTGATACCGTTGGTAGTTTGGCATGAGTATTCGATCTACAAAATCGATGTAGAAGATGATATCTAATAGCAATATGTAGTTCATTTATCGCAATTACTTAACATCCCAATAAGTGGCGTTCTGCCAACTTAATTTCCATTTGCCATCTTAAACATTGCAATTTTATAAATACAAAAAGGAAATATTATATGGAATGTTGTTAATTTTATATCTAAATACATTTCTAAAACGCATCGTATTTGTTGGTTTATTTGAAACTAAAGTTATCATATGCACAATAATTTCAATTGCGTTTTAGAAAAAAGTGTTATCAAAGATGCAGCAGAATCAAATTTCGATTTTTACTGTCAAAAAAAGGGCTACTAATATTATAGATATATATAACTAAAGTATGAATAAAGAGATAAATCTCTTTATTAATAATAATATTTAGTTATGGAAAAATGTGGATAACTGTTTTTTTAGAAATATTTATAAAAATAACTATTGATTTATACAAATATTAAAAAATAGGAAACATCATGTCTAACCTGAAAGATTTCACAAAAGAAAAGAGAGTGAAGTACATTTTTCAAAGGATGAAGGCAATTTATGGCGGGCAATGGTTGAACCAATGGCGCGGAGTGAACGAGAGAACGATGGAAATCGAATGGATTGAGCAGCTAGGCGATTACTTGAACGACGAATGGGTCATGGACTATGCTATCCATCATCTCAGCCCTGATTGGCCGCCTAACGCGATTGCGTTTCGAAAGCTATGCCTTGATGCTGGCCACATGAGGTCGAATAAAAAAAAACAAGCTCTGGAAGAGCCCCTTTCTGAGCGCAACGCAACGAACAAAGACATTGCTCTGGCACAGATGGAAACAATCAAAAAATTACTCGCGAATTGGTCGAAAAATGGGAAGAAGAGCCTCTAGGGTGGATGTAAATCATCGAGAGATCGTGGAGGGCCTACGGAAGATCGGCGCCTCCGTGCAATCCTTGGCGACGGTTGGCTTCGGGGTTCCTGACCTTCTCGTTGGCTTCAGAAACGAAACTTTTCTCATCGAAGTCAAAAAACCGTCTAAAACGGCCTCAGAGCGTTTTTTAAACGAAGCACAAGCAAAGTGGCACACCCAATGGCGCGGAGGCCGTGTAGGTACCGTAAAATCGATTCTTGAGGCATTCTCGTTGATTGGGGCATCTGGTTTTGTCGAGAATTTGGAAAAACAGTGACTTTTGTTGCATATTTATAAACAAAAAGTATTGATTCGATGTTTATCTAAAGAAACGCAGCTTATGTTTGGAGATCATTAAGAATCTTGGTAGGATGCTCTCCCTAACGAAAACGTTTCTTTTGATCGCATCACCTGCCAGATCTCTCCTTTGCGCTCTCTATGATTTTTGTGGAGAGCGTTTTTTTATTCTGCGTTTATTCTGCATTCTATTAATTTTATTCTGCAATTTAATGTAGGACAAAATCCTACAAAAGTAATATTTTTTGTCTGTATATGCATAATGCAGATAAAAGCTTATACTTCAATTATGGTGATTAATTAAATATGAAAACAAAATGAATGAAAATGAGAAATAAAAATGACTAACTCAGAACAGCCAGTGAATTGCCCAATATGTAAAAGTGATGTATTAGTTAGATTTGGGAAAATCATAGTATGTCCAAATGAAATATGTAGACTTAGTCTTGGATACGATCTAGACGGTAATCCGTTTCCGAATAGTGGATTAAAAGAATGGAATAAAGCATTCGGACATAAAGAAATAAATCTCAAGCATGAGTTTGAAAAGTATACGAAATGGAAATCAATGAGAGACTCGAGTTCAAGGGATTATGAAATGTGGGATGCGTGGTGCGCAGCGTTGGAGAATAGAGATGAGTGAGTTAGAAATGGATAACGCAATAGAAAAAGATAAAACTATTATTATTTTTGATTGTCCCGGAACTGGAGCTCTTATCTTCTACGTTGTAGAGGGAGATTTTTCTCACTTGGATGGTGTCTATATAGATTGTGGAGATTATGATTCAGAATATCTCGATAACGAGGAAAGATTAAAAACTCTTTTATGGTCAGATTTGGAATGTACGATGCCAAATTTTGTGGCGTCACAAAAATTCCCTATAAAAGATGTTTTGGAAACCAATGGGAATGTAGCTGTAATTGTTTGTGGGTTTTGTTATTAATTATAAAAAAGCTTTGTTACAGCATTTTGAAAGAATGGAGAATGACTGCTAGAACTTCCCCGCAGATGATCCTTGCTAGGAAGCTTTTAAAAAAAGGATATAGCGCATATAGGGCCGCCTTATTGGCTGGTCTTCATAACAGTTCTATTTATCGTTGCAAGATTTGCAGGGAATTGATTAAAAAAAATAAGGGTATTTTATGAGCTTAGATATTAGTTTTTATGAGGTTATGAGTTGCCCATATTGCGAAGGTATGGTGCATACGAATAAATTATTAGTTGAATTTAATATCACTCATAATTTGGGAAGAATGGCGGACGAATGTGGTTTATACGATTGGATTTGGATGGCTGAAGAAAATCCTGGGGTTAAGTCTGCTAGAGATTTAATTGACCCCTTAGAGCAAGGATTATACAAATTGCGCGACGATCCTATGAAATATAAAAAATTTAATGCATGTAACGGTTGGGGACGATATGAAGATCTAGTTAATTTTATTATGGATTTAATTAAAACATGTAAAGAATATCCCGATTCACATATTTCTGTTTCGAGATAATCATGATTAAGTACGAATTTAAAGGAACGCCAGGGCCATGGGACTATGAAATTGAACACGGATGCGTAACGCAAATATGTGCTCAAGATTCAGAAGGTCATTCGTATCCCCAAATATGCAAATTTGAAATTTATAAAATATATAGGGGAGATCAATCTCAATCGGAGGAATTCGCAAATGCAAAGCTCATAGCGGCCGCTCCAGATATGTTTGAATTATTGAAACGCGCATTCTATTGTCTTGAAATTATTGGATATTTAGAAGTTCCTAATTCAACTCGAATGCGAATTGATGAACTCCTAAGTAGGATCACATCAAATGGATCATGAAATTGCGAATGTAATTCTTGGGGTTGCTTATATTGGATTTATGGCATTCGTTTTTTGGATGATATTTAAATGACTAATTCCGATTACTCTGAAGACGAGCATCTATTACATGACCGTATCCATAAAGAGGAATGTGAAAGTAGGCCAGGGAAGTCAATGAAAGTAAATGTTATACAGGGTGAATATATCCTTAAGCCTATTATAGTTCGAAACACATTACTAACCGTTCTAGGATATAGATATGTATGTTATACGCATCGTCCATATCACATATTTCAATGTTTAGGATTCGGTTGGACTCCTATGGAAGCATATAAAGATTGGCTAAATAATTATAAAAAAATGAGTAAAAAATCATGGTTTAAAGAATTATTAAATTGGATTTAAAAATGAATAATTCAGAACAGCCAGTGAATTGCCCGCTATGCAGCCAACCACCAGTTGTTTGTGATGATGAAGATGTATGGTGTAACGATCCTTCCTGTTCCATGGTAAGTCTTCATGGTTTAAAAATTAATGCGTGGAACAAAGCATTCGGGCCTAAAGAAATCGATTTGGATTTGGAATATAAAAGATTCTGTCAATGGTATGCAAAACATGGGGAAGACGTCAGCACGCTACCAGTCGAATTAGGCTTATGGATGGCGTGGAGAAGAATGGATTTGATTTTGGAGAATAGAGATGAGTGAGCAACAAAGAAAGTGCCAATTATGTAGCTGTAGTGTAGATAAATATTGGTATTGTACGGCAGAGCATGAAATAAAAATTGCGTGTTCTAACATTGTATGTCCTCTAAATTTTGGTATCAGTAGAGGAAGTTCTGTGGCTTATTTACCTACCGTAAAAGATTGGGATATTTTATTCCAAGATTCCAACTTCCATCGCACCGCCAATTGGCTAAAAGCCTGCGGCAAAGAGCCAATAAAAATAGCAAATGTTTTAGATTATGGAGCAGATCCATTAGGGGAAAGAGATTCTTCTGAGGCATTTAAAAAAGCTATAGCTGCAACAGAAAAACCTCAAAAAGATTTGAGCGTGCAAATTGGATGCATGATCGAGGAGTTTGAAGAATTCTTAGAAACCCTTCGTATTACATGCCCCGGCAATGCATCTCATGCAGATACTATCAACGCCGGTGTTTTCTGGGTTATCCACCAACTGCATGTAATCAGTGGGCAATTAAAAAACAACACCCTTCACATAAACTTACTATCCAAGGTTGATAGCCTCGATGCCCTCTGCGACCTAGAAGTCACTCTCAATGGTGTCGCCTACCTAGCAGGATTCAATAAGCCCGCAGCAGATCAAGCTGTACTAGATTCTAACGATCGGAAGCTAGTCGATGGTAAGCCGGTGATTTTAGAAGGTGGAAAAATCGGGAAGCCAATCGGTTGGGTAGCGCCAGATTTGTCAAACTTTATTTAAAGAGAGAAGAAATGGCATTCGATTCTTTTGAAGCTGCTGAGACATTAGGATATTTAAGAGGGAAAGTTGAACGGCTAGAACTAGAGAATATATTTTTGAAGGACGTGATAAGAGCGAATCAATCCATATTTCCAGTTACGCCCTCAGCTATAAAAATCGATCCGTTGTTCCCCAAGGGGATACCGCCGGTATCCTGTTCCGCCTGATTTAAGTGAGTTTGTATGACCTCTATTCCTGTTCAAATTTATCGTAGAATTTTTTTAATTGAAGTTGAATTCGCTAGCCCAGATCATCCATCATTCGATTTTTGGGCTAGCGATGAAGAAGCAATCATTTTTTACAATTATGAGGATGCCAAGGACTACATTGAAAGCAATCAATTAATGTCCAAACGACCACGTGGTAAGCGTGTGATCAACTTAGAAATTAAGGAATTCCAATTAAACGGTTAATCGGATTTTTTATGACTCATATAGATGAGTAAATCACGCGTTACTCAGGTTACTGGCGCGTCTGAGGCTCATCTATATGGGGAATGCGCAGGCTGATGTGCCCTGATGCAGGTAGTCGTGACTGATCCACCGGGCAGCGATGAAATCCGGATTATTGGGGAGCAAAGCGCGTACGGATCTGCCTTGAACGAAGCCGGAGATCAGCACCGGCCCCCAGATTAAATTGATTGAGGAGTTTATATGAACAATCATGAATATGAAGAGCTATTTAGATATGCTCGTAATTTAGCAATTTATATGCATAAACATTTTTATGGAGAAGTTACTCATTGGAGACCGTTATCAGATCTAATGGGGGTTCTCACGCAGATTGATAATATGCTTACAGGTTTAGAACGCAAAAAGGATTAATTTAATGATCAAATACATTATTTTTGTGATTATTTTTTTAATTAGTATTGCTGCAATTGTGAGTATTCCTATTTGTTTAATAAGCAAATACCAATGTGAAGCATATCAAAGGAATACTGGCAGAGAAACTAAATTTAAAGATGGGGAATGTTATGTAAATCACGATGATACTTGGTACACCTATGATGAATTTAGATATAAATTGTTGAAATAAAAATTGAACTAATTTTATGAATACTATTGATGAGATAAAATATAAAATTGCGGTGATCACAGAAGAGTATGAATCGGCAAAAACAAAATTAGAATATTTGGGAATGCTGAATACTCCTACTAATCATGAAGAAAAGATCAAAAGTAGAATAGAATATAATCTAGCTGAAGCAGAAGTATGGCGTTTGTATTGTAGTTTAGTAGAAGCTAAAAAAGAGTATTCAAAATTGAATTTATAAATAGGATAAATCATGAAAAATAAAGAACCAATGGGCGGTAGCAAAGGACAAAAAGTAGAAGTGGGATCACGTCGAAAATATGATGTGCATGGCCGAGATGATATCGCTCAACAAATTGCAAAAATGCCGGAAGTAAAACTCCCTAAAAGTGGTGTGCGTGAGGGAGATGACCAAGCGTATGTCGGTGGTAAGCACCAGGGCGTTTGTTATACGCACCATAATCAATCTAAGACCGGGTACGATGATTGATGGATACAGAAAAAAAGTGTGTTGATTGTGGATACTACGCTGATCTTAACGTCATAGGTCAGTGTAGACGTTATCCAAAGTTTGAAAATAAGAGATCAGACGACCCTGTTTGTGGGGAATTCCGGGATAAATTTAATAGGGAATATGAGTTTCCATTTCCACTGTTGTATCATAATTATGATACAACAGTGGAAAAGAATAAGAAGGTAGAGGGACTCGACAATTTACTCGATGATCTTATAGAGAAATGTCTAGATGTAAAGGAAGAATCTGATTTAGTCATAAATCAGGCTTCTACGAAAAAAAAGTCTAAAGGTAGGCCCAAAGGCTCCAAGAACGTCAAGAAAAATGAAGTGAGTACTTCACACAAACCAAAAAGAGGAAGGCCGCCAAAGAATGCTAAAACCGCTTCGTGATTATGTTGTAGTTCAACCTGGAGTTAGAAGTCTATCCAATATTATTTATGTGAATAATAAAGAGCCTTTTAATCAGGGCACAATCGTCGCGGTAGGACCTAAAGTTTCTGATGCAAAAGTAGGTGATTTTATACGCTATGGGAATGGAAGTTATTTAGATTGGCCTTCTCATAGATTTAATGACCAGGATTATCAAATAATACAAGAAGCGGATATTTGCTTCATCCATGAGAATAATTAATTAGGAAAATAAAATGGCTAATTCAAAAGCAATCGGCGTCGCATATTCGGATCAAGATATTGTTGGGGCCGATAATCTAATGGCTAATCGTACATTGGGATATACAGCTCAAGGACAATCAGCAGTTACGCAATTGACTTCTAAGGCTACCCCAGTCACCATTAATGCCCCTATGGGCGTTATTACTACTGCAGCGAGTTCATTGGCTTCAGCTACCGCAGTTAATTTCACCGTTACCAATAGTTTTATTTCTGCGGGATCTGTTATTGCGCTTAATATCGGCAGCCTCGCCACTACGTCCTATACGGTATCAGTACGGGGGATTAGTGGCACTACTTTTGTTATTGGGCTTACTAATATTAGTGGGGGCTCTTTGGCTGAAGCAGTTCCTATTAATTTCGCGATTATTACAGCTGGTACTTAAGATCTGCGGGATAGCCATGCCACTCGAAAAAAGTAAGTCTAAAGGGGCGTTTAAGCGCAATATAGAGCGAGAATATAGCGAAGGTAAGCCACTTAAGCAGGCGGTGGCTATTGCTTATTCTGAGAAGCGCGCGGCTGAGAAAAGAGATCGTAAAGAGCGAAAGAAGAAATAATGAATGTTAAAAATGTTGAAGTAAAAAAGTTCGATGAATCTAAAAGAAATGAACATAATCAGCATGACTATAGTATTCAAATAGAAATTGGTGATCCTTATATTAAGGAAGAAGTATTTGCTATTGATGAACCTACTTTGCTTAAAAAAGCAAAAGTACAGGACTATTTTGTTGTCCTTTTGAAGAAGGATAATGATGGAGGAAATGATTTAAAATGTATTGAATATTTCCCATCATATAAAATTTTAGAAATAATTGAAACATCATGAGTGACGATAAAAAACCATTGCGCATGAATGAGAAGTTGGATGTCCACGCGATGATGGTTGAGCTTGCGGGTGAGGATATTAAGGG
>Ga0207675_100007331_pt1 | contig 10423 bp, 10 predicted proteins | sample KBSSwiS42_FD_184305 | JGI IMG/M metagenome (GOLD analysis project Ga0207675, IMG submission 184305) | Switchgrass rhizosphere microbial communities from Kellogg Biological Station, Michigan, USA - KBS Switchgrass S4-2 (SPAdes) (version 2) | ecosystem: Host-associated > Plants > Roots >...
GGCGAGCCCTTGGTGTCGCCACTTTCTTCCTTCTCGCTCTCGGCGCCGCTTTCATTGCTCTTGGGCGCTTCCGGCGGATCGCTCTTCTTGATGCCGTGGGCGATGTAGTTCACAACGTCCAGCCGCGTCACGCCCTGCTGATGCAGGTAGTACACGGCGTGCGAATCCTTCTCGCCGAAAATCGCCACCAGCACGTTGGCGCCGGTGACTTCCTTCTTGCCCGAGCCGGTGGATTGCACGTGCATGATCGCGCGCTGAATCACGCGCTGGAATCCGAGCGTCGGCTGGGTGTCGACTTCTTCTGTGCCGCCCACCGTGGGCGTGTTTTCCTTGATGAAGGTGGTGAGGCTCTTGCGCAGGTCCTCGATGTTGGCCGCGCAGGCGCGCAGCACTTCGGCGGCCGACGGGTTGTCCAGCAGCGCGAGCAGCAGGTGCTCCACCGTGATGAACTCGTGCCGCTGCTGCCGGGCCTCGACGAAGGCCATGTGCAGGCTGACTTCCAACTCTTGCGCAATCATGCAGCCTCCATAATGCACTGCAGCGGGTGTCCGGCGCGGCGCGCCGCCGCGAGAACCAGTTCAACCTTGGTGGCCGCCACGTCCTTGGAGTAAACCCCGCAGACGCCGCGGCCCTCGTGATGGATCTTTAGCATGATCTGCGTGGCCGTCTCCAGATCACGCTTGAAGGTCTGCTGCAGCACCATGACGACGAACTCCATCGGCGTGTAGTCGTCATTCAACATCACCACCTGGAACATGCGCGGCGGCTTGGTCTTGGCCGTCTTGCGCTCGACCACAACCGCCCCTTGCCCTCCGTCCTGACGCGTGACGGTCGGCGCTCGGGGTGGCAGTTTCGGGGGCTCCGGAGGCATGGCCCATTCTATCGACTTGGCTCTTTCGGCGTGTCCAAGCCACGATGTTGCGGCGCGCCGCCGCATGTCAAGCCGTGAAAATAGCGACAGCCGAGCGCCCTGTTTCGGCGTCGGAATCGCCTGGGTGTCAGCGCCTTGGGGTCGCACCGTCTTGACACGTTTAGGAACGCACGCGAAGAATTTGCGTTGGCGCCCAAGGGCCAAAAAGGCCCAAATTCCAAACGATCGTGAGGGAGGCTGACATGCCGATTGGCACAGTCAAGTGGTTCAACAATGCCAAGGGTTTCGGCTTCATCGAGCCCGAAGGCGGCGGGCCTGACGTCTTCGCGCACTTCTCGGCCATCCGCATGGAGGGCTATCGCACCCTCGAGCAGGGCCGCCGCGTGCGCTACGAGCTGGTCGAAGGCCCGAAAGGCAGCCTCGCCCAAGGCATCGAGCCTGTCGAGGCCAGCGACAGCAGCGCCTGATCGCCTTCACGCGGCGCCACGGTCGAGCGCCTGAGTCGAGCCCATCCGATCGGTGTCCCTGTCGCGTTGCGACGGGATGTAGGATGCCCCGCTGACCCAGGCTCGGGCTGCACAGGACATGAACGCCAGCGATCCATCGGCCAATGCATCGTCCCCGGGGGTGGTGCAGGCGGCGGCGCCGATGGCAGCCGAGCGGCAACGCGCGCTGGCGCGGCTGCGCGCGGTGATCGTGCTGGCGCTGCTGCTGCCGGCACTTGGGTTTGCCGCAGTGGCGCTCTACCTGTACCGCCAGGAGTTGGCCGACGCCCGGCAGCGCGTAGATCGCGCCGCGCGCATCGAGCAGGAACACGCGCTCAAGCTGTTCGAGACCAACGAAATGCTGCTGCAGCGCATGCTCGACCTGCTCGGCGATGCCCCGGAAACCGAATTGCTGGCGCACGGCGCCTCGTTGCACGAGCGCCTGCGACGCATGGCGGCAGAGTTGCCGCAGGTGCAGGGCCTGTTCATCAACGGCGCCGACAGTCGCTCGCTCGCCAACAGCCGCGTGCATCCCCCGCCGCGCGACATCGACTTCTCAGACCGCGAGTGGTATCGCGCACACCGCAATGGCGGCGCCCAGGTGTACGTCACCCAGCAGATCGTCAGCCGGATCACCGGCGAGCCCGCATTCGACATGAGCCGGCGTCGGGAATTCGCCGATGGCACCTTCGCCGGTTCGGTGCACGTGAGCCTGCGCCCGCAGTACCTGACCGATTTCTACCGGGAGCTCGACACCGCGATCGCCGGGCTGCGCACCGTGGTGCTGCGTGCCGATGGTCACGTGTTGGCACGCTGGCCCGGTGAGGTCTCTGGCGAGCCCGTGTCGCCGAACACCCGCCTGATGCAGCTGATGGCCAGCGGCGCCACGGCCGGCGACGACGAAGGACTGTCGCCCTTCGACGGAGTGTCACGGCTGCGCTCGTTTCGCAAGCTCGGCAAGTACCCGCTGTATGTCGTGACCGCGATCGACCGCGAGCGCGTGCTGGCTGACTGGCGCAAGCGCTGCGGACTGCTGGCGCTGTTCGTGTTTCCCACCGCGCTCGGCTTCGCGGCGATGGCCTGGCTGGCGCTGCGGCGCACGCGCCAGGAGCTCGATGCGGCGACGCGCCTGGACGATGAGAGAGAGCGCCGCCAGCGTGTCGAGCTGGCGCTGATGCAGTCGCAGAAGCTCGAGGCGATGGGCCGCCTGACGGGCGGCGTCGCGCACGACTTCAACAACCTGCTGATGGTGGTCAACAGCAACCTCTACGTGCATCGGCGCCTGTGCCCCGACGTCGCTGACAGCCCTCAGCTGGCGGCGATCGAGCGCGCGGTGGGCTCGGGTGCGAAGCTGACGCGCCAGTTGCTGGCGTTCGCGCGCAAACAGGCGCTGCTGCCTGAACGCATGATCCTGCAGGAGCGCCTGCCGGCGCTGCTCGACCTGCTGCGCCCGCTGCTCGGCTCGTCGATCGGGCTGTCGTGCGAAGTCGCCGCCGGCACCGCGCCCATCGAGGTCGACGCCGCCGAACTCGAGCTGGCGCTGATCAACGTGGCGCTCAACGCACGCGACGCGATGCAAGGCAGCGGCTCGCTGCGCGTGCACGCGCGCAACGCCTCGGGCGACGAGGTGAGCGGCGTCGGCGCCTGCGTGGTGATCGAGGTGTCGGACAGCGGGCCCGGCTTCGACCCGGCCACGGTGGATCGTGCGTTCGAGCCGTTCTTCACCACCAAGCCGCTCGGCCAGGGCACCGGCCTGGGTCTGAGCCAAGTGCAGGCGCTGTGCCAGAGCGCCGGCGCGACAGCGCGCGTGGACAACGCGGCCGAGGGAGGCGCGCGCGTGCGCATGTACTTCCGTCGCGCCGAGTCGTCACCCGTCGCCGCGGCCGAAGGCGCCAGCGCGCCGCGCAAGCTGGATTGCCGGCTGCTGCTGGTGGAAGACGACGACGCGGTGGCGCAGGCCACGTGCGAGTTGCTGGAGTCGATGGGCTGCCGTGTGCACCATGTGGGGAGCGGTCGGGCCGCCATGCACCACCTCGAGTCGCACGCCGGCGCGGTCGATGTCGTGCTGAGCGACATCGAGATGCCCGGCGACATCGACGGCATCGCATTGGCTGGCGAGCTGCAGCGCTGGCACGCGGCGCCGCCCGTGGTGCTGATGACCGGCTACGCAGTGCGGCTCGAGCAAGCCGTGCGACAGCGTCTCGAGGTGCTGCCCAAGCCCTGTTCCCCGGCGGTGCTGGCCGAAGCGCTCGGCAAGGCGGCGGCGCGCAGCCGTGCCGCGAGGGCGGCAGCGGCCGATCAGCCAGCCGACACGTCGGCGATTTGATCGCGTTCGCCGCGCCCGCGGGTGCCGGCGGTACGACCGGCCAACGGCCCACGGACGACCCATCGTTTGCCCGGCATCGCACCGGTCGCCGGCGTTCTTACACTGCGCCGATGTGCCGGCCTGGTTGCGGCCCAAGATCGGAGAATCGGATGCCACCCTCGTCTCGTGCCCACGTGCTGGACCGCCTGATCGGCGCGGAGCTGCCGCGCTTTCAATCGATGAGCGACGTGCGTGCCTTCGAAGCGCAGGCCCCATTCGCCGAGCGCGTTGCCGCGGCCAGCACCTATGAAGCGTTGCAGCTGGGTGCGGCGCTGAACCCTGGCGCTCCGGCGATCCACTTTCTGCCCAACGCCAGCCCGCAGGAGCCGCCGCAGACGCTCACGCATGCGCAACTCATGGCGCGCGTCACCCAGGCTGCCAACCTCTTCCACACGCTGGGCGTCGGCCCCGGCAGCGTGGTGAGCCTGGTGCTCCCGCTGCTGCCACAGGCGTTTGTCGCGCTGTTCGGCGCGCAGGCGGTGGGCGTGGCCAATCCGGTGAATCCGATGCTGTCGGCGGCTCAGATCGCCGACATCCTGCGCGCCGCCGGCACCCGCGTGCTGGTGACCATCGGGCCCACCGCAGGCTCCGACATCTGGGACAAGGTGACCGCGATCCGCTCGCAGCTGCCCAGCCTGAAGTCGGTGCTGGTGGTCGGCGGCCGCGCGCATGCCGACACCGCAGCCGACGATTTCGACGCCTGGCTTGACCCGCAGCCCAGCACGCATCTGCTGAGCGGCCGCCTGCCCAGCGCGGACGAGACAGCAGGCTACTTTCACACCGGCGGCACCACCGGCACGCCGAAGCTGGTGCGCCACTCGCACGCCAACCAGGTCTCGCAGGCGTGGGCGCTGCGCTTGCTGGGGCTGGCGGCGCCCGGGCGCGGCCTCCTGTTCGGGCTGCCGCTGTTCCACGTGGGTGGTGCCCTGACACAGGGCCTCGCACCGCTGGCCAACGGCGGCCACGTGGTCGTGCTGAGCGCCGCGGGCTGGCGCGATGCGCGCGCGCTGCGCAACGTGTGGGCGCTGGTGCAGCGGTACCGGCCGCAGTTGTTTGGCGCGGTGCCCACCGTGCTCGCCGCGGCGCTGCAGGTGCCGGCGACCGGTCATGACATCAGCAGCCTCAAGCGCGCGTCGGGTGGCGGCTCGGCGATTCCGGTGGCGGTGATCCAGGCCTACGAGCAGCAGCTGCAGCTGCCGGTGCTCGAGGTCTACGGAATGACCGAGACGTCGAGCGTGCACACCATGGCCTACCCCGACATGCCGCGCGTCGCGGGGTCGGTGGGCCACCCGCTGCCCTATGCGCGCACGCGAGTGGTCAAGCTCGATGCCGAGGGCCGGCTGCTGGGCGAATGCGCGCCCAACGAGATCGGCGTGGTCGCAATGGCCGGGCCAGGCGTTTTCGGCGGCTATGTGAGCGAGGCGCACAACCGCGGCGCCTTTGTCGAGCCGGGCTGGGTGAATTCCGGCGACCTCGGGCGCCTGGACGAGCACGGACAGCTGTGGATCACCGGGCGCGCCAAAGACCTGATCATCCGCGGCGGACACAACATCGACCCGGCACCGCTGGAGGAACTGCTCTATCGCCACCCAGCAGTGGCGCTGGCGGCCCTGGTGGGCCAGCCCGATGCCTATGCCGGCGAGCTGCCGGCGGCCTACGTGCAGCTCAAGCCCGGCGCCAACGTGTCGGCCGCCGAACTGATAGCGTACCTGCGCGAGCACACGCCGGAGCGCGCCGCGGTGCCGGTGGCGCTGCACTTCGTCGACCCGATGCCGCTCACCGCGGTGGGCAAGATCTTCAAGCCTGCGCTGCGCCTCGATGCGATGCGCCGCGTGGCCGCGCAGCTGCTCGATGGCCTGACTGCCGATGGCGCGGCGCTGGGCGTGCAAGTGGCAGCCGACGCCAAGCTGGGGCACGTGATTCGCGTGTCGCTCGGTGGCGCACAAGGGGCCGAGCGCGAGCGCATCGCGGTGGCCGTGCACCAACGCCTGGATCCGTTGACCGTGCGCCACGAGGTGGCCTGAGCTCGCCCTCGTAGGACGGCGCCGACAGCACGACGCGCTCTGCACCCACACTGCCGCTGCACGCACATCGGCAGACTGCCGACCACCGCAACCGAGGAGGTCGACATGACTGCGAGCAAGATCATCGGCATCGTGCTGATCGTGGCCGGCGCGCTGGGCCTGGCCTACGGCAGCTTCAGCTTCACCAAGGACACGCACACGGCCAACATCGGGCCGATCCACCTCTCGGTGAAGGAGAAGGAAACGGTCAACGTGCCGGTGTGGGCCGGCGTCGCCGCGATCATTGCCGGCGGCCTGGTGCTGCTGGGCGCTTCGCGCAAGGGCTGACGCGACTGCAGTCGAAAGTCAACGGCCACGCCGTTGCAGCGCGGCCGCGGCAAGGGGTCATCGCGCCGGCGGCCCCACGCCTCACATGTGGTCGATCATCACCTGACCGAATCCCGAGCACGACACCTGCGTGGCGCCCTCCATCAGGCGGGCGAAATCGTAGGTGACCTTCTTGCTGCCGATGGCCTTCTCCATGGAGCTGATGATCAGGTCGGCGGCTTCCTTCCAACCCATGTGGCGCAGCATCATCTCGGCCGAGAGGATTTCGGAACCCGGGTTGACGTAGTCTTTGCCGGCGTACTTGGGCGCGGTGCCGTGGGTCGCTTCGAAGCACGCCACGTCGTCGGACATGTTGGCGCCCGGCGCGATGCCGATGCCGCCCACCTCGGCGGCCAGCGCGTCGGAGATGTAGTCGCCGTTGAGGTTGAGGGTGGCGATCACCGAGTACTCGGCCGGGCGCAGCAGGATCTGCTGCAGGAAGGCGTCGGCGATCACGTCCTTGACGACGATCTCCTTGCCGCTCTTCGGACTCTTGAACCTGCACCACGGGCCGCCGTCGATCGGCTGCGCGCCGAACTCGCGCTGCGCCAACGCGTAGCCCCAGTCGCGGAACGCGCCCTCGGTGAACTTCATGATGTTGCCCTTGTGCACGAGCGTCACGCTGGGCTTGTCGTTGTCGATCGCGTACTGGAATGCGCGGCGCACCAGGCGCTCGGTGCCCTCGCGCGACACCGGCTTGATGCCGATGCCCGAGGTGTCGGGAAAGCGGATCTTCTTGACGCCGAGTTCTTCCTGCAGGAACTTGATGACCTTCTTCGCTTTGTCGCTCTCGGCGGCCCACTCGACGCCGGCGTAGATGTCTTCGGAGTTCTCGCGGAAGATCACCATGTTGACCTTCTCGGGCGCCTTCACCGGCGAGGGCACGCCCTTGAAGTACTGCACCGGACGCAGGCAGACGTAGAGATCGAGCTCCTGCCGCAGCGCGACGTTGAGCGAGCGGATGCCGCCACCCACCGGCGTGGTGAGCGGGCCCTTGATCGAGACCACGTACTCCTTGAGGATCTTCAGCGTCTCGTCCGGGAGCCAGACGTCGGGGCCGTAGACCTTGGTGGCCTTCTCGCCGGCGTAGATCTCCATCCACTTGATCTCGCGCTTGCCCTTGTAGGCCTTGGCCACGGCGGCGTCGACCACCTTGATCATCACCGGCGTGATGTCGTAGCCCGTGCCGTCACCCTCGATGTAGGGAATGACCGGGTGATCGGGCACGTTCAACGAGTAGTCCTTGTTGACGGTGATCTTCTGCCCGCCTTCGGGCACCTTGACGTGTTGGTACATGGGCTTCCTGCGCTCGCTCTAGAACGGGCGATTTTATGTCAGTGACCCAAAGTCAACCCCGGCGGCGTGCGCCGCGCTGGCGCGCAGGCACAATCACGCTGCAAGCCAACCGCGCCGCCGATGAAGACCCTCCTGCTCCTATGCGCCGTGGCCGTGCTCGCGCTCGGCAGCGCGCGCGCCCAAGAGGGCGCCGATGCTGCGGCCATCCACCCAGCGCAAGCGGCCGCCCCGAGCAAGGACTCCAAGAAGGAAGTCGACAAGCGGCCCAAGCCCAAGCCGACGAAGAAGCCACGCAAGAGCGCCTCGCGCACCGCAACACCATGACGATCACGGCTTCGCTGCGCCTTTACCCAGCGGCAGCGCTCGCGCTGGGCCTGGCCGTCGCTGCATCGGCGTGGGCACAGGGCAGCGGCCAGCCGCAGGATCTGCCCGCCACGACGCTGCAGGTGGGCATGCACAACATCCGCGCCCAGTTGGCACAGACACCCGAGCAGCGTCAGATCGGCCTGATGTATCGCCAGAGCATGCCGACCCACGAAGGCATGTTGTTCGTCTTCGAAGTGCCGACGACGCAGTGCTTCTGGATGCGCAACACGCTGATCCCGCTGTCGGTGGCCTTCCTCGCGGACGACGGCAGCGTCGTGAACATCGCCGACATGAAGCCGCAGAGCGACGAGTCGCACTGCTCGACCAAGCCCGTGCGCTACGTGCTGGAGATGAACCAGGGGTGGTTCGCCAAGCGCGGGGTCAAGCCGGGCACTCGCATCGCGGGCGACGTGTTCGGCAAGTGACGCCCCGCGGCGTCCGGCCCGTCGTGCCGGCGACGCGACACGATCGTGTTCCCCTCTCGACGGCGCTCCTTGTTTGGCTATAGTCGGCCATCTTTCGCGACGAGGAGAACAAGGATGGGCGCGATACTGCAATCGCTGGGTCGCACAGTGATCGCCGGCGTGGTGCTGCTGGTGATCCTGATCCTGGCCGTCAGCACTGCCACCTACGACCACGCGTGGGGCGCATTCTTCATGCGCTATCTGCACGTGCTGAGCGGCGTGATGTGGATCGGTCTGCTGTGGTACTTCAATTTCGTCCAGATCCCGTCGATGCCCAAGATTCCGGACGAGCAGAAGCCGGCAATCGGCAAGGTCATCGCACCAGCCGCGCTGTTCTGGTTCCGCTGGGCCGCCCTGGCCACCGTGGTCACCGGTGCGCTGCTGGCGACGATGAACGGCTACATCGCGCAGGCACTTTCGTTCCAGCGCCCGGTCACCGCGATCGGCATCGGCATGTGGCTCGGCCTGATCATGGCGTTCAACGTCTGGTTCATCATCTGGCCGAATCAGAAGAAGGCGTTGGGCATCGTCACGGTCACGCCGGAAGAAAAGACCAAGGCGGCTCGCACCGCGATGCTGACCTCGCGCATCAACACGATGCTGTCGATCCCGATGCTGTTCTGCATGGTGGCGCAGCAAAACGGCGGCCTGTGAGCGGCCGCGGCACCGACTCGTTCTTGTACCGACCGTGACGCACGCGAGGCTCAGGCCTCGCGCGTGCGCACGTCTGTCGGCACCAGATCCGCCTGGCCCCGCGCGAGGCTGATCGTCAGTCGCTCACCCGCGCGCAGCTGTGACGGCGCGAGCACCACGTGACCCGACTCGGTCTCGATCAGCGCATAGCCGCGCGACAGCACCTGGTGCGGGTCGAGCAGCGCGAGCCGATCGGCAAGACCATCGAGCCGCGCGCCATGGCGCTGCAGCCCGCTGGCAGCCGCACGCTGCCAGTGCTGCCCGACATGCGTGAGCGACTGCGCCGCTGCGCGCACACGCTGCGTCAGTGCGGCAGCGCCACGGTGCGCCAGCGAATCGAGCCGCTGGCGCTGCGGGCGCAGCGCCGACACCGCGTGCGCCAGCCGCGCGGACAGCAGATCGAGCCGTTGCGCAGCGCGATCGACTCGCTGGTGCTGCGCACGCGTCAGGCGGCGCGTGCAGTGCGCGAGCGCTTGAAACAGTTCGTCACGCAGCGGTGCCGCGAGCTCGGCCGCCGCGGTGGGCGTCGGCGCGCGCAGGTCGGCTGCCAGATCGGCCAGCGTCACATCGGTCTCGTGGCCGACACCGCACACCACCGGCAGCGTGCAGGCAGCGATCGCGCGCACCACCGCCTCATCGTTGAACGCCCACAGGTCTTCGATCGAGCCGCCGCCACGGCACAGGATCAGCGTGTCGACCTCAGCACGCCGGCCTGCGCGCTGCAACGCCTGCACCAGCTGCGCCGGCGCTTCGCTGCCCTGCACCGCACTGGGGTAGACGATGACCTGCACGTGCGGCGCGCGCCTCGCCAGCGTGGTCAGCACGTCATGCAGCGCGGCGCCGGCCGTGGAGCTGACGATGCCGATCGCGCGCGGATGCAACGTCACGCGCCGTTTGCGCGCACCGTCGAACAGCCCGGCCGCTTCGAGCTTGGCCTTCTGGCGCAAAAACAATTCGTAAAGAGACCCGGCGCCGAGCGGCAGCATCGCCTCGGCGATGCATTGCAGCTCGCCGCGCGGCTCGTAGATGCCGATGCGGCCACGCACCTCCACCTGCTGACCGTCGCGCGGCGCGAAGTCGAGCAGCGAGGCGGCGCGCCGGAACATGGCGCAACGCAGCACCGCGTTCGCACCGTCGGCATCCTTCAATGCGAAGTAGCAGTGTCCGCTGCTCGCACGCGAGAAGCCGGACAGCTCGCCGTGCACGGCAATCGCCCCCAGGCGCGACTGCAGTGCATCGCCGGCAGCCAGCAGCAACGCGGCGACGCCGAGCGCGCGCGGCGCGAGCGGCGAGTCGGTGTCGCCTGGGAGGCTCATCGCACCACCCTCGCCCCCGGCTTCGCGCACCACGAGCCGCCGCGCCACGGGCGGGGCTTCGAGCCAGGTGCACTGCTCAAAACGCGGGCAATCCAACGGGGAGCACGAAAACATGCGCCCTCGCGGCGACCGAGGCGGGCTTGCCCACAAGCTTTTCCACAGAAGCAGTGGATTGTT
>Ga0207675_100007335_pt1 | contig 10417 bp, 8 predicted proteins | sample KBSSwiS42_FD_184305 | JGI IMG/M metagenome (GOLD analysis project Ga0207675, IMG submission 184305) | Switchgrass rhizosphere microbial communities from Kellogg Biological Station, Michigan, USA - KBS Switchgrass S4-2 (SPAdes) (version 2) | ecosystem: Host-associated > Plants > Roots >...
CTTCGCCTTCGCCATCACCGAGCCCGATGCCGGCACGAATACCTTCAAGATCCGCACGCACGCCAAACGCCTCGACCGCGGCGATTTCATTCTCAACGGTCAGAAACATTACATCACCGGCTTTGCCGAAGCGAAGCACGCGCTGGTGGTGGCGCGCACGGCACCGCCCATGTCGAGCGCACACACCGGCGGGCTTTCGCTGTTGATCGTGGACACCCAGTCGTCCGGGGTGTCGTGCACGCCGATGGATATCGAGATCCACTTGCCCGACAAGAACTACGTGGTGAACTTCGATGAGGTCGTGGTGCCGGTCGGCAATCTGGTGGGCGTCGAACACGACGGTCTGAAGGCGCTGTTCGACTCTCTCAACCCGGAGCGCTTGTTCGCCGCCGCAAAATACATCGGGCTCGCCGATCACGTGCTGGCGCGGGCCGTCGATTACGCGAAGGTGCGAGCGCCGTTCGGCACGCCGATCGGCGCCTACCAGGCGATCCAGCATCCGATGGCGATCGCCAAGGCGCGTATCGAAGCCGGCCGCGGCATGCTGTATGCCGCCGCCGCAAGCTACGACCGTGGCGAGGAGGTGGGCTTGCAAGCCAACATGGTGAAGTTCCTGGTGGCCGACGCGTTCAAGACAGCCGCCGATATCGCCATGACCACGTTCGGCGGCGCCGGCACCGATCTGTCGCAGGACATCCTGCCGTTCTATTTGAGAGCGAAGCTCGCCGAAGTCGCGCCGGTCAACAACAACGTGATTCTGAGCTTCATCGGACGACATGCGCTCGGTCTGCCCAAATCCTATTGAAGCGCGGTCGCGGCGCGGCTGCGCCAGCGCCGATTGCAAGTATGCGCGACGCTGCAAGCGGTTGACAGGCGCGAGCGATAAAGCGGAGAATAAAAATGAATGGTTATTCATTCATGAGCGAGTGGGAATCTTGCGCCGAACCCCGGCCGGCCCAGGTTCACGCGGAGACACCTGAGGCACGATGAATCAGTCCACCGCACGGGCATTGTTGCAGGGCACTCGAGTGCTCGATTTCGGTCGCGTGATCTCCGGCCCCTTCGTCGGCCAGATGCTGGCCGACCTCGGCGCCGATGTCGTCAAGATCGAGCGGCCCGAGGGCGGCGATGAAACGCGTTCGTATGGCTCGACCGGCAAGGCGGGCCAGAGCACGCTGTTCGAAACGTTGAATCGCAACAAGCGCAGCCTGACCGTCGATCTCAGCAGCGCCGGCGCGCAGCCGCTGCTGCGTCGGCTGATCGAGCGCTGCGACGTGCTGGTGCATAACTTCCGACCCGGTGTGATGCAACGGTTGGGACTGAGCGCCGGGCAGGTATGGGAGATCAATCCACGCGTGGTCTACTGCGCGATCTCGGGATTCGGCAGTCGGGGACCGCTGGCGAAGAAACCTGCCAACGACGTGATCGCGCAGGCGTTCGCCGGCCTGATGAGTTTCACCGGCGATGCGGCCGGACCGCCGGTCCGAGTGCCGATTCCGATCGCCGACTACACCGCCGGCCTGTTCGCTACCGTTGGGATTCTCGCGGCGCTGCTGGAGCGTGAACGCACCGGCCGCGGCTCGCAGGTGGAAACTTCGCTGCTCGAGGCGATGCTGGCGCTGGAGTGCATGCACATCGGCGATCATCTGGCGACCGGCCGCCTGCCGCAGCGGCTGGCTTCCGGAAATCTGCTGGGCCAACCCAACCAGGCATTTCCAACGCAGGACGGTCAGGTGGTGATCGCCGCGGTCAACGATGATATGTGGCGACGCTGCGCGCGCGCGCTGAGCGGTGAGGAACTGGCGAACGATGCGCGGTTCCGCACCGGCGCGGATCGACTGGCCCGCAAGGACGAACTCGCTGCCATCGTCACCGATCTCACCGGACGGCTGACCACCGAAGCATGCGCCGCCTTGCTGGATGAAGCCGGCGTGGTCTGCAGCGCCATCAACGATCTTTCCCAAGTGTCGCGTCATCCGCAGGTGCAGTCGCTGGAAATCCTGCGGCAATACGGGTCGCAGCCCGAGCTGGCGCTGGTCGCAAGTCCGTTGAGCATCGACGGCGAGCGTCCCCCGATACATCGACCCGCACCGGCGCTCGGCCAGGACGCAGATGACATTTTGCGCACGCTCGGCCTGTCCGCCTTCGAGATCCAGGCGCTGTATCGAGACGGCGTCGTCAACAGTCCCATGGCTGCGCGCCCTGCGACGAGCACCGACTGAAACTCGATCTGCAAGGGGACAGCGATGCACAACGTCAATGTCGACGAGTTCACGCGCGGCTGGCGCATCTTGTTCGCCGCCTCGCTGGGCGTCGCCTTCGGTGCTTCGCCGCTGCCGTTTCATGCCATCGGACCGCTCACTGTGCCGCTGACCGAGGAATTCGGCTGGGGACGCGGCGACATCCAGTTCGCTCTGTTCCTGTTCAAGCTCGCAGTGGTGGTGCTGGTGCCGGTGATCGGCGGCTTCGCGGACCGTGCCGGCGTGCGTGGCCTGGCGATAGCCTCGCTGGCGGCCTTCGGCCTGCTGTTCGCTTCCCTGGCCTTTACGCCCGATTCGTTGCTGACCTTCTATCTGATCTGGATCCTGGCTGGCGCGCTGGGCGGATTCTCGGCGCCGGTCAGCTGGTCGCGGGGTGTGAATGGGTGGTTCGTGGAGAGCCGCGGCCTCGCGCTGGCGGTCATGCTCACCGGCACCGGCTTGACCGCGGCCATGATGCCTGCGTACACCGCGTGGCTGATCGAGAACTTCGGCTGGCGCATCACTTTTGTCGGCATCGGCATGCTGCCGTTGCTGGTCGCGATGCCATTCGTCGTCGCCTGGTTTCGCGAGGCGCACGACAAGCGCGGACCGTCCTCGTCGGCGCGTCCGATCGCTCAAGGAGTCACCATGGCGACGGCGCTGCGCGATTACCGTTTCTGGGCGCTCGCGGTATCGATAGTGGCCATCGCCATCGGCATGGGCGGGATGATCAGCAATTTCGTGCCGCTGTTGATGGATCGCGACTTCGAACGCCAGTCGGCGGGGAATATCGCCAGCGTGATCGGCTTCACCATCATCGTGGGCAGGATCGCCACCGGCTATCTGATCGATCGCTACTGGGCGCCCGGGGTTACTTTTCCGTTGCTGACCATGCCGGCGCTCGCCTGTCTGATCCTGGCCGGTCAGGAGGTTTCCTCAGGCTACGCACTGGCTGCGGCGGTCATGATCGGGCTTGCGGCCGGTGCGGAGATGGACCTGGTGGCCTATCTCAGCGCCCGCTATTTCGGGCTGGCCCACTACGGCAAGATCTACGGCGTGCAGTACAGCCTGTTCGCTCTGATTTCCGGCCTGTCGCCGTTCCTGTTCGGCAGTGTCTACGACCATTTCGGCAACTATCAACCGATCCTGTATGTCGCCGCGGCCGGCTTCCTCATCGGCGGCTGTTTGCTGCTGACCATGGGGCGCTATCCGGACTTCCGTCCGCTGGTGCCGCAGCCGGCATGATGAGTTGACGAAGCAACTGCGGTGGCTGTGCATCGCTAATGCGCAGCTCGCTGCCGCCGGGCTGCGGTGCCTGCCGCCGACGCCCTGCGTAACGCGAAGAGCGTAATCATCGCGCCTGGATACGGCACGGCCGTGGCGCAGGCTCAGCACCTCGTGTACGAGATCACCAAGGTGCTGCGCGAGCGCGGCGTCCAGGTGCGCTTCGGCATTCACCCGGTTGCCGGTCGCATGCCGGGCCATATGAATGTGCTGCTGGCCGAGGCCAAGGTGCCTTATGACATCGTGAATCCGGCCGCGCTTGAGGATCCGACCAGCCCGATCGCGGGCATGCCGGTGCTGCAGGTCTGGAACGCCAGGACGTCGATTGTCATGAAGCGCTCCATGGCGTCGGGTTACGCCGGCATCGACAATCCGCTGTTCTACAAGGACAACAACCGCATGCTGTTCGGCGACGCCAGGCAGATGCTGGATGAAGTGCTGGTGGCGTTGAAGAATTGAACCGGCATCAATGCATTCTCAGCAACCGCCCATAACCCTCGATGCGCTCGGCGCGGCCGCTCATGCGTAACAGCCGCCACAGCGTCGCCTGGGTGGAGGTGATCACCGGCACGTTCAGTTCCTGCTCGAGCGTGTCGATCACCAGGTGCGAGCGGGTGTTCAAGCAAGTCAGCAACAGCGCGTCGGCGCCTGGTCGCCATGCTGTGTGTCCGAGTTTCCTAAGTGCGCTCGCGCTCGGCTCCGCCAACTGGAATGCATCGGCAATGCCGAGGTGCGCGCCTCCCAGGACTTCAAAGCCAGACTGCGCGAAGAAATTCTGCTCCATTCGATCGATGGCTTCGGAATAGGGCGATGCAATCGCGATTCGGCGTGCGCCAATTGAATTCAACGCTGCCACGAGCGCATGGATTGCGGTGAAGCTCGGCACGCCGGTGCGTTGAGCGAGACTGCGCCCGAGCACGAGATCGTAGTCTGGGCCTTGTACGGCGCTCGAGGCGGTACAGCAGTAGGCAACGGCATTGGGTTTGCAGCTCGCAATCTGCCGCGCGGCGTGAGCACCTTCATGCTCGTCCATCTCGCGAAGCGCGTCCGGAGTCAGCGCATTGCTCAGGAGCATGCGAGCGACATGTACCGAGATCCCCGCCGGCACCACGGCATTGAACCACGGCTCAACGACGGTGTTGACGCTTGGCACGATGACCCCAAGACGAACCTGTGCGGCGCTCGACTCGTCGTTATCCTGCATCTGAAGGTCGCGCTCGAAGATCGAATGCCGTCGATGCTAGGGGCGCGGCAAGCGAGCGTCAATGCGCGGCCGGCTCGCACGTCGGGATGCAAGAGAGTCCGGGCTGAGTGCTTGATTCCATTTCGCGATGACGATACGTTGTCAAAAAAATGAATGAACCATCGTTCTAAGCGATGAGATCGCCGACGACCGACACTCGGCAGTGGAGGGGGTAGACGCCTTCGCGACTACCGGTCTTTCATTCCGATCCGCCAAGGAAGCTTGTTTGAGCGCCACGATCGACGAATTCAAACGAGGTTGGCGCGTCCTCGCCGCCGCATCGCAATTCAATACGGTGTGTTTGCGTTCGCGACCGGTATCGCGCCATTCATATTCGGCGTGGCATACGACCGCTTTCAGGATTACCAGCAGGTCCTGGTGGTAGTGGCGGCGATGTCGGCGGTTGGCGCGATGCTGCTGCTCGGGCTCGGACGTTATCCGCAGACTCCAGACGGCCGGCATGCCTCTGCGGGCCGCGACTGAAGTCGCGGCCGATGGCCGATCAGCCCGGCTCCTGCTGCGGCCGCTGCCATTGTTTGGCGACCTGCCGGCTGATCAGGTTCTCGACCTGTTCGGGCGAGTAGCCCAGTTCCATCAGCACCTCGCGTGTGTGTTCTCCGAGTTCCGGCGCAGGAGCGACCGGCCCTGCCGTATGCGCTCCGAACGTGACCGGATAGCCGGGCATCCGCATCCGTCCGAACGAGGGATGGTCGTAGTCGACCAGATAGTTGTTCGCCAGTGCCTGCGGATCGCCGAGCACGTCCATCATGTCCTGCACCGGCACCACGAGCAGGTCCTGAGCATGCAGGGCCGGCAGCCATTCGGCGCGCGTCCGGGTGGCGAATATTTCATCCAGCACGCGCACCAGCTCCTCGCCGTTGGAGCGGCGCAGCTCCTTGGTCTTGAAGCGTGGATCCTCGGCCAGTTCCCGGTTGCCGAGGGCCGCGCACAGGCCAGGCCAGTATTTCCATTCGGGTGTATTGGAAATCATCACCCATTTATCGTCCTTGCAGCGGTAGCTGTTGCGCGAGTAGGCGTTCGTCTTGTGATCCCAGAGAAAGCTCACCGGACGTTGGCGAAAGCTGGTGGTCAGCAGGTTGGCGTGCATCAGCCAGATGGCGCTCCCATACAGGGAGACATTCATCTCCTGGCCGGCGCCGCTGCGCTCGCGTACCAGCAGCGCCGTCAGAATGGCGTGACTGGCGGCAATGGCGGTGAGCTGATCTAGCAGGATGGCCTGCAGATAGAACGGCTCGCCCGATCCGCCCAGATACATCATGCCGGAGATCGCCTGGCCGAGCGGATCGAAACCGCCCATGTCCTTCAACGGGCCCTTCGGGCCGAAGCCATTGACGTTCAAATAAATCAGGCGCGGGTTCAGCTTGGCGAGTGTCGCGTAGTCCAGTCCGGACTTGTTGGCCGTGGCGGTCCTGATATTGGTGACGAAGACGTCGGCGCGCTCGACCAGGCACCTCAGGATTTCCTGGCCTTCGGCTGTCGCGGTGTCGATCGAGATGCCGCGCTTGTTGCGGTTGGAGAACTCGAACAGCATGCACCAGTTCGGTTTGCCCCAGTCGCCGGAGTTCAACGGGCCGACGTTGCCGTTGGTGCGCTCCGGATCGCCGTTGAGCGTCTCGACCTTGATGACTTCGGCACCCAGGTCGCCGAGGATGGCGCATCCGCCCGGTCCGGCGTGCCAGACGCCGCATTCGACGATGCGCAGTCCCTGCAGCGGTCGGGGCAGGGCAGGGCTGTCGTTCGCATTGTGCTGAGCATTCATCGTAGCGGCTCTCCCCGGTCTTCAGCCAAGCAGGGCGCTGGCGTGCGCCTCGCCGACCCCCATCCAAAGCGGCTGGACCAGTGGTGATCGATTGTGGATACTGCAGCAACGATGAATGAAAGTTCATTCGTCGTCAAGCCGGTGCGCCACTGGCGGGCCGCCGCGAAGCGGCTGCGGCGGGGCCGGTGCGGTGCGCGCGGACAAGCGGAGAAGCTCCGGTAACAGCTCGAAAAAATGCCTGGCTACACGCTGCGCGCAGCAGCCGGTCGCGGTGCATCGCGGGGGGTACTTGACGGTTCCGTTCGATCGCTATACGGTGATACAGAGATGAGTGAATAGTCATTCACTAATGAGGTGCGGGGTCGTACGAAACCGGTGCGATCCGGCTCGAATCGACGGATGCGTCGGCGGACGAGAGCGGCCGCTGGTCGCGCCGCTACAGCCACCGGACACGAAACGGCGGCAATACAAACTTCGATAACCGACGTCGCGGGGGATTCCATGGCCGAAGAACGCAAGTACGTGCGGCACGCCATTCATGATATCGGCCATCTGGTCGACCTGGATGAGCAGTTGACGCATCAAATCGTCGACACCTTCGCGACGACCGTCAGCGCCGATCACAGCTGGACGGAGAAAGTGTGGATGGCGCTGGTACGCAAGGACGGCACGATCGCCGTCGACTTCGGCCTGGGGCGCTACCACAACCGCGGCGTCATGGACGGTTGGGGGGCAGTGGCCCGAGGTTACGAGCAACGTACCGTTCGAGCGAGCCGCGAGCTGCGAGACGACCCCGCGGTCACCAGAGTCGGGCCGCTGTTCTACGACGTACGCGAGCCCCTGCGTGAGGTGCGGGTCGTGCTCGATCGCAACGCCGAGCAACCCATTGCCTACGATGTGACCTTCACCGCGACGATGCCGCCGTTCTTCGAGAATCGGCATCGGGAGCGCGAGACGGACGGGTTCCGCCTCGGGGCCGACGTCATTCGTTACCATCAGATCGGTACGCCTTCGGGCTGGGTCGAGATCGATGGCCAGCGCATCGAGGTCCGCACCGACGAATGGACTGCCTATCGCGATCACAGCTGGGGCGTGCGGCTGGATGTCGGGCTGCACAACCCCGACATCCGGCCGACCGCGAACTTCGGCGGCGCCAAGTTCGGCGAAGCACAGTTCTTCGTCATCTGGAGCCCCTTCATGCTGGTGTCGCCGAGCGGCGAGCGGGTGGCATATCACATCGCTTACCGGGCTCGCGAGGGCCGGGTGTTCTATTCCTCCGGCTACCGCAATCACCCGGACGGCACGCAGGAAACCATCTCGCGGGTGCGCCCGGAGCTCAGGTTCGACGATCGAACGCGCCGCCTGTTGGGCGGCAAGATCCATTTCGACATGCTGCAGGGGGAGAGCCGCACGGTGAACGTCGAGGTGTGCGGGGAAACGGCGGTTCATCTCGGCCCCGGACTGTACCTTGGGTTCAACGGCCAGAAGCACGGCTCGTGGAAGGGGCCGCTGGTCATCGACGGGGAGCGTTTTGAAGACACCCGCGATGTTGAAACGTTGCAGCGGATCCGGCAGCTGCGCGACTGCCCGATCCGGGTCACCGAGGGCGACTGGGTCGGCTACGGGATCATGGAGTCCGTGATTCACGGTGAGCATCCGGCGCTCGGGTTGACCGCCAAGAACTCGTTGCTCTGACAACCGGGAAGTTGCCGGGCTCGCTTGCGGAGGCACTGTTTGTGGCGGAACTTACCGTTCGATCGCCGATACTGGAGATGGAGCCCTCGTTGCAGGCGTTGTTCGCGCCGCGAGCTGTGCGAAGAGGCATGCCGCCGTACGACGTGCGTCGCACCTCCGATATCGTCGCCGCGCTCGATCGGTTCTTCACCGAGCGAGTGCCCGGTGCCCGTACATCGCAGGTGACGCGCGTCGGGGGGGGAGCCTCCAAGGAGCAATTCGTCTTCACGCTGACGGGCGGCGGCGGTTCGGCCAAGCGTTATCTGCTGCGCATGGATGCACTCGAGGCCATCACCGAGACGGACCGCAAGCGCGAATTCGAAGTGCTGCAAGCAATGCAGGGCCGGGTTCCGGCGCCGCGGCCCTGCTGGCTCGATGAGTCGGGTGAGACATTCGGCCGGCCGGCCGCGATCATCGAGTTCGTCGATGGCGTGACCAAGCCGCGCGTCGCCGGCAAGGCGAGCGGGCTCGGCATCTGGCTGGGCGAGCCGTTGCGCGGCAAGCTCAAAGGTCCGTTTCTGGATCATCTGGTTGCCTTGCATGCGTTCGATTTCAGGCGGGCCGCACTGAGCACGTTCTCGGTCCCGGACGCGGATCCGAAGCAGACCGCGCGCTGGGGGGTCAACTACTGGCGGCAGCTGTGGCACGAGGATTCGATCGAGCCTTCGCCGATCATGACCTACGCCGAGCAGTGGATGCTCGAGAATCTGCCGGAGTGCCGTGAGCTTGCGTTCACGCACGGCGACTACCGCACCGGCAACTATCTCTTCGACGAAGCCAGCGGCCGCATCGTGGCGGTGCTCGACTGGGAACTGGCGCGAATCGGCGATCATCACGAGGATCTGGCGTGGATTCTGCGGCCGCAAAGCGGGACCCTCGACAACGGCCGGTTCCGCGCCAGCGATCTGTACGAACCCGAAGAGTTCATCGACGCATATCAGCGTGCCAGCGGCCGCACGGTCGATCGGAAGGTGCTGCATTTCTATGCCGTGCTCAGTGCATGGAAGTCGTGTGCGATGGTGGAGGGCACCGGCATACGCATCGCGCGGGCACAACACAATCACCAGGACGTGCTGCTGACTTACGTCGCGGGTACTGCAGCGATGTTTCGAGGAGCCTTGTGTCGTCTGCTGGAGGTGGGTGCGCCATGATTCCATCCATCGACGATCGGCTCGCCAGCATCATTCGATCCCTGACCCACGTCGTGCTGCCTTCCTTCGGCCCCGAGGCCGGGATCGCGAAGGAACAGGTCGGCATGGCAGTACGCCATCTGCAGGTCATTCGTGCTCAGCTGGATTCCGCGCCTGCATATGAGCTGGAAGAACTCCATGACGCACGAGCATTGGCGAGCGCCTTGCTCGAGGTCGAAGGCGGTGGCGCGCGAACCGATGCGGCATTGACAACCTTGCGCGATGCGCTTCGCAGCGATTCGCCCGGCGACTCGCCTCGCGAGTTGCGAGTGCGCCTGAACTGCGCGATCGATCATGTTATCCGGGCATCCGCCGCGGATGGCTCGCAGGCCTATCGTGAGTATTTGGCCCGCACCGTGCTTCGGCTGGAGTCGGTGCGCACATATAAAGATCGCAAATGGTTTGCGCTGCTGGGCTTCGATGCGCAAATGCAGGGCGATCAGTGATGAATCCTCCGCTTCGATCATTGCCACTCGAGTGTTCGCTTGGGTCACGAGCGGGTCGAGTCATGAAGGCGGCGCGGATAGACGCTGACCGCAATCCAGTCCGCCTGGTCATGGGAGTAGTGCTGTAGTGACAAACGTAGCGGTGCCAAAGCGCCTGATCGAGGGTGTCGAAGCGCTCGTGAACGGACACGTCACGCGCGCGGTGGTACTCGAAGGCGGTCGGTCGCGCAACGTGTACTCGATGGACGTCGAGTCGGCAGAGGGCAAGTTACCAATCGTAGTGCGTCAGGAATCAGGAGCGGGACCTCAGACCGGCACGCGTTTCACCCTGCAGCGTGAGGCTGCAGTTCTGGGGGCGGTACCTCGCTCGGCGGGCCTTGCACCGGTGTTTTACGGACTCATCGAGAATGGCACCGCCATCGTGATGGAGCGCCTGCGCGGAACTGCGAAGATGCCGCCGAGCGGGGCAGCTCGATTGCAGTTGATTCGCTCGTTCACTG
>Ga0207675_100007336_pt1 | contig 10417 bp, 6 predicted proteins | sample KBSSwiS42_FD_184305 | JGI IMG/M metagenome (GOLD analysis project Ga0207675, IMG submission 184305) | Switchgrass rhizosphere microbial communities from Kellogg Biological Station, Michigan, USA - KBS Switchgrass S4-2 (SPAdes) (version 2) | ecosystem: Host-associated > Plants > Roots >...
CGATGGCCAGCGCCGCGATGGAGGAGTACAGAATCTTGCAGCGCATCGATCCTGATCGCGCGACGAAACTCTTCAACGCCATAAATAAATAAGCAGGTCCACAGATTGCAGTAACAGTAGTAGGGGCAGCAGGCAGGAGCTGGAAAAGACTCGCACGCCAATTAACGGAGCTTGTCCTGCTCCTGCCTGCTGCACCTGCTCCTGTTTTCAGGCATCCCGCCGTAACCTTTTCCTCTCTAACGGTAATACTGTTTAGGTCCCGCTCCCCAACCAACTAGAAAACCAAAACTCGATTCGACTGCTCTCGAGCAGCACTGTGGAGAACTGTCGATCGACACCGTTGCGGGAGGTAAACAATGCAAAGTTCCGACTTGCCTCGCTTCTCTGTGGCTGACTCCCACTCCAACACAAACCAATTCAACGTCACGATTCTAGACAACAAGACTCTGCTGGTTCGATTAGCCACAGAATTGAATCGCGTCGTGCACGAATTACGTAGGGCCATCGATCAGCTACGACAAGATCCGGCTGCGTTCATGCGCTCGACCTTTGTAGTGGCTGTTAACGCGATAGGACGGCAGTTAACACCATCCAATCTTGTTGGCTACACGTCGGCTCTTTTTGTGATCGGCTCGCTCGCGCTGTTGATAACAACCTTTGAGAGAGGATACGAACGGCAAACCAAGAAAGAGATTACAGAAGAAATTGAGAGACCTATTTTGTTGGTACTGACGCCAGGTGGAGAGGGCCGAGCCAGTATCTATCCACGCTCGCCGGGTCGTGTTGGCGTGTCGCAAGGACGTGGTGAGGGCTCGGCGCCCTTGCCGGCACATGCACAAGGTGGCGGATCAGGCGGCGCGCGACATTTGCTTCCCGAACAAGTTGGAAAAGTGCCGCAACCTTCGGAAGTGCCCGCTGTTATTCCTATTGAGCCGCCAAAATATGCTCCATCGCTTCCGGCCGCAGGTGTCGATTTGGATCCGAAGCTTTGGGCCGACGTCAATTTTCCGGTTTATGGAAACCCGTATTCCCAAGCGACATTTCGATCACATGGACCAGGCGATAACGGCGGAATTGGATCCAAGAACGGGTTGGGAATCGGCGATGGCAACGGCAACGGTCTGGGCGAAGGCGACAATGGCAATACCGGCCGCGGCAAGCACCAGATCGGTTACGGCGGAGGCGGTGGAAACGGCGGTGGTGGTGTAGCTAATGATGGACTCGCAAGGTCTGGTTACGGAGGGGGCGGTGTAGATGAAAGAGTCCGTCTGCTCTCCAAGCCCGAACCGCACTACACAGAAGAAGCCCGGCGTCAGGGAGTGGTTGGTACTGTGATCTTGCGCGCTATTTTTTCAAGCACTGGAGAGATTACTCAGATAAGAGCAATCCAGGGACTTCCACTCGGACTAACCGAGCGAGCGATAGCGGCCGCACGCGACATTAAATTTGTGCCAGCGAAAAAAGATGGACGAGCCGTCTCGGTGTATATGCAGTTGGAATACAACTTCAATCTTTATTGAAAGCAAGATCTTCTGTCTCCCCGCGTTCTACTCGCAGATACCGGGAACTGACGCTGACGTTCCGGTATCTAACTTCAGTCCGTTGTTTCCAATCAACCGCGTTATCACGACGCGCCGCGCTAAGTGTGCGCCGGAGGGTGTGTACAGGAGGCTTTATGATTCTCAATCCGATTCTCAGATTCACCGCCGCTTTCACTGCCGTTGCAATCACCGCTATGGGTCTTTGTATAGGCCTAAGAATGGATGCGAAGGTCGCAGCGAAACAAACACAAGATACAGCCGGGTCACTAATGGTAGTTGGACCAAACGGCAAACTAAAAGCGCAGTGTCCTCTCAAACACACCAACGTAAAAGCTGAGATTAGCGGTTTTCTATCACGCGTTGTCGTTACGCAAAACTTTGAGAATCCATTTAAGGAAAAGATCGAAGCCGTCTATGTTTTCCCGCTGCCGCAAAACGCGGCGGTCGACGACATGACAATGCATATTGGCGAACGCGTCGTGCGCGGAAAGATCCTGCCGCGTGAACAGGCACAAGCTGTTTATGAAGCCGCAAAGACAGGCGGGCAAGTTGCGAGTTTGTTGGATCAGGAACGTCCAAACATTTTTACTCAGTCAGTTGCAAACATACTTCCGGGCGAGAAGATCAAGATCACGATCAGTTACGTAGAGACCCTGAAGTACGACAACGGCGCCTACGAGTTTGTGTTCCCAATGGTTGTTGCGCCGCGCTATATTCCTGGTACTCCTACTGGTCAACAGGCCCACGGGTTTGCGCCCGATACCTCCCAAGTTCCAGACGGTTCGAAGATAACGCCGCGTCCCGCTCTTCCTGGAATGAGAGCAGGTCACGATATTTCACTCGATATTTCACTCGACGCGGGACTCGCGATCGACAACGTCGCTTCCAAAACTCACGCAGTTTCCATAGATCGTCAGAGCGTCGGGCGGGCCCATATTAAGCTCAACGATCAAGACGCCATTCCCAACAAAGATTTCATTCTGCGGTTTGACGTTGCAGGGAACGCGATACAGGACGCACTCCTGACGCACCGGTTAACGAAAGGTGGCTTCTTCACGATGATCCTTCAACCACCCGAGCGCGTAACAGTTGAAGACGTGACACCGAAGGAGTTGGTCTTTGTTCTCGATACTTCCGGTTCGATGAGTGGTTTTCCAATCGAGAAAGCTAAAGAGACCATGAAGATGGCGCTGGACAATCTCTATCCGGCGGACACCTTCAATCTGATTACGTTTGCCGGCGACACCCACATCCTCTTTAACCAACCAGTCGCGGCGACTGCCGGAAACTTGAAAAAAGCTCAAGAGTTTTTGAGTTCACGCGCGGGTTCGGGCGGAACGGAGATGATGACGGCAATCAAAGCGGCGCTCGAGCCCTCGGATAAACAGGACCACGTGCGTATCGTTTGCTTTATGACTGATGCTGAAGTTGGAAACGACATGGCAATAATCGATGAAGTGCAGAAGCATCCGAATGCGCGTGTCTTTGCGTTTGGTATTGGGAGCTCAGTCAATCGATTTCTGCTCGACAAGATCACAGAGTACGGTCGTGGGGAAGTGGAGTACGTGGGATTGAATGATGACGGCTCCGCAGCTGCGAAGCGTTTCTACGAGAGAGTTCGGAATCCTCTCCTCACCGATATTTCTGTTGAATGGAATGGCTTGCCTGTTGCGGATATCTATCCTCAACGAGTACCCGATCTATTTAGCGCGAAGCCCGTGATCTTAACTGGCCGCTACTTGAATGGCGCGACCGGTACGATTCGATTGAAAGGAAAGATGTCGGGAAATGATTTCGTGCGTGAGATTCCTGTGCAGTTTCCCGACAACGAAGCTCGACATGATGTGCTGGCGGCGCTATGGGCCCGTCAAAGAATCGATGATCTGATGGGCCAGGATTACGCTGGAGCGCAATCGGCCAACATGAAGCCTGAGCTTAAGGAGACGATCACGCAAATCGGTTTGGAATACAGGTTGATGACACAATTCACTTCATTCGTTGCAGTTGAAGAAATGGTTGTGACCGATGGCGGACAGCCGCGACGAATTGATGTGCCAGTCGAAGTGCCGGAAGGGATGGACCGTCGCGGGGTTTTTGGAGAAGAAGACGAAGTCATCGTGGCATTACCGAAGAATTCAGTTGGTGTCGGCAGAGGTTCCGGATCTGCAGCTAAAAGGATGCCAATTTCACGCGGCGTTTTAACCGGACGCGCAGTGGGCTCTGGTGGAGGAGGCGCCGGAGCGGCGGACGCAGGCGGTTCCGGCAAGTTGCCACCACCGAGTCCGGTTTCGCCACCTCAAGCTGCGGCAGTACGGTCTGTGTTGATCGACGCTGAGCCTGCGCCAACACCCAAGCCGTCAGCAGAAGAATTAAGACGTCAAGAATTACGTACTAAAGGTGACGCGGCCATCGTTTCGCTGGTTGAACGATTGAAGAAGAACGGAACTGTCGACACCGCGGAGTTTCGTTTTGTCTTCGATGGAAAAGCTGAAGTTCAAATCTGGCTTCTAGAAAAATCAGCAAAGACTATGGCTGAGTTGAAAGCATTGGGAATTGAAGTAATGCTTGACTCGAAAACTTCGACGCTCGTTATTGGACGCATCCCGACCAGCAAACTGGAGGCGCTGCTTGATTTGAAGAGCGTGCGTTACGTTGCACCGTTGGTGAAGAACTGAACTCTCCGGAACAAGCGATACCGGTCGTGCGTGAAATACGTCGCGAAACGTGAACGACCGGTGTCGCTCTGCCCGTAGCTTGAATACCGCCTCAATTTGTATCTGCGAGCATAGGCCACCCGCATACGTGTCCGCGCATCAATGGGACTGACAAGCAAGTACATCTTTCCGCGGTCGATCTCGCACATCGCAATTTCCTCGCGTGTGTCAGGAGGATCTTTATGAACAGCAAGCCGCTTCTCAAATTCTCGATGCTTTCAATCTTCTTTGCCCTCTGCGTTAACGCCTCCGCTCAAACACAGGAAACAGCGGGCTCGTTGATGGTTCTTGCGCCTGACGGACAGCTAAAGGCGCAATGTCCACTCAAACACACGGCGGTAAAAGCGGAGATCAGTGGCTTTCTCTCGCGTGTAGTTGTGACGCAGAATTTCGAGAATCCCTTCAAAGAGAAGATAGAAGCGGTTTATGTGTTTCCTCTGCCACAGAATGCCGCAGTTGATGACATGACGATGTTGGTTGGCGATCGCGTCGTGCGCGGCAAGATTCTGCCGCGTGAACAAGCACAAGCGGTTTACGAAGCAGCGAAAGCGAGTGGCCAGGTCGCGAGTCTGCTTGACCAGGAACGGCCCAACATCTTCACTCAGTCCGTGGCCAACATACTTCCCGGAGAAAAGATCAAGATCACGATCAGCTATGTCGAGACTCTGAAATACGAGAACGGCGCGTACGAGTTTGTGTTTCCGATGGTCGTTGCGCCGCGTTATGTTCCCGGCACTCCCGTAGGTCGGAAACGCGCCAGCAGTTTTGCTCCGAACACAGATCAGGTTCCAGATGCAGCGAAGATTACACCGCGTCCGGCGCCACAGGGGATGCGCGCCGGCCATGACATCTCCCTCGATCTATCTCTTGATACAGGTATCGCAATCGATAACATCGACTCCAAGACTCATCAGGTCGCGATAGAACGCGCCAGTCTCGGTAGCGCGAAGATCCATCTGAAAGAACAAAAGACGATTCCAAATAAAGACTTCATCCTGCGATTCGACGTTTCCGGCGCCGCAATTCGAGATGCGGTTATCACTCACAGGCTCGACAAGACCGGATTCTTCACGATGATTCTTCAACCACCTGATCGCGTGACGGTTGAAGACGTAATGCCGAAAGAGTTGGTGTTCGTTCTCGATACCTCCGGGTCGATGAATGGCTTTCCAATCGAGAAGGCAAAAGAAACGATGAAGCTGGCGTTAGACAATCTCTATCCAGGTGATACGTTCAACCTGATCACATTCTCCGGCGATACACGGATTCTGTTTGAGCAACCCGTGCCCGCCACACCGGAGAATCTGAGCAAGGCCCAGGCGTTTTTGAGTTCTCGGCGGGGCGCTGGCGGGACCGAGATGATGACGGCAATCAAAGCGGCTCTTGAACCTTCTGATAAACAGGATCACGTGCGTATCGTTTGCTTCTTAACGGATGGACTCGTTGGAAACGACATGGCCATTATCGATGAGGTGAAGAAACATCCGAACGCACGAGTGTTTGCATTCGGTATTGGCAGCTCGGTGAATCGTTTTCTGCTCGACGAGATCAGTGAACAGGGTCGCGGAGAAGTTGAGTACGTTGGTCTGCAAGATGATGGATCAGCTGCTGCTCGACGGTTTTATGAGCGCATACGTAATCCGCTGCTGACTGACATTTCGGTTGAATGGGTCGGCTTGAATGTCAGCGATGTTTATCCACAACGAATACCGGATCTGTTTGGTGCGAAACCCGTTGTCTTAACCGGAAGATATCTGAACAGCGGTGACGGCACGTTGATCTTGAAAGGGAAGATGGGTGGCAATGATTTTGTTCGCAACATACCCGTTCATTTTCCTGAGAATGATGCGCGCCACGATGTTCTGCCGGCTCTCTGGGCGCGGCAGCGTATTGCTGATCTGATGACCCAGGATTACACGGGGATTCAGCAGTCTACCGCGCGTCCGGATCTCAGGGAGACAATCACACAACTGGGCATGGAGTTTCGCCTGCTGACCCAGTTCACTTCGTTTGTCGCAGTCGAAGAGATGGTTGTGACTGATGGTGGCAAACCGCGACGAATTGATGTTCCGATCGAGTCGCCGGAAGGAATGGTCATTAGAAGTGAGGACGCTATTGGTGGCCGTGCCTTCCGTTACCAAGTTGCGACGCCAACTAATCTATCGGGTTTCTATCTTGGAGGTACTCCGGGACCTGTAAATGGGCGGGTAATAACGAAGTCGGGCGGTAACACTGGCGGTGGGGAGGTGCGCCCAAGTGGCACCCTTCAATCTCCAACGATCACTTCAGGCGGCATCTCAAATTTCATCGTCGACGGCCTCTCTACTGTCGACATGTCGGCAGAAGACAAACGACGCGCAGAACTTCGAAATAAAGGTGATGCAAAGATCGTCGCGGTCATCGAACGTTTGAAGAAACACGAGATGAACTTCACTGTCGACGAGGCCCGCTTCGTCGTCAATGAAAAAGCAGAACTGCAAGTTTGGCTTGTGGAGAAATCAGACAAGACAATGGCTGAGTTGAAAGCGCTTGGGTTTGAAGTAATGCTTGATTCCAAAGCTTCCAATCTTGTAGTAGGCCGGCTCTCGATCGAAAAACTGGAAGCTTTGCTCGATTCGAAGTTCGTGCGCCACGTCGCGCCACTACTGAAGAAGTGAGATGTTCGGGGGTTTATTCCCGAAGGGAATAGATTTAATAGCCGGGGACAACGTCCCCGGTCGATGTCATTAACACGTTCGACCCTGTAAGGGTCGCACTTCAACGTCATCACAAGGAACGGTATCTGTGTAACTGAATGCGACCCTTTCAGGGTCGGATAGGATTCGCGTCGTTTCCTGGGGGCGGCGTCCCGACTTGTCGGGACTTGCCCCCGGCTATTAAATGTCACGCCTGCGGCGTGACACGCTCGCGCCACCTCTACTCAAAAATATCATCATCGCAACCTGTAAACGATGTCATGACGTAATGAATCTATTTCTTGACCAACGCTCCACAATGGTTGATACTTTCGGCGCACATTAATTCTGATCTTTAAAAAGAATGTAGAGGCGCGGCCTCCAATAGTAGGTATCCGCAGTAGCAAGCGAGAACTTCCGGATGTCGAAAGGGGTAGGTCGCCGAAACTCGTAACGATCGTTTCTCGACGAACACGAGTTGGTTGCCGCGGCTAAATCCGCGGGACTGTCACCGAGCAGGTGGAGAGCTACGACAGATGGTTTGGCGCGCGATGCTGCGCGTCACCATGATTTCCATAAGGAGGTCGGTCGTGTTTGTTCACGGCCGGCCTTTTTTATTGACCGTTGTGGATGCGATTCGTGGTGGTACTGACCTCATTCCACTGAGGATTCTATGACTGTTGTAATGAAATTTGGCGGAACGTCGGTCGCGGATGCGAGTGCCTTCGACAATGTTTCGCGCATTGTGCGTGAACGAATTATTTCGCGGCCCATCGTCGTTGTATCCGCGATGAGTGGAATGACTGACGCGCTGATTCGAAGTTTTGAGATCGCGCAAGCGGGAGACCCTGATGCCGCGTTAGCATCGCTGCTCGAAATACTTAAGCGTCATGAGGCGGTCGCGGAGTCGATGCTGCATGGTGAAACAGAAAAAGAGTTCATCATTCACCTGCGCACCGCTGAAAGAGACATCTCAGAACTGCTCCGAAAAGTTAACGGCAACTCACCTTCACTAAGAGATGAATTGCTTTCGTTTGGAGAACGACTCTCCAGTCGCCTGCTCTCATTTGTGCTGCGCCAGCGCGGGGTTGACGCCACGAATGTTGACGCACGTCAGATTATTCTCACGGACGATCATCATGGAGCAGCCGTGCCAATCCTTGACGAGACATTCTCGCGGGCAAACTCCGTCTTGCTGCCGCTCGTTGAGTCAGGTCGGGTGCCTGTACTCGGTGGCTTTATCGGTGCAACATCCTCAGGGGCGACAACGACGATTGGTCGGGGCGGGTCTGACTACACGGCCGCACTGGTCGGCGCGGCACTCAACGTCGATGAGATACAAATCTGGACCGACGTTACAGGCGTGCTGACAGCGGATCCGCGGATTGTTCCGCAGGCACAAACAGTTGAACGGATGTCTTACGGAGAAGCGGCGGAACTTGCTTACTTTGGCGCGAAGGTTTTGCACCCGAAGACGATCCAACCGGCGATCGAAGGTGACATACCGGTTCGAATTTGTAATTCGAGCGCACCCGATGCGCGTGGGACGCTGGTTTGTGCGCAAACTGAAACTTCAGCGAGGACGTTGAAGGCAATCGCGCACAAGAAAGGTGTGACAACGGTCCAAATCACGTCCGCGCGAATGCTCGGTGCGTATGGATTCTTGCGCGCACTCTTTGAGGTATTTGAACGACACCGAACAGTAGTCGACGTTGTAACAACATCCGAAGTCAGCGTCTCTCTTTCACTCGATGACGCCACCGCGCTGCCCGAAATACTCAAAGAACTGCGGACGCTCGGAACCGTCGGCGTTGAGAAAGGACGCGCGATCATCTGCGTTGTCGGCGAAGGCTTGCGCGGGACGCCGGGAATTGCAGCACGCGTCTTCAGCACGATTAGCGACATTAATGTGACGCTGATTTCGCAGGGGGCTTCAAGTATCAATTTCACTTTTGCGATCGAAGAAGACCGCGCGATGGAAGCTGTGCGCCGTCTGCATCGCGAATTCTTCGAGCGCGAGACAATCGAAACGCTAGCGAGTGCGCGAGCGGAGAACGAATGGGCCGCAGATGTTCACAGATGAACACGGATCAGAAAAAAGACTTTCGGATGGAGAGACTGTCCAAAAAAGATGGCAGAGAATAACTTTTTCTGATCTTTACCTATCTGCGGAAATCTGCGGCTAAATCATGATGGATTTGTTTGAGCTGACACGGCAACTGATCGATATCCCTTCAATCACCGGGGAGGAGGGCGCAGCAGGAAATTTTCTTGCTTCGTTTCTCAACGAACTGGGATATCGAGTGGAAACGCTGAAGTTAAGCGAAAAACGATTCAATGTCTTCGCCACTCGAGACGTGCCAGCGACCATTGCCTTTTCCACGCACATCGACACGGTTCCTCCTTTTATTCCATCTCGTGAAGATGCAGATTACATCTATGGCAGAGGTTCGTGTGATGCGAAGGGCATTATCGCCGCGCAGATATTTGCCGCGGAAGCATTGCGCGCTCAGGAGTTCAACGAGGTTGGGTTGCTCTTCACAGTCGATGAGGAGATGGCGAGTAACGGGGCACAACTCGCAAACAAACACGACGCAGCAAGGCACTGCCGATTCCTAATCAACGGCGAGCCAACCGACAACAAGCTTGCTCTCGGAAGTAAGGGTTCGATGCGCGTGAACATTCGTGCCAAAGGAGTATCGGCGCATTCCGCTTATCCGGAAGCAGGTGAATCTGCGATCGAAAAGCTGCTCGATGTGCTTGAGGATATTCGTGAGTGTGAATGGCCGAAGGACGAATATTTTGGCGAGACTACCTGTAACATCGGAGTCGTTTCGGGAGGCACAAGGCCCAATGTGATTCCGGCGGAGGCGTTCGCTGACTTGCAGATTCGTTTGACGAAGGACGTTGAGTCGATCAAAAAAATCGTCGATCGAGTAGTAGCAGGACGTGCCGCAATCGAGTATTCGACGGCACACAATCCAGCGCGGTTCTTCGCCGTCCCCGGCCTTGAAGAATGCATTGTTCGCTTTACGACAGACATTCCATATTTGAGTAATTGGGGACAACCACTACTGTTAGGCCCTGGTTCAATTCTGGATGCCCATACGGATCACGAGCGTGTTTCGAAAAAAGAGTTGCGTGAAGCTGTCGACCTTTACGTGAAGTTAACTGAACAACTAATGAAGATTGGAAAGATTAAGGAGTTGTCAGTGTGAAGTTAGCGTTGATTGGATCCGGGGCAATGGGCCAACTCGTCGCGTCCCTCGCGCGTAAAGGCGGGGATGAGATTGGCGTCGTGTTCTCTTCAAGCAATACCGGGCAGACTGTCGAAGAGTTTTCTGCGCATCTGAAAGGCCACGATGCCGCGATCGATTTTTCTATAGCAAATGCAGTGCTCAAGAATGTCGAAGCGTGTGCGCGAGCGCGAGTGCCGCTGGTTGAGGGGACGACCGGCTGGTCTCAGCATGATCGAGCGAAGCAGTTA
>Ga0207675_100007340_pt1 | contig 10414 bp, 5 predicted proteins | sample KBSSwiS42_FD_184305 | JGI IMG/M metagenome (GOLD analysis project Ga0207675, IMG submission 184305) | Switchgrass rhizosphere microbial communities from Kellogg Biological Station, Michigan, USA - KBS Switchgrass S4-2 (SPAdes) (version 2) | ecosystem: Host-associated > Plants > Roots >...
GATTAGGACTAAATTCAACCGACAATACCCTATTTGTATGCCCCTCAAGGGTGTTGAGACACTCTCCTGTACTGGCTTCCCATAACTTAATATAATGGTCTTCGCTTCCATGCGCAAGAATGCGCCCATCTGGACTAAAGGTGACTGACCACACCCAATCATCGAAGCCATATGAAACTGACCATAACAAACGAGCGTAACCATTTAATGATATCAGGTCTCCACTATGTATGACATCCCACAAACGAATTCCGCCATTAACACTTCCTGCCGCTAGAAATTTTCCATCAGGACTAAAACAAGGAAGAATATCAGGATCATTATGTTTATAATCCGGATTTTCTTTTACCGGTTTTCCTGTTTCAGAATTAAATAGTTGTATGCTTTCATTATTTTGTAAGTCCTTTCGGGGAATAATGATCGATCTTCCCTCAGGACTTATCAAGGGCATTTCATTTAGATCAACTCTAATCGATTTACCTGCTGGTTTTGCGGTTAATGCATCAAAATACTGTATCGTGCTATCGTTTACAGACGCCAGTATATATTTTTTATCGAAACTATAAAAAGGTGGCCATTGGGATTTAAATGCAATGTTCTCTCCAATTTGTTTTTGATTCTGAGCATCCCATATTTGAAATGAGGAGCTTGAAAAAGTGACAAAAGTTTTTCCTTCAAAACCGAAAGGTGGAATGAAATTCTCGACGTAACTCGCTTTGAAAAAATTTTCTCCCCTGTACATCTCATTTACGTTTTCCTTTCCAACGGGTTTGCCTGTCATAATATCCCAAAGTTGTGTGGCTGACCAAACAATATCCTGGCGATCATGTTCTACGTCTTTATTATTATTGGCTAAATCGGTATTGCCCTCTGACATTTCGGGATCAAGATAAAATTTCACACCCAGGAATTTTGAACTATCCGGGCTAAAAACTATTTGCCAAGACATGTATGGAATGTTGTCCGGGATGTCAATGAAAATTCTTTTTCCAATTTGTTTTCCGGTCTCCGTATTGATAAATTGAACTGAATAATCAGCAGAATTAAGGGCCGCTATTCTTTTACTATCAGGGCTGAATACTGGAATAGAGAATGATCTATTTGCAGGTGAATCATCATCAGTGGTGTATCTGTATGGGATGTTTTGATCTCCAATTTGTGTTTGTTTTTCAAGATCCCAAAGAATCATTGTCGAATCACTCGTCTGTGTTAAAAGTTTCTTATTATCAGGACTAAAAATTTTTTTTCCATATATGAGTATACTTATCTCATCTTCGTTAAGTTTCTTTTTAAGCTTTAATTTTTTTTCCGACTTATTTCTTGTTTTGGCATCTAAAAGCTGGAATTCAAAATTATCTTTAGAATCATTAGGTATCACTATTTTGGTAAGATCAGAGCTGTATACTGCATTTGGAAGTTCACTGGTTGTTAGCTCATTTTTTGCCGTATAATTTTTTTGGGGAAGATCCCAGGCAAATATGGTATTGTTTTCAACAATTAATAATTGGGAACCATCATTTTTAAATTGGACTGTCTGGTCAGCGGATCCAAGTTTTACGCAAAAACCTAAAAGCTTGCTGTTCGATCTATCCCAAATATATGTTGAGCCCTCAGCATCTCTTGTAAAAACCCTGTTCGTTGATGGGATCAAATAAGCAAATTGAACTGGAGCTTTGTGCTTTAATTCGATACCAACCTGGTTACCCGTTGTTACATTCCAAAATCTTACAGTACTATCTTTCCCCGCGGTTATAATTATATTTTCTTCAGAAGCGAAGGAAGCATGGTTGAAAGACATATGGTTTTGGCTTCCATAATTCGGGTATGCAAATACTAAACGTTCGGATTGATTTGATTGTTGATAACTGGCGGGTAGCAATTGCGTAATTACTTCTTTTTTTATGTCTCCTACAAATAAGCTTGTGTCATTGATTAAATATAGAAATTTAGTTCCATCCTTATTCAGCGATAAATCAGATATCCTATCATAACCATAAAAATTTTTTTGCTTGCCCCAATTTATTTCAAATGATTTCCCGGATTGTGATGTATTAAGATCAAGAAAACGAAATTTATAACTGTTAGGATCAAGATAGATCAGTCTGCTTCCATCATAATTAAATGAACGGAGATAATCTTTCGTATAAAACATGGCAGACATGCTATCAAAATCCGGACGAGTCTTTACTCGTTTTCCATTTTGAACAAATGAAAGCTGTAAGGTATAATTTGTATCGATAGTTATTATTTTCTTGCCATCATCTGTAAATCCCAATATTTCTGGTGCTACTGGTTTAGATACGGCTTTTCTTGTTTTTACTTCAAGTGAATCAGTCGAAATCTGTTTACCTGTCAAAGCATCCCACTTTCTTATTTTAAAATCTTTGCCAACTGTTATTAAAGTATCTGACGTGCCGTAAGTTGCTAATGAGATCTCATTTTGACTTGCAATGACATTATTAAGGATAACAGCCGGCCAATAATGCTCTATATCGATCAATATTTTTTTTGTCAGTGCCGAATCATCCGATAAAGTGAGGGCTTCTGCGGCATTAGCTAAAGCATATACATAATCGTTTTCTGCCTTATCACTTTTACTATTATTCCAATAATTATTTGCCAATAATAATTTATTCCTGTTTTTAGCAGCACTTGCTTGTAAAAGAAGATAAGACAACGCTGCAATAACAATGATCGTAATTGCAGTTATCATTATTAAAACTCTTCTTCGTCTTGTTTTTATTTTTATTTCTGCTGTATGAATAGCTTGTTTACTTTCAGAAATTAATTGATCTTCTTCTTCGGTGAGATTTAATTTATGTAAATAGGGCTCAACAAAATTCAACTGCTTTTTAGAGAAAAGCTCTTTTGCGTCTTGTTTTAATGATACCTGGTTTTTAATAAGCCTTCTTACTTCAAGTAAGGAAATTTCTTCATCACTTCTTTTCTCTGCTATACGTAATGCAAGAGAGTCGTGTGCAAGCTCGTATAGGTTTGAGCTTTCAGAATAATTAACGATGCGGCTGTTTACAAATGATTCTACCGCTTCATTGATCAGTTTGGGGTCAATGTCTTTTAGGCGTTCACTTAATTCTTTTTTTGAGATCGGTTCTTTAGTGCCTTCTAATGTTGAGAACGGTGAAAGTATCTTCCAGATTGTTTCCGGATTTACATTCCTGTTATCCCCGCTTAATTTTTTACTGATGCCGGTAACCTGTTCTTCCAAAAAATTCCTGAGCACATCACCAATATCCCCGATCTGGTTTAAAACACTTAAACTGATCAATGCATCTGATTTCCGTGTTTCATCTTTTGTGGTTTCAATATATAATTTATCTAAAAAGACCTGGAGGTAAGGGAGTTGTATTGTAAGTGTTTTTTTCTTTCCTCTTAATCTTTCAAAAATACCTTGTGTAATAGCATCGATCTCATCGTCTTTAACCTTTACATTTGAAAGTGTGCTGCTATTAATGCCTTTGATAACATCGGTTACTTTGTTTAATGTCATTGGCTCTACACGAAGTTTCTTTCGTAACAACTGTGGTATCTGCTTTTCAAATTCAAATAAGTGACCAAGATATTCTTCACGAATAGAGAATATCATTTTAAGCGGCTGTTCTGCCTTTTGTATTTCTTTGATCGCTTCAATAAATTTTTCCTGTTCATCTTTTGTGCCGAGAATATAAAGCTCTTCAAACTGATCAAATATCAGGTAAATCGGTTTAAAGCTATTGAGATATACTCCTTTTATCAATCTTAATAAACCAGTTAGTTGTTTTGAAGAATCATTTGTTCTTGCTTCTTCTTCATCAATATCATTACCGCCGGCTGCGATCAGGCTTTTTTCAAGTGATTCATTGATATTGATTCCTCTTCTTATTGTTAAGGCCAGCCAATCATAAGATTTGAATTTACTGGCGAGACCGCATTGAATTAAACTTGTTTTTCCCGTACCTGAAGCCCCGTACACCAACAACATTGAATTCTGAAATATCATTTCATAAAGTGCTACGATCTCTTCGTCTCTGCCAAAGAAAATATCAGTATCGTTTTGATTATAAGAATCTAAAAATTTAAACGGATATTTTTTCTCCATAAATATTTTTTAAATAAGGACATTGAACAGTTAAAAAATTGTGACACTAATCCAATGTTTCGTCCATTGCGTTCTGGAATATTTTATAAAGCATATTCAATTTCAGGTCATGAAATTTTTTAGGATCATTCTTTAACCGGGTAATATCATTGTCGGTATTTGATTTCAATTCATTTTCCAAATCTTCGTTATAAGAAATATTTACTAGGGAAGGATCGGTGACACCTTTAGCGGTATCAGTTTTGTCGGGTGAAATTTTATTGATGTCCGAATAAATGAGTTGTTTCTTTCTTTCTTCAAAACTTGTGTAAAAACATATTTTAACTTCAAGTTCATCCGTCAGTGAATTGATGTCAATGATAAAAGGGAAAAGATTCAGCCCATCCTGGTATTTATTTTTGAAGATCAAAACAGCATCACTTGTGATTGGCTTTGCATCGTACTTATATTTTGATGAGTACAGTTTATCACTATCTGCACCAAGGAATGTATAAGCATGGAGATATTGGGGATTTTTATTTCTTACTTCTTCATATGAGATATTTTTTACACAGACCATCTTATATGCAGCCAGGAAATTCATGGTAGAAAGGAATGTAGTCAATTCATTCTCGGCTTCAAATGCTGTTGATAATGTGAACTGGCCATTATCCAGTTTGTTATTTATTTCATTTAAGCTTTTGCAGGCCTTGATAAAATTGCTGTCATCGACGAGGTTGTCTTTACTGAATTCACTGAACGGGTATTCGATCTTTTGCTCATCAAAAATGCTGACCAGTGTTTTTAATATCTTTACGTATTCAACAATATTCAATTCAATATCTGTGTTAAAAAAAATGTCAAGCTCGTTTGATTGCTCTGAGGTCAATGTGCATTTATTATCTTTTTTTTGATCCCATAGTTTTGAAATAAAAGAGAAGCATAAAAGCTGAAGTGTTCTTTTTGCAGTTGCAATACAAACTTCGAGATAGTCTTTTGGGTTATTTGATTCAAACGCATCGATACCGCTGGAAAAAATTTTTCGAAGTAAGATACCTAATACACCAACAAAACTCGAAATAATATAATTGTTTGCTTTGCGGAAATAACGGCCTTGCAATTCCCAGGAAGGCTTGTCTTTATTTTCATCAAGAAAAGACTTTGCGTCAGGACTAAAATTATACAATGCTTCGGTAAGTTTACGGCAAAGCTGCATGTTATAAGTTTTCTTTCCTATTTCCGCATTGAATACCGCATTGGTAATGCTGCCGATATTATAGATCTTATTACCTGATTTGAAATTCTCTAAATTCAGGTTTTGCAGAAGTGTTTTCAGCTCGTCCAATCCATTTTTGATCTCTTTTACTTCACCGTTCACATTTATTTTCATGCTGTCAGGTGTCACATTTTCTATCACCACATTCTGTGCTGCCGGATCGGTTGAATTACTCATAATATATGTTTATGAATGTTGGTTTCAGTTAAATGTGGCGTTGTCAATTTTGTCAATGTTTGTGATCTTTTCCGCATGCTGGTTGGTTGTATTTCCGGTGTTGATAGTTACCTGGTTCCCAGTTCCACCTGCGATATTGATATTTTTATCGCCTGTTATTGTATTGATCATTGCCGGAGTTGCTCCAAAATCATTTTTCTCGAATTTTACCTCGTCTAACCTTTCCAGTTCTTTATTGAACTGATTCCACAGATCATTGCTGTCATTAAAGTTTGCATAGAAATGGTGCAGGTCACTTAACTTCTTTTTGAAATCTGCAAGACTATCCTGCACATTATCGGGAGGAGTTTTGAAGTAAGTAAAAATAAAAGGCTTTTGTGTTGACTTGAATTGACCAAATGCATTTTCAAACTCTTCAGCTGTATACATGCCAACCTTTGAATAGGCGAGGAAGATAAAAAGATCAGCATCTTTTACAAACTTATTATACTCACTTTGAGAACCGGTTAAAGACATGCGGGCAGACATATCTTCCCAAATATCCAAATGTAAAAAGGTACCTTTGTCAAACCATGCTTTGCATTTACGGTAGATCTCTATCTCAAATTTTTCTCTTTCTGGTTTCAATTCATTGGACGAGGCAAGGAATATTTTAATCTTTTTCATTTTAATTAATTAAAGTAAGGGAAACGGTGTTTGCTCTTTTGTTTGAGGAATAAACAGATAGACTGAAGTCAGCAGCATGTTGGTTCGTAATGATGGTTAGGAAAGGGGTAAACAATAGTAAGGTAAGATTTTTATCTTACTAATTATCCCTTTACTATTCACAATGATTGTGATGCCTATTTAAAAGCCTGGTTGCTGTATGGCGGTGTTTCAGGAACTTTTACAATGTTGAAGCTAAAGTTTACCGCTTTGTGGCAGTTATTACAGGTATTGGTCAATAAAAGATAGCTGCTATTGAAGAGTGTTACATCTTTTTTCTGTATTGCATCATTGACTGCTTCGAGTGCAGGCTTTAGCATATCAACTTTTTTTGACTCTTCTCTTTCAGTTTGATATTCTTTAATTGCATCGATAGCTTCTCCGATCTCATGCATTTCAAAGTCTGCTAATTCCCAATTTTGTTCTTTACCCGCAAACCATAGCTTGGCATGATGCACTTGTATGCTACTCATGAATTCACCAAAGCCGGGTTTATATGTATTGGCTAATTTTTTTTCAAGACTGTCGATACGGGATTGTAATGCTGCTGATGAATTATTAGATTGATTACAGGAAGTGAGACAAGCGATAAAAAATATAAAAATGTAAAGCGGTTTCATATTCTCTATATTAAATAGCCTAATTTTAAATCATTGCTTTGGTTTCAAAATAAACTTTGTGTCTCCTAAATCTGCAGGAGCGTTTTGTGTGTCGGTAACCTTAATAATCATGTTATCACCACTAAGATCTGTGATCCTCATTTTTTCTTTTTTATCTTTTAAAATGGAAACATATTTTCCTTTGACATTATATATCCAATCCTGTTGCTCAGGTTTTTCATCAGTATCGGTACCGGTAGCTACTACTTTGTTATCATTGTGAAAGGACAATACTAGCATATTAACTCCCGGCTTTGCTCCAATTCTCATACCGCCCATTTCTGCATACTTCATTTCCCAGGTTTTACAAAGAATTTTTTTCAGGCTATCCGCTGCATAATTGACAGTTTGAGATTTTGATGAAATTATTGCTGTAATTGCTAGAAATAGTAAGATAAATGGTTTCATGGTCAATCTCTTTAATTTAAAGATAAATAGAAATACAGAACCCCGAACGGAGCGTCGCAACGAAAGCCCGATCGGAGTTCCAAATGTTTACAAACAAAACTTTAAAAAGCTTTCTGTTTGTTATCAGAAGCAGGTGAATTCTTATCAGCATTCTTCACATACTTTTCAACCCATGCATATTGCTCGTATAATAAATGAAGAATATTTTCTTTGGCTGCATAGCCATGACTTTCGTATGGAAGCAATACAAACTTAACTGTACCGCCATGACCTTTGATCGCATTGAACATTCTTTCACTTTGTATTGGATAAGTACCCGTGTTATTATCCAACTCGCCATGCACAAGTAGTATCGGTGTTTTTATTTTATCTGCGTGCTGGAATGGACTCATGTCATTATACAGATCCGGCGCCTGCCAGTAAGTACGATCCTCGTTTTGAAAACCAAATGGCGTGAGTGTACGATTGTAAGCACCACTGCGTGCAATACCTGCTTTAAAAAGATTTGTATGCGCCAATAGATTTGCTGTCATGAATGCGCCATAACTATGTCCACCAACTGCAACACGATTACGATCACCAACGCCCATTTCATCCAGTTTATTTATCGCTGCTTCAGCATTCATTCGAAGTTGATCAATAAAGTTATCGTTTGGTTTTTTGTCTTTATCAGTTGCTACTATTGGCATTTCTGCATTGTTTAAAATTGCATAGCCTTGTGTGACATAACAAATAGGTGTGCCATAACCGATATAAGTAAACCGATGTTCACTGCCACGGATCTGTGCCGCATCAGCGGCTGAATTAAATTCAGCAGGGTAGGCCCACATGATCACCGGAAGCTTTCCATCTTTTTTTGGATCATAACCTTTGGGTAAATAAAGATCACCGGTAAGATCAACCCCATCTTCTCTTTTGTATTTTATTTTTTGTTTGCTCACACCTTCTAATTGCGGATATGGATTTTTAAATTCAGTTATTTGCCTGTCTGCGGTTCTTGCTTTCAGGTTTTTGATCCAATAATTCGGAACTTCTTTTTCACTTTCTTTTCTTGTCAACAATTCGAGCTTATCTGGATTCAACACACGAACCACACTTTCAAAATAATTTTCATCGCTGCGCCAGATGATGTCAAGTTTTTTTGAAGTGAGATCAAATGTGGCAAGGAAAGGAAGATCGCCTTTTGGTGAAGCTCCGGTTGTATTATTCATTAAAATCTTATTGCCATCGATCACTTTGATCACATTATTACCAAATTGATTTTTTTCAGTGATAGGGAAACCTGGATTTGCATAATTGTCTGTTGTATTTCTTTCCATCAATTTTTCTACTTGCCCTGTTGATGGATTATAGCGATTAGTCCTGGTTATTTGTTTGCCGGTAAGTCCTTCATTCACTAAAGCCAAAGTTGAGTTGCCCCATGTAGTACCACGATAACGCATTTGTGTTTTGAAAAGTTCTTTTGGTTGGCCGGTAAATGGAGCACTCAATGCATAGACTACATCATGATTGTCGACTTTGGATTTTATTAAACCACTATCCAATGGCTGACACCAAACTAATGTTGCTGCTTCATCATCTCTCCAATCAAAACCTCTTGGCACGTCTTGTACATTATCATTTCCACTTGGTGCGGTTTCAGCAGAAGGAAGATCAGCTATTGATTTAACGAGCTTGCCAGTCATATCTGTGATCACTACTGATGAAGGAAATCCATTTGCAGGTACTAAATATGAGAAGGGTTTTTTTACTGTCTCCATCAACATATATTTTTTATCCGGAGAAATACTGGTAGTAAGATAAATGGCGGGTTGTCCAATTTTTGTTTCTACTCCACCCACATTTTTTACCAATTGAGTTGTTCCATAAAATTCAAACAACTTTTCATCATAGGGATTCTTGATCATATCCTGGAAAGTAGGACGTGGGGATGCTTTACCATAATTCTCTTGTGTTGTTGGACCAGCAGGCACATTTGACTTTGGAGGAGCTGCACTCAAAGGTTTTGTAATTGTTCGATATAATAATGTATTATCATCGATCCATTGATACCCGCCAGTAATTGTATTCAATGGTTGCTTGTTTACTTTTATAGCTTTTTGTGTAGCTACATCGATAACATAGAGATCAACTTTTGTAGAAGTGGTGTGAGTAAAAGCGACCTTCTTATCATTCGGACTCCAACTGATATTTCCTGCCATCAATGGCGAAGGCAAACCAGATATTTTAAACTCTTTGTTTGAAGAAAGATTTTTAAACCATAGATCATTGATGAAAGTTTGCCGGCTTGGCGCAAAGTTGTTTGGATTGATACGCAAACCAGCAATCCGTAATTCAGGTTGCGCCAATTCTTCTATCGATGGATAACTATTGCTTTGAGTAAACAACATCCACTCAGCCTTGTCATCAATGCTTACATTAGGAGTTGGTTTTACCAAAATAAGATCCATTATTTCTTTCGGAGGAGTCTTGTAACCATCCTGTGCAAAAATGTTTGCAGAAGAAACAAGAATAAATAAAAAGAATAACTTTCTCATATGATGTGTTTTAGTTGTTGTGATGGTTAAAAGTTAATTGTTATTGGTTAATCGTAAAGCTTACGATTAACTTATAACTATTAACAAATAACTCTATTGATAAACTCTTACGTAATCTATCTCCATTCTTTGCGGCCAGATATTTTCATCAACCCCTTTTTGTCCACCCCAGTTGCCACCAACAGCAATATTCAATAACAAATGCATTTTATTATCAAATGGCCACGCATCATAACCGCTGTGTTCATTGGCAAACTTGAAATAGGTTGTTTCGTCCACAGATATTTTGATGCTGTCTTTATCCCACTCCACTCCATATACATGAAATCTTTCTGAACAGTCTTCAACTTTTATTGTATCCGTTTTTTGAGTATGGATAACATGATTGAATTTTTTGCAATGAACAGAAGCATGGATATATCCCTGGTTGAATCCAACATGTTCCATTATATCGATCTCACCATCATCGGGCCAGTTGAGTGGAGTAGTGCTGCCGAGCATCCAAATGGCAGGCCATGTGCCAACACCCTTTGGTAATTTGGCTCTCACTTCAATTTTGCCATATTGCCAATCGCCC
>Ga0207675_100007341_pt1 | contig 10414 bp, 7 predicted proteins | sample KBSSwiS42_FD_184305 | JGI IMG/M metagenome (GOLD analysis project Ga0207675, IMG submission 184305) | Switchgrass rhizosphere microbial communities from Kellogg Biological Station, Michigan, USA - KBS Switchgrass S4-2 (SPAdes) (version 2) | ecosystem: Host-associated > Plants > Roots >...
TTCGCAGCGCGGGACCGCTGCCTGTTCCATTCGCTGGCGCTGGTGCGATTCATGGCGCGCCATGACGTGTTTCCGACTTGGGTGATCGGTGTGCGTGCGCAGCCCTGGGGAGCGCACGCCTGGGTGCAACAGGGCAAGCTGCTGCTCGACGCGAATCCCGAGCAGGTTTGCGAGTACACGCCGATCCTGACGGTTTGACGACAACAAGATCCGCGCGGGCAACAACAAGAATGGGCCCGCTAAGGGGCGCGCATGTTTCGCTACATTGCGCTCGTCTGGAACGTCATCGACGAGCAGCAATCCCGCACGGCGGACTCGCTGGACGAGCGGCTGCGCGCTAGGCATTGGACGCGTGCATTCGCCAGCCCTGGACTGCGGGTGTTCTGTGCGGACGAAGGCGGCACGCTGCGAGCACTGCCGCTCGCAAGCAACGCCGGCGTGATTCTCGGGACTCTGTTTGAGCGTAACCGCGACGTCGACGACGATTCCCCGGCGCGACGCGCAGTTCTCAGCGCGCGCAGTTGCGAGGCGATCCTCGCCAGCAAAGGGCGATGGCTGATCGAGAACTGCTGGGGGAATTACGTCGCACTACTTCGCGCCGCCGCTGCAAGGATCGTTCGCGTGTTGAAAGATCCAACGGGCACGCTGCCCTGCTTCGAAACCCGCTTCGAAGATGTCACGATTCTGTTCTCGCACGTCGGCGCTTGCATCGAGCTCGGGGTGCGAGGATTCGGCGTCGACCGCGCGTATCTGCGCGAGCGCGTACTCGGCTTCAACGACGTCGCGACCGATGCGCTCGAGAAAGTACGGCAGATCCGTCACGGCGAGTGTGTCGAGATCGATCCCGCGAGGCGTCCGACGCTGCGATCACGGTGCTTCTACTGGGATCCCTTCGCGTTTTTGCAGCGGCGAAGCGTGATCGAAGATCCAGTGCATGCGGCCACCGCCGTGCGCGCCACCGTCCGCTCGTGCACGCAAACGCTGTCGGCCGGCCACGCGAGCTTGCTGCACCGACTGTCTGGCGGACTGGATTCTTCGATCATCGCTGGCTGTCTCGCTCGCGCTTCCACGCAACCGCGAATCGCGTGCTACACGTTCTTCAACCCGCAAGGTCGTTCGGACGAGCGTCCATGGGCGCGGCTCGCGGCTGAACACAGCGGTTTCGAGCATCTTGAGTGCCCGGTCCTTCCTGCCGAGATCAACTTTGCCGATCTGGTGCGCGAGCGCCCAGCAACTGAGCCGCAGTCGCTGCTGTCGTACATGATGCGCAGTACGCTCGATCATCGATTGGCAGTTGAACGCAAAGTCAGCGCAGTGTTCACGGGCGACGGCGGCGACTCTGGATTCTGCAGCGACTCCTTCTCGTATGCGGTGACCGACTACTTGCGACGCCACGGGCCGCGGTTCGCAGCGCTGCGACTCGCATCTGAAGTCGCGCTGCGCACTGAGCGATCGACAGGCGCCGTGCTGCTGAGATCGATCCGGCGTTGGCTGTTCGGCGGAAAGCTGAGCGATATCCGCCCTGCCCTGCTCATGGGCTCGCAGCTCGTGAGTGTGCAGCTGCGCGATAGCTTCACGCTGCCGGAAAGTTACCCGCATCCGTGGTTCAGTCAGCTTCGATATGTGCCTTGGGACGTCATCCTTCGTCTCGGGCTGCTGGTGGGCACACCGGAGTTCTACAACGTCATCGACGCTGCACAGCCTGAGCCCGAGCTCATCTCGCCGCTCTATGCGCAGCCGGCGATGGAGTTGTTCCTGCGCATTCCGATTCACGTCCACGCAGAGGGCGGGCGGGATCGTGGCTTGGCGCGCCGTGCCTTCGTGCGAGAAGTCCCGGAGCCGATCCTGCAGCGTCAGTGGAAGGATCGCGCTCCCGGCTTTCACAGCGAGCTCCTGCTGCGCAATCTCGATCTGGTACGCGGGCTGTTCCTGGACGGAGTCCTGGTGAAGGAAGGTCTGCTCGATCGCGCGGCAGTGGAAGCCGCGCTGGCTGCCGGACCATCGAAAACCGAAGTACTGCCGATCGAGATCTTGCGTCACCTCGACGTCGAGATCTGGGCGCGATACTGGATGCGCTAGCTGTCAGGCAGCCCTGAGGATGCCGCTGCGGCGTTCGGCCCAATGTCGCGCCCAGATTTCGGTGTCCAGATGTCGCAGCAGCTCGCCAGGAAAGACGTGGCTCTTGACCGGGCCTGGCGCGAGTGCGCGCTCGACCGCGGCCTTGTCCAGGAAGCCTTCGCTGACGAGCACGCCGTCGAGGAAGATTTCGCGCAGCCAATCGAGGTTGCGCCGAATGATCTCGTCGTGGAAATCGCCGGCCCGGTCCTTCCACAGGCGATTGAGGATCGGCTGCGCAACCTCGCCGCGGAATGCCCGGCGCGCGAGTCCGCGATCCTGCCCGCCGGCGAAGAGCACGTCGGCAGGAATTCTCAGCGCCAGCTCCATAAACGGCTGCGCGTAGATCGGCGCGACGATCTCCGGCCCGGCTGCGCTCGGCGTCGCCTGACCGGCGTAGAGGTCGGGTGTGCCGAGCAGCATGCCCAGCTTGCTGGTCGGCTCCCACGGCGCGTGAGGCAGCCCAGCGAGCCATGGGTGAACTGCCGGCGCGGCTTCGCATTCGCGAATGACCTCTTGGGTAACAAGCCTGCGTGCGTCGCCGTTCAGTGCGGCGAGGCTTGTGAGTGACCGTCGGGTGATCCAGATCCGCAAAGCGCGCTTCAGTGCGTGCCAGGTCGTCTGGCCCAGAATGGATGCAGATTCGGCTGCCAAGCGCACAACGGCCGGACTCGGCCCATGTCGCCGCAAGTAGGCGGCCGCGGCTTCGCCGATACAGAAGCTGCCAAATGCGCAATCGCCACCGTCGCCGCTGAATGTCGCCGTCGCTGCCTGTCGCGCGATCAGACTTTGTTCCTGAGCGGCAGTGGCCAGGCACATGAGGGTGCTGAACGGCTCAGCTGCTGGCGCCATTTCCAAGATTGCGCTCAGTTCGATAGCGGCGGGCGTCGTTTCGACCTCGCTGTGCTCGCAGCCGGAATCGCCCAATGCAATGCGCGCCCAGGGTCGCGGGTCCATGGGTCCGTTTGGAGTGTATTGCGTGTAGGCGAGCACCCGAGGACGACGCGGTGTCGCCTGCAGACAGGAAAAGACGATCGACGAATCAAGGCCGCCCGAGAGCCGCAGCAACACGCTTTCGTGGCAAGAAGCGAGCGTGGCCGTACAGGAGCGCAGAGTGTTGCGGAGTGCGAAAGCCGCCCGCGATGGATCGTCCAACGGCGCTTGGCTGCGAGCGACGACGAATGGATTCCAGAGAAAGCGCCGACCAACCATCGCTGGCTGCTGCAGCGGCGCGAACTCGACGCACTCGCCGCGACGGATCTGAGTGACTTCGTTGAGCGCGTCGAACTGCTGCGTCATCTCGCCGCCGTACAGCCTGCGCTCGACGAAGCGACGATTGACGGTGAACCGCAACGAGCCAAGCTCTATGCAATCGGCAATCGACGAATAGACGACGGTGATGCCGCGACAATTCGCGCTGAAGCACGGCAGGCTGCCGCACGGGTCTTTCAATACCAGAGTGCGGCCGGTGACCGGGTCGGCAGTGAACGCGACGTAATTACCCCAGGCGTTACGCAGGAGCCATTCGCCGCGGCTGTGCACGATCGCGGCAGTCCGCGCTTCATCGAGCTCACACGTTTGCGATGGCGTGTCGTCGTCGAGATCGGACCGGTTTGCGAAGAGAGCACCGAGTACGACGCCGGCCTTTCCCGGTAGAACATACGGCTCGAGCGAGCCAGGCCGCATATCGGTGCAGAGGACGCGCAATCCCGGTCGATCCAGCACCTCCTGCCATTGCGAGGACGAAGCCTTGAGACGCCGTGTGGCCGCCTGGGCGGCATCGACCTGCTGGGCATCCTGCGCAGCCCAGATCAGCGCGACGTAGCGAAACATGATCGTCTCCGCAGCGGCTCAGATGGCCAGGATGGGCGTGTATCCACTGATCTCTTCGGGAGTGCAGTCGAGCACCAACGTGCCGAGTTGCAGCCAGCTATGCGCCGCCCATGGCGTGGGTCGCACCGCGATGACCCACGTCGGATGGATGTTGTAGTGAGCCAGGAACTTCAGTAACGCGAGAGCATGAAACAGACATTGGTCCTTCGCCGCGAACGCATAGGGTCGCAGGCGACGGAAGACGGACACTAGCTCGACCGTGTGTTGCAGGTCGATGTCATGGGTTATACCGGCTTTGCTTTCTGCAACTTCGCACGCGATGGAATACAGGAGACGCGAGTCGACCGCTCGCTTCGCCCAGATGCACGCGCGCAAGAAGGCGATGAAGTGAAGCAGATGCAGGCGCGGCGCGGCGGAGAGTTCGTAGCCGACGCTGGTCAACGTCGCGCCGGTGTCGATCGCGGTGAAGCTTGGTCCGGACTCAGTCGGTGCGTCCGGAGTCAGAAAGCCTGCTTTGACCAGGGCGTCGGCCAAGCGAGCCGCATCCTCGGGCTGCATGGGCTCCAACGAATTTCCAGCAGATGTCGACGCGTCGGACCAGTTGGTCGCCAGCGCCGATAGCGATCGCGCCTCGCGGTAACCCAGGCCGAAGTAGCGGTTACGTTTCAGATCGAGCAGGACCGCGCCGGTTGCAGTCACACAAATCCGAGTGTGACGCGGCATCCAGAATTCTTTGTTCGTATGCGTGCCGATGTCGGGCACAGATTTTTCTAAGTCGGCCCTCGTGGCCAGTCCCGTGAGACCGCAGGGTGTGCAGTTGCCTGCACACCCCCTCCGTTGGGTTAACAGCGCGCGTGTCCCGGACCGTACAGGCTGTCGACGCTCACAGCCGGCACCGACGTGCACCGTGTCTCCATCATTGCATCACCCAGATCGATGATTTCGAGTTGCTCCATGATCGACCCCTTGAAGTGAGTTCCCAAGACAACGTGAGATGACGGAAGTTGGGCGCTGCGGCGGGTTCAGCTTGCGAGTGGGCGCCTTGCTCCGGGCGCGAAGCCATCGTGGCTCCTGGCTATCCCCTTCGACTAGCGCAATCCTTATGTTCTACCGCGCAGATTTCCGCCGGATCCCGGCAGTGAGCCCGGAATTCCAATTAGAAGGACCGTGCATCCGCGAGCACCAAGCCCTCGCACAAGTCCCGACGCTGGAAACCCTTAGAACTTTTTTGCGATTTTCACGTAAACGAAGCGCTGTCTCGGGTCTGCCTGGGTGATGTCGTAACCTGAGGACAAAGCTGATTCCGAAAACGGCGGCGCCGCATTGAACAGATTGACGGCGCCGGCTCTGAGCTCAAAGCCACTCCACGGCGACTGCTCGCCTGCAATCTTTCCGAGCTCCACGGAGACCTGTGCATCCACGACTGCCTGCGCAGAGACTGCCCGACCGTTACGGCCGCCGAGGAATGTAGCGTCATCGTATGAAGGAACGTACCGCATTGAGGTCGCGATACCGAATCCTTGCCGGCTCCAGCTGAAGCTTGCAACCGCGCGCCACCTCGGAATCGTCCCCTGGAAGTTCGCCACGCCGACGCGGCTAACGTCTAGACCCTCGATAAGGTTCGAAGTCGTAAAATCGTGAACCCACGTGCCCGACAATTCAGGCGTAAACCGACCGGCACGCGTATCCAGCGTCACGGAGGCACTAAGGTCCACACCACTCGTGCGAAGGCTTCCAAAGTTCATGCGTGTGATATCGATCAGCTCCACCGATCCAGGTATGCCTGCCACGATGTCCGAGTCAGACGGCGGTGCACGAAGAACTCTGTCAGGAACGAGACTCTCGGCGGCAAGCAACTGTGCTGCAGCCGGAATTGCGATGGTGTCATCGATGTCGATTCGCCAGTAGTTCGCTCCCAGGCGAACTGGCAGCCACTTCTTCGGCTCGAATCGCAGGCCAACGTTAAGCGAATCTGCGCTGGATGGCTTCAAGTCCGGGTTACCGCCCGTACGCCAGATTGGCAATGCAAATTCGCTGTTCCGAGCCGGATCTACGATCGGTATCCGAACGTCGGAGTTCGGCATGTAGAGGTCGAAGAGTGTCGGCGGGCGGAAGCTTTGGGCAACGGACGTACGCAGCGTCAGGGCCGTCGTCGGCCGCCAGATCAGCGCATACTCCGGGTTGAAAATTCGACCCACGTCCGAATAGTCGTCCAAGCGACCGGAGAGCACTAAGACCAGGTCGTGGACGGCAGGAATCTGCGCTGCTTCACTCACCAGTGGTAACCGCAATTCGCCAAACGCGGCAACAATGGAGCGTTGGTTCGAGCCGCAGATGTTTAGCGGCAGTCCTTGCTCGTAACGTATTCCCTCTTCGCGCCATTCAGCGCCGGCTACGAGCTCGACAGCGCCAGCCGGCAACGCAACCAATGGGCCTCGAGCGGACGCGACCGATTGGGTTGCCGCCGTGCGATACCGACTTCGGGACGGCGGCGCCAGCATGGATGCAAGCAGGGCAGGAGAGTTAGCTCCGCTCCCACCGAAAGGATTCAATGCATCATCAGGATCTGACGCGGCCAACGCCTGGTTAACGAGAATAGGGTCGAGTTCTCTGGCGCGCGTCGTTACCGCGTCGTTCTCACTCTTCTGCAACCACGCTTCCCAATCGAAATCCCCTATTCGGCCGCGTAGCCCACCTGCGGCCCGAACCATCTCAGTTGCATTTGCAAAAGTTCGCGGACCCAAATCCGTTAGAAGAGCATCCACCAGCACGTCCTTGCCGAATGGGTTGTGCGGATTGGCGCCGCTGACCAGCGCACTACTAAGAGCAGGTGGCTCGAACTGCGCCAAGGTCTCGTTGTTGACATACAGGAACTCGGCGTACGCGATGAGCTGGTTCGTTAGCTCATATTCGCCATTCGCAATTGCGGACTTGCGGGTGCCGGCGATGATGATCGACTGATAACGCAAGAGACTTTCGAGATTTCTTTGCCCCGCGGTGTTCAGGAAATCCGCCGCCGTGAGCGTAGCGCCGGAGGATATCGTCGGTATCGCCGCGAAGCTTGACGGCATGCCGGGTAAATTTTCACCCGTGATGGAACTAACATTGCCCGGCGAAGCAGTTGGGGAACGCCAGTCCATGCTGCCGAAGCGCGTGAAGTCCTGATTGTTCCAGCGATCGCGTTCCCGGCCGAGTAGCGGGCTTCGGTCGAAGTAGTCGAGCACGAACGAACCCCGGGCACGACCGTAGCTGCCGCCGGCGCCGAAGCCGGCATGACGCTCGACTGCGCCACCGTCTGCAGCGCCATAGTCGATGTCGAGCCTGGGTTCTAGGATGTTCTCCTTGAGCCGTATATTGACCACGCCGCCGATCGCGTCAGCGCCATAAATCGCAGACGTAGAATCGGACACTATCTCGACGCCCTCAACAGCCCCAAGAGGAATGATATTGAGATCGAAAGCGTTGACAGTGAGCGCGCTTGCGGTAGCAATCGTCCGTCTTCCGTTAATGAGCACGAGCGTAGTATCGAACCCCAGGCCGCGCAGATCAGCAAACTGCGTTCCGTCTCCCAAGAAAGACCCGGGCTGTAAACTCGGCTGCTGGGTGACGTACCGGAAGAGATCCGTCACCGTCGAAGCTCCCGACGCATCTATGTCCGCTCGATCGAACACCTGCACCGGAACATCGAGATCCAAGCTATCGAACACACTGTCGAAAATCCTCTGCCCCTCAACCGTCACCCTCCAATCAAACGCATACGGCCCCATTGCCGACCCGCTCTTCTCTCCCCCATTCGCCATGCTCAGCTGCTGTCCTTTCTCCATCTCCGAGTGCTGCTGATCCTTATCCGCAACCACCGCATTCACGCCTCCAGGCGGTGAATTCACAGGTGGCGAAAGAATCGAGATCGTCCGCGGATTCACCCACTCGAACGTGAAGCCATCAGGAAGGAGCTTGTCCAGAGTCTCCTTGGCAGTGAGGTAACCCTTGACCGGCCCCACCATCACTTGCTCTTCGGCCTCGTCCGTCGGCAGATAGCCGTATTGCAGCTGGGTCTGGTCCGAGAACTTCTGCAGGGCTTGCGACAGCGGCATCTTGTCGATGTCGATGTTGTACTGGCGCGAGGGTTCGTCGGTACCGGCGAACGCGCCATGGCAAAGCGCAACGCAGGCGAGCACGCTGACGAGAAATGCTCGTGCCGCAGAGTCCTTGGCGTGGCGATTCATTACGGCGCAGCCCCGGCTGCGTCAGCGATGGCGCTCGGGCTGTTTGATATGGATCAGTTCAGGCGACTCCCGCACCACGGACGCTTGCGCTGCCTTGCCGACGGTATCGGCAAACGAAAGCGGATCGATAGCATCGAACCTGCCGCGCATCTGCCGCGCACTCGTCTCCTCGTCGACGACGATCTTGATGTCGTTGTAGTCGTTGAACTGCGCGACTGCGTCCCCGATCGTGTTTCCCTCCGACAGGTAGACATGACCCCAATCGATCGCCCGTTCCGAGTCGACGTGTGCGATTTGCGGTTGACCGGATCCTGACACGATCAGTTGCTGATCCTGCACCAGCGGCACGGTTTCGAACTTCACCTCGCTGTCCGCAGCAGGAGTAACGATTACCGAGCCTTCGAGCATGGTCACGGTAACACCCTCATCGGTACTTTCCACACCGAACTGCGTGCCCGTGGCTCTGATGATCACGCCGCCGGCCTCGACGAAGAACGGACGCGACGGATCCTTAGCAACCCGGAAAAATGCCCTGCCCGCCTCGAGTGAGATCAATCGTTGATCGTCGCCGATGTCGTGATGCAGCCGGGTGAACGGCGCAGCGGTGATCGAGCTGCCATCGCTCAGCGGCACGCTGCGCCACTCGCTCGCCTGCGTCTGCAGTGTGTGATCGAACCACGCGATCTTCGCGACCAATCCCAGCACCGCGCTGAGAGCGAGCGCCGCTGCACCCGCCGCGAGCCTCGTCTTCCAAAGCTTCATGCGACTCGCGCTGCGTGCGTTCGTTTTCTCATTCTCGCGCGGTCCCAGCGGCACGACGTTCGAGAACGTGTCCTCGTTCGTGACGTACAGCTTCAGCTTCGTGTTCTGCAGCCACGAGTACATGCGGCACATGCGCAGCGTCTCGGCGATGTGCACAGGCGAAGTCTTGAGCCACTGCAGATATTCGAATCGTTCGGCGATGCTCAGATCGCCGCAGTGCCAGCGCAGCAGCCATTCCGCCGCTTGCTCCGGGATCGACATCATTGTCGGGTTGTCGTCAATGCGGTCCGTCATGACAGCCTACCTCAGCGTTGATCCATGTCCTCCAGGTCCTCAAGATTCAGCTGCGACCGCAACTGGCTATACGCTCTTGTCAGATCGCGCAGCACGACGCGCGGGCTCAATCCCAATCGGTCCGTGATCTGCTTGTAGGTGAGCCCTTCGTTCACGTGCAGCAGCAGCACCTCGCGCTGCCGCGGCGGCAATCGTTGCACCGCTGCTTGAACGTGCTCGCGCGCGCGGCCATGCGCCACGGCGTTCTCCGGTTCTGCGCCGGGGGCGCTTTGCAAATCCTCCAGCCAGCTGTTGTCGTGCGGCTGCCGATGCTGAGCACGCTCGCGCCATTCGTTGGCGACGTTCGAGGCGATGCGAAACAGATAGCTCTGCGGATTGTCGATAGCGATGTCGTCGCTATAGCGGAGCAGTCGCAGGAAGACTTCCTGCGCGAGATCATCGATCTCGGCGGATGGCACCGACGAGCGGCTCGACAACCAATAGCGGATCGGCCGACGCCAGCGCTGGAACCATGAAATCAACCGACCGTCACGAGGATCCTGCGCACGCTCTCCCAAGTCACCTCGCGCATCGGACATCGACGCACCCTCCCCATTACTGCACGCCAGCAGCTCTTGTTTTCTTCGACAGCTGAATCCGCGACATCGCTCTTCGATCCGTCGCCCCGAGGCACTCGGGGTCCGCTGAGCAAGAATGTCAAGAAATCTGAACCGCCTTAAATGTAGACCGCCTCAGGTCGCGTGATAAGCCCCCGAATGCTTTTCGAACGCTGCGATGAATACGTACGAGGGATTCCCGCCGTATTTTCGCCAGCGCTTTTTGTTGAGTCGCGCGCGAATGCGCGCGGGTTCTATCGATGCGAAGAATCGGCAGCGCGTTCAGGAACTGCTGGGCTTATGTCAGCGGCCGGCGACTTCGCACGCGCCGAGAGCAGCATCAGCGCAGCAGCGTACAAGACGATGATGACAACCAACCAACGCAGCCACGTCAGCGGCAAAGAATGCACGACGTACGCTGCGAGCAGCACCGCTGGAATTCCGCCGATCGCCAGACCGAGCGCGGCGCGCAGATCGTATTTGCGATCACGGATGAAGCGCAGCGTTGCAACCGGCATCAGCATCGCGCACGAGCCCATCATGATCGGAAACGCCGCGATCGGATTAATGCCCAGCAGGCTGACGAGG
>Ga0207675_100007342_pt1 | contig 10414 bp, 6 predicted proteins | sample KBSSwiS42_FD_184305 | JGI IMG/M metagenome (GOLD analysis project Ga0207675, IMG submission 184305) | Switchgrass rhizosphere microbial communities from Kellogg Biological Station, Michigan, USA - KBS Switchgrass S4-2 (SPAdes) (version 2) | ecosystem: Host-associated > Plants > Roots >...
CCACGCGGGCCGACGCTGCTCGAAGACTTCATCCTGCGCGAGAAGATCACCCACTTCGACCACGAGCGGATCCCCGAGCGCATCGTCCATGCCCGCGGCAGCGCCGCCCACGGCACCTTCGAGCTCACCGCCTCGCTCGCCGAGTACACCACGGCGAGGATCTTCACCGAGGTCGGCGAGCGCACGCCGGTGTTCACCCGCTTCTCGACCGTGGCGGGCGGCGCCGGCTCGGTCGACACCCCGCGCGATGTGCGCGGCTTCGCGGTCAAGCTCTACACCCAGGAAGGCAACTTCGACCTCGTCGGCAACAACATCCCGGTGTTCTTCATCCAGGACGCGATCAAGTTCCCCGACCTGGTCCACGCCGTGAAGATGGAGCCCGACCGCGGCTTTCCGCAGTCGGCGACCGCGCACGACAACTTCTGGGACTTCATCTCGCTCACGCCCGAGTCCATGCACATGGTCATGTGGATCATGTCCGACCGCACCCTGGCGCGGTCGCTGCGGATGATCGAGGGCTTCGGCGTGCACAGCTTTCGCCTGCTCGACGCGGCCGGCCGGTCGACCTTCGTCAAGTTCCACTGGCGCCCCGAGCTCGGCCTGCAGTCGACGATCTGGGACGAGGCGGTAAAGATCGCCGGTGCCGACCCGGACTTCCATCGCCGCGACCTGTTCGAGGCGATCTCCTCGGGCGCCTTTCCCGCCTGGCAGCTCGCGGTGCAGCTATTCACCGAGGAGGAAGCCGCCGCCTTCCCGTTCGACCACCTCGACGCGACCAAGCTGATCCCGGAGGAGTTGGTGCCGCTGAAGGTGATCGGCCGGATGGTGCTCGATCGCTGGCCCGACAACTTCTTCGCCGAGACCGAGCAGGTGGCCTTCTGCCCGTCGCACCTGGTGCCGGGCATCGACTTCTCGAACGACCCGCTGCTCCAGGGAAGGCTGTTCTCCTATCTCGACACCCAGCTGTCGCGGCTGGGCTCGGCCAATTTCCATCAGCTGCCGGTGAACGCGCCGAAGTGCCCGTTCGCCAACCAGCAGCGCGACGGCCACATGCAGATGCTGATCCCCAAGGGCCGGGTCAACTACGAGCCGAACTCGCTCGGCACCGATTCGGCGCGCGAGAGCCCGCAGAGCGGCTTTCGCAGCGCCGCGGTCGGCGAGTCGGGCGAGCGAGGCCGCATCCGCGCCGAGACCTTCGCCGACCACTACAGCCAGGCGCGACTGTTCTTCCGCAGCCAGACCGCGCCCGAGCAGGCCCATCTGGCGTCGGCGCTGGTGTTCGAGCTGTCGAAGGTCGAGTCGCCGCACATCCGCGAGGCGATGGTCGGCCACCTGCTCAACATCGACCCCGACCTCGGCCGGCGCGTCGCCGATGGCCTGGCGCTCGACGCCCTGCCGCGGCCGCCGGCGCCGGCGGCGCCCATCGTCGACATGGCGGCGTCGCCGGCGTTGCAGCTGATCGGCAAGATGAAGGACACGCTCGAGGGCCGCGCGGTCGCGATCCTGGTCGCCGACGGCTCCGATGGCGCCCTCGTCTCGACGCTGAAGAAGGCGGCGATCGACGCCGGGGCGAAGGTCAAGATCGTCGCGCCCAAGGTCGGTGGCGCCAGGCTCGCCGACGGCTCGCGCCTGCCCGCCGACGGGCAGCTCGCCGGCACGCCGTCGGTGCTGTTCGATGCGGTCGCGGTGATCCTCTCGGAGGACGGCGCTGCCGCCTTGTCGAAGGAAAGCGCGGCGATCGACTTCGTGCGCGACGCGTTCGGCCACCTCAAGGCGATCGCCATCGACCACGGCGGCCAGGCGCTGCTGCAGAAGGCCGGCGTCGCCCCGGACGGCGGCGTGGTCAGCGCCCACGACAGCGGCGCCTTCATCGCCGCCGCCAAGACCCGGCAATGGCGTCGGGAACCGGGGGTCCGCACCTTGGCCTGAGGCCTTTCCCGCCTGCGAGAATGTCCGCCGGGGGGCAGGGGGCCCCGACGGGAGCGATGTTGGCAGGTGAAGACGCAGGCGCGCAGCGCGGCGCGCTGGGGGCCTATATCCGGAGCCGCATCCCGGCGTTGCTCGACGCCTGGCGGGGGACGATCGCGGCCGATCCGGATCTGACGACCGGAGACTCGCTGCCGCGGGCCCAGCTCGTCGATCACCTCCCGCCCTGGCTCGAGGCGCTGGCCTCGGCGCTGGCGGCCGAGCCGGGCTCGGCCGAGGCGCGGCGGCGTCGATCCGACGAGACCAAGGACGCCCAGGCGCATGGCCTGCAGCGCTGGCAGCAGGGTTACGACCTGCACGAGGTCACGCGCGAATGGGGGGCGCTGCATCTGTGCCTGGTGGCCGAGCTCGACCGCTATTTCGCCGACCACCCGGCAGCGCCCGAGGTGCAGGCAGAGGCGCGTCTCACCCTGGCCTGGTTCGTTAGCGAAGCGGCGAGCAACAGTGCGGCACAGTACTTCCGCCTGGAGCGGCTGGAAGCGGCCGGTGCGGTGCGCGACCTCGAAGCGGCGCTGAACAACATCCAGGTCCTGGAACGCAGCCGGGCCGAGCTCTGGCAGCAGGCCGCGCACGACCTGCGCGGCAACCTCGGCGTGGTGAAGAACGTCGCCCACGGCCTCGCCCTGGGCGACCTGCCGGAGCAGCGCCGCGAAGCCTTCGTCGGCCTGCTGCAGAACAACGTCGACGCGCTGCACCAGCTGCTCGACGATGTCACCGACCTGGCCCGCCTGCACGCCGGGCAGGAGGTGCGTCGGGTCGCGCCCTTCGACGCCGCCGACGTGCTGCGCCGCCTCTGCGACGACATGCGGCCGATCGCCGAGGCCAAGCAGCTCTACCTGAAGACGCTCGGCGTCGCCACCCTGCCGGTCGAGGGCGATGCGATCAAGGTCCGGCGCATCGCCCAGAACCTGCTGCTCAATGCCTTGAAGTACACGGTGTCGGGTGGCGTGCTCGTCCGCTGGGGCGACACCGCGGCCCGCGACGACGGCCGCTGGGTGCTGACGATCGAGGACACCGGCCCGGGCTTCCACGCCGGCCCGGGCGCGCCGCTGATCGGCGCGTTGAGCGCGACCCCCGGCGAGCCGGAGCCCGAACCCGCGCCGGACGCCCGGCCGGTGCATCAGTCGCACGGCGAAGGCCTCGGCCTGGCGATCGTCAAGCGCCTGAGCGAGCTCCTCAACGCGACCCTAGAGTTCGATACCGAGCCGGGCAAGGGCACGACCGTGCGCGTGCTCGTGCCGATGCGCTACTCGCCGCCCGCGCGCTAGCGCCCGGGTCGGCGCGGCGTCTCCATCCGCACGCCCGCCGCCATTGCCGGCAGAGGGACGGAGAGACAAACTACGGAGACCGCCCCGGGGGCCATCTGCAAAGAACACCCATGATCGTGTCGGCCCGCGTGCTCGTCGCGACGCTGCTTGCCGGCGTGCTGCTGGTCTCCCGGGCGGAGGAGGCCGACTTCCTGCCCGCGGAGCAAAGGGCAGAGGACTTCGCCGGCTTCTGCCGCTTCGTCGAGGAGGAGTACGCCTACTTCGACCTCAAGGCGACCGACTGGAAGCGGGCGTGCCGGTCCTACGCATCGGAAGCGGCGGCTGCGAAAGATCGGGCTGCCTACGTCGAGCTCCTCGAGCGGGCGCTCGGCGAGCTCTACGATCATCACGCCCACCTGGGCACCCATACCGCGAGGTCGTACCGCCTCGTGCCGACGAACAGCGACCTGTTTGCCACCTGGTCCCGAGGCCGGGCGGTCCTGTCCGAAATCCGCAGAGGCTCCGGCGCCGAGAGGGCGGGTCTGGCTCCGGGCATGGAAGTTGTCGCCATCGACGGCGAACCGATCGAGACGGTCGTCGCTCGCATCGCGCCCAAGTTCCTGTCGCGCGACGATCCGGCCGCGCGCGACTGGGCGCTGCGGGTGGCGCTGGCCGGGCGCCGCGACCGCCAAGCGACGACGCTGCTGATTCGAACGGACGACAGGCTCCGCGAGGTCGAGCTCGTCTCCGCGGTCAGCGAACCGACCTCGATGCTCTCGCACCGCGTCGTCGGCACCGTCGGCGCCGTCTTCATCCACAACTCGCTCGGCCAGGAGGCCCTGGTGCAGGCGTTCGATCGCGCCCTCGCGGACTTGGCGACGACACGAGCCCTGGTCATCGATCTGCGCGACACGCCGAGCGGCGGAAATTCTTCCGTGGCCCGCGGTCTCATGGGACGCTTCGTCGAGCGCACGCTGCCGTACCAGCGACATGAGCTGGTGGCCGAATTCCGCGCCACCGGCATCCGCCGCGTCTGGGTGGAATACGTGTCGCCCCGCGCGCCCGCCGTTCTCAAGCCCGTCGTCGTGCTGGTCGGCCCGTGGACCGGCAGCATGGGCGAGGGCCTGGCGATCGGCCTGAACGCGACCCGCGGTGCGCCGGTGCTGGGCCGGCCCATGGCGCATCTGCTCGGCGCGAACGGGGAAACGGTGCTGCCGCACTCGAAGATCGTCGTGCGCGTGCCGAACGAGAAATTGTTTCACGTCGACGGCACCCCGCGCGAGGCCTTTGTTCCCTGCCCGGTCGCCTCTTCCGGCCCGGCCTCGCCGGCGGCCGATCCAGAGCTCGACGCGGCCATCGAGCTGGCATCGCGGATGAGCCGGCAGAAGTCCCCTCCTGCCTGTGCCCGCCGGACTCAGCCCGCGTCGTCGACCGTCGCCCGATAGCTCGGCCGAACCCGGACTCGGGTCGCCTGCTCGAAGGCGTAGGCGAGCGCCAGCAGCCGCGGCTCGCTCCAGGCCTGCGCGAAGAAGCTCAGCCCGATCGGCAGGCCCTGCACCGCCCCGGCCGGCACCGTGATGCTCGGCGTTCCCGCGACCGCCGCCGGCGTCGTGCTGTTGCCGCCGACGAAGTGGTCGCCAAGCACGCGGTCGCTGCGCCAGGCCGGGCCGCCGCTCGGCGCGATCAGCGCGTCGAGGCTGTGCGTGCGCATCTGCGCCTCGATGCCCTCGGTCGCGGCGATGCGTAAGCAGAGCTCGCGCGCCTTGACGTAGTCGGCGTCGGTCAGCGGGCCCTTCGCCTCGGCCTTGAGGAAGAGATCCTGGCCGAACCAGGGCATCTCCCGGGCGGCGTTCGCATCATTGAAGGCGATCACCTCGGCCAGCGACCGGACCGGCGCGTTCCGACGCCCCTGCAGGTAGGCGTTCAGGTCGGCCTTCAGCTCGTAGAGGAGAACCGTCAGCTCGGCATCGCTGATGGTCTCGATCGCCGGGATCGGGACGGGATCCACGAGCACGGCGCCGGCCGCGGCGAGCGCCGCCAGCGTCGAGGCGAAGACGCGGTCGCTCGCCTCGTGGAAGCCGAAGAACTGGCGCACGACGCCCAATCGCGCCCCTTTCAGCGCCTTTTCATCGAGGGCTGCGACGTAGTCCACCGGCGAGCGGGGCGCAGCCGTGGTCCCGGACATGGCCGCGTCGCGCGGATCGACGCCGGTCATCGCCGTCAGCAGCAGGGCGCAATCGCGCACGGTGCGCGCCATCGGGCCGGCCGTGTCCTGGCTGTGTGCGATCGGCACGATGCCGCTGCGGCTGAGCAGCCCGACCGTCGGCTTCAGGCCGACGATGCCGCAGACCGACGACGGGCTGATGATCGAGCCATCGGTCTCCGTGCCCACGGCCGCAGCGCACAGGCTCGCGGCGACGGCCACGGCCGAGCCGGAGCTCGAGCCGGAGGCGCTGCGATCGAGCGCATGCGGGTTGCGTGTGAGCCCGCCGCGGGCGCTCCAGCCGCTGCTGCTCGCGCTGCTGCGGATGTTCGCCCACTCGCTCAGGTTGGTCTTGCCCAGGATCACCGCACCGGCCGCGCGCAGGCGCTGGACGACGAACGCGTCCTCGTCCGGCGCACTGCCGACCAAGGCCAGGGAGCCGGCGCTCGTCTGCATGCGATCGTGGGTGTCGATGTTGTCCTTGAGCAGGATCGGGATGCCGTGCAGCGGTCCGCGCGCGCCCCGGGCGCTGCGCTCGGCATCGAGCGCCCGTGCGATCTCGGGCGCATCGGGATTGAGCTCGATCACGCTCGCCAGGCGGGGTCCGGCGCGGTCGATGCGGTCGATTCGCTCGACATACAGGGCGACCAGGTCGGCACTGCCGATCCTTCCGGTGGCCAGCTCGGTCTGCAGCTCAGCGAGCGTGCGCTCCTCGACGTCGAATGGCTTCATGGCGGTTCGGGTGGGGTGAGGGGCACAGGAGACCAGGGGCAGCCATCCGGCGCCGGCGCCGGCGCACAGGATGCCGCGGCGGGAGATCGACATGCGAGCGGCGCGATCGGAAGCGAGGGGCGCGGGCTCAAGCGGCGAGGCAATGCGCCGCGGTCCAGCCGTAGAGCCACTCCAGCGCGTCGTAGTAGCGCTCCGCCGTCCGCCCCTTCCAGAGCTGGTTGCGCACCAGCCGCTCCACGCCCTTGGCGTGATAGAGCCGTCCCATCTCGCGCGTCAGCAGCACCACCCGGGCGGTGCGGGTGATGCGCGAGCGCTCGTAGAGGCCGAGTGCAGCCGGCAGGTCGTTGTCGCAGGCGCGCAGCGCCTCGCCGAGCGTCACCGCGTCCTCGAGCGCCATGCAGGCGCCCTGCGCCAGGTACTGCAGCATCGGATGGGCGGCGTCGCCGAGCAGCGTGATCCGTCCTTCGCTCCAGCGCTCGACTGGCGCCCGATCGGCGGTGGCCCAGCGTTTCCAGCTCTTCGGCAGGTGCAGGAGCTGGCGCGCCTGGTCGCAGATGCCGCCGAAGTACGACAGCACCTCTTCCTGGCTGCCTTCGCTCACGCCCCAGGTCTCGGTCTCGCGCGAATGGAAGGTGACGACGAGGTTGTACTGCTCGCCGCCGCGCAGCGGGTAGTGGACCAGGTGGCAGTCCGGCCCGGCCCAGACGGCGGCGGCATTCCAGGCCAGGTCCTTCGGAAACTCGGTGGCGTCGACGACGGCACGGTAGACGACGTGGCCGGAGACGCGCACCGGATCGCCGACGAGCTGCGCCCGCACCGCCGACTTGACGCCGTCGCAGCCGATCAGCGCCGCGCCGCGATGGCCGCGGCCGACGGCGTCGAACACGGTCACGCCGTCGGCCGACTGCTCGGCATGCAGCACCCGGGTCGAGGTCAGCAGCTCGATGCCGCCATGCGTCAGCACGCCGTCGAGCAGCGACTGGTGCACGTCGGCGCGGTGGATCACGGCGTACGGGTTGCCGAAGCGGGCCTGGAAGGCGTCGCCGAGCGGGATCTCGGCGACGGTGCTCGCGTCGGTCGCGTCCATCATCACCATGCGCTCGTTGAAGACGGCGCGGCCGCGCGCCTGCTGGCCGACGCCGAGCGCGTCGAAGGCGGCGAAGGCGTTGGGCGCGAGCTGCACGCCGGCGCCGATCTCGCCGATCTCCGCCGCCTGCTCCAGCACCTTGACCGCGAAGCCGCGCCGGGCCAGCGCCAGGGCGGCGGCGAGGCCGCCGATGCCGCCTCCGGCAACGATCACGGTGCTTGCGGAGGCTGCGCTCGCCGGCATCGCGCTCAGTCGAGGCGCTGCTCGCGCCACAGGCCCAGCACCTGCTGCACCGGCCGGTCGGAAAAGCTGAAGAGGATGCTGTCCTCGCGGGCGGCGAGGGAAAACGTTTGCCACGACGGCACGACGAAGATGTCGCGCCGGCCGAATTCGAGCACCTCGGTGCCGATCGTCGCCGTGCCGCCGCCCTCGAGGCAGACGTGCACGGTCGAGTCGCTGCTCTTCGACGGCCGGGTCGCGAAACCCTTCGCCAGCCGCTGCGCGAAGGTGCCGATGGTCGGCATCGGCGAGCGGCCGGTCGCCGGGTTGACGAAGCGCAGCTTGAAGCCGTGGTGCGGATCGACCTCGGCCTTCGAGATGCCGAGCAGCGATTCGCGCGTCTTCGCGAACGGGTAGACGAAGACGCGGGTCGGCTCGTGCGGCTGCTGCTCGAGGTCGAGCGGCAGCAGGTTCATGCCGTAGCGGGCCAGCGCGTCGCCTTCCGGACGGGTCGCTGCCTGCGATTTCGCCGCGCTCTTCTCGGCGAAGCCGGCGTCGAGGAAGCGCACCAGCGGGATGTCGAGGCCGTCGAGCCAGACCACCGGCTCCCGGCCGTCGTTGCCGTGATCGTGGAAGGTCCACGACGGGGTGATGATGAAGTCGCCGTAGCGCATCGTCGTGCGCTCGCCGTCGACCGCGGTGTAGGCGCCTTCGCCGTCGAGCACCAGGCGCAGCGCCGACTGGGTGTGGCGGTGCGCCGGCGCCACCTCGCCCGGCAGGATCAGCTGCAGGCCGGCGTAGAGCGACTGGGTGATGCAGGACTGGCCGCGCAAGGCCGGGTTCTCGAGGATCAGGACGCGGCGCTCGGCCTCCTCGGCGGTGATCAGGCGGCCGGCTTCCATCACGTGCTCGCGGACCGCGTCGTAGCGCCACAGGGCGGGCGCGACCGGGCTGGTCGGCTGCGGCGGCACGAGCGCGCCCAGCACCTCCCAGAGCGGCGTCATGCCGAGCGCGCCGATCCGCGCGTAGAAGGCGCGCCGCGCTTCGGCGCTGCCCGCGGCGACGGCATCGTTGCGGTCCATCGCGCCATTGTGCTGCGAACCGCGCCGCCCGGGCGGGCAAGCCCCGCTGGCCGGCGGACGCCCTACGCGGTACAAGGCGCAAAGCCTTCGGGGAGCACGCCATGACCCAGATGAAACACCTGAGCGTCGTCGACGGCGCCTTCCTGCACATGGAGAGCGCCGAGATGCCGATGCACGTCGGCAGCCTCAACCTGTTCGAGCCGCCCGCCGGCTACACCGGCGAGGGCTACTACGAGGCGGTCAAGGCGCACGTCGCCAAGCGCATGCACATGGCGGCGGTGTTCACCCGCAAGCTCGCGCTGATGCCGTTCGACCTCGCCAACCCGGTCTGGATCCACGACGACGACATCGACCTCGACTACCACGTGCGCTACATGGTGCTGCCCAAGCCGGGCACCCTCGAGCAGCTCGAGGCCCTTGCCGCCCGCCTGCATTCGATGCTGCTCGATCGCAGCCGGCCGCTCTGGGAGTTCTACATCATCGAGGGTCTGGCCGACGGCCGGATCGGCTTCTACGGCAAGGTGCACCACAGCGCCGTCGACGGCCAGGCCGGGGTGGCGATGGCCACCAGCCTGTTCGACATCACGCCGGAGCCGCGGGCGGTGAAGCCGCCGCGCGAGGTTCGCGCCAACACCTACCAGCTCGGCGTCGCCGAGCTGCTCGCGGCGGCGCTGCAGAACCAGGCGCGGCAGGTCGTCGAGGGCCTGAAGCTGGTGCCGGCGCTGGCGAAGACGGTCGCCGGCGCGGTGCAGAAGGCGATCGCCGAGCGGCGCGAGGAAAGCCCCGAGGACCGGGCCGCGCGCAAGGCCGAGAAGGCGCCCAGCGCCTTCAAGTTCGCTCCGCCGACGCCGTTCAACCATTCGATCACCAACCAGCGCGCCTTCGCGGCCGTGTCGCTGCCGCTGCCGGAGATCAAGGCGATCGGCAAGGGGCTCGGGGCGTCGATCAACGACATGGTGCTGTGGCTGTGCAGCACGGCGCTGCGCGCCTACCTGAAGGACAGCCGCGAGCTGCCGGAGAAGTCGCTGGTCGCGTTCGTGCCGATCTCGCTGCGCCAGGAGGGCGACACGACCTCCAACAACCAGGTCGCCGGGACGATGATCGATCTCGGCACCGACGAGGCCGATCCGGCGGGGCGGCTGAAGGCGATCAAGCGCGGTACCGCGGCGATGAAGAAGCAGATGGGCACCTTCCGCGGCGTCATCCCGACCGACTTTCCCTCGCTCGGCTCGCCCTGGCTGATCAGCGGCCTGGCCTCGCTCTACGGGCGCTCGCGCATCGCCGACTGGCTGCGGGTCGCCAACGTCGCGATCTCCAACGTGCCAGGCTCGAAGGTGCCGGTGTACCTGGTGGGCGCAAGGATGACCGACTACTACCCGCTGTCGATCGTCGGCCACGGCGTCGCCCTCAACATCACGGTGCAGAGCCACGTCGACAAGATCTGCTTCGGCCTGATCGCCTGTCGCCGCGCCGTGCCCGACGTGCACGAGCTCGGCCAGCAGGTGGAGCGGGCGATGACGCTGCTGCGCAAACTGGTCGCGGCGCCGGCATTGCCGGTTCAGGCAGCCGCGACGGCGGCCGCGTCCACCGAGCCGGCGGCGGCGTCGTCGACCGGCGAGACGCCGGCCGAGGGCATCGCCCGGGCCAAGCGCCCCCGCGCCGCGCCGCGCAAGACCCGGCGCCGGACCGCGCCTGCTGCATCGGCGGCGGCTACGCCGGCGGCGCCCGCCGCCAAGCGCAAGAGCCGCAATGGCGCGGTGCAGCGCACGGCGCCATGAGGCTCGTCGCCGACGTCCTGGTGGCGCTGGTGGCGTTGCTCCATCTCTGGTTCCTGGTCCTCGAGATGTTCCTCTGGGAC
>Ga0207675_100007344_pt1 | contig 10414 bp, 9 predicted proteins | sample KBSSwiS42_FD_184305 | JGI IMG/M metagenome (GOLD analysis project Ga0207675, IMG submission 184305) | Switchgrass rhizosphere microbial communities from Kellogg Biological Station, Michigan, USA - KBS Switchgrass S4-2 (SPAdes) (version 2) | ecosystem: Host-associated > Plants > Roots >...
GGCAGATCGGCGCCGCGCTGGGGGTTCAGAGCCACTCCCGTGTAACCCCACGGTCGTCGAGAATCATCCGCATGTCTCACATTCTGAAACCACTGCGCCCGACATATCGGCCACAGTAGTCCGCGTGTCGACGACGGTGGCGGGCTGCCGACCCGCAAGGTGCCACCGACACGCCAATTGGCGTCGATTACCAGACGCAGCCAGCAAACCCGGCGTAGGTTTTCATCCAGGTCGGGGATTGCAAAAGACGAAAGAGCCTTTATGAATATTTCCGCACGCTCAGTCCTCATGGCCGGCCTCGCCACGGTCACGGCGAGCGCCGTCGTCATCGCCCCGTCGGTGCAACCTCCCCCGCCCCCCAGGCCGACGATTCAACTCGCGGCGGCGGTCCAGCCTGTGGCGCAACCACCGGCTCCCACAACCCTGTCGGGATGGGTGCAGCGGATCCTGATACCGCCGAGCTTCGGCACCTCGCCGCCGCCACTGCCGCCCCCAATCGTGGTGCCTACTCCGGGGTCCATCGGCAGCAGCATCACCAACATCTACATTGCGATCGAACCGTGGGTGCACTATGGGTTCGAGGTCGCCCAGTACGCGGTCGGCTGGATCCCCTATGTCGGTTGGTTGGCACCACAAATCGACTACTTCTACCACCTCGGCGAGCGGATCGTCCGTAGCATCGTCTTCAACATCGCCGACTGGCTTGATGGGAAAATCAGCTTCGGCCAGGGCTTGGTCAACGTCGGCGTCGACACCATCAACTCGTTCATCTTCTTCGCCAACGACCAAATCGGGTTCTGGTTGCCGCCGTTGCCGCCGCTGCCGCCACTGCCGCCGATCTGCCTGCGTTGTAACACTCTCGCTACGACGACGCTTGTGGACCCGACGGCGGCGCCGGGGGTGGGGGTCGGGAATGCCGGTAGCTTGCAGGCCTTGCTCGACCGCGTTCTCAACCCTCTCAACGGAGACGTCAACGGGGCTTTCAAGGGCGGCGCCGGGTTGAGCCCCCTCGTTAGAAACGGAATCGCAGACATACGCGACCGGTTGGGCGTTCCTTTGTCCCCGCCCGATCAGGAGAGGATGTCGGAGATCGGTACCGTGCCGTCGATGGTCAAAACGCCATTCGCGCAGTTCAATTCCACGCTCAATTCCGTGCGAACCCGCATCGGCACCGAAGTGGATGTCGACCAGACGACGCCCGGTCCTGTGACCCGGGTGCGCCATGAGATTCGCACCAATTTCAACGCCACCAACCGCCAGACTCTGGAAACCGGCACCAACGGTGTTGTCCGGGCTCAGGGAGATGTGCGCGGCACCGTGGGGAAGGCGAACGTGTTCGCCAACGTGTCGCACGTAGGCAGGCCTGGCAAAACCGCCGAGGACGGCGCAACCGCCTCGACCAACGTGTCCAAGAGTTTCGGCGACACCGCCAGGAAGGTAGTCAAGAAGGTGCGGCGGACCGCTAAGAACAGGCCTGCCGACCACGACTAATCGTTTAGCGCGGCCGGTTGCGCCGGTACAGCACCAGCGCGGGCGGCACCGCACCCAAAACGATCAACAGCAGCGGTGCGTACTCCATGACTCCGACACCGCCAAACACGATGTCGTCACCCGGCCCGCCGAACGTCAGCCCTGCGACGGTCAGCAGCCATGACCACAACGGCACCGCGGCCACCCGCGGCGATGAGGTCCACTGCAATGCGGCCCATACCAACGCGGCGTTGACGAGTCCACTGACCAGGGCACTGATCGGAAAGGGCACCGATCCGATTCGGAGCGGAAGAAAGAACGCCGCCGCCACGGCCGAGAGCACACCGTCGATCGCAAGCAGGATTAGAACGACGGTACGCAGCGGGGTCAGGTGGGGATGCTGTCTAGCAGTGCGACGAGCGACCCGATCACCCACTGGAAATTGTCCGCGCGGTCCTGCCAGTGCTGCAGGTTGGGATCCATGTCCGGGTCCATCGCCCTCCCTTTCGCACGCCGCCGACTGTCGGGCAGCTTACCGCGAGGCAGTTGCGCTATTCCAGGTTCAACCCGGCGAGAAGATCCGTTTCCCACCCGCGGTCGTCGCGTTCGCCGGGGGTGCCCGCCGCAAGGACGTAGTGCTCGACCGCCCCGATCGGCAGGGCCATGTTGTTTGACAGCGCGCAGGACCGGCCGTTCGGCGCAACGGAGACCTGGGTGGCGTGAGCACGCAGCGCCGCGACCTTCGCGGGCAACTGATCGGGAACGTCGATCGCGGCGTCGATCGCGGCGTCGGGATACCCGAACGGCACCTCGTCGATCGATACGCGTTTCCATTGCGGGGGAACGTCTCCGAGCGCCTCGAGTCCCGCGGCCATCGCGGGCTTTGACATCACGGTCCAATACAACTTCGGCACGGTCCATGGTTCGCCGGGGAACTCGTTGCCGCCCGATGCGGCCACTGCCGCCATCGTGACCTCGTGCGCGTGGATGTGGTCGGGGTGACCGTACCCGCCGTTGGCGTCGTAGGTGACGACGACGTGTGGCCGTAACCCACGGATGATCTCGACCAGCGCACCGACGGCTTCGCTCGGGTCGGCGTCGACGAATCGCTGCCGCTGTCGCGGCGGCGTGCCTTCCATCCCCGAGTCGCGCCACCGTCCTGCACCGCCGAGGAAGACCGGTGCCCCGATTCCCAGCGCGTTCAGTGCGGCGCTCAGCTCTCCGATGCGGAAGCCACCCAGTTGGTCTGCTTGTTCGCCGACCAACTGAGCCCAGCGCTCGCCGATAACCTCCCCCTCCTCGCCGAGCGTGCACGTGACAACACACACCTGGGCGCCCAGCGCGGCGTAGTGGGCGATCGTCGCGCCGGTTGTCAGCGTCTCGTCGTCCGGGTGGGCGTGCACGAACAACAGCCGGGGGCTTTCCATCGCACCAGCTTGCCTGCTGGCCATCGACCGCAACACAGCACCCCGGGTGGCATAGATTCGTTTCGTGACACGGCGCGCCGTCGAGTTCGGATGTGCGATTGTCGTCATCGGCCTGTTGGCAGGTGTCGCCGGGGCGGCCACCACGCTGCTGCTGCACGCGGTCGAACACCTCACGTATCACTACACATTCGGCACGCTGCTCAGCGGCGTCGGCGAAAGCAGCATGGTCCGGCGTGCCATCGGTCCGATGGTCGGTGGTGCGCTCGCCGGTTGTGGTTGGTGGATTCTGCGGCGGCGCACCGAGGTTCCCGGCTTGACGGAGACCATCAAGAGCCACCGCGCGATTCCTCGCGTGCCGTTGTCGATCGACGCTGCGCTGCAGGTGCTGATTGTCGGATCCGGCGCGTCGTTGGGCCGCGAAGGCGCTCCGCGCCAACTCGCCGCGGCCCTCGGCGATTTCGGCACCACTCGGCTGGCGTTGACGGCGCGTGATCGCGAGATCCTGCTGGCATGCGCGGCCGGAGCCGGTCTCGGGGCGGTCTACAGCGTTCCGCTCGGCGGTGCATTGTTCGCGGCCCGCATCCTGCTCGGCACCTGGCATCCGAGAGCAGTCGGTGCCGCGTTGATCACGTCAAGCCTCGCGGTTGCGGTGGCATCGCCGGTCACACATCTCGAGCATGCGCTGACGTGGCCGGACGCCAGGCTCTCCTACCTGTTCGGTTTCCTGGCGCTGGCCATCGCGCCGTTGGCGGCCGCGGTGGGTCTGGCGTTCAACCGCGTGATGGCCGCCGCGCGGCCGAAGGTCCAGTTCAAATCGTGGGTGCTGATTCCTGCGGTCGCCGCCGCCGGACTCTTGACCGGTATCTGCTCGATCTGGTGGCCCGAGTTGCCGGGCAACGGCAGAAGCATCCTGACGGTGAGCGTGAACAGTGGTCTGACTCTCGGCGCGGCCGCGGTCATCCTGTTGTTGAAGCCGCTGCTGACCGCGCTGTTCCTGCGTGCAGGCGCAGTCGGCGGCCTTCTCACGCCTGCACTCGCCACGGGCGCCGCGGCGGGGTCACTCGCGACGCTTGCCCTGAATCAGCTTGGGGGCACCCATATCCATGTCTCCGCGGTATCGCTGATGTGCGCCGCGGGCGTGCTGGCAGTCACGCAGCGAGCGCCGGCGTTCGCAGCCCTCTTCGTGTGGGAGCTCGCTCGCCCGCCGTATTGGCTGCTCGTGGTATTCGCGATCGCGGCGTTTGCGGCGCACGGCCTGCGGGTACTACGCGAGAGACGTGCCGCGCACGCTGTTGGTGCGGCATGATGATTGCTGGCCGACTATCGCTACCCAACGCTGGCAGTGTGGTTTCGCATCAATCGGGCCGTAACGCCGTTTGCGACGGAGCACCGGCCACCGGTGGACCGTCCGCGGTTGGCAACAACATAAGGCCCGGTGCACGCGCCACGACAAGCAGGCCTCCGGCGCGGCGACCGGCACTGCGGCAGCAACTTTTCTTGGCTTGGGCTCGCGGTCCTGGTCACCGTCACTGCCCCTGGATGGCGAACAGAGGCCAAAGCCGGACGCGTTGCGACAGTTCGTTGCCGAATTCCACCGTGCTGCGTTTGTGACAGCACTGGGGCCGCTGATTCTGCACTAAGACCAGATAAAGCGTTGCCGTCGATGTGCGAATCTCGCAAATGATCGTCAAGTGTCGATAAGCCTGATCACCTTGGCAGAGTGTGAAGTAGGCACAGTAAAGCTAACTAGCATATCGATGTACTCATCAATCATCAGCACCAGCTGGCAACTTGCGGATACGTCGTTGTCGTGATGAGACCCCGTGTTTGCCAAACCGTGATTCGCACCGGCGAATAGCAATGACAGCTACTTGCAGTGGCAAGCAATGTCCTCCTGATTGGCACTCTTCAGATTTGCGTGAAAATAATTCACACGGATTTGACGCTGATTTCGGGTTGACTCAGCTATGTTTGCTGGGTCGGGTCGAACTGAAAGGGTACTGATATGCAAGTCGCTTTACGTCGCTCGTATGCCGCCGGTGGGGTGGCGTTGCTCGGGGCCGGCTATATCGCCATGAGCCCGATCGCACCACCCCTACCGGATCTCCACCTTCCGAGCCTCAAGGCACCTGCGGTCGAGCTCACGGCACTGCCGACTTGGCTGGCGTGGTTGCAGACCGGAACAGTACAGCTCCAGGAGCAACTGGCCGCTTTGGGGGCGGGCATCCAAGCCCGGATCGATGACCCGTTGCCGATCATTACGCAATTGATTGTGAATGGGGTGGGCTACGCACAGGACTTCGCGACAGCGTTCAACACCTCGGCCGGTGTAATCGCAGAGGCGCTCGTCGGCTTGCCGCTTCAGCTCGTGCTCGCGATTCAGGCCGCAATCGCGAATCCAGCCAACATCCCGGCGATTCTCAATGACCTGGTAACGGGGTTGGTGGACACCGTGACCGACGCTGTCACGCCGGTCGTTGACGCGGTGACCACGGTGGCGACCACTGTGTTCACCCACGCCCTTGGCGTGGCCGACGCAATCATCACCAATGCTCCCGACATCGCGACCGCAGTACTCAGAGCGCCGATCCTGATCGGGACGCAGGTCGTCGACAGCACCGTGGCGGTGCTTGCCGCCATCGCGACACTACGTCCAGGAAATGTCATCGGCGCAATTGGTCAAGGCCTCGTGGACCTCGAAGGTGCAACGGTCGGCGCCATCACTCCGATCGGACACGCGCTGCGCGCTCTGCAGCTCGACATCGCGGACGCGCTGGCCGCCACGCCGGCCCCGCTGGCCGCAGCCAGCGACCCAGCCGCAGTGCCGGGGCCATCGGCGAAAATGCTGACGGTCAACACCGGGGGTACTGCAGGCACAGCGGTGACGACGCCCAAGGCGGTGACGGTCGCCGAAGAAAAGCCGACTCCCGTACGCGATGCGGCCGATCGAGCGGTGACGATTTCGGCACAGGTCGCCAGGTCCAGTGTCGAGGTCCGTGGCGTCATTGTCAGCGCGCAGGGCGAGGTCATGACGGCTGCGATAGACGGGGCCGAGGGTGTCGCCCATGCCGTCATAAACGGTGGCGACGTGAAAGAAAACGTCACGACAGCCCGCACCGACGTCAAAGGCGCGATGACTGACGGCCGGGCCGATGTCCGTGCCGCTGTCGACAAGGCCCGTGATGACATCCGCAACGCAGCAGGCGGCGCTATGAAGCAGAGGGTCGCCGCCGTGTCCGCGAAGAGGTCTGCTGCATCCAGTGGGGAGAAGGGCGCCGGATAAGCTCCAACTAGGGATCGCCTGCTCGATCCCGACGGCGTTCGCATCGGCCCCCTCCAATCGCAGGGAGGGGGCCGATTCCAAGGCTGACGCCGAGGGCAAGGGTGACACGTCGACAGGGAAGGCCGACAACGGCTCGAACAAGGCGTCTGGCGGGAAGGATTCCTCCGGCGCGACGTCAGGCCACAAGGCGGCACACAAGAACAACAAGTAGCCAACCCGGAAGGCCCGTCGGCCCCCTTGCTGGCGGAGGGGGGCCGATTCCCGTCCTGACCGGCGGATCCTCAGTATCCGCTCAGGAGGTGCCGGGATAATTCCCATCTGTTATGAGTCGACCGGCCGTTTCGGCGTTGGATACGGAGCCGGTACTGCGGGTGGACGGCCCGCGGCACCGGCTTCCGCGCAGCCGACCTCGGATCCGTGCCGCAGGCCGGGTGCTGGGAGGATTGGCCGCCGTCGTCGTGCTCGCCGTCACCGCGATGGGTTGGGCCGGCTATCGCAATCTGTCCGGAGGCATCACCACCTCGCAGGCGCTGGCCGGCGGCCCGGCGTCAGTCGGGGGGGCGCAGAACATCCTGATCATGGGATTGGACAGCCGCCTGGACCAACACGGCCAGCCGCTCCCCCAAGACATCTACGACGCGCTGCATGCGGGCGACGAAACCGTCGGCGGCTACAACGCCAACGTTCTGATCCTGTTGCACCTACCCGGCGGCAACGGTCCCGTCAGCGCCGTATCGGTGCCCCGCGACGACTACGTCGATCTGCCCGGATGCCCCAGCGGCGTGTGCAAGGGCAAGATCAAACAGGCCTACGGGCTGGCGTACCAGCAGACCATGAACAGGCTGAGCGACAGCATCTCCCAGTCATCCCGCGAGCAGACCGCGCGTGAAGCGGGCCGCAAGGCGGAGATCGACACGGTGCGCCGGCTGTTGAGTGTGCCGATCGACCATTTCATCGAAGTCACCCTCGGAGCCTTCTTTCAGATCGCACAAGTCGTGCAGCCGATCACCGTGTGCCTCAACGACGACACCTCAGACAGCTACTCCGGTGCGAAATTCCACCGTGGCGTTCAGCAGATTGATGCCGCGCAGGCGATGGCGTTCGTGCGGCAGCGCCGCGACGAGAACGACCAATTGTTCACCGACATGGACCGCACTCGCCGCCAGCAGGCGTTCATCGTGTCTCTGGTGACCGCGCTGCGCCACGCCGGAGCGTTGTCCAGTCCCAGCGATTTGCGCAACCTGCTACAGGTCGCCCAGCGGAACATCGCCGTCGACGCCGGATTCGACCTCGCGGGTTTCGTCGAAAACGCTTCAGCACTGACCGACACCCGCCTCACCCTCTATACGCTGCCGATCAGCGAGTTCGGTCAGGACCCTGCGGGCGAGGACGTCAACATCGTCGACGTGCACGGCATCCGGGCGATCGTGCACAACCTGTTCACCAACGGGGCGCCCCCCGACACCCCGATCCCATCGCAATCCCGTTCTGCCCCAACGACACTCGATGTCATCAACGCCACAAGCCACAGCCGCCTCGGCACGGCAGTCGAACAAGCCTTCGGCGCCGACGGACTGACCGCGGGAACGGTCAGCACCGCAGAGAGCCTGGCCGAAACGAGCACCATCGCCTACGGGCCAGGCGCCGGCGACGCCGCGCACATGCTGGCCGACCGCCTTCAGCTCGCCGCCACGGCGTCCGACGCCGTCGCGGCCGACACGGTGCGGTTGACGATCGGTGCCGACTTCCCCGCCGCCGAGTACTTGCGCGGCAGCACCAGCAGTACCGCCGCCACCGCGGCCCCGGTCACCACGGTCGACGCAACGGCCAGTGGAACCCAGGCGCCTGCACCGACCGACCTCACCGAGATGGCCGGGACGAACACCCCGTGCGTGAAGTGATCACTGCGGCGCCTTGACCCACTTTCCGGCGTCGCCGACGATGCCCACCGGCACGGCCCCGGACAGGCTGACGTTCTGCACGCTCGGGCCCGCCGCGACGATCGTGGTGTCCTGCAGGATCGGCAGCACGGTCGACATGTTCCACAGCCGCGGTTCGACCGCATTGATCACCTGACCGATGTCGTCGGTGCCGTCCAGCGCCGCGTCGATCTTCGGCTGGATGCTGCGGTCGCAGACGCCGGTGATGTTGCTCGGCGCCTGGACGAGCTGACCGGATTCCGGCGCCGGGATCGGACTGGTCTGCGTCGCCGTCGTGGTCGGCTTCACCGGCGTCGGCTGGGTGCTGGCCGGCGACGACGACGGCGACGAACTCGTCGTCCCCGGCGTGGCCGTCGAGACCGCTGTCGCTTCCAGCGCGGGGCAGCCGTACCGCGAGGCCAATGAGGTCGCCAGGTCGCCGCCCGCCTGATGCCAACCCACGACGGCGTCGACGCGGTTGTTGATCAACGCATCACCGTAGAGCACCACCGGGTCCAGCGCCGAGATGGACGCCGTGATGCCGACGTTTCGCAGTTGATCTGCCGCGGTGTTCGCGACCGCAACCGCGGTCGGGTCGTTGGCCGCCACACCGAGGACGAGCGTCAGCGGAACGCCGTCCCTTGTGATCCGCCCTCGGTTGTTATCGGGCGCGGGCGTGCCCGGCGTCGGCGGCGGCGGCGGCGTCTCGACGGGCTCAACCTGATAGCCCGCTTCGGCCAACAGAGCGAGCGCGCCCTCCTTTGTCATCGCGGGCGGCGCGGTCGGGACGTAACCCGGGTCGGACGGGGACCGCACCTGTGCCTGTGCGAGGGTGACGGTGTTGTCGTCGCCTGCACCCACCGACGCGAGCAGGTCGACGTCGAGCAGGCCCAGAATCGCTTTGCGCACTTGGGAATCCGCGAGTGCGGGCTGCTGCGCCCGAAGCGTCAGCTGCATGACCCGCGGTGTGACGATACGCGCGGTCCGCACGTCGGGAATCGCTGACAGTTGCGCGAACGCCGCCGCGCCGCCGTGTACCTGGGCGACCTGGGTGTCGCCGTTGCGGATCGAATCCGCCAGCGCGGCAGTCGCGCCGCCGCGCCGGAATAGCACCTGGTCGGGCTTGGCGGGCGCACTCCAGTAACGGTCGTTACGGGCCAGCAAGATCTCGTCGCGCTGCGGGTCGATGCTTTCCACGCGGAACTGGCCACCGGTGACCGGCAGCGCGCGCGCCAGTCCTGCCGCGAATCCGCCGGGCACGTCCTTGACGATGTGGGCGGGGAGGATGTTGTTGAACAGCTCGCGCCACGCGGGGTACGGCTGCGAGAAGGTCACCACCGCCGTCTTGCCGCCCTCGATGGATTGCACTCCGGTGATCAGGTCATAGCCGGCGGGGTCCACGACGCCGGGTTGGCTGACCATCTGACGCCACAGGTACCAGAAGTCGTCGGCGGCGATCGGGGCGTTGTCCGTCCACGACGCCTCGGGCCGGATCTTGTAGGTGACGGTGAACGGGTTCTGACTGGTGACCTCCGCCGACTCCAGCAGTGTGGTGTCGAGCTCCCAGCGAGATCCAGTGGGCGAGTTCGGATCCGGAATCGGCCGAAACGAGCTGGGCAGGACCAGCGAGCTGATCGCCGAGTTCACCGGCGACTGGTCGGACAGCAGATGGGGATTGAAACCGGGGCCGATCGAGTCGATGGCCATGATGATCTGCGTTGCCTTCGGCGGCGGCGGAGTCGTGGTCTCCGAGGTGTCGGTGCTCTGCGGCGCCGGCGGCGGGCTGACGGTGCAGGCTGGCGTCATCAGCGTCAGCGCGCATAGTGCGGCAACGACGCGAAAGGGGCCCGGCACGCTGTTCAGGGTATCGGCAGGCCCGAAAGCCGCAGCTTTGGCGACAGCGCAATCGCTTTCAGCCCACCGGGCGCGTGGCGGTGGGCGGTGGTGACCACAGAATCGGCTCGCAAGTGACAGCCACTGCCACCCCGTAGCGCTTCCCAACGGATGGCGAACTGCCCGCGTCGGCCGCAAGCGCCCACTCGTTAACCCTCTCGGTCCGACCGGAATGAGGCGGGCACTGCGGGCTGCACCGTTCTGCACCGCCCGGATGCGGGCGGGACGGCGAACACCGGCCTGGGCCGCCTGGCCATCGCGCCGCAGATCATGGCCGCCGAGTCGCCGGGGCCGGGCTAATCAACCACAAGCCCGCGCAATTCTTCAAAGGCTTCAGATTAATAGTACCTACGTAATGCGCGACGACGGTCGCGATCGTTTACTGCGCTAATTATTTTCCCTCAAGAGGGCCTATGAACAGC
>Ga0207675_100007347_pt1 | contig 10407 bp, 10 predicted proteins | sample KBSSwiS42_FD_184305 | JGI IMG/M metagenome (GOLD analysis project Ga0207675, IMG submission 184305) | Switchgrass rhizosphere microbial communities from Kellogg Biological Station, Michigan, USA - KBS Switchgrass S4-2 (SPAdes) (version 2) | ecosystem: Host-associated > Plants > Roots >...
GAGCCCGCCGCTGGCCCGCGCGTGAGCGTGCGGCGTTCGGATCACAGGAACGCCGGCTGTCGCGCTTCCTTGTCGCCTTCGTAGTGCTGTTGGCGCTGTCGTTCGGTCTCGAGCTGACGACTTGGGCGCAGGCGTGGCTTGTTACGCCGTGGACCGATGCCGTCGCACGCGTCGCCGCCGTGCAGGTGCTGTACATAGTTCGCGTCATCAGCCTGCTCTATCTTGGGCCATGGAACAAGGATGTATTCGAGTTGGCGCCTTTACGTGTGGCAGGCGCTGATCATGCTCGACGTGCTCGTCGTGTGGGTGATCGGGGTCCGGCTCGCGGGCCTGCACCGCGCGGGCGGCGGAAATGCGCTCGCCGCGTAGCGATGCACGCCGTTGCGCAACGCGCGCACCACGCGTGACGTTCGAGTGATGGCGCGCGCCGAGGAGGCGCAGCTGGCGGCGCGCCCGACAACCGTCGTCTGCTTTGCGCTTCGCGCGCTCGCGTGACTGCCGCCGTCGTCAAGCTGAACGGCGGTTTGGCCGGAACAAAATTACCGCGAAAGCGGATCGGCCATCTGTTGCACGCTCATGGCAATGCGCGCTTGCGCGCCGCTTCGCGGTCGCGCAGCACCTTGCGTTGCACCTTGCCGGTCGTCGTCATCGGCAGCGCGTCGATGAACTCGATTTCCTTCGGGTATTCGTACGGCGCGAGATGCTTGCGAACGTGTTGCGCGATGTCGGCCTCCAGCTCGGGCGACGCTGCGTGCCCGGGCGCGAGCACGATGAACGCCTTGACGACGTTGCCGCGCGTCTCGTCCGGCGACGGCACCACGGCTGCGTTCGCGACGGCGGGGTGCTTGACGAGGCAGTTTTCGATTTCCGACGGCCCGATCCGGTAGCCGGCCGCCTTGAACATGTCGTCGGCGCGGCCCTGGTACCACAGGTAACCGTCGTCGTCCGCGATGGCGACGTCGCCGGTGCGACACCATTCGCCGGTGAACTTCGCGCGCGTGCCGTCGGGGTTTGCGAAGTACTCGAGGAAGAACACCGGGTCGAGCGTGCCGTCGGGCGCACGGCGATGGATCGCCACTTCGCCCGCTTCGCCGCGTGGGCGTTCGCGGCCGTCGTCGTCGATGATCGCAATCCGGTGGCCCGGGTACGGACGCCCCATCGAGCCCGGCTTGGCCGGCCACTGCGACTGCGAGTTGCCCACGATGTAGTTCATCTCCGTCTGGCCGAACATCTCGTTGATCGTCACGCCGAGCGCCTCTCGCGCCCATTCGAACACCGTCGTGCCGACCGCTTCGCCGGCGCTCATGATGCTGCGCAGGTTGATGTCGAACGCGTCGCGCGGCTTCGGAAACGCCTTCATCATCAGCTTCAGCGCCGTCGGGAACAGGAACGTGTTGCGGATCTGGTAGCGCTCGATCAGCCGTAGCGCGCGCTCGGCGTCGAAGCGGCCGCGATAGCCGACGATCGGCTGTCCGAAGTAGAGCGTGGGCAACAGCGCATCCATCAGGCCACCGGTCCACGCCCAATCGGCCGGCGACCAGAACAGGTCACCCGGCTGCGGGAACCCGTCGTGCGAGTGAATGAAGCCGGGCAGGTTGCCGAGCAGGCACTGCTGCGGCATCAGCGCGCCCTTCGGCGGTCCCGTCGTGCCGCTGGTGTAGATCAGCAGCGCGGCGTCGGTCGCGCGCGTGGCCACGCGCGTGAACTGCCGGGGCGCCGCTTGCAGCGATTCCCAGCTGTCGATGCTGGGCCCGGTCGCGCCGGCGACGCCAACGACGTGCCGCAGCGTTGGGCAGCGGTCGCGGATCGGCTGGAGATTGGGCAGCGATTGCGGATCGACGAACGCGATCTTCGCGGCGCTGTTCTGCAACCGGTACTCCAGTGCCTCGGGACCGAACAGGAACGACAGCGGCACGGCAACCGCGCCCACCTGATGGCACGCGAGGTGCGCGACGATCGTTTCGGGACGCTGTGGCAGGATCAGCGCGATACGATCGCCGCGCCCGATGCCTGCACTCGTCAGCGCATTCGACAGCCGATTCGCCTGCTGCTGCAGGTCCCAGAACGTCAGCGCTGCGCGTGTCCCGTCCTCGTCCTCCCAGTACAGCGCGAAGCGCGTCCGGTCGGCCGCCCAGCGACCGCAGCAGGCTTCGGCAAGATTGAAGTCGGACGGAACGTCCCAGCGATGCGCGGCGCAGATCTCCGCATAACGGTCGACGGCGGGCATTCGGCTAGGGCCTGTTCGCGCTCATGGCAGTGACGGCCCAAGTATCGCTCAACCGACGCCAAACGCCAGCGCCGGCGCGCGGCGCGGCTCGCCGCAGAGATAGTTGCGGGACGAGCGGCCCGTTCTCCGTCCTACTGCAGCGTAGACCCTGGAGAAACGCGCTGGGACGTCGTTTTCGTTCCCGGCTGCAGCGGCTCGATCGCGGTCCAGATCCAGTCGGGTTGTTGCTCGATCAACCGGCCGAAGCGGATCGTGTAGTCGGTCTTCGACGTCGATAGCCGATAGCGCTTGACCGGCTGGTATTCGACGGCGGGGACGATCAGCGATTGCACCATCGGCTCGGCGTCGCGCGCACGCAGCGCCAGCAACAGCGCGCCGAACCGGCGCCCGTTGATCGTCGTACCTTCGCCGTCGATCGAATATTCATCGGCACCGCGCTTGCGCTGCTCGACGAGGTCGACGGAGGAGATCGTATCGGCGACGATCTGCAAGCCGATCTCCGCGCGATCGGCAGCCGTCCGCTTCATCCGGCGGATGATGCCGAGCGTCCAGCGCGGCTGGCCGTGCGGGTGGATCGCGACGAGCGTGCCGAGCGTAACGGCGTTGGCGACCTGGATCGGCGCGATCAGCTTAAAGCCCGTTTGCGAGACGTCTTTTGCCTCCCACGGTCCTCCGGCCGCCGCGTGGGCGCCGATGCGCCGCCGTGCGAGCTCGTTGCGCCGCGTCGGCTCGTCGCGGATGCGACCGAAGACGGCGATGTCCATCGTGCTGTCGAAGCTCTCGCCGGTCGTGTCGGCCAACGGAATGGGCTCGTGGGCCTCTTCCTTGAAGTAGCTGGCGATCTTCTGGAAGCCGACGATTGCGTCGACGTTTCCGGTCGTGCTCACCCGCTCGCCGCGGCGCGCGAATGGCCTGAACTCGGGATCGACCTGGGCGGCGAGCTTCGTGAACAGCGTCAGCTGCTCGCTGCGGCGCGGGGTCCGGTTCGACAGCGGTTCGGCCTTGATCTTCTGTTCGAGCGTGACGGCATGCTGGACCATCACGGCGTGCAGTGGCCGCGTGTCGAGGAACAGCACGCGGCCCTCGAGCGCACCTGTCTTGCGGCGCCGCAGGCCTTCCCGTCCGCCGAGATCGACGAAGAACGCATTGGCCGCCGACTGCTCGAGTGTCAGGCGCAGCGGCGAGCACCAGTCGTCGAGCTCGCCCCAGATGAACTCCACTTGCGACGCGGTCAGGCTGCCGGCGTTCATCAGGTGCAGAACCAGCGCGCGCAGGTATTCATGCTCGATGCTGGTCGTGCTCGATTCGGTCAGCGAGACAAGCTGGCGCTCGACCTGCTGCGAGCACGCGAGCGACATCAGGCCGTGTAATTCCGCCCATTTCGCGGGGATCCACTGCTCGTATCGGAAGAGCCGCACACGTGCATCGAGCGCCAGGTGGACGAGTTGGCGACAGATGAGCTCGGGCATCAGCTCCTGCCAGCGACCGCTTTGCGGCCGCTCGACGATCTCGCGCGCGAACGACTGGTAGGTCTGGAGGAAGCCCTGCGTCAGCCCGAACAGCGCGGTCCAAAGCTGGTTTTCGATTTTCGAGCTGCGGCTCGCGTGCTCGATGTACTGGCCGATCAGCGCGCGGCGCTGCGCGCCCGTCTGGGCGTCGACGTGAAAGACGGCCCGAAGCCGTTGCGGCGTCCGGTTCGCGCCAGCGCCCGTCGCGCGTTCGAGCTCGCCGATGACGTTCGAATGGACCGCGAGCGTATCCGCGCCGGGGAGCGTTGCCAGCCAGCGCTCGGCTGCCTTGATATCCGACAGCGGATCCTTGCTCGACTTGCCAAAACCGAACATCGTGCGTCGTCCAGCGTCACGTGCCGCTTAGAAACGGCGTGTTGTCTGCGGCGCGGTCGGCGGCTCTTCAGAGCGAAGAACGCCGCCCCCGCCGCGCGAGGAGTTTCCGTTTGATAGCGGTTGCAAGTTCCGGACCGACGTTCGTCGGGTCGCCCGGCTACGCCTGTCCGCGCGATCGGGACGATGGCACGCATCCTGCATAGGCTCGCACCGTGCATCACAACTCGCATCGATCAGATTGATCCGCGGCGCGCAGGGCATGCCGGAGCACGCCGCTATACTTGTGCCAGACAGATTGCACAGTCGAATAGAAAAGAGCAGGGGATAAAACCCATGGGAATCCTTATCGAGGCGCCGTCCAGGCGCCAGGACGCGGTAGGAATGCCGGCCAACGCCCCCGCGGCGGCGCCCGCCGGTGAGCCTGCCGGCGCGCTGCACATCCGCGAAGTCGTCCGGATTACCGGACTTCGCCGCGAGCAGCTCTACATGTGGCAACGACGGTACGGCTTTCCGGCGCCGCTTCGCGATACGTTCGGCGACCGCGTCTATCCGGCCGATCAGGTCGCGCGGCTCAAGCTGATCAAGCAATTGCTGTCGGAAGGCTGGCGCGCAGGCGCAGTCGTGCCGCTCGCCGATACGGCGCTGCAATCGATGGTGGGCCTCGCGGTCGCGGAACCCGCGCCGCTGCCGGCCGAAATATCGCAGGCGGTCAAGCTGCTCGGCGAGCACCGGATCGGCGAAATGCAGAATCATCTGTCCAAGCTCCTTGTCGGTCAGGGGCTGCGCAAATTCCTCGAGCAGACGCTGATTCCGCTCAACGAAGCGGTGCACGAGCGTGTCGTGCGCGGCGAGATGCAGACGTACCAGGAATTGCGGTTCACCGACCTCACGCAACGACTGCTGCGCGACGTGACGAGGCTGGTCCGGCCGACGCGCGACGCGCGCCAGATCCTGCTCGCCACGCCGCCGAACGATCCGAATCAGCTGGGCCTGGCGATTCTCGAATTGCTGCTGTTCACCGAAGGCATCAACTGCCTGACGCTCGGTACCGGCGTGCCGGCACAGGAAATCGCGAGCGCATCGGAAGCGTATCACGCAGCGCTGGTCGTGCTGCTGTTCGACCGCGGCATTTCCGGCAAGATCGCGGGCCAGGAGATTCGCTGCCTGCGTCGTGCATTGCCGCAGGACGTGCCGTTGATCGTCAGTGGACGCGCGGTCAACCTGCTCGCGAAGCCGATCGAGAACGTTCAGGTCGCCGCCGATTTCAATTCCGTGATGTCCACGCTGCGCGCACGGGGTGTGCTGCCTGCCGCGCCGCTCACGCGCGTCGCCGATTTGCCGGACGCCTCGCAATCGGCGTAAATTCGGCGGGGTGAACCCGCGTCCAACTACGCCCGGCGACCTGGCCGAACCGTCCGGTGGCGCAACCAGCGGCCGGCGATTCGTGTGGCACGCGATCGCGCTGCTGCTTGCGGCGGCTGTCGCGTGGTTCATCTTCGCGTCGTACCGGCAACCCGACCTGATGCTCGACCTGGCCGGCATGCGCCTTTGCGCGGAACGTCCCCCGGTGATGTCCGTCGCTGCGTAGCGGCACCGCCTTACGGTTCGTTCAGGAAGTCCTCCAGCCTGCGCCGGTCGCGTTTCGTCGGCCGACCCGCCGGCAGCGCCTGCGCCTGTGCGCGCGCAGCCTTCTGCTCGGCTGTCGTCTTCTCGCGGAGCGCTGCGCTGTCCGCCGTTTCGCGATACAGCGCGGCTGCATCGGTTGCAGAACCGCGCCGCTGCGCGATGCCCACGACGTCCACGCTCCATGTCAGCGCCTGCTTGCGCACGCTCACGCGCATGCCGGCGCGTATCGGATGCGCAGCCTTGACGCGCTCGCCGTCGACGCGGACCTGCCCCGCGTCGATCGCCTGCGCGGACAGGCTGCGCGTGCGGTAGAAGCGCGCGGCCCACAGCCACTTGTCGAGGCGGATTCGTCCGCTCGTTCCGGAATCCGCGGTTTCCGCGATCATTGTCGGTCCGCGGCGCCGTACGTGCGCATCCACGCGGCAACGGCGGCGGCATCGGCGTAGGTCTCGCTGTCGAGCGCCGCGGCGATCCGCTGCTGATCGCCCACCGGCCGATTCTGCGACAGCTTGAACTTGCCGGTCAGGTGCCGGACACGCATGCGGAACGCGACGATCGCGCCGACCAGCGCATCGCGTTGCCGCTCGGCCATCGCGAAGGTCCATGGCGCCGCACGATCCGCTTCGAAGCGGTGTACGAGCGCGTCCAGCACGCGGCGCTTCTCGACCGGCTCGTCGATGACGTCGAGCATCCCGTACGCGTGCACGACGGCGTAGTTCCATGTCGGCACGCCCTTCGACGGCTCGGCGAACCACGATGGCGAAACGTACGCGTGCGGCCCGTGGAATATCGCCACCGATTCGGCGCCCGTCGCGTGCTGCCAGTGCGGGTTCGCGCGCGCCACGTGCCCGATCAGCGTACCGTTCGGCTCCGCGTCGGGCACGAGCAGCAGCGGCACGTGCGACAGCATCGGCTCCGGCATCGACGGCGTCAGCAGCGTCGCGAACGGATGATCGTGCATCAGCCGCGCGATTGCCGCGCGGTCGTCCATCCTGAAATGCTCCGGTGTGTAAACGCTCATCGAACGACACCTGTCGCCGCACTTGCATCCGGCGCCGCGCCGGCGAGAAGCGCGCGCGCGTCATCGGCGGCGAACGAGTAGCGGCGATTGCAGAATTCGCACGTCACCTCGACGACACCGCGCTCGGCGAGCGCCGCCTCGATTTCGTCCCGGCCGGCTATGCGCAACGCGTTCGCGACGCGCGCGACCGAGCACTTGCAGCGGAACGCCACCGGACGCACGGCGAAGATCCGCAGGTCGTCGTGTACGAACATCGCCTGCAGGACGCCGGGAAGCGTCGATTCTCCCAGCGCGCGTTGCGACGCCGCGTCGGCCTCGCGACCCAGACGCGCCCACGTCGCATCGTCGGCTCCATCGGCGCCTGGCAGCCGCTGCAGCAGCAGGCCGCGTACGTTGTGTGCATCCGGCCGCAACCACAGGCGGCTTTGCAGCTGCTCCGACGTCGCGAGATAGTGCTCGATCGATGCGGCGATCGACGTCGAATCGAGGCTGACGATCCCCTGGTACAACGTGCCGGCGTCACGCGGGTCGAGGGTCAGCGCAAGCCGTCCGTGCGTGCTGCCGCCGGCGAGGTCGGCCAGCGACGCGTCGGCAGAAAGCGCAGCCACGCGGCCCGCGTCCCACTGCGCGGTTGCACGAAGCTGCAGCGCGTCGTTGCACTCGACGACGATCAGGCGCACGGGACCGTCCCCCGACAGTTGCACGATCAGGCTGCCGTCGAGCTTCAGCGACGACGCCAGCAGCGCGGCGGCCGCAAGCAACTCGGCAAGCGCGCGCGCGAGCGGCGGCGGATAGTCGTGGCTGCCGAGAATGTCGCCGCTCGTCGCTTCGAGGCTCACCAGCGCGCCGCGGACGTTCGCATGCTCGAACACAAACGGCATCAGCGCGTCGGTGCTGCGGGTTGCTGCGGCTTCTCGCTGCATCACCGCGCCAGAGGCAGTGTGTAGATCGTCATCGGCAGCGCCGAATTCTTGTCGAACGTGGCGCCAATGTCGACGCCGACGCGCGCGACCGCTTCGGCCGTCTTCAGCTGTCCGTAGCGGGCCTGCATTGCGCCAAGCGCGAACTCGGCGCCCGATCCGGCGGCCCAGAACTGCGTGTACTCGAACACTTCGCGCATCGAGAACACGCCGAAGATGCCGTTCGCGTTGGCGATCAGCGCGGTGATCTGTGTCGACTCGTACGGATCGTCTTCCTCTTCCTTTGGATTCAGGTAATGCTGCTCCTTCAGGATCGGATGCAGCTTCCGGAACGTCTCGAAGATCCCCGCCTTGTGCGAGAAATCGAAGTCGCCCTGCTTGGCGAGCAGGCTTTCGAAGACGAGCTGGTGCGCCGCCGATCCGCAGAGGCCGATGTAGGTGTCGCGGTGCCGGACGATCTTGTCGTAAGTCCGGTCGTGCTGCGCGGCCAGCTTGGTATCGCCGAAAGTCGTCAAGGAATCAGCGGCGATGGCGACGGAGTCGCCTTTGCGAACGACGACGAGTGTGGTCATGCGGCATCGATTATACGCGGCGGTGCAGGCCGCATCGCGACGCGAGGCAGTTGGAGCGGCTGCCAGTTCGCGCGTGCCCACGTCCAGAACTCGGCGACCGACGCCGGCGGTTCGGCAGGTGCGGGCTGCTCGAGGAACTTCCATGCGGCCATCAACCCCGGCAAAGGCGCCGACGGCAGCGCCGCGGCACCGGTGGCCTTCGACAGCTTGCGTCCGGCGGAGTCGGCGGCCACCGGCACGTGCAGGTAACGCGGCGTCGGCATGCCGAGCAACCGCTGCAGGAAGATCTGGCGCGGCGTTGACGCGAGCAGGTCGGCGCCGCGCACGACATCGGTGATCCCCTGCGCGGCGTCGTCGACGACGACGGCGAGTTGATACGCGTAGAGGCCGTCGCTGCGGCGCAGGACGCAGTCGCCGACATCCACACTGAGCCGTTGCTGCTGTGCCCCGTACAGGCGATCGGTGAACTCGATCGGCGATGCGTCGACCCGCACGCGCAGCGCGCGCCGCTTCCGCGCTGCGGCGCCGGCGTCGATGCCGTGGCGGCACACGCCGGGATAGACCCGTTCGCCGATGGACGAGACCGGGTCATCCGCGCGCTCGGCGCGCGAGCACGCACACGGATAAACCCGGTCGAGCTCACGCAAGCGCCCGAGGGCTTCCTCATAGCTCGCCGTGCGCTGCGACTGATGCCACACCGGGCCGTCCCACTCGAAGCCAAGTCGCTCGAGCGTCGCCAGCATTGCATCGGCCGCACCGGGCCGCGTACGCGGCGTATCGACGTCCTCGATGCGCAGCAGCCATTCGCCATCGACCGCACGCGCGTCGGCATGGCTCGCAACGGCCGCGACAAGCGATCCGAAGTGCAGCGGGCCGGAAGGAGATGGCGCAAACCGCCCGCGATAACAGGCGCACGCCTTCGTCGACAACGCGAACTCAGCGAAGCGAGGCGGTGGACACCGTCTGGACGGCAAGCACCGACGGGCGCGTCTGGTAGCGCTGCGCGGCGCTCATCACCGCCGTCGGGTATTCCGGCCGCCCGAGGCTGCCGTTGTAGCGGCCGAGCGCGCGATAGACGTCGCCTTTTTCCACATCGAGGTAATGCCGCAGGATCGTGCAGCCGTAGCGCAGGTTCGTGCGGAGCTGGAACAGGTTCTGGTCCGGCGTGCCTATCAGCTTCACCCAGAACGGCATCACCTGCATGAAGCCGCGTGCGTCGGCGACCGACACCGCGTACTTGCGGAAATTGCTTTCGTGGTGGATGACGCCCAGCACGAGTTGCGGGTCGAGGCCGGCGCGCGTCGCCTCGTAATGGACGGTCGCGAGAAATTCGCTGCGACCCGTGTCGTCGGGGAGGCGCGGCGTGAGCACGCGGGACATCTCGGCGAGCCACGAGCGTACGGCCGGTCGCTCGGCGTAATCGCGGGGCACGGGGTTGTCGCCGATCGCGCGCTGCAGGCCCGACACGACGGACGCCGCGAGGTGCTCTTCGGCCTGCGCGCCGGCATGCGCCGGCCGCGCGCCGATGAGGCACGCCGCGAGACCCACGAAAGCCGCGGCGATCGCGCGTTGTCGTAATCCGTACCGCATCATGTCGTTGCTATGCGCTGCCTAATGAACGAGAGGATATCCGCGAGCGCCACTTTCGTGGCCTGAGTTTCGCGCCGTGCCTGGTATTCGACGATACCTTCCTTCAGCCCGCGGTCGCCGATCGTCACCCGATGCGGGATTCCGATCAGCTCCAGATCAGCAAACATCACGCCAGGCCGCTCGCTGCGGTCGTCGAGCAAGACCTCGACCCCGGCAGCGGTCAACGCCTCGTGCAGGCCGTCCGCGCATTGCCGGACCCCATCGCTGCGGTCGTAGCCGATCGGCGCGATCGCCACGGCAAATGGTGCCATCGCCGCCGGCCAGGCGATACCCCGCTCATCGTGATTCTGCTCGATCGCCGCGGCGACGACGCGGGTGACGCCGATGCCGTAGCACCCCATCTGGATGACGTGCGACTGACCGGCGGCGTCGAGATAGGTTGCGCCCATCGCTGTAGAGTACACATCACCCAGGGCGAAGACGTGGCCGACCTCGATGCCGCGCACGATCGCCAGGGTCCCCTTGCCGTCCGGCGACGGGTCGCCTGCCACGACACTGCGGATATCAGCAATGGTGTCCGGCTCGCGACAATCGCGTCCGAAATTGA
>Ga0207675_100007351_pt1 | contig 10406 bp, 8 predicted proteins | sample KBSSwiS42_FD_184305 | JGI IMG/M metagenome (GOLD analysis project Ga0207675, IMG submission 184305) | Switchgrass rhizosphere microbial communities from Kellogg Biological Station, Michigan, USA - KBS Switchgrass S4-2 (SPAdes) (version 2) | ecosystem: Host-associated > Plants > Roots >...
CGACTGACTTCTCTTCCATCCCGGCCTGACGAATCTGCTGCGTCAGCTCCATCGAGCAGAACTTCGGCCCGCACATCGAGCAGAAGTGCGCGACCTTCGCGCCGTCCGCAGGCAGGCTTTCGTCGTGATAGGCGCGTGCGGTGACGGGATCCATCGCGAGGTTGAACTGATCCTCCCAGCGGAACTCGAACCGCGCCTTCGACAGTGCATCGTCCCACGCCTGCGCGCGCGGATGGCCTTTCGCAAGGTCGGCTGCGTGCGCGGCGATCTTGTACGCGATGACGCCTGCCTTGACGTCGTCGCGATCCGGCAGGCCGAGATGCTCCTTCGGCGTGACGTAGCAGAGCATCGCAGTCCCATACCAGCCGATCATCGCAGCACCGATCGCTGACGTGATGTGGTCGTAGCCGGGTGCCACGTCGGTGGTGAGCGGTCCAAGCGTGTAGAACGGCGCTTCGCCACACCATTCGAGCTGCTTCTCGACGTTCTCCTTGATGAGATGCATCGGGACGTGGCCTGGGCCTTCGTTCATCACCTGAACGTCGTACTCCCACGCGATCTTCGTGAGTTCGCCCTGCGTCTTGAGCTCCGCGAACTGCGGTTCGTCGTTCGCGTCTGCGATCGACCCAGGACGCAAGCCGTCTCCGAGCGAGAACGACACGTCGTACGCGCGCATGATCTCGCAAATCTCGCGGAAGCGCGTGTAGAGGAAGTTCTCCTGGTGATGCGCGAGGCACCACTTGGCCAGAATCGAGCCGCCGCGCGAGACGATCCCGGTGACGCGGCGTGCGGTCATCGGGATGTAGCGAAGCAGCACGCCCGCATGCACCGTGAAGTAATCGACACCCTGCTCGCACTGCTCGATGAGCGTGTCCCGATAAACCTCCCATGTAAGGTCCTCCGGGCGACCGCCAACTTTCTCGAGCGCCTGGTAGATCGGCACCGTGCCGATCGGAACGGCGGAGTTGCGGATGATCCATTCACGCGTCGCGTGAATGTTTTTCCCCGTTGACAGGTCCATCACCGTGTCGGCACCCCAGAGGGTGGCCCACTGGAGCTTCTCGACTTCGTCCTCGATCGACGAGCGAACCGCGGAGTTGCCGATGTTCGCGTTGATCTTCACCAGGAAGTTGCGGCCGATAATCATCGGCTCGAGCTCGAGGTGATTGATGTTCGACGGGATGATGGCGCGCCCCCGCGCAACCTCGGAGCGAACGAACTCCGCTGGCAGTCCCTCGCGAGCCGAGACGTATTCCATCTCGGGCGTAATCTCTCCCCGACGAGCGTAATAGAGCTGCGTGCCGACGTGACCCGCCGCGCGGCGCGCTTCAATCCACGGCGCGCGATGCTTGGGCAGGCCGTTGCGCACGTCGTGTCCCTGCGGACCGCTGGTGTCGTACAGACGAACGGGTGGCTCCCCTCCGCTGAGCATGACCTCGCGCATCGGAACTTCGAGTGACACGGCAGCCCCGCCGGGCATGAGCGACGCCGTACGCGTTTCGACAATCTTGCGGGAGTTCGGATAGGCCGAGGCGAAATCGATCATTGACGTGCGCTCCAGTCGGCGGGATCGAGCGGGGAGACGCGGCAGGAGGCGAGAGCCGCACTCCCTACGCCGGTCTCAACCGGGTCAGGTTCCAAGGGTCTCTCTCAATCCCATCGGGATACCCCTGGCGGACTTCGGGGATTATACCTGTCACGATCGATAGATAATGTGCACATGCGCATGTTTCTGCTGTCCAGCTTCGCAGTAATCGGCGTCATCGCACTGAGCGCGCAAGCGCCGAGCGCACCTGCCAAGCCACCACAGGAAACGACTCCCCAGCCCAAGCCTGCGCCCGCGCCAGGAGCCACGACACCAGCACCCGCGCCGGCACCTGCGCAGCCTCGCCGCCCGCCGGCGGCGACGACGAATCGAGGCGGGTTGGCGATCACCGTCACTGATCCACAGGGTCTCACCCTCTCAGGGATCCAGGTGGGTGTCAGCGGTGCCACAAGCCGCAGCGGCGAAACGAATTCGAGCGGCAATCTCAGTGTCACGGGGCTGATGGCGGGCACGTACCGGCTACGATTCGACGGCGAGAAGTGGATCTCGTTCGAGCGCGAGGTCACGCTGCGGAGCGGCCAGGTGCTCGACGTTGACGTGTCGTTGAACCCCGCGCCGGAGCCACCGCCGCCTCCGCCACCGCCGCCTGCACCTGCGCCGGAACCAGCGACGCAAGTAGGGCCGAAGGGGCAGGTGCAAACGATTTCGATCCCCGACTGGCTGGAGAAGGAATTCGTCGGTCGCGAACCGCGCCGCGAAACGATTCTCTCGTGCAGCGGCAACGAGCGCACCACGATGCTTCAGTTGAACGAGCCGATGCCGCAGCGTCTCTACGACGCGGCAGACGTCGTCTACTACGTGGTTGCAGGGGAGGGCACCGTGACAGTGGATGGCAAGGCTTCACGCATCCCGACCAGCGCGTTCGTCTCGGTACCGCGAGGCACTCCGCATAGCTTCGAGCGGCGCGGAAATCGCCCGCTGATGTTGCTCGCGGTGTTGGGCGGCGAGCCCTGCGAGCGCGCCAAGTAGTCGAAACGCGCTCAGCGCGTGCGACCCTGGGCGTCCGTGTCGAACGGGTACCCGACGAACTCGGGGTTCAGATCCGACCGGAGCAGCAAGGTCGTGAACATGAACGCCATCCCATAGCGTCCATCGGCCAGGCGCTGCACGCTCAGGGCCTGCTGATACGCGACGTGCCAGTCGTAGACGTTGTCCCACACGTCGAGACCGATTTCGATGAAGTCCGGATATTTGCGCGTGGCCAACAGCCACGTTCGCTGCTGTTGGCGCACTTTCGTGACACCCTTCCAGCGCGCGTCATAGACCTGCTCCAGCTGCCGTTCGTAGACTTCGCGAAAGCGGTTGACCGCATTTGCAGTCTCGTCGTCGGTGCCGGCAGCCGCGGGCGCGGCGTCCGCGCTCGTCGCCATGAGCGATGCGAGCCCTGCCACCAGTCCTCCACCCATGAGATCCCGGCGTTGAACCATTGCGACCTCCTGCTGTCACGCGGACAGCAACGGACTATTGAGTCACTGTGAGCGTGGCGCGATATTCGTCAGGGGCAATCGTGCGGCTGCTGAACGGATACGGCTGAAGCTCGACGAGCGTGATGCGCGCGCTGTCGTAGACAGCACTGGCCTGACTGGAGTCCCCTGTGTGAAGACCGACCAGTTCTGGTGAGCCGCCACCGGTCGCACGAATCTGCACGATGGCATCACCACCCTGGATGCACACGGCGTCGGCCGGGCATCGTGAGTCGCCGCTCACCCTGATGAATTCCAACCGCAAATCGACACCGGTGATCTTCGCCACTTCGCCCGGTGCCAGCGTGAAGCGCTCATTCAATGGAACAGTCGGACCGGATGGACTCGTTTCGTCGCACGCTGTGACACACAGGAGACAGATCAGAAGCACCGAGGCGCGCATGGCAAGCGGGTTAGCGAAGAGCGTACCAAGCTCAGAGTTCGTAGATGAATGAGAAGGCCGTGCTGCCATCGCGAAGTCCCTTCCCAACGTCCAGCCTGAAGACACCATCGAGCCCGGGAAGCGCCAGCCTCAGACCGCCCCCCGCGTCGACATCGCCTCGGCTGTCAGGCGCGGTACGGCGCTCGACGTTCGTGGCGTCTGCAAAGACGGCAGCGCCAACCTGAACGATCGACCTCACGGTCCACCACTGCCGCACCTCTCCTGACACGTGCGCAATTCGACGTCCCAGTCGATCGGACTCCAGCATGCCGTCGGTCACGATCGGATGCGCTCGAAGCAGTGAGGACCGGACGTTACCCGTGTCGCCGGCGAACCAGAGATCGGCAGGTGTCGAATCCGTTGCGACGGCACCCCCTCCACGAACGATGAACACACGCCCGCGATGATCGTCGCGCGAGCGCAGGCGGACTGATGCCGCGACCAGACCGAACGAGTCCTCGCCCATCCAATTCGACGCATCGATGCCAACTGTCAGGCGATCGTGCGCTGACGCGAGTCGAAGACCGGCTGATGCCACCCCGTACTTCCCACGATCCTCCCAGGCGTCGAGACCGAGGCGCGCCGATACTCGTGCCCACGAGGTAATCCAGTTCGATACGCCGGCGCCGCCACCGCTTCGGCGAGTCGTCGGAAACGCGTCGTCGGAGAAGGGTTGTCGCTCCGCGAATCCATCCGCGCCCCACAGGCCGCCCCACGGCGCGGGTGCCACAATCTCGGCGTTCACGCGTGGCCGTTCCGGCCAGAATCGCCAGCCCACACTGATCCGCTCGCCGCCACCCGTGAGTGCGCCGGTCGACAACGAGACTTCCTTTCTCGCGGCCGCCACCAGGCCGAGCGCGGCATAGCTCCATGGGTCGGAGGGAATCAATGGCCGTTCAACCACGTGCGCTCGCAACTCGGCGACGCCCGAACGAGGAACGAACTCGATTCGCGTGCCGATGGCGGAGGGCAGTTCTTTCAAGCGTCGCGCGCTCAGATCGAAGAGCTGCGGAGTGAGGAGTGCCTGCGACGGAACCGCAAGCAGCCGTTCGACGACTCGTTGCCGTGTGTGGGTGAGACCGCCGACTGCAACCAGATCGACGCGAGGCTGCCCGATGCGATTCCATGCCTCGAGCGCGCCATCGGGATCGTTCTGTACGAAGCGACTCGTCGCGAGGAGTTGCCACGCGTACTCGTCCATCGGATCGACGGCTAAGGCTGCCGTGGCCAGCTCGCCGACTTCGAGCCAGCGACGTTGCAGCAGCCGCAGGCCGCCAAGCTCCCTCATCGGAGCCGCGCCTCCGCACGACAACGCAGATGTCAGTCGGCGCTCGGCCTCGTCGAACTGGCCCGCCTGAGCGCGCTGCACACCGCTGGCAATCAGATCCGCACAGGACGATCCCTCGATGGCCGCGACAGGGGCCGGTGGCTCTGATGAACGAGACGATTCGATTGGAGTGACGACTGCCATCCATCGATCGGCCCGCGACCATCGCCGGGCGAACTGTTCACGCTCCATCACGCGAAACGGCGTGCGTGCCGGATCGTGGAGGACGATCGCGTGCGGCGTCGCGGCCACGATCACGATGTAATGAAATGTGCCGGGGCGGTCTTCGATCAGCGCGAGCACCGGCCGCCCGCGCCCCAGCTCCGCCTCGACGAGATCCTCGCGTCCTTCGACTTCGACGGCGTTCCATCCGCGACGACGTAGGTCTTCCATGAGTCTGTTCGTTCGAATGCCACCAGCGCCGCGATCGACCAGCGATGCGAACGACTCCGCATCGAGGCCGCGCGCTCCCCAGTACCGGAGCACCATGGCCGCGGCGGCCCCGCCACACAGCGCCTCGGACTGTGAAATGAAAGGAACGTCGAGTATTGAAAGCGGTGGCGACGCTGGCTGGGCGTTCGCCGGTACTGACAGGGCAACGCACACGAGGACGACGGCAACGCACGCCGTGCTCGTGTGCGATCTTCTGTTCACGACCTGGGAAATGACCGTGAAAGCGCGCTAGTCCACAGCCACGATGATAAGGATCAGCACGAGCAGGGCGATAATGATCACGGTCGTCGAGATCACCACTTTCGACTGTCCCCCGGCCAGCGCCTGTTCCACCTGATGCGCCTGTGTGGCCATCGTGCTGAGTTGCTGTGCGCCAGCAGTCTCAACGGCACTCGTCGCACGGCGTAGATCGATCCCGGCGCGTGACGCGACGTCCTTCACCGCGGGGTGCTCGAGCACGCGCAGCACGTCCTCCCGGTCGGCCGCAACGCTCGAGACATGCTGATCCAGCGCAGAATCGATCGCCGACTGCGTCGCCGTGTGCGACGCCTGGGCGTGGACGCGTGGAACCGCAGTGAGTACTGTCAACAGGATCGCAAGAACGGAAACGGGCATGCGCATGCGTGAGTTGCCTCCTCGGACGACCATTGTAGCGAAGGCCGGACAGTGCGGAACGTCTATCGAACGAATTTGCATGCATGGCTGACAGCAGCGGAACGCCGCTACACGGCTGACCTGCGCGTTCAGGAGATCACCCGCGCGCTGCGAGCGCTGTCGGCGACGTACGTCGAGCGGCGGCAGCGCGGTGGGCGCCAGCAGGTCCACGGCGCACTCGACACAGTGGGTAAACGAGCCGCATTCGCGCTCTATTACGCGCCGCTTCATTTCATCGCCGTGACTGAGGCGGTTCGCGCGTTGCAAGCAACCACACCCGCGCCTGAATCGATCGTCGACCTCGGCTGCGGCACCGGCGCAGGTGGCGCCGCATGGGCGATTGCCACCGGCTCCACAGCAACCATCACGGGCATCGACCGGCATCCGTGGGCCGTGGTGGAGGCGCGCTGGACGCTCGCGCAACTCGGGTTGAAGGGCCACGTCAAGCAGGGCGACATCGATCGCCTGCGGGGGTCGCGTCCACACGAATTCGCGATCGCCGCCTACACACTCAACGAGCTTTCGGACGAGGCACGCAAGCGGGTTGAGGAGCAGCTCTGCGAGCGCGCGCGACGAGGAGGGCGCGCGCTGATCCTGGAGCCCCTGGCACGAGGTGTCGTGCCGTGGTGGCCAGAGACTGCCGAGCGCATGACGGCGGTCGGTGCCCGCGCCGACGAGTGGAAGCTGGCAATCGATGTCCCGCCGATCGTGCGGCTCCTCGGAACGGCCGCTGGTCTCAACTACCGCGAGCTTCGATTTCGAACGATTCTTCTTTAGTATCTGGTCTTTCGTCTCTCGTCTTGGCTCTCCGAGCTCTGGCCCGCGGGCTCAGCGGCGGGTCAGCCTCTCCGGGGGCGTGCTATTCTCGCCTCTTCGGATGGACGCGCACGGCGGCTCGAGCCCCGGTCGATACGGCACACTGTTTCCTCTCACACTCACGGCTCTGGGCGTCGTCTATGGCGACATCGGAACGAGCCCGCTCTACGCGATTCGTGAGTGCTTCTTCGGCTCCCACTCTGTCGGCCCCACGCACGACAACGTCCTTGGAGTTCTCTCACTCGTCCTCTACGCGCTACTGCTGGTCATCTCCGTCAAGTACACCAGCATCGTCATGCGCGCCGACAACCAGGGAGAAGGCGGCATTCTCTCCCTGACCGCGCTGCTGCCTTCGCGCAATGGCGCGCGCCAGAACTATTCGGTGCTCGTGGCGCTCGGCATCGTCGGTGCCTCGCTGCTCTGTGGCGAAGGCATGATCACGCCGGCGGTCAGCATCATGGGCGCGATCGAAGGACTCCAGGTCGCGACGCCTGTCTTCAGCGGGTGGGTCGTCCCGATCACCGTTGTCATTCTGGTGGGTCTCTTCCTGATTCAGCGCCACGGCACACACCGCGTGGGCGGCCTCTTTGGTCCGGTGATGGTCGTGTGGTTTTTCACCATCGCCATCCTGGGTTTTCGCTGGATCGTCAGAGCACCGGAAGTGCTCTGGGCGCTCGATCCGCGGCACGCGGTCAACTTCTTCATGGAGCACGGATGGCATGGATTCGCCGTGCTCGGCGCAGTCGTGCTCGTCGTCACTGGAGCCGAGGCGTTGTATGCCGACATGGGGCACTTCGGACGATTCCCCATCCGTCTCGCCTGGTTCTGCCTGGTCCTGCCTGCACTCCTGATCAATTACTTCGGCCAGGGCGCACTGCTCCTCGTCAACGGATCCGCGGCCACACAACCGTTCTTCATGATGGCGCCGCAGTGGGCGGTGCTACCGCTTGTTGCGTTGTCGACGGCAGCGGCGATCATCGCCTCACAAGCACTCATCTCCGGCGCCTTCTCGCTGACTCGACAGGCCATTCAGCTCGGCTATGCTCCGCGACTCGACATTCAGCACACGTCGTCGATGTCGATGGGCCAGGTGTACGTGCCACAGGTGAACTGGTTCCTCGCGATCTGCACGGTGCTCATCACAGTCGGTTTTCGATCGTCGAGCGCCCTCGCAGCGGCCTACGGGATTGCTGTAACGGGGACGATGGTCATCACGACCGTGTTGCTGTCGGTCGTCGCCATCGAACGTTGGAAGTGGCCCAAGCCCGCGGTGATCTGCGTGGCGGTGATCTTCCTCGCGGTTGACCTGTCGCTCTTCGGCGCCAACCTCGTGAAAGTGCTCCAGGGTGGCTGGCTTCCCCTCGTAATTGGCGCGCTCCTCTTTACGTTGATGACGACGTGGAAGACGGGGAGGAAACTGGTGGCCGAGCGCATGACGGCGCGGGCGTTTCCGCTCGAGGACTTCATGGCGGCGGTGTCGTCCACGCCGCCCACACGCGTTGCGGGAACGGCTATCTTCATGACGGCACAGCCGCGAGGCACACCTCCCGCGCTCGCGCACAACCTTCGCTACAACAAGATCCTCCATGAGCACGTGATCGTGCTGACCGTAACCACGTCACACACGCCGTACGTCCCACCGAAAGAGCAGATTCAGGTTCAGTCGCTTGGCCTCGGTGTCTACAACGTGCGGGTGCAGTACGGATTCATGCAGGATCCCGACGTGCCGAGCGCCCTGCTCGCGGCGCGCGAACAAGGCGTTGAGCTGGATCTGGAAGACCTGACGTACTTTCTCGGACGCGAGACGATCATCGTCACCGAGCGTCCCGGCATGGCTGTCTGGCGCGAAAAGCTCTTCGTCGTCATGGCGCGCAACGCCGTGCGGGCGACAGCGTTCTTCCATCTGCCGCCCGAACGGGTCGTCGAACTGGGTGTGCAGGTAGAGATGTAACTTAAACCTGTGACGTGCAGTGTGGGCACCGTGATGCCTTGATCGGAATCGGTGTCGCACAGAACGGGCAGTCCTTTGTCTCAGGTGCCGCCACCGGCGCCGGCTTTTCAAGATTGCCCTTGAGCCGGTTGACCTGCTTCACGAGCAGGAACACCGCGAGCGCCACGATCAAAAAAGTCACGATGTCGTTGATGAACTGACCGTACGCGATGACGGGAATCCCTTTCGTCTTGGCGTCGGCCAGCGACATCGGTATCCCCTGCGAGCTATCGAGTACCAGGAACAGGCCAGAGAAGTCGGTTCGGCCGAGTAGCAGGCCAATGGGCGGCATGATCACGCCTTCGACGAGCGTGGTGACGATGCGCCCGAAGGCGGCACCGATGATGACGCCAACGGCCAGGTCCAGGACGTTGCCGCGAGCAACGAAGTCCCTGAATTCCTTCAGCATGTGGCCCCTCCTGAAATTGGGCGGGAGGCGCGCACAGTGTAACAGTTCAAGGTCAACCGCTCTCGGTGAATCGCGCGCCGCGGCCGGTACGCTCGACGTACAATCGGGCCGCCATGCCTCGCCTGCCGCTCGTTGCTGCGGCGGTCTCGCTCTGCTGCATCGTCCAGTCTGCGTGGGCGCAGCCGACATCGCCGGCTCGCCAGGTCATTGTCACGGAGATCGACGGCATCATCCAGCCGATCACAGCCGAATACTTCATCGACGCGATCGACGCGGCCGACACATCTGGAGCGGAGCTCGTCGTGCTGGTGTTACGGACGCCTGGCGGCCTGCTCGACTCGACGCGCAGTATGGTGTCGCGAATGATCACGTCGCGAGCGCCGGTGGTCGTATTCGTTGGTCCGTCTGGTGCGCGCGCGGCATCGGCGGGATTCATCCTTCTGATTGCTGCGGACGTGGCGGCGATGGCTCCTGCGACACACGCTGGCGCAGCGCATCCGGTCTCAGGCTCGGGCGAGAAGATGGATGACACCACGTCCCAAAAGGCGGCGTCGGATGCAGCTGCGTACGTCCGAACGCTGGCCGAGGCGCGAGGGCGCAACGTCGCACTCGCTGCTGACGCCGTGCTGACGAGTCGCGCGTTCACCGATCGAGAGTCGCTGGAGGCCATGCCGCGGCTCATCGACCTCAGCGCGAAGGATGTTGACGATCTCCTGATGCAGCTCGATGGCCGCACGATCAAACGCTTCGATGGCCGAACGACGACCGTTCATACGAAGGATGCCGAGGTGCGTCGACTCGAGATGACGCAGCGGCAACGATTCCTGAGCGCGATCGCGCACCCGCAGGTGTCGTACATCCTCATGACGCTCGGCCTGCTTGGTCTCACCGTCGAACTGTGGAATCCAGGGCTCATCGCACCGGGAGTCGCCGGGGGCGTCTGTCTGCTGCTGGCGTTCTTCGCGTTTCAGATCCTACCGGTGAACATGGCGGGGCTGCTGCTCGTCGTGTTCGGCATCGCGCTCCTGATTCTGGAGCTGAAGGTGCCCAGCTTCGGCGCGCTCGGTGTCGGCGGAGCCGTGAGCCTGATTCTCGGCTCGGTGATGATGACCGACGCCGTGCCCGGCGTACGAGTCGGCCTCGGCGTCATCCTGCCGGCGGCAATCGGATTCGCAGCTGTGTTCCTGTTCCTGGGGCGGCTTGCGCTCTCGTCACAAAGGCAGCCACCGGTCACTGGCGCGCAGGC
>Ga0207675_100007353_pt1 | contig 10406 bp, 4 predicted proteins | sample KBSSwiS42_FD_184305 | JGI IMG/M metagenome (GOLD analysis project Ga0207675, IMG submission 184305) | Switchgrass rhizosphere microbial communities from Kellogg Biological Station, Michigan, USA - KBS Switchgrass S4-2 (SPAdes) (version 2) | ecosystem: Host-associated > Plants > Roots >...
GTCGCCGCATGTGCCTCGGCGTCGTCGGTGAAGCTCAGCAGGGAACGCCCGCCGCGTTCGAGGAACCAGGCAAGCTCACCGTCGACGACGGCCACCAACGCGCCCGCCTTGCGCCCCGGCCGGTGCGTCGCGTCCTCGTCAGCCACCTTCCTCGATGGCCACGGCAACGCGGCGCCGTACGGGTTGGCGGGATCGGCCGCCGCGAGCACCACCGCGTGGTACTCGCGGCGCTCCGGGTCGACACCGTCGAGGTAGGACCGCAGCCGGTCGACGGTCGAGGCAACCGCGAACTGGGCCCCGCCCAACGACTCGACGAAGTAACCCCGCTGGCACCGCCCCGCATCTTCGAAGGCGGTGAGCACCTTGTACAGCATGGCGAAGCCGCCGGGCACCTCTTCCGCCCCGACCGCGCCCTTGGTCAGCACGCCGTAGCGGTTGAGCAACAGCTCGGCCTGGAAATGCGCCCGCACCGTCGACTCGGGCTCGGCGGCGGGCAATGCAGACCACCGGCCGGCGACCGTCGGGTCGGAGCTGCGGGCCTGCGCATGCGCGACGCTGTAGCGGCTCAACCGTGGCGGCCGTTGCCGTTGCCGATGTGCCGGGGCGCCGCGGCGGCCGGTCGACCGACGCGTGCCCGACAGCATCCCGCGCACCGGGGCGAACGTGTCGCCGGTGATCCAGCCGGCCCAAATCAGTTCCCACAGCGCCTCTTTGAACGGTCCGGTATCGCTTTCAGCGAGCTGACGGAAAAAGAAAGCGCCGCCACCGGCGAGCGTGGCCATGATCGCTCGATGGGTGTCGGTGAACTCGATCTCCGTCGGTGCGGCCAGCGTCAATGGCACCGACTCGGCGGGATGAAACGCGATCCAGCCATCCGAGCCAGCGGGGCCACCGCCGATCTGGCCCACCCCCGACCAGGTGACCTCGCCTGCGGCGAGCAGCTCGTCGAGCATCGCGGGCTGGTAGTCGCGCACCCGCTGGCCGAACACCAGCGGCTCGATCGCCGAGGCCGGGATGTGCACCCCGGCCAACTGATCGATCACTGCGGCCAGGCCGTCGATGCCCGAATTGTGCGACCCCACCTGTTGCCAGGACGGCAGGAAGCGACCGTATGCGGCGGTGCTGACGGGCTCGACCTGCTCCCGCAGCGCGGCCAACGACCGGCGCCGCAGGATCTTCAAAACATCGGCGTCGCACCATTCGTTGGTGTCGGCCGCTGTGCTCAATGTCGCCGCCGTTGCGGCTCCGTTGGTGAACTCGCCGCGGATCAGCCGGCCGTCGATGGCCATTCGACCCAGCACGTCGCCGGTCACCCGCAGCCCGAGGCCGAAGCGGGCCGCGGCGTCGTGGGTAGTGAACGGGCCGTGCGTGCGGGCATACCGGCCGAGCAGTTCGCCGAGCGGGTCGTCGACCGATTCGGTGAAGGCCGCGGGCACTCCGACGGGCACCGCCACTCCGACCCCGTCACGCAGTACGCCGATGTCTTCGACTGCTGCCCACCAGGTTTGGCCGGCGAACGAGACGGTAAGCGTGCGTTTGGCGGCCTGCAGGCCGTCCAGCCAGCCGCCCACTTCTCTCGTCGTGCAGCGGTCGGCGATCTCTTGTTCGGTCAGCGGGCCCAACACGCGCAGCAGATCCGCGACGCCCTCGGCGTCGCGGGCCAGCCGCTCGGAGCTGAGGTGTTGCAGCTGCTGCGTGGTGGTGGCGATGACTTGCGGATCGAGCAGCTCCCGCAACTCGACACGGCCCAGCAGCTCGGCCAGGAGCACGCTGTCCAGCGACAGTGCCGCGGCACGCCGCTCGGCCAACGGGCTGTCGCCCTCGTACATGAATGCGCCGACGTAGCCGAACAACAGTGACGCCGCGAACGGCGACGGGGTCGCGGTCTCCACCTCGACCACCCGCAACCGGCGCTGCGCCACGCGGTGCATCAGCTCGGTGAGTGCGGGCACGTCATACACGTCCTGCAGGCATTCGCGGACCGCCTCCAACACGATGGGGAAGTCGGGGTACTTGCGGGCGACGTCCAGCAGCTGTGCTGCGCGCTGCCGCTGATGCCACAACGGCGACCGCTTACCGGGATGCCGTCGCGGCAGAAGCAGTGCGCGGGCCGCGCATTCGCGGAACCGTGAGGCGAACAGCGCCGACCCGCCCACCTCCGCGGTGACGATGGGTTCGATCTCGTCGGCGTCGAACACGAACAGGTCGGCCCCGGGAGCGGCATCTTCGGTGTCGGGCAACCTAACGATGATGCCGTCGTCGGAGGCCGTCGGCTTCTCCTCGATCCCGTAGCGCTCACGCAGCCGTCGTGACACCGCCAGCGCAAGCGGTCCGTGCACACGAAGCCCATAGGGGGAGTGCAGGATCACCCGCCAGTCGCCGAGCTCGTCGCGGAACCGTTCGACCACGAACGTGGTGTCGCTCGGCACCGTGCCCGTCGCCTGCCGCTGGTCGTCGAGCAGCTGCCACAGGTTGTCGGACGCGAAACCGTCGAAACCCATTGCGCGGCAACGCTCGACGAACTCGTCGCGGCCCAGCCGCGCCAGCTCGCCGGTGAACGCGCCGACGGCGGCGCCCAACTCGGCCGGCCTGCCCACACCGTCGCCCTTCCAGAACGGCAGCCGCGCAGGTTGCCCCGGCGCCGGAATGACCAGCACCCGGTCGTGGGTGATCTCGGTGATGCGCCAACTGGTGGCGCCCAGTGAGATCACGTCGCCCGGCCGGGACTCGTAGACCATCTCCTCGTCGAGTTCGCCGACCCGCGAAGGCTTTTCGGAGTCGGTGGCAAGGTAGACGGTGAACAGGCCGCGATCCGGAATGGCACCGCCGGACGTCACCGCCAGCCGCTGCGCACCCGGGCGCGCCGTCAGCGTGCCGGCGTCCCGGTCATACACCAGCCGCGGCCGCAGCTCAGCGAACTCGGTGGACGGGTACTTGCCTGAGAGCAGGTCGAGCGTCGCCTCGAATGCGCTGCGCGGCAGCGTCGCGAACGGGGCGCTGCGCCGCACCGCGTCGAACCAGTGGTCGGCGTCTAGCGGCTCCAGCGCGCACGCCGCGACCGTGTGCTGGGCCAGCACGTCGAGCGGATTCGTCGGCACCCGCATGGTCTCGATCTCGCCGGCGAGCATCCGCCGCACCGTCACCGCGCAGCCGATCAGGTCCGTGCGGTGCTTGGGAAACAGCACACCCTGGGAGATCTCGCCGACCTGATGACCGGCGCGGCCGATCCGCTGTAGGCCGCTGGCCACCGACGGCGGCGCCTCGACCTGGATCACCAGATCGACCGCACCCATGTCGATGCCCAACTCCAGGCTGGACGTGGCGACGACGGCGCGCAGACGTCCGCTCTTGAGGTCGTCCTCGACCTGGGCGCGCTGCTCCTTGCTGACCGAACCATGATGCGCGCGGGCCAGCAGCGGCTCGGCCCCGAAGGACTGACCACTGGCCATCACTTGCGCCGGTGAACCGCCGCCAACCTGTGGGTTGCGCCCGCCCGGCAGTTCGATGCCCGACCGTTCGGCGTGAATCTCGTTGAGCCGCGAGGTGAGTCGCTCGGCCAGCCGGCGCGAGTTGGCGAACACGATCGAGCTGCGATGCGCCTCGATCAGCTCGACGATGCGTGCCTCGACGTTCGGCCAGATGGTGTTGTTCTCCAGATTGGCCATGTCCGGGACCGGGACCTGTACCGACAGATCGAACGTCTTGGCCGCGGGCGGCGCGACGATCGTCGTCCTCGCCTGCCCCGACAGGAAGCGCGCCACTTCCTCGGGCGGGCGCACGGTCGCCGAGAGCCCGATGCGCTGCGCCGGTGTGGCCAACAGCTGGTCGAGCCGCTCCAGCGACAGGGCCAGGTGGGCGCCGCGTTTGCTGCCCGCGACGGCGTGCACCTCGTCGACGATGACCGTCTGCACCTCGGCCAGCGTCTCGCGCGCCGCCGACGTCAGCATCAAGAACAGCGACTCCGGCGTGGTGATCAGGATGTCGGGCGGTTTGGTGACCAGCTCGCGGCGCCGGGCGGGCGTGGTGTCACCGGACCGCACGCCGACGCTGATGTCCGGTGCGGGCACGCCACGGCGCTCGGCGACCCGGCCGACGCCGGTCAGCGGGGTGCGTAGGTTGCGCTCGACGTCGACGGCCAGCGCCTTCAGCGGCGATACGTACAGCACGCGGGTGCCGGCGGCAGCCGGGCGGGGCTCAGAATCAGCCAGCCGGTCGATGGCCCACAGGAACGCGGCCAGCGTCTTGCCGGACCCGGTGGGCGCGATGACCAGCGTGTTGTCGCCGTCGGCGATGGCCGACCACGCCTCGGCCTGCGCGGCGGTCGGGGTCGCAAAGGTACCGGTGAACCACTCCCTGGTCAGCGCGCTGAACCGGGCCAGGGGATCTGCCGGTTTAGAGCTCACCCATTCATCGTGCCAACGACGTCCGACAATTTGGGCGGGGTGGCGACGACGAAAAGGAGTTTCCCGTGCTCAACACGATCACGACCGCGGTGGCTGCGCTACTCGGCATCCACGCGTTGGTGAAATTCGTCTTCTTTGCGCTGCCCTACCGGAAACGCCGGGCGGCGCTGGACAAGAGCTACGGCGGCAAGGCGTCGGCCACCACAACATCCGACCGGGTGCTGCTCGGGTTCGCCATCGCGCTGGCGGCCGTGGTCCTGTGGCGGGGGATCGATGCGGTGAGCTTCCTGGGCGGCATCTGGATCGGGGCGACGTTGATCCAGCTCTACTTCCACGAGTTCCATGTGCCGGTCGCGCCTGAACGCGCAGCCCCCGAGCCGGTGTCGCCGATCAAGACGATGTCGTACGCGATCCAGGATTCGCCGTGGCGACCGTGGCCAGAGCTGCTGATGCTGACGGTCCTCATTTGCTTCAGTCTGGTTCTGCTGCTGTGACATGGCCAAGCCGCACCACCTCCTCCAGCTGATCGGGAATTCCGGGCACCCGCGCGACGGCGTCCAGCAGCGCATGCGCGCAGGCGTCGGCGACGTATCCGGCGTCGATCGACGGGTCTATCAGGCGCTGCCGGCACATCTCGAACGTGAACGCCAGCCAGCCGTAGATCGTGACCCGGAGGTCGCGTTCGACCTTGGAGTCCATCGTGCGACCGACCGCGTCGGTGATGCGGCCGATGATCCGGTCGGCCTGCCGGTCGTTGTCGGCGTCTTCGATGCCGCGCAACACCGGATCGGAGCTGCCCATGCCGATATACGCGGCCCATGCGCCGTGCGGATGTTCTTCGTCGTAGCGCACATACGCCAGCACGCCCTCGCGCACCTGCTCGAACAGGCTTTGTCCCGGGTCCGGCGGGGTGTTGGTGGCCTCGAAGAGCCGCTCACCCTCGGCGCGCACGACCGCCGCGAAGAACGTCCGCTTGTCCGGGAAGTAGTGGTACATCAGCGCCCGCGACACCCCGGCACGCTCGGCGATCTCGTCGATGCGCACCTCGTCGTACGGGCGCTGGCCGAACACCTCCGCACCCAACGCCAGCAGTTCGTTACGACGGTCGTCGGGGGACAGCCGACGTCTGGACTCAGCCATGCCGCCATCCTAGTTAACACATGTACAACAGCGCCGGAGGTTGGCCGCGGCGGCCGTGGAACCTGCGCTTACGCCGACGCCGTGCCGCGGCCCACGGCGATGATCCCGCCCACGACCACTGCCAGCTCGGCGGTGTAGGCGACGCCCCATGAGAACGCCGCGCCTGCGTTGCGGCTCAGCGCGAACGAGACGTGGTCACCGACGAGTGGCACTCTTTGCCCCAGGTGCCAGCAGACCGACGGCGATCGCCTTGGTGATGACGTCTACGAGCAGCGCCGTGACTGCGCGCCCGCAACGAATCCGCGGCGCGTCGTGCGGGTGAACAACCGCCGTCGATTCGCTCATCAACTGGTAGCGAACTCGTGGTCACCGGAGGCCGCCCGTATCAACTCCACCGGCGAAGCGGTTCGCGCCCTGGCGGTTGCGACGGCGGTGGCAGCAGCGGCTTGCGGCGCCGCACAGCGACCGTCGTCGGCGAGTCGGTGTGCAGGTCGAGCCTTTCACCGGCATGGCAAATAGTCAGCTCGTTGCCCGGCCCGTCGCGCAGCGCATACTTGACTTCGTCGTGGTTGACGTCGACGGTCAACCGATAACCCTTCCACCGCAGCCGAAACCGCAACCGCGTTATGCCGTCGGGCAACTGTGGGTCGAGCGCAAGCTCACCGTCGTCGTCTCGCAGGCCGCCGAAGCCGGCGACCAATGCGGTCCACGCGCCGGCCAGTGAAGCCATGTGCAGCCCGTCGCGAGTGTTGTGGTGCAGGTCGCGCAGATCGATGAACGCCGCTTCGTAGAGATAGTCGTGCGCCAGTTCCAGATGGCCGACCTCGGCACACATCACCGCCTGCGTGCAGGCTGACAGCGACGAGTCCCTGGTGGTGCGCCGCTCGTAGTAGTCGACGTTGCGGGCCTTCTGCTCGGGCGTGAATTCGTGGCTGCGCCAGTGCATCGCCAGCTCGAGGTCGGCCTGCTTGGTCACCTGTGAGGGGTAGAGCCGCACGTAGGCCTCGGACAGCAACAACGGATACGACGTGTTCTCGGTGAAGTTCCACTCCCGCAGGCTGGTGAAGCCCTCGCACTGTTGATGTACGCCGAGTTCGGCGTCGTAGGGGATGTTCGCCGCGCCCGCCGCATCGTGCCAGGCGGCGGTTTCTTCCGAACTCACCCCCAGTGCGTAGGCCGCATCGGGATGCCGGCGGCAGGCCTGCGCCGCGGTGCGGAGGTTGTGTGCCGCCATCAGATTGGTGAACACGTTGTCGCGCACGACGGCGGTGTACTCGTCAGGACCCGTGACGCCGTCGAGATGCCAGACCCCGTGCCGGTCGTGATGGCCCAACGACATCCACAGCCGTGCCGTTTCCACCAGTACCGTCAGACCACAGTCGGCCTCCAGCGAATCATCGCCTGTCACAACGCGATACCGTTCGAAGGCCATGGCGATATCGGCATTGATGTGCCAGGCCGCGGTGCCCGCAGGCCAGTACGCCGAGCACTCCTGTCCCCGGATTGTCCGCCACGGAAAGGCGGCGCCCGCGAGATCCAGTTCGGCCGCGCGTTCACGCGCCAGATCCAGCGTCGAGGCCCGCCAGCGCAGCGCATCCGCCGCGGCATACGGTGCGGTGTAGGTGAGCACGGGAAGAACGAATCCCTCTGTGTCCCAAAAGGTGTGACCGTCATAGCCGGTGCCGGTCAGGCCCTTTCCCGGGATGGCGCGGCGTTCGGCGCGGGCACTGGCCTGTAACACGTGGAACAGACCGAACCGCACCGCTTGCTGGCAATCGGCGTCGCCCTCCACCTCGACGTCGGCGCAGTCCCAGAAGTCGTCGAGGTAGTCGCGCTGCGACTCGAGCAGACCATTCCACCCGCTGTACTTGGCGCCCGCCACGGCGCCCAGCACCTGATCGCGTAGCGCGGGACGCGACCGCAGGCTCGACCATCCGTATCCGAGAAACTTGACGATCCGGAGCTGTTGACCCGGCCGCAACCCGCAGATGACGGTCGTTCGCGCCCAGTCCTCACCGGCATTGGTGGTCACCTCGACGCGACCCGGCACTTCGATCTGATGTTCCATTGCCGCGGCCATCATCAAGCAGCTGCTTCGGGTTCGGTGCACGAGCAGCGCTCCACGGCTAGCCGCGTCGTGCTGCACGGCCTCCAACGGATTCAGCAACACAGCAGCGACCCGTGGATCGGCGGACGGCTGCGGCTGGTCTTCGTTGGCGACGAGCTCGGATTGCACAGTGACACGCGCGAATTCGCCGACCGCCTCCACCACGTACTCGATGGCCGCCACGCTGCGTTGTGCCAGCGATACCAGTCGCGTCGAACGGATCTTGACCCGCTTTCCTGCCGGAGAGGTCCAGTACGCGTGGCGGGTCAGCGTGCCCGCGCGCATGTCCAGCACTCGTTCATGCGCTTCCAGTTCGCCATATCGGACGTCGAATGGTTCGTCGTCGACGAGCAGGCGCAGAATCTTGCCGTTGGTGATGTCGACGATTGATTGACCGTCCTCCGGATAGCCGTATCCCGCTTCCGCGTACGGCAGCGGGCGTGTCTCGTAAAACGAGTTGAGGTAGGTGCCGGGCAGCCCGTACGGCTCGCCCTCGTCGAGGTTGCCGCGCAGCCCGATATGGCCGTTGGACAACGCAAACACCGACTCGGACTGAGCCAGCAGATCGAGATCGAGCTTGGTCTCGCGCACCTGCCACGGCTCGACGGGGAACGTGTGCTCGGTGATCATCGCGTCGGCAGCAATTCGGCCAGATCTGTCACGACGATGTCGGCGCCCTTGCCGCGCAACGCTTCTGCCTGACCGACGCGATCGACACCGACAACGAAGCCGAAGTTCCCGCGCCGCCCTGCCTCGACACCGGCGAACGCATCTTCGAAGACAGCCCCTTCTGCAGGTTTCACACCGAGCAACTCCGCTGCGCGCAGGAACGAGTCAGGTGCCGGCTTGCCCGCGATGTGTTCCTGCCGCATCGTCACGCCATCCACCCGCTGCTGGACGAATTTGTCGAGCCCGGTGACCTCGAGCACCTCGCGGGTGTTGGAGCTCGACGACACGACCGCGACTGCCAGACCCGCGGCGGTGACCGCCTCGAGGTAGCGGCGCGAACCCTCGAACACCGTGACCCCGTCCTGCTGGATGGTGTGGTGGAACAGCTCGTTCTTACGATTGCCCAAGCCGTGCACCGTCTCTGCGGACGGGTCGTCGTCCGGGTCACCTTCGTGGAGCGTGATGCCGCGGGTGGCAAGAAAGGACCGCACCCCGTCCTCGCTCTTCTTGCCGTCGATGTAGGTCAGATAGTCGGCGGCGATGTCGAAGGGGACGAACGGGTCTCCGGTCCGCACCGAGAGTTCTCGCAGATACGAGTCGAACATGGCCTTCCAGGCCTTCCTGTGCACACTCGCGGTGTCGGTCAGCACCCCGTCGAGGTCGAACAGGCAGGCGCGCACCGTGTCGGGCAGACCCAGCATGGCCCTGACGCTACCGATACTGGGCTTCTCGATGGATCGAAACGTCCTCAGATCGGCCGGGGACCACGCGAAGCGCAAGCAATCCCAGGATCAGCACGCACAAGGCCGGGCCGCCAAACAGCACGGGCGCCAGCACAAGGCCGGTGACCGAACCGGACAGCTGCGGCGGGCGTTACCCGAAGTGCACGCCCTGCGCCAGCGGTAGCTCGGACGAGTAGTTGACGGTGTTGGTGGCCCGACGCATGTAGGCCTTCCACGCATCCGAACCCGACTCGCGCCCGCCGCCGGTCTGCTTCTCGCCGCCGAACGCGCCGCCGATCTCCGCGCCCGAGGTGCCGATGTTGACGTTTGCGATGCCGCAGTCCGAACCGTCGGCCGCCATGAAGCGCTCAGCCTCCCGCGCGTCAAGCGTGAAGATCGACGACGAAAGACCTTGCGGCACAGCGTTGTTGAGCGCGATCGCCTCGTCGAGGTCGTCATAAGCCAGCACGTAGAGGATTGGCGCGAACGTCTCGTGGTGCACGACCTCGGTCTGTGCGGGCATCCGCACTACCGCAGGCGCCACGTAGTAGGCGCTTTCGTCTCCGACGTCATGGCGCTCGCCGCCGAACACCTCGCCGCCGTCGGCGCGGGCCTGCTCGAGAGCTCGCACCATGTCGCGGTATGCGGTTTCGTGAATCAGCGGACCGACCAGTGTGCCGTCGGTCGCCGGGTCACCGATCGGCAGCTGCCGGTAGGCGTTCACGATGCGGCCGACCAACTCGTCGGCGACCGAGGAATGCACGATCAGCCTGCGCAGTGTCGTGCACCGCTGGCCCGCAGTGCCCGCCGCCGAGAACACGATCCCCCGCACGGCGAGGTCGAGATCGGCTGAGGGGGTGACGATCGCTGCGTTGTTGCCGCCCAGCTCCAGCAGCACCTTGCCGAACCGCTGCGCCACCCGCGGACCGACCTGCTGGCCCATCCGCACCGACCCGGTGGCGCTCAGCAGCGCCACCCGAGGATCGTCGACCAGACGCTCGCCGACCTCGCGGCCACCCTGGACGAGCCGGCTGACCTCGCGCGGCGCCCCAACATCAATCGCGGCGCGTTCGATCAGCGCCTGGCATGCCAGCGCGGTCAGGGGCGTCAGCTCCGACGGCTTCCACACCACGGTGTCACCGCACACCAACGCGATCGCGGTGTTCCACGACCAGACCGCGACGGGGAAGTTGAACGCGGTAATCACACCCACGACGCCGAGCGGATGCCAGGTCTCCATGAGGCGGTGCCCGGGGCGTTCGGACGCGATGGTCTTGCCGTACAGCTGCCGCGACAGGCCGACCGCGAACTGGCAGATGTCGATCATCTCCTGCACCTCGCCGAGGGCTTCGGAGGTGATCTTGC
>Ga0207675_100007360_pt1 | contig 10400 bp, 9 predicted proteins | sample KBSSwiS42_FD_184305 | JGI IMG/M metagenome (GOLD analysis project Ga0207675, IMG submission 184305) | Switchgrass rhizosphere microbial communities from Kellogg Biological Station, Michigan, USA - KBS Switchgrass S4-2 (SPAdes) (version 2) | ecosystem: Host-associated > Plants > Roots >...
CACGATGCTTCGTGCGAGGGTGGAAGAACGCTTGCTGCGGGCAACGTTCGGTACCCGCTACGACGATTACGCCCGCCGCGTTCCCGCGATCTTGCCGCGCTGGCCGTCCTGAATGCGTTTCTAATCAGCTTTTTGCTTCCTGGCTGCGGGCAGCCCAAGGAGGCGAAGCACTCGATTCCCGAAAACGCGGGCGGCCCCGCCGCCGACACAAGCTCCTATCGACTCGATTGCGCATCGTTCCCGGACGACCTGAAGGTTCAGGATCTCGTCCAGCGATTCGGCGCCGCGAACGAAGTGTCCGTCTCAATTTCGGTGGGCGAAGGCGAATCAGCCGAAGGAACGGTTTTGTTCCCAAAAGATCCGGAACGCAAGGTGGAAATTCTCTGGGACGAAGCGGGCATGAAGCGCAATCCCCGCACGATCAAGATCAACGGTCAGACAAGCAAGTGGACCGCGCCGGGCGGACTGGCGCTGGGGCAAGACCTGAAACGAGTCCAAGAGCTCAACAAAGGAGCGTTTCAGCTGGCCGGCTTCGGCTGGGATCGAGGCGGAAGCGTGACGTCCTGGTCGGGCGGAGCACTCGAAACGAGCCCCTGTCATTTGCGAGCGCGGTTTGCCGTGGATGCGGCTCTGATGAAAGATCCGCGCACGAAACACGTGATGGGTGACCGCGAGTTTTCTTCCAGCGACTCGACCATGCGCGCGCTCAACCCCCGAGTGGTCGAGCTCTGGCTTGCCTACGGTCCATGATCGACGTCGCCATCGTGGGTGCGGGCGCCGCGGGCCTCGCGGCAGCCAACGCCCTTCACGCGTCCGGATACCGGGTTCAGGTCTTGGAAGCGCGGGACCGCCTGGGCGGTCGTGTGTTCACCCGCCGCGATGCTCGGCTACCTATCCCTATCGAGCTGGGAGCCGAGTTCCTGCATGGCGAGGCCAAACGCACTCGAGAGCTGCTCCGCGAGGCGACGCAAGCCATGGTGGACCTTCGGGGAGAACACTGGCACGCCGAACGCGGCAAGCTGCGACCGGCCGACGAGTGGGAACGCATTAGGCGCGTGCTGAAACGCATCCACCGCAAGCAGAAGGACATGCCGTTCTCCGAGTTTTTGAAACGGCGCGTGAGTGGCAACGGCATGATCGCCGACCGCCGGGCTGCAGCGAGGTTCGTGCAAGGGTTTCATGCCGCCGATCTCGATGTAGTGAGCACGCAATCAGTGGCTCCAAACGAACTGGAATCCGTGCTGCGTTTGGCTCGGGTGGTTTCCGGCTATGACACGATCATCAATTGGCTGGCCCGCGATCTGGATGACATGATTCGTCTCTCTGCAGAAGTCCTGGACCTTGAGTGGGAGAAAGGCCGGGTCAAGCTCACGGTCCGTAATTCTGACACCACGCTGGACCGTATCCAGGCGCGCGCGGCCGTGGTGACTGTTCCGATAGGAGTTCTGGACGCCGCACGTCGCGGTGAGCCCGGCATTCGCATTGAACCGTTCCCCGCTACAACGGCCAAGGCGCTCGATGGGCTGGCGATGGGATTGGTGACCCGAATCGTGATTTGGTTTACCGAGTTTCCATGGAGTTCTCCGTCACACTTCCCGAAGAAGGCGGATCCAAGCGGCCTGGGTTTCCTTCACCTCCCCGAGGGCCCCATGAATGTGTGGTGGACTGCGTTTCCGATGGACGTTTCTCTTGCCGTAGCCTGGTCCGGCGGACCTCCCGCGGCAGAACACGCCGGCCGCTCGGCTTCGGAAGTCGAAAGAGTGGCGTTTTCTTCGCTCGCCGCGCACCTGGGCGTTTCGCGTCGCTACATAACGTCACGCGTTCGCGACACCTGGCGGCACGACTGGACCACGGATCCTTATACCCGAGGCGCGTACAGCTACGTGCGCGTTAACGGAACGGGATCGGCCGACGCGCTTGCCAAGCCCATCGAGTCCACATTGTTTTTCTCTGGAGAAGCCACCCATGCCGGGTCTTCGGGCACCGTGGAAGGGGCCATTCAAAGCGGTGAGCGCGCGGCGGCCCAGGTTAAACGGGCCCTCCACGGCTGATCGGGACGGGACATTTGACAGACCATTCTGCCTTGCCGATTCTTCCCCCGGTATGAGGGACGTGTGATCGTCTTGGACTTCGGTTCCTTGCCCACTCTTCCCGTGCGCAACTTTCAGAGCCACGGGGCTTCCAGCTTGGACTTAGGGAAGGGCCAGGGTGATGTTCATGTGCATACGCTTCGCTTCGAGCCCGGGGGTGAGGTGGGGACACACCCGGCGGGGTTCGATCAAATCTTTTTCGTGCTTTCGGGACGGGCGTGGGCAGTGGGAGAAGGAGGCCGCAAGGAGTTGGATCCCGGCCAAGGCGCCTTCTTCGCGCGCGGGGAGCATCATTCAAAAGGGAGCGATACCGGAGCGCTGACCATCGTGCTGCAGGTGACCGATCTTGCGCTAAAGAGGACGCTATGACCCGGATGTTTGTTCTGGTCGTCATTTCGGTATTTATTTTTGGATGCCAGCGCCGGGAGCAACACCAAACGTCGCAAACGACCGGGCAAACCCATTCCGATACGACAGCGTCGGTGAACAACACGTCCAGCACACCGGACACGGTTCGAATTGTCACCGGCACCGGGCTCGTTCTTCATGTTGATATCGAAGGGGGCTTCTACGGGATCGTCGACGATCTTGGTGAGCGGTACGATCCATCGAACCTTCCCGAAGACTTCAAGGTCGACAGCTTGCGCGTGCATTATCAAGCTACGGTGACGGACAAGGTGACGACGCGCATGTGGGGCCACCCCGTGGACATCATCACCATCGAACGCCTCGACTAACGTTTCATGTCCCTCGGGGTCGTGGACGTTCGTGGAAGGGTGTCACTTCCGAAAGAAGTAGATGCACATCCCCCTGCTCATCGACTAAGCGTCCGCTCACCAAAAAGGGGCCGGGGGCGCGGATCGGGTCGCCCAAGAACGCGAAGGTACCTGGGAAGAGCACCGCTTCGAGCAGTCCCGTTTCATCTTCAAAGGTGACGAACTGCATGAGACGGCCACTCCGCGACTCGAGCCGGCGCGCCGTCGCTACGATGCCGGCCAGGCGAACATAGCCGTGGCGGAGCACTCCCGCTTCCGAAATGGTGATGCAGCCCGCAGTCTCCGCTTCGTCACGCAAGAGCCGCATGGGGTGATCACTCACGTGCATGTCCAAGTAGGTGAGCTCGTTTCGCACCCGCACCAATGCCGCGTATAGGGCTCCCCGTGGTCCCCCGGGATAACCGGGCTCCAGATCCAATGCGCGAGCGTCGCGTCTCATTTTATAGCGCTCGAGCAATGCTTCGTGCGCGATCGGGTACGCGGACTTGGGAAGCGGAGAAAGGTCATCGCACGCCCCGCAGAGCACGAGCGCTTCGAGCTCGCGTATCCCCAGCGGCACGCGGGTAACGAGCTCACGAACGCTTTGAAATGGACGCTGTTTCAGTATGGCGCTCTGGTGCGTTTGCGTCATCCGTTTGATGGCCGAAAGTCCAATCCTCACCTCGCCGGCCTGCACGCTCGTCATCCGATCGGAAGCGTTCACGTGTGGAGGAAGGATGGTGACTTGGTGCCGTGAAAGATCCGCGGCAAGCGTACGCAACGGATAAATCCCGCCGTAGTGATTGAGCACGGCGGCGGCAAAGGCCGAAGCCTGGTGCGTCTTCAAGAAGGCCGTTTGCCAGGCGATGTGCGCGTACCCGGCCGCGTGGGCCTTGTTGAACGAGTACGCGACGAACCCGGACAACGTGCTCCACACTTCGAGCGCCTGGTCGTTTTGAACCCCCTGCCGCGCGCTTTCCTCAAGAAATTGAGCCCGTAGCTCGTCCATTTGGGCGGCATCGTTCTCGGCGGCGAGCAGGGCGGACCGGAATGCGTCCGCTTCTTCCAGCGTGCGCCCGGTCAAAGAGGCGATCGCCAGCATCAGATCCTCCTCGTAAAGCAGCATTCCTTGACTCGCCCTGAATCGTTCCTCTAAACGCGAGGGGAGCGGCGCGATTGCAGCTTCGCCGCGGGCACGCCTCACGTAGGTGGCTTTTGCCTCTCCCGAAGCGGGTCCGGGACGTACGATGGCGAGCGTGGCCATTAGATCGCGAATTCCAGATACGGGAATCTTCCGCAACAACGACCGCATGGGCGGCGTCTCGATTTGAAAGCATCCGATTGTGTCCGCACGCCGCAACGTGCCGAGTGTCGCTGCATCACCGTCGGGCGCGTCCAACCGTCCGGTGATCCGCTCAACATGTTCAATGGCCGACAGCGCGCGATTACCTAATAAGTCGATTTTCAACAACCCGATCGCGGCCAAACCACGCAGATCATATTGCGTCACTTGAACGCCTTTGGGGGCGCGTTCCAGCGGAGCAACCTGATCCATGCGCGGACTGGCCAGCACCACGCCACCCGGATGCACCGAAAGGTGCTGAAATTTTCCAATCAGTCGCTCGATCAACGGAAGCGCGTCGCGATACCTGCCGGTCAACAAGTGATCTGGGAAAGGTAGAACATCCTCCAGCTCCTCGGGGGGCATGCGCTCGGCAAATCGGTCCACGTCGAGCGTGCTCATCCCGAGGGCTTTCAAGCCCTCTCGAAATGCACCGCGCCGGCGAAACGTTTGATGGGTCGAAACCATGGCCGCGCGATCGCTGCCGAAACGATGCAACACCCAATCGAGTACCGCATCGCGCCGGTCGGAGGGGAGATCGAGATCGATGTCCGGGAGGTTCCCGCGTCCGGCGTGCACGAACCGCTCGAAAAAAAGTCCGTACGCGATCGGGTCGAGCGGGGTAATGCCGAGCACGTGCGCGACCAGTGATCCGCCGGCGGAGCCGCGACCGCCTATGCGTATACCCAGCGCATGGACGTGATCCGTGATCTCGCTCACCGCCAGAACGTAGTCACTAAGTTGAAGATTGCGGAGCACGGCCAGCTCACGTTCGAGCCGCTCTCGATAACCAGGCCCCATCCATCGGCCTTCATGTCGTCCGGCCTCGAAACGCTCGCGAGAGCGTCGCTCCAAACGATCTTCCAAAGTCTCTTCGGATTCAGATGTCAATAACGGCGGGCGTGGCCAATCGCCCAAAGCGAAGCGGCAGGCGTCGGCGACGCGCCCGGCTTCCTCCAACGCGTCGGGCACATCGGCAAAGAGCGCGCGGAAAGCAGCGGGAGAGGGCAGGCTTCGTTCGGAAGGTTCCACTCCCGTGGCGGTGAACACGGTTTGGCCGCGCCGGATCGCTACCAGGAGCGTATGAAGGGAATGATCCTCCGGGTGGAGCATCACCATGTCGGTGTCCGCTACGTTCTTGAATTCGTGCGACACCGTCGAGCCGGGCCGAACGAGAAGACAACGCACATCGTCGCGAGGGACCCCGCCTTGAACAAGCGCTCTCAGCAACGACACGTCGTCGCTCAAGTAAAAGAGGCCGCGTGGCTCCAGCTTGAGAATATCCGCCGGGTCGTCGGACATGCGTGCGCGCGAAGCGTGACGCGCGGTGAGAATGCGACATAGGCTCTCGTAACCGGCCCGGTCCTTGGCTAAAAGCACCAATCGTCCGGCACGTTCTCCGAGAGTTCCCGCACGGTAACCGGATCGGAGCTCCACGCCAGTTATAGGACGCACACCGTGCCTCGTTGCGGCGGCGTGAAAGCGCGGTTGGCCATAGAGGTTCTCGATATCGGTGAGAGCGAGAGCCGCATATCCTTCCGCGGCCGCCCGGCGGACCAGCTCCTCAATCGTGGCGGTCCCATACCCCGGGGAATAATCGCTTTTGGTGTGGAGCGGAACGAACATGTCCGTTGTATTCAAATCATGGTGAAGGGAACTGTGGAGCTGAGCGCGCTGCAATTTCTGCCTGAGCGCCTCTCGCTTAAGAGCCTGCGCGAGGCCTCGCGGGGCTGCCAGGGCTGTCCCTTGTTTCAGAATGCCACCCAGACCGTGTTCGGACAAGGCAGCCGGTCGTCTCGCATCATTTTGATCGGTGAGCAGCCGGGGAATGATGAGGATTTGAAAGGCGAACCATTCGTGGGGCCCGCCGGTCGCGTGCTGGATCAAGCGTTGGAAGCGGCAGGCATCGATCGGGGCGACACCTATGTCACCAACGTGGTCAAGCATTTCAAGTGGGAACCAAAGGGCAAACGGCGGATGCATAAAAAACCGAATGCGCGGGAAATTGCCGCTTGCATACCGTGGCTCGAAAAAGAAATCGAGCTCATCAAACCCGAAGTGCTGGTTTGTTTGGGCGCCACCGCGGCACAGGCGCTTCTAGGACGCGACTTCCGCGTGACGGTGGATCACGGGAAGATTCTCGACACTCGGCTCGCCTCGCACGCCATTGCCACAATTCATCCCTCGGCAGTGCTGCGACAACGCACCGCGGAAGATCGCGAACGAGAACTGCGTACACTCACTCAGGATCTAGGGGTAGTCGCCGCGTTGATCGACGGACGCGTGCGGCAGCGGAGGCAGTAGGGGTTTTCCCCACCTTATGCCTGCATGGGTGAGGCCAGGAATTGCGCATTTCTCTCCAGTCAATTGACGCGCTGGATTTTGCCGGTGCTAGAATCACGCTGATTCACCCCGAATCGGATGCAAAGGCTCTGTGTTGCCCAGAGCCCAAATAGGGGATTCATCATGGTTGATCAGTCACTCCAGGAGCTCGGGCGCGGCTATCCCGTGCAGAGCGCGAGTGAGACGCAGTTTCACCGTCTCCTCGACAAGCTTCCCAGCGCCGCCTATACCTGCGACGCCGAGGGCTTGATTACGTATTTCAATGCGCAAGCGGCCAAGACGTGGGGCCGCGAGCCCAAGCTGAACGATCCCTCGGATCGTTACTGCGGCTCCTACCGGCTGTTCACTCCGGAGGGCGTTCCCATCCAGCACAACCAATGCTGGATGGCCCTCGCGCTTCAGAAGGATCGCGAATACAACGGTTACGAGATCGTGATCGAGCGTCCCGACGGAACCCGTGTGATAACTCTTGCCCATGCCAACCCGATCCACAATGAAGACGGTACCTTGACGGGGGCCGTCAATGTGATGGTCGATATTAGCCAGCAAAAGCAAGCGGAAGAAGTGCTGCGGGACGCCGAACGCAACAAAGACGAATTTCTGGCCACGTTGGCCCATGAGCTCCGCAATCCGCTCACCCCCATTCGCAACGGCTTGCAGATCTTGCGCATGACGGGAGCCCAAGGCGCTGCCCAGGAGCGAGTGCTCGATACTCTCGACCGGCAGATTCAGCACATCGTTCGGTTGGTGGACGATCTGCTCGAAATCTCGCGACTCAGCCGCGGAAAGTTAGAGATTCGTAAGGAACGCGTCGAACTCGTATCGATCGTGGAAACCGCTCTGGAGACCACCCGCCCGTTGATCGAGGCCGCCGGCCACGAACTTACGGTGAGCTTGCCTTCGGATCCGATTGTTCTCGAAGCGGACCCGGTTCGACTGTCCCAGGTTTTGTCCAACCTGCTCAACAACGCGGCCAAATACACCGAGCCGGGCGGGCGCATTTGGCTGAATGCGGAAAAGCTCGAGAACGAAGTGCTCATTCGCGTGCGCGACACGGGCATCGGCATTCCGGGACACATCCTGCCGCGCATCTTCGACATCTTCCGCCAGACCGACACGTCCCGTTCGCGGCAAAATGGGCTGGGCATCGGGCTCACGGTCGTGAAGGGGCTGATCGAAATGCATGGCGGAAAGGTGCAGGCCTATAGCGCCGGCCTGGGCCGGGGGAGCGAGTTCACCGTGCGATTGCCATTGGCTGCCTCTCCTTCCGCGCGTACCAAACCCAGCCCTGAGCAAAGCGCCGCGACCAGCCGCGCGCTATCCAAGCGCCGCATTCTCATCGTCGATGACAATCGCGACGGCGCCGAGAGTCTCGCCATGCTGCTCAATTTCATGGGTAGCGACGTGCGCGTGGCGCTCTCGGGACCGGCCGCGCTGGAAATCATGGCGTCCTACAAGCCAAACGTGGTTTTGCTCGACATCGGGATGCCGGGCATGGATGGCTACGAGGTGGCGAACCAGGTGCGACAGCATCCGCAGCTCAAGGACGTCACGCTGATCGCACTGACCGGTTGGAGTCAGGAAGAGGACCGTCGCCGTTGCCGCAAGGCAGGGTTCGACCACCACATGATCAAGCCGGTGGATTTCGACGCGTTGCAGGCGCTCCTGGTGTCGTTGCCGATGTAGCAAGAAATTATTTGGGCGCGCCCGAGTATTGAGTAATAGGGCGCGCCCTGATTGCCGCGCTCCCCGACCTATAGATGAATGATTGATCAGAGATTCAGAGATAAGCCATCATGCCCTGCTGTTTAATGGGCTTCATTGCCCTTATTGCGCCTCGCATTCTTATTGCGATCCTCTGGTTCTTCACCCATTGGTTCCAGGGCATGTTCAACACCGTGCTTTGGCCCATCCTCGGCTTCATCTTTCTCCCCACCACCTTTCTCTGGTATTCGGCGGTGCAACACTGGTGGGGCGGGGTTTGGTCGATGTGGCCGATCGTTGGGTTAGTGGTGGCACTCATTTTCGATGGTATGCCCGCGCGGGGGTGCTGGAGGCGTTTCTATTAACGACGAGATCACGATCCGCCCACTGCGAGCCAATGAGCTGGATGAGGCCGATCACATCATGCGTCTCGCGTTCGCGACTTACCTGGGGCTTTCGGAGCCCACCGCGGTTCTGGGGGACGCCAGCTACGTGCATGCGCGATGGCTGGTGGATCCCGACACGGCATTTGCGGCCGAGCGGGAAGGGCGGCTCGTCGGTTCAAGTTTCGGCACGCGGTGGGGAAGTGTGGCCAGCGTGGGTGCCCTCACCGTGCATCCGGATCTGTGGAACCGCGGCATTGCGAGCCGCCTTCTGGAGCCGGTGCTCGAGCGCGTTCACGCATGGGGGAGCCGCCATACCGGGCTGTTCACGTATCCGCAGAGCCAAAAGCACGTGAGCCTATATCAGAAGTTCGGATTCTGGCCGCGCTTTCTGACTGCGATCATGACCATCGATGTCGAGTTGGCCCCCGTGGTGACGACGTGGACTGCGCTTTCCGATCTCTCAGACATCGATCAGGAACGAAGTTTGGACTTATGCCGCCGATTGGCCGACTCCGTGTACGAGGGTCTCGATCTGTCGGACGAGATACGCGCGGTCGGTCGCCATCGGCTGGGTGAAACGCTCCTCCTTTGGGACGACGCCGAGCTCATCGGTTTCGCGATCTGTCATAACGGGCGGCAGACCTACGGTGGCACCGGCGTGACCTATGTGAAATTCGGCGCAGTGCGCCCCGGGGCGAAAGCGGGTGAACACTTGAATCGGCTCTTGGACGTGTGCATGGACTTTGCCCAACGCAAGGAAGCATCTCGCCTTGCCTTGGGAGTGAGTACCGCACGTCACGGTGCCTATCTGGAGCTTTTGGCCCGAGGATTTCAAATCAGTTTTCTAGGGGTGTCCATGCATCGCCCCAGTGACGCGGGCTATCACCGGCCCGATGCGTACGTCCTGGACGATTGGCGCTAAGAGTGGGAAAGGAGTGATCATGGCAAGGAAAAAAGCTCGTCGGAAATCATCATCATCGCGTAAATCATCCTCGCGAAAATCATCCTCGCGTAAATCATCGTCTCGCAAGTCATCCTCATCTCGGAGCACTAAGAAGAGAGGCAAGCGTAAATCGAGCCGGAAGTACGGTTCGAAGGCCAGCGAGAGCGTTGAACGCGCCATGCACAAGCGCAAGCATGGCACGCTGCGGTCCGGGCGGGGCGGCAAAGGCGGCAAGGTAAAGAGCCGTAAGCAAGCGATTGCCATCGGCCTCTCCGAAGCGCGCGAAAAAGGTGCCAAGGTACCGGAAAAGAGGTCCTGATGTGAGTCGCGACGCTCGATCCCCGATTGCAGGATCACCCTGGGAAAAGACCGCGCCGCTTCCCCGGCGAGCGCCACTCGCCTCCTCGATCGATGTGGACGTGTGCGTGGTTGGAGCGGGCATTTCCGGCTTGACCACGGCCTACCTTCTCTCCAAGGAAGGTCGCTCGGTAGCCGTGCTCGATGATGGGCCGGCCGGAGGCGGCATGACCCGGGCCACCACGGCCCATCTCACGCACGCGCTGGACGACCGCTACGTTCACCTCGAGAGTATTCGCGGCGCCGAGGTGAGCCGGATCGCCTCGGAGAGCCACACCGCGGCCATCGATTGCATCGAAGACATCGTGAAGCGCGAGGCGATCAATTGCGAGTTCATGCGTCTGGACGGATATCTGTTCCTTTCCCCGCAGCATAGCGAATCGCTGCTCGATCGTGAGCTGGAAGCGGTCCACAAAGCCGGGCTCTCGAACGTGGAGAAACTGCCCGGCGGCGCATTGCCGTTCGAAAGCGCTCCCTGCC
>Ga0207675_100007362_pt1 | contig 10399 bp, 5 predicted proteins | sample KBSSwiS42_FD_184305 | JGI IMG/M metagenome (GOLD analysis project Ga0207675, IMG submission 184305) | Switchgrass rhizosphere microbial communities from Kellogg Biological Station, Michigan, USA - KBS Switchgrass S4-2 (SPAdes) (version 2) | ecosystem: Host-associated > Plants > Roots >...
CGAGCCCGCACGCGCGAGTCCAGCCTGGCGGGCCCACGCATCCGTGGGCATACTCGCCAGGGTGACGAAGACCTACACGCGTCAGGAGGCCGACGAGATCCTGCGCCGCGCGCTCGCGGCACAGCCGGCCAGCGATGGCATCAGCCATGACGATCTGGTGGCCGCGGCGCGCGAAGTCGGCATTCCGACGTCGGCGGTCGAGGCGGCCGCTGTCGAGCTCAGCGACGACCAGCGCCTCTCCGAGCGCGCCGATCACATCCGGCGCCGCCGGCGCAGCGCGTTTCTGCGCCATCTGTTGATCTATCTGGTGGTGAACGGGGGCATCTTCCTCGTGGATCGCGGCGACGGCGGTGCCTACTGGTTTCAGTACCCGCTGGTCATCTGGGGCGTCATCCTGGTCGTGATCGGCATCGGCCAGCTCGCGCCCGATCGTCGCTCCTTGCTTCGGCGCGCGGAGCGCGAGCTCGACAAGGAGCGGCGGCGAGCCCAGCGGCGCAGCTCGAGCGCAGCCCGCAAGGAGGGCGCGAAGGAGTTCGAGGCGGCGGTGCAGGAGGGTGTCTCCTCGCTGCTCTCGGTCGCGGCTCGCACGATTCGTGGCTTGCACGCCGACGGCGGGCGTTACCGCGTGAACGAGGACGAGGCGGAAAACGGCGCAGCACCTGCGGCCGCCGGACCGGCAGCGGCTCGATCGCGGCGTCAACGTGATTGAAGCTCGCGCGCATTGAAAATACCCTGCGCTCCCTCATGACGGTTCGCACACGCATCGCGCCCTCGCCCACGGGCGACCCCCACGTCGGCACCGCTTACATCGCGCTCTTCAATCTGTGCTTTGCTCGGCAGCACGGCGGCAAGTTCATCTTGCGCATCGAGGACACGGACGCCGCGCGCAGCACGCGCGAGAGCGAAGCCGCGATCCTCTCTTCCCTGCGCTGGCTGGGCCTGCACTGGGACGAGGGCCCGGACGTGGGCGGCGACAAGGGTCCCTATCGCCAGAGCGAGCGCGGAGAGATCTACCGCGCGCATGCCGCGCAGCTGCTGCTCGAGGGGCACGCCTTCGAGTGCTTCTGCACTGCGGAGCGGCTCGAGGCGCTGCGCAAGACACAGCTCGCTGCCAAGGGGCGGGTCGGCTACGACGGGCACTGCATCGGTCTGTCGCGACAGGAGATCGCAGAGCGCAAGGGCGGCGGCGAGCCGTTCGTGGTCCGCATGAAGATCCCGGCCTCCGGCGTGTGCGTGATCAACGATCTGTTGCGCGATCCCGTGAGCATCGAGTGGCAGCAGGTAGACATGCAGGTACTGGTCAAGGCGGACGGCATGCCCACCTACCATCTCGCCAACGTGGTCGACGACCACTTGATGGAGATCACGCACGTGCTGCGCGGCGAGGAGTGGATCACGAGCGCGCCCAAGCACCTGTTGCTCTATCAATACTTCGGCTGGCAGGCGCCGGTGCTCTGCCACCTGCCGCTCTTGCGCAACCCGGACAAGAGCAAGCTGAGCAAGCGCAAGAACCCGACCAGCATCGGCTACTACCGCCGCATGGGCTACCTGCCCGAGGCGCTGCTCAACTACCTGGGCATGATGGGCTGGACGATGCCGAACGGGGAGGAGAAGTTCACGCTCGACGAGATGGCGGCGAGCTTCGACATCCGGCGCGTTTCGCTGGGCGGGCCCGTGTTCGATCTGGCCAAGCTGTCCTGGCTCAACGGTCGCTACATTCGCGAGAACCTGAGCGCGGACACGCTTGCCGATCGGCTGGTGGAGTGGGCCGTGAATCGCGAATACTGCGTGCCGATCCTGAAGCTGGTGCACGAACGCGTGGAACGCTTGAGCGACGTGCTGCCGAAGCTGGCGCATTTTTTCAGCCCGCCGCCGGCGCTGACGGAGGCGAGCTTCGCACACAAGAAGCTCACGCTGGACGAGGTGCGCCGCATCTTGTTCTTCGCGGGCCGTCGCCTCGACGCGTTGCGTAGCTGGCAAACGGACAGCCTGCGCGCCGAGCTCGAACAGCTCGGCGAGGCGCTGGGCTTCAAGATCCGGGACCTGTTGTTTCCCTTGTTTGTCGCGATCTCCGGCCAGGCCGTGTCCACGCCGCTGTTTGAAACGCTGCAGATCCTGGGACCCGATCTGTGCCGCAGCCGGCTGCGCGACGCGCAGCAGGCGCTCGGTGGGCTATCGAAGAAGCAGCTGGAGGAGCTGGAGCGCGAGTACCGCTCGCTGCCGGGCATGGCAGAGGAAGGCGCGTAGCAAGCGCGCAGTATTCCGCGGGAAAACCGCACTCGTGTCACGGCGACGAGCGCTAGGTGAGCGATTTTGGTAGACTTTACTCTGGCCCTGAACAGGCTTGTAGGGCAAGCGCGCACCCCCGTGACGTCGAGCAACCCACCTCCCGAGTCTTCCGGCGGGCATCAGCTCCGGTTTTCGGTGCTGCCGCAGCCGAACTACACGACCTGCGGGCCCACGTGCCTGCATGCGGTGTACCGCTACTGGGACTACGAGACGCCGCTGCAGGACGTGATCGACACGGTCGAGCCGCTGCCGGAGGGCGGCACGCTGGCGGTGCGGCTGGCGATCCATGCGCTGCGCCGCGGCTTCCGCGCCGAGATCTTCACGTACAACCTGCAGATCTTCGACCCCACCTGGTTTTCCCCGTCGCTGGCCTCTCCCGCTGCCCTGTCGCGGCGTCTTTCGGAGCAACGGCAGCACAAGCGCTCGGAAAAGCTCGCGCTCGCGACCGAGAACTATCTCGAGTTTCTGAGCCTGGGCGGCAACCTGCGCTACGAAAATCTGGACGCGCGCTTGCTGCGGCGCTTTCTGCGCCGCGGGGTGCCGGTGCTCACGGGGCTCAGCGCCACCTACCTGTACGACTGCGCGCGCGAGTTCAACGACGAGTATGACGACATTCGCGGCGCTCCGAGCGGGCACTTCGTGGTGCTCAGCGGCTACGACCCTGCCACGCGCGAGGTCAGCGTGGCCGACCCACTGCACGACAACCCGCGCTTCGGCTCGCAATACTATCGCGTGGCAATGAATCGCCTGACGGCTTCGATTCTGCTCGGGATCCTGACGTACGACGCGAACCTGCTGGTCATCACCCCGAAGAAGATGCCCAAGCGCGACAACGGCGACGACAAGGCGCTCGTTTTTCCGTAGTCTCTCCGATCCCTCAACCCTTCCTTTCCGACCTTTCGACCTCTCGACCTTTCGACCCCTCGACCCCTTGACCCCTCCTCTCCGACCCCTCGAGCCCTCGAGCCCTCTGGCCCTCTTCGAGGGCATCGGGATCGAGCTGGAATACATGATCGTCGATGCCGAGAGCCTCTCGGTGCGGCCCGTCGCCGATGAGCTCTTGAAGAGCGTGGGTGGCGGCTATGATCTGCAGGTCGACCTGGGGCCCATCGCCTGGTCGAACGAGCTAGCGTTGCACGTGATCGAGATGAAGTGCAACGGTCCGGTGCCCACGCTGAGCGGGCTGGCTGCGCTGTTCCAGGAGCACGTCGCGAAGATGCAGACCCTGCTGCGGCCGCTGCGCGCGCGGCTGCTGCCCACGGCCATGCACCCGTGGATGGATCCGGACAAGGAGCTGCGGCTCTGGCCGCATGAGAACGACGTCATTTACCAGACCTTCGACCGCATCTTCGACTGTCGCGGGCACGGCTGGTCGAACCTGCAGAGCATGCACATCAACCTGCCGTTCGCGAACGACGCGGAGTTCGGGCGGCTGCACGCGGCGATGCGACTGATTCTGCCACTGCTACCGGCGCTCGCCGCCAGCTCGCCGCTGGTAGAAGGCAAGCTCACCGGCTTGCTCGACACGCGCGTGGACGTGTACCGGACGAACGCGCGGCGGGTACCGAGCGTGACGGGATTGGTGATCCCGGAGCCGGTGTTCACGCCCGCCGACTACGAGGACAAATTGCTGGCGCCCATGTATGCGGACCTGGCCGCGCACGATCCGGCGGGCGTGCTGCACCACGAGTGGGCCAACGCGCGAGGCTGCATCGCTCGCTTCGAACGCATGGCGATCGAGATCCGGCTGCTGGATCTGCAGGAGTACCCGCTGGCGGACCTCGCGATCGCGGCGCTGGTGGTGGGCACACTGAAACAGCTCGTAGCCGAGAGTTGGAGCAGCTCTGCGCTGCAACGCTCTTTTGGCGCGCAACGGCTGGCGGCCATCTTGCACGACTGCATTCGGGATGCCGATGAAGCTACGATCAGCGACGGCGAATTCCTGAGCGCGCTCGGCTACACGGGTGGCGGCCGGGTACGAGCCCGGGACGTCTGGCGATCGCTCGCGGAGCGCGTGCGCGGCAGCGAGCCGGGCTTTGCCGAGTGGCAAGGCGCGCTCGACGTGATCCTGAACCGCGGCTGCCTGGCTCGCCGCATCGTCGAGGCGGTCGGGCCCAGTCCCTCGCGGGAGCGCCTGACCTCGGTGTACCAGGAGCTCGCGGCGTGCCTCGATCGGGGTCAGCCGTTTCGCCCCGCCTAGGGCCGTGTGCTCCCAGGTGCGCATCAGGCGGGGAAATCTGCCCGCGGCGAGAGACTCGGAGCCCAGGCGCTGTAGGTCGAGTCGTGACGAGCCGTCATACTGAGCGGGATGGCCAAAACGATCCTGGTGGCAGATGACTCTCGGATGTTCCGGCTGCTGGAACAGAACCTGCTGCAGCAGCACGGCTATGTGTTGCTCCATGCCGAGGACGGGGCCCAGGCGGTCAGCATGGCCAGCATCCAGGTGCCCGATTTGGTACTGCTCGATGTGCAGATGCCCGTGATGGACGGCAACAAGGCGCTCAGCATCCTCAAGAGCAGTGAACGTACCTGTCATATTCCCGTCCTGATGCTCACGGCAGAGGCCGGCCCCCGCGATCGCGAGATCATGAAGGGGCTCGGGGCCCACGGGGTGCTCGCCAAGCCGATCAGTAGTCAGGATTTGCTGGCGGCAGTGCGCGACGCAATCGGGGACGCCTGCTGAAGGGCTCGCCGCTCCTGACCATGTAGGCGCTGGCCATACGGGTCCCGACGTTCGTCCCGAGCTGCCACACTCAAGTGCGTCAGCGACCTGTCGTTCCTGACGAGGTGACGTGAGCTTGCGAACGCGTCGCGAAGAGGCTGACAGCATGAGCACCAGTTCCGAACCCGCTGCCGCACCGGCCAGAGCGCGTATTCTGGTCGTCGACGACTCGAGCGCATCGCGAGAGGTGCTGTGCTCGACGCTGAGGCGTGCGGGGTTTCAGACCTGTGAGGCTACCGAAGGCAGCGAAGGGCTGTGGCGCGCCCGCACTCAGAACTTCGAAGCCATCCTCACCGACATCCACATGCCCACGATGGACGGCCTGGAATTCATCCGCCAAGTGCGCAAGCTGCCGGGCTATTCCAAGGTGCCGGTGTTCGTTCTGACGTCGGACGTATCGCGAGCTCGCTTCGTCGAGGGCCGGGAAGTCGGTGCCACTGCCTGGCTCGTGAAGCCGCCGAACCTGGTCTCGTTGGTCGCGGTGATCCGGGACGCGCTCGGGACGACCTGAGGACATGAAGCTAGCTGGTTTTCGCCTCGACGCGGAGATTGCACACAGCGAGCACACGACCGTGCACCGGGCGCTTCGCGAGCGAGACGGCAAGCCGGTGGTGATCAAGATGTCGTCGCGCGAGTACCCCTCGCCCGCCGAGCTCAGGCGGCTCGACTTCGAGTTCCGGATCCTGAACAAGCTGCGTGGACCCGGCGTCATCGAAGCCCTCGAGCTGCTCCGCACAGGCAACAGCCTCGCGCTCGTCCTCGAGGACTATGGCGCCGAGAGCCTGGCGGCGCGGCAGCTGCCGCTCGGTCTGCCGCAGTTCTTCGCGATCGCGACGCAGCTGGTGACGGCGCTCGGGCGCGTGCACGGCTTGCAGGTGATCCACAAGGATCTGAAGCCAGCGAATCTGTTGCTCAGTGCCGCCGATGGCCAGGTCAAGCTGATCGACTTCCAGGTCGCCTCCGAGATCTCGCGCGAGCGCCAGGACGTCCGCGTGACCAATCATCTCGAGGGCTCGTTGCCCTATATCTCGCCCGAGCAGACCGGGCGCATGAACCGGGCGCTCGACTATCGCTCCGACTACTACTCGCTCGGCGTCACCTTCTTCGAGCTCTTGACCGGCAAGCTGCCGTTCCAGGCCTCGGATATCATGGGCTGGATTCATTGCCACATTTCCAGGGCGCCGCCGTTCGCACACGAGCTGAACGCGGCGCTGCCGGTGGCGTTGTCCATGCTGGTGCACAAGCTGATGGCCAAGGAGCCGCGCGAGCGCTATCAGAGCACGCGCGGGCTACTCTCCGACCTCGCACACTGCCGGGCGCTGCTCGAGGCGGGTACACCAGGAGCCAAGATCGCGCTCGGTCGCAACGACGTCTCGGAGCGCTTCGGGCTCTCGCAACAGCTCGTCGGGCGCGCGACGGAGGTCGCGCGGCTGCTGGAGGTCTTCGAGGGCAGCAGCCAAGGACCGGGCCAGCTGCTGCTGGTCTCCGGCTACTCCGGCATCGGCAAGTCGTCGCTGATCCGTGAGCTGCACAAGCCGATCACCTCGAAACAGGGGTACTTCGTCTCCGGCAAGTTCGACCAGCTCGATCGCAGCTTGCCCTACGCTGCGTTGCTGCAGGCCGTGCGGGCACTGATCCGCCAGCGGCTGGCAGAATCCGAGCAGCGAGTATGCGCCTGGAGCAAGCACCTGCTCGACGCGCTCGGCAGCGGCATCAGCGTGCTGTGCGAGGTGTTGCCGGAGCTGAGCCAGGTGGTGGGGCCGCAGCCGGCCGCCGAGGCGCTCGACCCGGTCGGCGCTCGGAATCGCTTCAAGCACGTCTTTGCGAAGTTCTTCGAGTCGGTCGCCGCTGCGGGCCACCCGCTGTTGATCTTCCTCGATGACCTGCAGTGGGCGGACTCTTCGACGCTGGATTTGCTGGCGGACTTGTTCGTCAGCCACCAGATCCAGCACGCGCTGATCATCGGCGCGTATCGCGACAACGAGGTCGGCGACAGTCACCTGTTGCGCGGCACGCTGCGCCAGATCCGCGAGCGCGCGCCCGCAGCCATCACGGAGCTGCGGCTCGAGCCATTGGACGAGGCGGCCGTCACGGAGCTCGTCTCCCGCACGCTGCAGCTCACAGCCCAGGCCTGCGTGCCGCTGGCGCACGAGCTCCAGCAGAAGACGCAGGGCAACCCCTTCTTCGCCAGTGAGCTCTTGACCACGCTGTACCGCGAGGGCGTGCTGTGTTTCGACTCGGAGCAGGGTCGCTGGACCTGGGACCTGGAGCGGGTGCGCAGCCTGGCGGCCAGCGACAACGTCGTCGACCTGATGGTCCATCGCCTGGAACAGCTGTCGGCGGAGGCGCTTTCGGCGCTCGAAGTCGGCGCCTGCATCGGCAACGCATTTTCGCTGGCGACGCTGGCGAATCTGCTGGGGAGCTCGCCCGATGCCACGGCCCGCCTGCTCTGGCAGCCGATCGAGGAAGGGCTGATCGTGCCCCTCGATGACAACTACCGCCTGATGAGCTCCGAGTACACCGAGTCGCTCGGCAGCGGCGCACTCGAGGTGAGCTACCGTTTTCAGCATGACCGCGTGCACCAGGCCGCCTATTGCCTGATCGCCGAGACGGAGCGCAGCGCGATGCACCTGCGCATCGGGCGCAAGCTGCTCTCCGACGAGGCCGATCGGACACGGCCCGCGGAGCTGTTCGCGGTCACCAATCACCTCAACCTCGGTTGCAGCCTGATCGCGGACGTGGCCGAGCGCGAGGCGCTGGCCAAGCTGAACCGCGAGGCGGGAACCAAGGCTCTCTCGGCCACGGCCTTCGGCGTCGCCGCCACGTACTACGACGCCGGCGTCGCGTGCCTGAGCCCCGAACAGTGGCAGGAGCTCCCCGCGCTCTGCTTTGCGCTGTTCTCCGAGCGTGTCGGGGCGGTGATGATGGCGGGCCAGCGCGAGCGCGCCCTCGAGCTGTGCCAGCAGCTGTTCGCGCTCGCGCCCTCGCGCGCGGATCGCGGCCGCGTGTACCTGCGCAAGTGCGAGATCATGGCCTGGGAGGGCCGGTTCGTGGAAGCCGTGGCCGCGGTCCGAGAGGGCCTGGCGCTCTTCGACATCGACTTCCCCGCGCAGCCCGAGGCCATCAATCAGGGCATTGGCGCCGGGATCGGCAAGATGCAAGCGCACCTGGCCAGAGTCCCCATCGACGAGCTGGCGAGCTTGCCGGACCTGTTGGACCCCGAGCGGCTGGTGGCCATGCAGCTACTCTTCCAGGTGGTGCCGCCGGCCATCATGACCTATCCGCCGCTGTTCATCCTGGCGGAGCTGTTGATGTTCGACCTGACGCTTTGCCATGGCCTGAGCGCGGTCTGCGCCAAGAACTTCGTCGACTGCGGCATGATCCAGGGGGCGGTGATCGGCGATTACGCCGCTGCGTATCGGCTCGGTCAGGTGGCGTTTCGCGTGCTCGATCGCTACCAGGCGCGGGCGCTGGCCAGCCAGGTCCATTTCGTATTTGCCACGTATGTCTCGCTCTGGGGCGCTCCCTATGCCGAGGCGCTCGACTCCTTCGCCAAGTCGCAGCGGCTCGGCATCGAGACCGGCGACCACCTGCACCTGTCGTACGCGGTGGCGCTGAATCTGCGCATGCTGCTCAACCTGGGCCGCCCGCTCGACGAGTGCGAGGCGGAGGCCACGGCGGGACAGGCGCTGCTCGAGCGCGTCCGGGTCACCAGCCCGATCGACGCGATCCGGCTCTGCCGACGCGCCATCGAGCACCTGCGCGACGGTGCCGAAGACCCCGCGGCCCAGGAGCGCGCCGACCAGCAGCTGACCAGCGAGATCGTCGCCAGCGGCAACGCGCAGTGGGGCTTTCAACACGGGCAGATGCAGATGCTGAGCAATGTGCTGCTCGGCGAGTGGGCGAGCGCCCAGCGCTGGTCGGAGTTCACGAACGCGCGCCTGATGGCCGCGTCCACCTTGCTGACGCTGCCCGAGTTCTACCTGTGCGAGTGCCTGATCATCACGCAGAAGCTGTGGCCGGAGGCCACGCCCGAGGCGCGCACCGGGCTCGCAAGGCAGCTGGACGAGATCGCCGGCAGGCTCGAAAACTGGGCCCGCCTGTGCCCGGAGAATTTTGCGCACAAGCAGCTGCTCGCCGCCGCGGAGATCGCGCGCGTCCGGCAGCAGCCGCTGGACGCCGTGCTGAAGCTGTACGACCAGGCGGCAGAGGCCACGGGCAACGCCTTTCTACATCTGCGGGCTCTGGCCACGGAGCTGCATGGTCGCTACTGGCTCGGGCGCCAGCAACACCAGTTTGCGCAGACGCTGCTGCGCGAGGCGCTGCGCATGTACCTGGCCTGGGGCGCCAAGGCCAAAGCACGCCGACTCGAGCGGCAGATGCTCGACTGGTTCGGCCGCCTGCGCATCGAGCCGAGCCAGCTCGGGGACGTTGCCAAGACCAGCGTGCTCGCCGGGGCCACGCTGCTCGGTTCTTCGACGCTCTTCGACAGCGAGCTGCGCCACGGCTCGCTCGATCTGGCCAGCGTGCTGAAAGCGACCCAGGCCATCTCTGGTGAGGTCAAGAGCGAGCGGCTCTTCGCGCGCTTGATGGACGCCATCCTGGAGAACGCGGGCGCGGAGCACGGCTGCCTGATCCTCGCGGAGGAGGGCGGGGGCCTGCTGGTGCGGGCGCGCGCGGATAGCCGTGGCGCCGAGCGGGAGGTGAGCGTGCGCCTGGCGCTGGAGCAAGAGCCGCGCCTGTGCGCGCAGATGGTGCGCTACGTGGCGCGCTCGCTCCGACCGCTGGTCATCGACGAGGCGACCACGCACCCCGATTTTGGCAGCGACGAGTACGTGCAGCATGGCCGCATCAAGAGCGTGCTGTGCATGCCGATTTTGAACCAGGGCGGCCTGGTCGCGGTGCTGTACGTGGAAAACAACGCCACCACGCACAGCTTCAGCGCCGAGCGCGTCGAGACGCTGCGGCTGATCGCCGGCCAGGCCGCGATCTCGATCACGAACGCCTCGCTCTATGAAAGCCTGGAGCGCAAGGTCGAGGACCGCACGCGCGAGCTGCGGGCGAAGACCCGCACCATCGCCGCCATGCTGGACGGCATGCAGCAGGGCGTGTTCACCATCGACGATCAGCTCGCCGTGCAGCCCGAGTACTCGCGCCACCTCGAGCAGATCGTGGGCAGCCCGGAGCTCGTGGGACGGCCGCTCGGGGAGGTGCTGTTCCGGGGCGCAGAGCTCGGCGCCGACGTGCTGGCTACCAACGAATCGGCGCTGCGCTTCAGCTTTGGCTCCTCGCGCGCCATCGCCAACGCCAACGCGGAGCACCTGATCAAGGAGTTCTCGCGGCCGGGGCCGGGCGGCTCGCGCCAGCACTTCGAGCTCGATTGGAACT
>Ga0207675_100007363_pt1 | contig 10399 bp, 6 predicted proteins | sample KBSSwiS42_FD_184305 | JGI IMG/M metagenome (GOLD analysis project Ga0207675, IMG submission 184305) | Switchgrass rhizosphere microbial communities from Kellogg Biological Station, Michigan, USA - KBS Switchgrass S4-2 (SPAdes) (version 2) | ecosystem: Host-associated > Plants > Roots >...
GTGAGGTCGTAGATCTCGTTGAACTCGCGGCCCTTCTTCGTCATCTTCGAGTAGATCGAGTAGAAGTGCTTCGCGCGGCCTGAGATGTCGGCCTCGATGCCGACGGCCTTCAGCTCCTTCTCCAAGTACTCGCCGGCGCGGTCCACATAGGCGTCGCGCTCCTCGCGCTGCTGCGAGACCAGCTGCCTGATCTCGTTGTACTTGCGCGGGTGGAGCGTCGCGAAGGCGAGGTCCTCCAGCTCCCACTTGATCGCGTGGATGCCGAGCCGGTGCGCGAGCGGGGCGAAGATCTCGAGCGTCTCGCGCGCCTTCTCGTGCTGCTTCGACTTCGGCATCGAGCCGATCGTCCGCATGTTGTGGAGACGGTCGGCGAGCTTGATGAGGATGACCCGGATGTCGCGGGCCATCGCGACCATCATCTTCCGGTAGTTCTCGGCCTGGCGGTCGTCGCGGCTCTGGAAGGTCACGCCCGACAGCTTGGTCACGCCGTCGACCAGCTGGCCGATCTCATCGCCGAACTCGTCGACCACCTCGTCGAGCGAGGCGCTCGTGTCCTCGACGGTGTCGTGCAGCAGCGCGGCGCACAGGGTGGCCGTGTCGAGCCGCATGCCGGCACAGATCTTCGCCACGCCGATCGGATGCACGATGAAGTCCTCGCCGCTCGCGCGGCGCTGATCCGCGTGGCGCTCGCAGGAGAAGACGAACGCGCGCTCGACGAGCTCGCGGTTGACCTCTTCGTTCGACTCGCCGGCGTGCTCCTCCACAACCGCGAACAGGTCGCCCAGGAGCACCCGCTGGTCGTCGCTGAGCTTCGTCTTCGGCCCGACGGGAGCGTGCTGGTCCGCCCGGTCGACCGGCCGGTGGCGGAAGTCGCGCTCCGGGGCCTTCGGCTTGGCCTTGGCGCGGGCGCCATTCGAGCGGGTCGGCGCTGGCTTCTTCTTGGTCGCCGTGGCGGACGAGCCGCCGTTCGCCTTCTTCGCCGGCGCCCGCTTCGTGGCCGCCGCAGGCTTGGCGGCGGGCGTCTTGGCCCGCTCCTTGGTGGTGGCCTTACCTGTGCCGCGGGGCAGCTTCGGCATATGAACGAGTTTAGAGCGGGCTCCCGCCGCTTAGCCCCTAGGCGACCGTCGCCACGCGCGGCCCGCGCGCGCCCGCGGCCAGGGGGTCGTGCCGCAGCACGCGCATGAGGGCATCGACGGCCGCAGGGCTGAACTGCGTGCCGGCATTCGCCTGGAGCTCGTCGATCGCGTCGTCGAGCGACATCGCGTCGCGGTAGGAGCGGTCCGTGGTCATGGCGTTGAAGGCGTCGCAGCACGAGACGATCGCGGACTCGACGGGGATCTCGTCGCCGGCGAGGCCGTCGGGGTAGCCGCTGCCGTCCCACTTCTCGTGCGACGAGCGCACGATCTGGCCCACGTCGCTGAGCAGCCCGCCCACGCGGTCGAGCATCCGCTGGCCCTCGATGGTGTGCGTCTTGATGACGAGCCACTCGTCGTCGGTGAGCGGTCCCGGCTTGTTGATGATCTCCTTCGGCACGGCGATCTTGCCGACGTCGTGGAGCAGTGCGCCGAACTCGACGTTCCGGCGCTGCCGCGAGCTGAGCCCGAGCTCGTCGGAGACCGCGACCGAGAGCGACACGACGCTGCGGCTGTGCAGGCCGGTGTACTCGTCGTCGACCTCGAGCACGTCGCTCAGAAGCAGTGTCGTCCCGCGGTACGCGCGGCTCAGCTCGATTGCCTGGCGCACTCGCGCGCCGCGCTCGTGGGCGAACACGAGCATGAGCCCTCCCAGCGGGAGGATGAGGAGGACGGCGTACGGGTCCGCTACCGCCCCCATCGCCGCGAGCAGGCCGACCGGCGAGAGCAGCACGTCGACGAGCGTCACCCAGCCGAACAACTGTGTCTGGAGCTTCAGCGGGAGGCCGAGGCCGGCCCAGTCGCGCAGTGCCGCGACGACGTTGTCGACCAGCACCTGAGCGGCGAGCGCCGCGAGCATAACTGGCCAGGCGCTGAGCTCCGGCGTGGCGACGCCCGAGGCCGCGAGCACGACGACGGGCCCCACCGAGTGCCACGAATCCCCGACGGCCGCCAGGGCTCGGGTCGGATGGCGGTCGCCCCGCACGTAGTCGGGGAGGCCGCCCAGCACCATCCCGGCCGCGACGAGCAGCGGCACCGACCCGAGCGGCTCGAGGAAGAGCATCGGCACGAGGATCAGCTGGGTCGGAATCGTGAACCCGTAGCCGATCGGGAAGTGAACGCGCGCCATGAGCGCGTAGGTGGCCACGAGCGCTGCCGCAAGCGGCAGGTCGAAGGGCCGCTCGGCGGGAAGCAGGACGGCGAGCGCGACGGCCACCGCCAGGAACGCCGCAGCCGTGACCGCCTCGGCCGCGAGCTCACGGCCGCGGAGCGGCTCCGGGCGGTGCCGGTCCCACGACTGGTGAAGCTCCTCGACAGCGGGCGTGAGGCCGGAGCGGAGGTCGTCGAAGGTCCGCATGGCTCTGGGATGTATCGGCAACCGGGCGCTCCGCCTTATGGACGTCCGTTCTATGGACGGACGTTCCCCACCCATTTGGACGTATGTACGTAGCGAAGGGGCGCACCAACCCGGACACTTGAGGCATGCGCAACGGACTTCGGGGCCTCTTCGTCGCCAGCTCGCTGGCTGTGTTCGCCCTGGCGCTGAGCGCGTCGAGCGCCAGCGCGGGGCTCCTCGTGAAGTCCGCGCCCGACTGCTCGCCGAAGCCGACCACTCAGCCGTTCGCGCGCTGGGGCGATACCGGGCAGTACAACCTGGCTCCGGGCGGCTCGTTCGAGGCCGGTAGCGCCTCGTGGTCGCTGTCGGGCAGGGCCTCGATGGTGAGCGGCAACGAGCCGTGGAAGGTCGCCGGCGCCGGTCACACGCGGTCGCTGAAGCTGCCGCCGGGGGCCAGCGCGACCTCGCCCACGATCTGCGTCGGGCTCGAGCACCCGACCATCCGCTTCTTCGCGAAGAACGACCGCGCGCTGCTCTCCACGCTCAGCGTCGAGGTCATCACCGAGACCTCGCTCGGGCTGACGGCCGCGGTTCCCGTCGGCGTCCTCCTGCCGTCGGGCCAGTGGAAGCCGAGCCCGAGGTTCCTCGTGGTCGCAAACCTGCTCCCGCTCCTTCCCGGCGAGCACACGCCGGTACGGTTCCGGGTCACGTCGATCGGAACCGGGACCTGGTCGGTCGACGACTTCTACGTCGACCCGCGCTGCCGCTAGCGGCTAACCCGTTGCCGCTGCTGTGAGGGGTCGCGGCAGCTCCGCGACCAGAGCCCGTTCCGTCGCCTCCAGCTGCTCGCGGGACTTCCGGAACGTCGGGGAGAGGTCGAGGTCCGACCGGACCGCCTCGACCACTCGGCAGCTTGGCGCATCGAGGTCCAGCTCGATCAGGCCGAGCTCCGTGAGGACCCTCACGAGGCGCGCGCAGACGGCGGCCCTCCGGGGATAGCGGCCCGCTCCGCGGAGGGCGTCTTCCAGAGCGCTCGCCGGTGCGTCTTGCGGCAGCTCGCGGAGCGCCCGGTAGACCTCCGTGAGCTGGGGGCGCAGGTCGAGTGCGGTGCGGTAGGCGGCGATCGCGAACTCCGTCTCGGCGGGGCCCCACGCGAGGTGGGCTCGCGGCGCCACGTGTAGAAGCGGATCGGCGTTGCCGCCGGGCGGCGGGTCGAGCGCGACAAGGTGCTCGAAGGGAGCCCCCAGCTCAGGTCGCGCGGCCAGCGCCGCCCAGGCGACGACCGGCATCGGGCCGTCGGAGAGGCCCGCCACGACCGCCTCCAGCCCGGCCCTCCGGCGCGGTACGTCGGCGACCGCGACCAGCACGGACTCGCCGCTCGAGAAGAGGTCGCCCGCGACACCCGCGATGCCCTCGCGGCGGCGGTCCTCGACGATCCGGCCGGCGGCGGGCGGATCGACCCTTGCGCCCTCGGCGAAGGCATCCCGGACCTCGTCCCAGAACGGTCCGCCCTCCCCCAGCACCTCGATCTCGCCGGGCTGGGTGGGACAGAGCGCCCGCAGGATCACACGCGGCTCCACGACCCCGTTCCAGCGGTTACGCTCGAGCCGCAGCGCTATGTCGTGGGCCTGCTCCTGGGCCGGCGCCAGGTCTCGAGGCGGTGAGCGGAATGCCACGCCGCGCGAGCGCGCCCCTCCAGCCGTGACGAGCGTGAAGCGGGAGTGCTCCTTCTCCTCCCCCATCGGGGTCACCCGCTCGAAGCGGGCCGCGGGCACGAGCAGGGTCGGCTGCGGGTTCCCCATGCCGAACGGGCGGAGCAGCTCGAGGTCCTCGGCGAGGTCGAGGCCGAGGTCGCCGCCCGGCACCACCGCGTCCACGTGCTCGACGGGGATCAGGTCGGCGGGCGAGAGCGCGGCGGCCGCGTGCGCCGAGAGAGCGCGCCGGAACGAGTCGATCGCTCGCGCGTCCAGCTCCACTCCCGCGGCCATCCTGTGACCGCCGAAGCGGGCCAGGTGCTCCGAGCAGGCGGCGAGCCCCGCGTGCAGGTCGTACGCCGAGATGCTCCGACCGGACCCGCGACCGCTGTCGCCGTCCAGGGCAATGACCACGCACGGCCGGCGCCAGCGCTCGACCAGGCGCGACGCCACGATTCCGACCACGCCCGGGTGCCAGCCCTCGCCGGCCACGACGATCGCGGCCCGGTGAGCCTGCGCGGCCGCGGCCGCCTCGGCGGCGAACAGGATCCTGGTCTCGGCCTCCTGCCGGTCGCGGTTCAGGAAGTCGAGCTCGCGGGCGACCTCGCCGGCACGGGCCGGGTCGTCCGTCAGGAGGAGCTCCAGCGCGGCGTCGGCGCGCTGCATCCGCCCGGCGGCGTTGATCCGCGGCCCGAGGCGGAACCCGAGCGCGTGCTCGGACAGCTCGCCGGGCGCCACGCCGCCGACCTCCATGAGCGCTCTCAGCCCGGGCTTCGGCGTGCGCCCGAGTGCCACGAGCCCCTCGCGCACGATGCGGCGGTTCTCATCCTGCAGCGGGACGAGGTCGCACACGGTGGCGAGCGCCGCCAGGTCGGCGTCCCCGGAGGCCTCGGCCGGGTCGCGGCCCGCCGCGGCGTAGAGGGCCTCGCTCAGCTTCAGCACGACGCCGGACGCGCACAGCTCCGGGCAGCCGTAGCCGCCGAGCGCTGGATGAACAACCGTGCAGTCGGGCAGCTCGTCACCGGGCCGGTGATGGTCGGTGACGATCACGTCCAGCCCGGCGGAGCGCGCGGCCGCCACCGGCCCCACCGCGGTGACGCCGCAGTCGACGGTCACGAGCAGCCCCACGCCGCGCCCGGTCAGGCGCTCCACGGCGGCCACCGAGAGGCCGTAGCCCTCGTCGAAGCGGCTCGGCAACTCCCAGAGCGGGTCGGCGCCGAGCGCCCGCAGCGTTCGCAGCAGCATCGCCGTGGAGCAGACGCCGTCGACGTCGTAATCCCCGAAGACCGCGATCGCCGAGCCACGCTCCAGGTGGCGCAGGACCAGCTCACATGCGTCCGGGACGCCCGGAAGCGTGCGCGGATCGTGTGACTCGCCGCCGGCGAGGAATCGCCGCGCCTCCTCGGGCTCGCCGAAGCCACGGCGGGCGAGGATCGCCCCCACGACCGGCGAGACGCCGAGCCCGCGAGCAAGCGCGCGCCCCGCCGCGACCTCGTACGGGTCGGCTCTCCACCGGGACGGCTTGGACTGCATCCGAGAGATCCTCGGACGCGGGGCGGACGGAACGGCCGACGGCCTGCGCGGCCGCTACGGGAGCGTCAGTGCGCGCCCTCGCGCGTGTGACCGTGGTCGATGCCGTGCTCGCGGTCGAGGCGCGCGCCCCAGAAATACGAGATCGCGAGGCCGATCATCGCGCCGGGGATCGCTATCAGAGCCTGGATCAGGTGAGTGTCGTCCTGGCCCGGCACCGTCCCGCCGTTGACGATGAAGCCGAAGAGCGCGGCCGAGATGAACGCGGCCAGGAAGGCGCCCACGATTCCGCCCCAGAAGCGGTCAGGGACGAACACGGTGAAGTGCCAGACGGCGATTCCCATCATCACCCATACGACTAACGCCATCGCTAACGCCTCCCGTGCTTCCTGCGCTTCTGGCGCTTCGGCTTCTGCTTCTGCCGCGGCTTCGCCGGCGGCTCGGACGGAGCGGCGGGCGCCGAGGACGAGGCGGGCGTCTCCGCCGACGGCTGGGCCGAGCGCTCGGGCGGCTGCGAGGGCGGAGTCCCGTCACGCGGCGCGCCGTCGCCGGGCGGCGGGGCGCCGTCCCCTCCCCGCGGGGCGCCGTCGCCCGGAGCCGGGGGCGCCGGGCGCGGCCGCTGCGGGCGAGTCGCCGTCTGGGTGGTCGTGCGGGATCGCGCGGCAGCCTCCCGGCGCTGGCGGCGCCCGGCACGGGTCGTGGGCGCCGGTGCCTCGGGCTCGGGTGTCGCCGCGGCCGCGGCCACGCCGGCTCCGGCTCCGGCTCCCGCAGCGGCACCGGCAGCCGCGGCGGCCGGCACGGGCTCGCCGAGCGTGCCGGGCGCGAAGGCCGGGATGTGGCCGCCGAACTGCTGGAGCATCAGTCGCCGGCGGCGCATGTAGGTCGTCTCGCGCTCCTTCCACTCGACCAGCACCGGCGTCGCGATGAAGATCGACGAGTAGGCGCCCGAGAGCACGCCCACGAGCAGCGCGAACGCGAAGTCCTTCAGCGTCTCGCCGCCGAACAGCAGCAGCGAGCCGACGGGCATCAGGACCACGAAGCTCGTGGCCAGCGATCGCGTGAAGACCTCGGACATCGACCGGTTCGCGATCTGCGAGAAGGTCGCCCGCGGCATGCGCGGCACGTTCTCGCGTATTCGGTCGAACACGATCACCGTGTCGTACAGCGAGTAACCCATGATCGTCAGCAGGGCGGCGACCGTGGCGGTCGTGACCTCCCTGTCGAAGAGGGCGTACACGCCCGCGGTGATCAGAAGGTCGTGCGCGAGGGCGATCATCACCGGCACGGCGAACTTCCACTCGAATCTGAACCCGATGTAGACCGCGATCAGCAGCAGGGACGCGATCACCGCGATGACCGCTGTCCGCGCGATCTGGGCGCCGAAGGTCGGCCCGACCGAGTTCGAGACGAAGTCCTTGGTCGCGACTCCGAAGTCGTCGTTCAGCGCGTTCTGCACCTTCGCGACCTGCGCCGGCTCGAGCTGGCTGACCTGGATCTGCACGACGTTCGAGCCAAGCTCGGGATCCTTGACCTCCTGGATCTCGGCGTCGCCGTAGCCGAGCGGGCTGAGCGTGTTGCGGACCTGGTCCACGCTGGCGTGCTGCTGCAGTGGGGCGGTGATGCGCGTGCCGGACTCGAAGTCGATCCCGAAGTTGATCCCGAGCGTGGAGATCGCGATCGCGCCCACGGCGAGGATCGCTCCCGACAGCGAGAAGAACCAGCGCGCGTTCCCCATGAAGTCGAACGTCCAGCCCTTGCGCTCCTTCGTGGCCACCCCGAGCGCGCTCGGCCGCCGCAGCAAGCGCGTGCGCGCGAGCGAGCCGAGGATCGCCGACGTGGCGAGCACAGCCGTGAAGAGCGACACGAGCGTGCCGACACCGAGCGTGAAGGCGAAGCCCCTCACCCCCGCCGTCGCGAGCGTGAACAGGATGAATGCGACGCCGATCGTCACGACGTTCGCGTCGATGATCGTCCTGAGCGCCTTCGTGTATCCGGCCGATATGGCGGCAGGCACGGAGCGGCCGCTCCGCACCTCCTCCTTTATTCGCTCGAACATGACGATGTTGGCGTCGGCCGCCACCGCCAGGGTGAGCACCATTCCCGCGATGCCCGGGAGCGTGAGCGTGATCGGGATCAGCTTGATGAGCGCGAACAGGAGCGCCGCGTAGATCAGCAGCGCCACGGTCGCCACCACACCGAGCACGCGGTAGAAGATCAGCAGGAAGAGGATCGTGGCCGCGAGGCCCACCGCGGCGGCCGTGAGGCCCTGATGCAGGGCCTGTTGTCCGAGCGTCGCCGAGACCTGCGTCTGCGAGATCAGCTTGAGGTCGATCGGCAGCGCGCCGATGCGGAGGTTCTCGGCGAGGTCCTGCGCGTCCTGGATGCTGCCGATGTTCTGGATCGAGGCGCCGTTGCGGCCGTCGATGCCCTCCGGGTTGTCCTGATAGTCGATCGTCGCGAGCGAGACGATCCGGTTGTCCAGCGTGATCGCGAAGCGCTGGAAGAAGTCCTCGGGCCGGGAGCCCTGGGGGCAGTTCGGGTCGACGCCCGAGAGCGTCTCGCAGTTGCGCCCGCGGTCGGCGATCCGCTTCGTCACGCGCGCGAACGCCTCGCGGCCCTTGTCGGTGAACTCCATGTTCACGAGCGGCTCGTTGGTGTTCGGGTCGAAGGCCTGCTCCGGGTTCTTGATCTCCTTGCCGTTCAGCTCGGAGTCGTCCTCGATCACGAAGAAGCGGTGAACCCGGTCGGACTGGTTCGGCGCCTTCTCGGCCTCGACGATCGCGATGCCGCGCGGCACCTCGATCACGCGCGAGCCGGCGGGCGGGCCGCCCGAGCCGAGCGCCTGCAGCTCCGACTTGCACGCGGTGTTCTTCGCGTACTTGACCGGCGCGCCGCCGGCGGGCTCGTAGTCGGACAGCAGGCTCTTGCAGCTCGACGACGGCTCGTATTCGCCCTCGCGGACCGGCTTCTGGTCGTTGCCGATCGGGTAGTGGTCCGGGCCGAACAGGTAGTAGCGGGGAGTGGCAGAGCTGTCGTTCTGCTTGTCCGCCTCCGCCGGCGTGAGGTCGGACCCGGGCGGCACGTCGGTCTGCTCGGCCTTCGGCTTCTGCTTCGACGCGAACTCCGCCGCGTCGTAGAGCGCCTTCGAGCCCGCGTAGGGCACGTCGGGCCCGCGGCCGAGCACGTTCGGCTCCCAGTCGTAGAACTGGAGCTGCGCGGTCGAGCCGACCTGTTGGATCGCGCGCTCGGAGTTCTGCACGTCCGGGAGGCCGATCGAGATCTGGTCCTTGCCCGAGCGCTGGATCTCCGGCTCGGACACGCCGAGCGCGTCGGTGCGCTTGCGGATCGTCTCGAGTGCGTCGTTGAGGGCCTGCGGCGTGACCGTCGGGACCTGCGGGGTGGGCTGACCCTGGTAGACCAGCTCGACGCCGCCCTTCAGGTCCAGGCCGAGCTTGGTCGACTTGTCCTCGATCACGAACGCCGCTGCCGCGAGCAGCACCAGCACGATCCCGAGGATCGAGAAGTTCCGGGTCCGGTTGGTCATCGTGGCGTGAGCACCAGCAGAAGGCCCCCGTCGTCGTCGTATGCGGGGAAGATGTCAGCCTTCGCGGGCTCGGGGCGGTCTCCCTCCGCGTGCACGACCACGGCCTTGTCCATGACGCGCACGCCCCACTCGAGCGCGGTGGCGACGTGGTCGTCCCCGCTCTCGAACTCCAGGTTCAGCACCTCCTGCACCGGCCGGCCGATCACGTCGAGATCGCCAAGCCCCGTGAGCTCGCGCGCGCCACGGCCCGTGCCGATGAGGCGGCCCTGCTGATCGAGGATGAAGAAGGCGGCGTTCGGGGCAGGGTAGTAGTCGTCGAGCAGCTCGAACAGGAACCCGAACCCGCAGCGCTTGCAGCCTCTCGCGCGGCTCTGAAAGCCGGCTGTGCGCTCAGAAGACTCACTGCGGTTCCCGCAGTTCGGGCAGATGAACATCGGCATGGAGAATCAAGGGTAGGGCCTTGCCTAAACGTCAGGTTAGAACAGGCGCGGTCCCGCTCCACGGGGTGCCTCGAGCCCGAGGTGGGCGAACGCCGAGTCGGTCGCCACACGCCCTCGCGGGGTCCTCATCAGGAAGCCCTGCTGAAGCAGATACGGCTCGTAGACGTCCTCGATCGTGTCCGGCTCCTCCCCCACAGCGACCGCCAGCGTGCTGAGCCCGACGGGGCCGCCGCCGAACTTCTCGCAGATGGCGCGGAGGATCCCACGGTCGAGACGGTCGAGCCCCGCGGCGTCCACCTCCAGCATGTCGAGTGCCTCGCCCGCCACCGCCTCGTCGATGCTGCCCGTCCCCCGCACCTCGGCGAAGTCGCGGACGCGCTTCAGCAGGCGGTTGGCCACGCGCGGGGTCCCGCGCGAGCGCGCGGCGATCGCCTCCGCGCCGGCCTCGTCGATGTCCACGTCCAGGATCCCGGCGGAGCGCAGCACGATCCGGGCGAGGTCGGCGGGCTCGTAGAGCTCCAGCCGGTGCGTGACCCCGAAGCGGTCCCGCAGCGGCGTCGTGAGCAGACCCGTGCGGGTGGTCGCGCCTATCAGCGTGAAGGCGGGCAGGTCGAGCGACACGACCGCGGCGCCGGCGCCCTGGCCAACAGTGATCGGCAGCTTGTGGTCCTCCATCGCCGGATAGAAGGTCTCCTCGAGCGCCCGCGGGAGACGGTGGATCT
>Ga0207675_100007366_pt1 | contig 10398 bp, 9 predicted proteins | sample KBSSwiS42_FD_184305 | JGI IMG/M metagenome (GOLD analysis project Ga0207675, IMG submission 184305) | Switchgrass rhizosphere microbial communities from Kellogg Biological Station, Michigan, USA - KBS Switchgrass S4-2 (SPAdes) (version 2) | ecosystem: Host-associated > Plants > Roots >...
GCACGATGGCGAGGCCGTCGAGCCCGTCGGTCAGGTTGACGGCGTTGGATGCGCCCATCATCACCAGCATGCCGAACGGCAGGAAGAACCAGCCGAGCGGGATCAGCACTTCCTTGAAGAACGGCACCGCGAGGCCGGTCGAGAGCGGCTCCTCCTGGACCCAGATCACGATCGCGGTCGCGATGATGCCGATCACGAACTGCGCCAGCAGCTTGAAGCGGCCGGGCAGGCCCTTGGTGTTGCGCTTGGTGAGCTTCAGGAAATCGTCGCCGAAGCCGATCGCGCCGTAGCCGACGGTGACCATGAGCACGACCCAGACATACGGGTTGCTGATGTCGGCCCACAGGATGGTGGTGGCGCAGGCGGAGATCAGGAACATCAGGCCGCCCATGGTCGGCGTGCCCTTCTTGGTCAGCAGGTGCGATTCCGGGCCGTCGGTGCGGATCGGCTGGCCTTCGCGCTGCTTGACCTTGAGCCAGTTGATGATGCGCGGGCCGATCAGCAGCGTCAGGAAGAAGGCGAACAGGATGGCGCTGCCGGCGCGGAACGTCTGGTACCGGAAGACGTTCAGCGGATTGAGCTCGTCGGACAGCGGCGCCAGCAGGTTGAACAGCATCCCCCGGTTTCTCCCCTAGTGACCGTCGCCGGTGGTCCGGCTTGCGTTGCGGTCGAGCCCGCGCACCGCTTCGACCAGCGGCGCCATGCGCGTGCCCAGCGATCCCTTGATCAGCACGGTGTCGCCGGGCTCGAGCGCGGCGATCAGCGGCTGCACCATCTCGTCCGAAGTCGCGCGATACGCGCCCTTCATCGCATCCGGCAGCAGGTCGTAGAGGCCCTTCATGTGCGGCCCGACCAGGAAAGCGAAATCGACCTTGGCCGCGCTGAGGTCCGGCGCCAGGCCACGATGCAGCTCCGGCGCGGCGTTGCCGAGCTCGCGCATGTCGCCGAGCACCGCGATGCGCCGGCCGCCGAACGCGGTCGGCAGCGTGCCGAGCAGGTTGAGCGCTGCGCGCACCGAGGCCGGGCTGGCGTTGTAGCCTTCGTCGATCAGCTCGAGGTTGCCGCCGGCGATGGCGAGATGCTCGCGCTTGCCGCGACCCTTCAGCGCCTGCACCGCGCCGAAGGCGGGCAGCGCGTGGTCGAGATCGAGGTTGAGCGCGAACGCCGCCGCCAGCACGGCGACGGAGTTCAGCGCGAGATGCTTGCCCGGCGCCGCCATGCGATAGCGCAGCTTCTTGCCGCCGATCTCCGCGGTCACGTCGTTGCCGTCGGGCAGGACCTGGCAATCGGTGAGCTTGGCCCACGCGCCGTCCTTGGTGCCGAAGGTCAGCACCCGCGCGCCCATGCGCTTGGCCTTGGCTTCCAGACGATCGAAATGCGGATTGTCGAACGGCAGGATGGCCGAGCCTCCCGGCATCAGGCCGTCGAAGATCTCGGCCTTGGCGTCGGCGATCTCCGCCACCGAGGCGAAGAACTCGATATGGACAGGCTCGACCGTGGTGATGACGGCGACGTGCGGGCGCACCATCTGCGACAGCGGCGAGATCTCGCCGGCGTGGTTCATGCCCAGTTCGAACACGCCATAGCGGGTGTCGCGCGGCATCCGTGCAAGGCTCAGCGGCGCACCCCACTGGTTGTTGAGGTTACCGGTGGTGGCGAAGGTCGGCGCGAACAGCGCCAGCACCGAGCGCAGCGCTTCCTTGGTGCTGGTCTTGCCGACGCTGCCGGTGACGGCGGCGACCTCGGCATTGGTCCGGCCGCGCGCGGCGCGCCCAAGATCTTCCAGCGCCTTCATGGTGTCGACGACTTCGATCACCGGCGCGCTGGCGGGCAGGTTATTCGGACGGCGATGGATCAGCGCGCCGGCCGCGCCGCGCTGCAACGCGGCGGCGGTGAAATCGTGCCCATCGAAGGTCGGGCCTTGCAGCGCCACGAACAGGTCGCCCTGTTCGAGGCTGCGCGAATCGATCGACACGCCGGTGGTGACGAAGTCGCCGGAACTTTGCCCGGCGACGGCGGCGGCGATCTCGGCGGCGGTCCAGAGCGCGCTCATCGCACCAACCTCACCGGCGCGCCGCCCAGCTCGGCGGCGATCTGGCGCGCCACTTCGGCATCGTCGAACGGATAGGTCTTGTCGCCGACGATCTGGTAGGTCTCGTGGCCCTTGCCGGCGATCACCAGCAGGTCGCCTTCGCGCAGCTCGCTCATGCCGACGCGGATCGCCTCGGCGCGGTCGCCGACCTCGATCGCGCCCGGCGCCTTGGCCAGGATCTCGGCGCGGATCGCCGCCGGCACTTCGCTGCGCGGATTGTCGTCGGTGACGATCACACGGTCGGCGAGGCGGGTCGCGATCTCGCCCATCATCGGGCGCTTCCCGCGGTCGCGGTCGCCGCCGCAGCCGAATACGACGGCCAGTTGGCGCGCGGCATGCGGGCGCAGCGTGGTCAGCACGGCTTCCAGCGCGCCCGGCTTGTGCGCGTAATCGACATAGACCGCGCCGCCGGCCGGCGTGCCCGCCACATGCTCGATGCGGCCCGGCACGCCGGTCAGGCTGCCGATCAGGCCGGCGATCTTGTTGGCGTCAGAGCCGCTGCCGATGACGAGGCCGATCGCGGCCAGCAGATTCTCCGCCTGGAAGCCGCCGGCAACCGGGAATTCCGCGACATGATGTGCGCCGAACAGGCCGAGTTCCAGCAGCTGGCCCTGCGGCGTCGGCTTCTGCTTCAGGAGTTGGATATCGGCCTGGTTGCTGCCGAAGGTGATGAGGCGCTGCCGGCGCTGGCGCGCGCGCTCGATCACGCGCGGCGCCTGGGCCAGCTTCAGGTTCACCACCGCCGTGCCGCCTTGCGGCAGCAGGTCGGAGAACAGGCGCAGCTTGGCCTCGAAGTAGCTCGCCATGTCGGCGTGATAGTCGAGGTGATCCTGCGACAGGTTGGTGAAGGCGGCCGCCGTCACCTTCACGCCGTCGAGCCGATGCTGGTCGAGCCCGTGGCTCGACGCCTCCATGGCAAGGTGCGTGACGCCGTTGTCGGCGAGTTGCGCCAGGATGCGATGCAGCGCGATCGGATCGGGCGTGGTGAGCGAGCCCGGATCATTCAGCTTGCGCGAGATGATGCCGAGGGTGCCGAGGCTCGCCGCCTCGCGCCCTTCCAGCGACCACAGCTGGCGCGCGAAGGCGACAGTGGAGGTCTTGCCGCCCGTGCCGGTGACCGCCGCGATGCACTGCGGCTGGTTGCCGAAGAAGCGCGCGGCCAGCTGCGCAAGGGCGCGGCGCGGCTCTTTCGCGGTCACGACGGCAACGTCGGCCGGCAGATCGGCAAACGCGCTGCCTTCTGGCGCGAGGATGACCGAAGCGCCGGCCTTCGCTGCGGCCGCGACGAAGCTGCGGCCGTCGGCCTTGCTGCCGGGCAGCGCGGCGAACAACGCGCCGGCCTTCACCCGGCGCGAATCGAGCGCCAGGTCCCGCACATCGATCGCCGCGTCGCCGGATTGCAGGCGCAGGTCGTCGATGCCGAGAATCAACTCATTCAGCTTCAAGCGGCGCCTCCGGAATGGAAACGGGTTGCGCCGACACATTCAATGGCGTCGGCGCCGCTGCGGCGCCGAACGGAGTCGGTGCCGGTGCGCTCGCTTTTTTGATCTGGGATTGCGCCTTTTTTGCGGTTGGCGAATCGTAGTCCGCGACCATGCCGACCAGCGGGTTCTGCGCTTCCGGCGCGTCGTCGGGCGTCGGCTTCAAACCGTAGAGCGGCGCGATCCGCTGCACCACCGCGCCGACCACCGGCGCGGTCACCCAGCCGGCGGTGGCGTAGCCGTGGCTGCTGGCGTTGGGCTTCGGTTCGTCGACCATGGCCAGGATCGCGAAGTGCGGGTCGTTCATCGGGAAGGCGGAGACGAAGGTGGCAAGGCGCGTGTTGGTCGCGTAGCCGTGGCCCTTCTGCTTGTCGGCGGTGCCGGTCTTGCCACCCACCAGATACCCGGGCGCGTTCGCCTTCTTTCCGGTGCCGATCTGCACCACCAGACGCATCAGTTGGCGCAGTTGTTGCGAGGTCTGCTCGCTGATCACCCGCGTGCCGTCCGGCACTTCGCCGGGCTCGCGCTTCAGCAAGGTCGGATCGCGCAGCATGCCGTGATTGACGATGGCGCCGACGCCGGTCAGCAACTGGATCGCATTCACCGAGATGCCATGACCATAGGAGATGGTCATGGTGTTGATGCGCTTCCAGTTCTTCTGTGACGGATAGAACGGCTCGCCGACGTCCGGCAGCTCGATCGGCGATTTGTCCATCAGGCCGAAGCGCTTCAGGTACGCCTGCTGCATCTCCGATCCGAACAGGTCGGCCATCTTGGCCGAGCCGATGTTGGACGAGTAGGTGAAGATCTCCGGGATGGTCAGGAACCGGTGCTTGCCCTTGTAGTCGTCGATGCTGTAGCCGCCGATGCGGATCGGCTTGGTCGCATCGAAGCCGTCGGCCAGCGTGGTGGTGCCGCTGTCGAGCGCGATCGCGGTGTTGAAGATCTTGAAGACCGAGCCCATTTCGTAGAGCCCGAGCGTGGCGCGATCGAAGCGCGTGTCGTCGCTGGCCTCGCCCGGCCGCGCCGGGTCGAAGTCCGGCAGCGAGACCAGGGACAGCACTTCGCCGGTCTTCAGGTCCATGATGATGCCGGCGCCGCCGATGCCGTTGAAATCCGCAATCGCGCGGTTCAGCTCCTCGTGCAGGATGTGCTGCACGCGCACGTCGATGGAAAGCTGCAGCGGCCGCTCGCCACCCTGCAGCAGATCGTCGAACGACCGCTCGACGCCGGCGAGGCCGCGGCTGTCGACATCGGTGTAGCCGACCAGATGCGCGGTGAGGTTGCCCTGCGGATAGACCCGCTTGGTCTCGGCCTGGAAGTAGATGCCGGGCAAGCCGAGGCGGTTGACCGCCTGCTGCTGGCGCGGCGTCAGGTTGCGCTTCAGCCACACGAAGCCGCGGTCGGTATCGAGCTTGGCGGCGGTCGAGGCGATGTTGAGGTCCGGCAGGACCGAGTTCAGCATCTGCGCGGTCTCGTCCGGCTCCTGCACCTGGCTCGGATTGGCATAGAGCGAGGCGGTGGTGAGGCTGGTGGCGAGCACCACGCCGTTGCGGTCGACGATGTCGGCGCGGTCGGCGGTCTTGACCTTGGCCTGCGGCACCATCGCAGCCTCGGCGCCGTCCGGCAGCAGGGTGACGGCGACCAGGCGCACGGCGATGACCACGAATACGACCGCGAACAGGCTGGCGCCCAGCAGGACGCGGCTGTGGCTGACCTCGAGCGCGCGCTTGCGCGGCCCGTCCGGCTCCAACTCCAGCGACATGGGGTTGATCACCGGCTGCGGACGCTGCGCGACGATGTCGGGCAGGGGGCGGCGCGTCATTGTGCACCTCCGTCAGCTGCTGGTTGATCCTGGGCCTTCTCCATGTCGGCCAGGATGGCGTCGATCATGGCGTCGGCCTCGGCCTGCTCGTCCTTCGGCTTCAGCGGCTTCGGCTCATGCTTGGCCTGCGGCGCGGCAGCCTGCTGCTGCTCCGTCACCTGATCCTCGGCCTTCACCTGCACGACCGGCGCGGGCTGCGCTTGCGGCGCGCTGGACACCAGCGGCGGCTGCGGCTCAGCCGGCACTTCGGGAGTCAAAGGCAGGTCTTCGATGCGCAGCGGCAGGCTGGCGAAATCGCCGATCTGGCCGGGCGTGGTCGGCACCAGACCGGTATGACGGCGCGTGAGGTCGGCCAGCCGCAGCGGATCGTTGAGATAGCTCCATTCCGCATCGAGCACGTGGATGGCGTTGTAGTTGGCCTCGATCTGGCGGCGCACCTCACGCAGGTCGCGCTCCTTGCCCTGCACGTTGTATTTGACCTGGAACAGGCCGATGCCGAGCAACGCCAGCACGACCACCCAGACGATGGCGCTGATCCGGATCATGCCGCGTCCTCCAGCCGCGTATCGGTGCGCTCCGCCACGCGCAGGCGGGCAGAACGGGCGCGGGGATTGGCCTTGGTCTCGGCTTCGCTCGGCTCGATGCCGCCGGGCGCGATCAGGCGCAGGGTCGGCTTGGTCTCGATGTCCTGGATCGGCAGGTGGCGCGAGGCTTTCGGATTGCGGCCGGCATGCTCGCGCAGGAACTGCTTCACCCGGCGATCCTCCAGCGAATGGAACGACACCACCGCCATGCGGCCGCCCGGCGCCAGCAGGCGCTCTGCGGCGGCGAGGCCGCGGTCGATCTCTCCGAGCTCGTCATTCACCGCAATGCGCAGCGCCTGGAAGGTGCGGGTCGCGGGATCGATGCGGTCTTTGCCTGGCCCGATGGCGCGGCGCACGATCTCCGCCAGATCCCGGGTGGTGCTGATGGGCGCGAGGGCGCGGGCCGCAACGATGGCCTTGGCGATGCGGCGCGCCTTCTTCTCTTCGCCGAAGGTGAAGATGAGGTCGGCGAGCGGCCGCTCGGCCATCTCGTTCACCAGGTCCGCAGCGCTCTGGCCAGCGCGCTCCATGCGCATGTCGAGCGGGCCTTCGAAGCGGAAGGAGAAGCCGCGCTCCGCCTGGTCGATCTGCATGGAGGAGACGCCGAGATCGAGCGTGACGCCCTGGACAGCTTCGACGCCACGCGCGCTGAGCAGTTCGAACATGTCGCCGAAGCGGCCCTGCACGATATGCAGGCGGCCGGCATAGCGGTCGAGCAGCGGCGCCGCGCCTTTCACCGCGTCGGGATCGCGATCGATCGCGAACACCGTGCATTGCGCGGCTTCCAGCAGCGCGCGGCTGTAGCCGCCGGCGCCGAACGTACCGTCGACATAGATCGCGCCGTCGCGCGGAGCCAGCGCCTCGATCACTTCCGTCAGCAGAACGGGGCGATGCGGCGCTTTTTCCATCGCCGTCTCGCTCATCGATTGCCCCCTTGGGTATCGTTCCCTGGGCCTTGCTGGCGCAAGGTGCGCTGCTTGTCGGCGGCGCGCTGGCGCGCCTCCGCCTTGTAGGCTTCGAGCGCCTGCGGTTCCCAGATCTCGAAATAGCGGCCGCGCCCCGCGAACGCCGCCATCTCGGTCAGCTTCGCATGCGCGCACAGCGTTTCCGGCAACATGATGCGACCTTCGCCGTCGAAGGCGAGCTGCTTCGCATCGGGAAACAGCGCAGCGGTCAGATCGTCATGCTCTTGCGAAAAAAGATCGACGTTCTGCGTGCTGTCGATCAGCGACTGCATCCAGTCCATGCCGGCGCACTGCAGCGCCTGCAGCTTGAAGGATGGAAATGCGACGATGCCTTGGAAGGTCTGCTCGGCGAGGTTGGCGCGAAAGGTCGCTGGAACGGACACCCGGCCCTTCCGGTCGATCTTGTTCACGAAGGTATCGATGAACAGTGCCATGACGTCCCGAGCTAGCCCCTCGACCCTTTTTGGGCGCCTCGCGGCCACCGCAATTGGTCCTTCCACCCGACGCGTCGGTCGGCCCATCCCGGCCATCGGCGCGCCCCAAATCGCGCCCGGTCAGAGATGGGAGTAAGTCTGTGGATAGTGGGATATCATGGGATATCATGGGCGTCAATGGGATTAGGCTGTAACTCTCTGGAAAATCTTGGATTTTTGAGATTTCGTAAAGATCAGTTGCCCATGAGAAGGCAATGTTAACAATTATTTATGCGGAAGCGCTCACGCGGGGCCTGAAGGGCACCCCCCAGGGGCCGGGTTTTGAGGGATGTTTCGCCCGTGAACAGGACAGGAACAGGCGGGAATCCGTCCACCCGGTGGCCACCGGTATCATCGTTCCGTAAGGTAAATTGAATCAATAAGTTAAAAAGTGCCAGATGGCCTGTAAGCCGGGTTCTGTCCAGGGCGTTGCCGCCCTTGGATGGCCATTCCTCTGGGACGCCCGTCGCCGGACGCCTCGCGCGACCTACCCGAGAATCTGGCGCGGAAAGGCGCCTGGGCCGGTTGCCCGGCCCCATTCTCCTATCTGGTCTTGCTCCCGGTGGGGTTTGCCGTGCCGGCGCCGTTACCGGAACCGCGGTGCGCTCTTACCGCACCGTTTCACCCTTACCGCGGCCTCGAAAGACCGCGGCGGTCTGTTCTCTGTGGCACTGTCCCTAAGATCGCTCTCGCCGGGCGTTACCCGGCACCGTCTTTCCGTGGAGCCCGGACTTTCCTCCACCACCGCGGCAAGCCGCGGCGGCAGCGGCCATCCGGCCATCTGGCACGGCAGTTAGCTAGGAGTGTGCGGCGTTGTTGTCAACCAAGCCGGCCAGGATGGTCTTCATCTCCAGGTCGGGCACCGGCCGCAGGATAGCCGGCCGGAAATGCCGGCAGAAGGCGACACAGGCGGCGCGGCGCGCCTGCTGCGGGTCGATGTTGGCCTTGGCCGGGCCGGTCAGGTCGTAGCCGTAGGCGGCGAGCGCCTGGAAGAACTGCTCGTCGCCCCACTCGATCGCCTTGGGCGTCGGCCAGTTCGCGATCCCTTCGACGAACAGCCGGTACCAGTCGAACAACTCGCCGGGGTCCAGCTTGCGCAGCGGCGCCACGTCGGAATGGCCGAGCACGCGCTCCAGCGGGATGTCGTGGCGGGTCTTGATGTCCTTGCAGAGGGCGACGACCGCGTCCATCTGCTTGAGCTGGAACGGGCGATAGCCGAACTCGTGCCCGGTGTTGACAATCTCGATCCCGATCGAGCGGGCGTTGATGTCGCGCTCGCCCTTCCAGGCGCTGATGCCGGCGTGCCAGGCGCGCTTGTCCTCCGGCACCATGCGATGGATCTTGCCTTCCTCGTCGACCACATAGTGCGCGCTGACCTTGGCCTGCGGATCACGCAGCCGGCGCAGCGCCTGGCCCGCATCCGGCATGCCGGTGTAGTGCAGCACCAGGATGTCGACCTTCTGCCCGTCCGGACGGTCGTCGCAATTGGGAGACGGCAGCTCTTCGATCGCCAGGGCGCCGGTCGCCGGTGCTGCGGTCTCGGTCAGTTGGATGGTCGCGGGAGTATCGGTCATGGTCTCTCTGATTAGATTCCGGTCTTGGTGGCGGGCGCAACCACGGCGGGCCTACGGATCACGATAATGCCGACCCCGGCGACCGTCGCCAAGCCGCCGACGATCATCTGCCAGGTGACGGTTTCATCACGCATCAGCGCGCCGGCGGCGACCCCGATCATGGGCAGCAGCAGGGTAAAGGGCATGACCTGGTTCACCGGATAGCGCCGCATCATGTTGTACCAGATCCAATAGGTGAAAATGGCGATGACGATGGCCTGGAACAGCAAGGCGGCCCAGCTGATCCAAGTGGCGTCCGGTATGTTCTGCCATTGCGGCCCCTCGATCAGCCAGGAGGCGACGAGAAGTTGCGGCGCGGCCAGGATGGCGATCCAGCCGTTGAGCGTCACGGCGTCGATCTCGTCGCCGAGGGCCTTCACCTGGATGTTGGCGATGGCCCAGGCTGCCGCCGCGCCAACGACCGACAGCAGCGGCCAGGGATCGTCGGAAAAGCGCGGCTCGCCGGCGATCAGCAGCACGCCGGCAAAGGCGGTGATCATCCCCACGATTCGACGCCAGCCCAGCGTCTCGCCGAAAAAGAACGCGGCCATGATGGCGGCGAACGGCGTCTGCAGTTGCACGGCGATGGAACTGGTCGCGGCGTCGAGCCTGGACATGCCGAGAAACATCAGCGTGAAATGCATGACTCCCATGGTGACGGAGAGCGGCAGCAGGCGCAGCAGCTTGTCGCGCCTGGGCAGTCCGACGATGAAGACCAGCAGGATCGCTACCAAGCTGAAGCGCAGCGCCACGAAGAAGATCGGCGAGAACGAATCCAGCCCGAATTTCGCGATGGCGAAGTTGGCGCCCCACAGAACCTGGACCATCACCATCAATGCGAGATGTTGCGGCAGCATGCGTCAGGCCCCGCTCATCGTGCACCCGAGAGGTGCGTGCGTTTCTCTTCCAGCTCCAGCCAGCGTTCCTCGGTCGCGTGCAGTTCGTCGCGCTTGCGGGCGAGCAAGGCGCTGACCTGAGCGGCCTTGGCGGCGTCGCGCTGGTACAGCGTAGGGTCGGCCAGGGCGGACTCCAGGGTCGAGATCTCGGCATGCAGGCGGTCGAGCTTGGCGGTCATCTCGTCCAGCTCGCGCTGCTCCTTCATCGAGAAGCGCGCCGCCGCAGGAGCGTTCGGCCGCGGTGTCTCCGCGCGCTTCGTTTCAGCCTTGCGCGGCGGGGCCTTCTCCGCGCGCTCGCCGCGCTGGACCACGTAGTCGCTGTAGCCGCCGGCATATTCCACCACGTCGCCGTCGCCTTCGACCGCGATGGTGCTGGTGACCAGGCGGTCGAGGAAATCGCGGTCGTGGCTGACCAGCAGCAGCGTGCCCTCGTATTCGGACAGCACGTCCTGCAGCAGGTCGAGGGTGT
>Ga0207675_100007368_pt1 | contig 10398 bp, 10 predicted proteins | sample KBSSwiS42_FD_184305 | JGI IMG/M metagenome (GOLD analysis project Ga0207675, IMG submission 184305) | Switchgrass rhizosphere microbial communities from Kellogg Biological Station, Michigan, USA - KBS Switchgrass S4-2 (SPAdes) (version 2) | ecosystem: Host-associated > Plants > Roots >...
CTTCGGAACGCTCGCTGTGAACTAGCGAAATCTCTCACGCGAGATGGCGATGCTGGCAAACATCGCCACAGGCTCGATGTCAGCGCGCCCCAGATCATGGCGGCGGTGTTGGCGCCGTTGACTCATGCGACGAACAAGCCAGCCTGATCCGACCTAGAACATTCCGTTCTGGTTGCGGGATTCCGCGGGAATCGCCTGCAGGACGTCCCAGTGTTCGACGATCCTCCCGTCGGCGTCCAACCGAAAGATATCGATGCCCGCGTAGTCGCGGTCACCGGGCCAGCGCTGGTGGCAATGCAGGACGACATGGTCGCCTTCGGCGAAGACGCGCTTGAACTCGACGCTCTTGCCCGGGTATTCGCGTGCCATGCGCTCGAAGTACTCGACGAAGGCATCTTTCCCGTCCGAAACATGCGGGTTGTGCTGGATGTACTTCGCCCCAGCGTAGCGGTCGATGGCTTCGCGTGGGCGGCACTGGTTGAACATCAACTCGTAGAAGTCTTTGACCGTGTTCTTGTTGCGCTCGAGTTCGTTCATTTCGCGCTTTCAGGGGTGAACGCCCGGCAGGTGCCCGAGCAACTTGTCCAGCGTGAGCGGATATTCGCGAATGCGCGCGCCCGTCGCGTTATGGATCGCATTGGCGATCGCCGCGCTGACCCCGCAAGCCCGAGTTCCGCCACGCCTTTCGCTTTCATCGGCGACGACATGGAACCTCATCGAGGAAGATGCTGCCGCTTCAGCCCGCCTCGCTTCGTGCACGAAATTGCATCGCCATCGCAAAGGCGGCCTGCGTGAAGGCGAGCACTTCGACGAACTCCTCGTCGCTCAGTGAACGGGCTTCGTCGTCGGCACGATAGATGTTGGCGAACTCGCGCTCGCGGGCCGAGTGCACGAGCAACTTGCCGATGCCAATCTTGTCCAGGCCGCGCCAGACCTCGGGGTTCGAGTCGCGGGTGAGCTGCATGATGAAGCCGACCGGGTCGTTGCGGCCGAGCACTGCGGCCAGCCGCAGGATGAGTTCGAACGACAGCGCTACGCGCCCGTTTTCGGCCGCTTCGATGACGGCCGGGTCTTTCAGGTTGATCGCGCTGCCGACCTCGTCGATTGTCATGCCGGCTGCTTCACGCCACCCGCGCAGCGTGGCGCCGACCTTGCTCCAGGCACGGCTCTGGGTTGCAGCGGGCAACACCGCCTTCATGGCCCGCCCCGCCGCGCTCATCGGCTTGCCCTGCCCCAAGGCCAGCGCGGCATCCGACGCCGCGCGCAACGTGCGTGCCGTCGCGAGTCCGGCCGCGCCTGCATCGAGCATCGTCTGAGCCATGGTTCGCATCGAGCCGACGAGGCCCGATGCCGGTTTGCTCGGCGTCTTGGCAGCGGATCTACGCTTGGCGAGCGGGCGCTTTCTCGGCGCGACCGGGGCTTGTTTCTGGGTAGGCTTGGCGCTCGGCATGGCTTGTTCTCCTGTCGACGCGCGCATTGAACCCGATTTCGCGGTACGAGGCTCGTACGACTTGCGACTATGAGCCGGAGGAGAGTCTCGTCATCGAATAGTCGCGAGCGAGTGTCGAAGCTCGCCCAATCTGGCTAGCTCACTCTCGTTGGTGATGAAGTTCAACTGAATTTCATCGAGATCGACTTGCGCAAACAAGGCCCGGGTCGCCTGCAGACGGGTCAGTCGTTGAAGCGGATGCCGGCTGTCGCCGTACCGGGCAGTCCCGGCTCCGCGATGGCGGCGCAGTTCGTTTCCACGCTCTCGTGGGCAAAGATGCGGCGAACAAAGCGCAACTCATCGTCGAACGCGGCGTTGACGATGCCGTTGTGGGTGATGCCCGAGTAGGTCTTCCATACCACCGAGCTGCCGGCGGCGCATAGCGCTGCCACGGCCGCGTACTGGCGTCGCGGCGGCACAGTGCGGTCTGCCAGCCCGGTGCCAAGAAATACTGGCGCCGGCATACGGACCGGGCTCATGTCGGTGACGGGAAGGAGCAGCGTCTCTAGCTTGCCCGGCTCGAGCGTGAAGGCATTGCCCATGTTCAGCGACTGCTGTTGCTCGTGGCCTCTCATCTCGTCGACGCACGCGGTGCGCGCCAAATGCAGCAGCGGCCGCGCCTTCTCGGTGACGAGGTTGTCGGCGGAAGGACCGCCATCTGGGATCGACCCGCCGACCAGGCGCAGCATGGTGAAGCGCGTCGGCCCACTCGCACTTGGAGCTGCTTCGGGCACCCGGTAGGGCCCTTGCGGGAAGGACGGGATCACGCCCGTGGCGATCGTCGCCCGTAGCCGCAGTTCCGGTGCGTAGGTCGAGACAATGCGGCTGGCACCAATGGAGGAGCCTGAGCCCTGCGACTGTCCCGTGATCACGAGTTCATTGGCGATTTGCCCGGAGTAGGCGGCTATCACTGCACGCGCGCTGTCCAGGATCGAGCGGCCTTCCGCCTCCCAGAAGAGATAGGGATGCGGGCCTGGACCGCCGAGACCTTGGTAGTCTGTCGCGACGACCGCGAATCCCTGCTCTAGCCAGCGATTCAGGTAAGTCGCGTCGCGCGGGCGGTGCAGGGTCCACGACGGAGCACAGTTATCCGCAACGCCGAGCGTGCCGTGACCCCACGCCACCAGCGGCCAGCCGCCCTTCGGTGGCGCTCCCTTCGGCAGATACAGCGTCCCACTCACCGGCAGCACGCCCGAGTTCCAGCGCACATCGGTCGAGCTGTACAGAATGCGCTGCGCCGTCGAGGCCGCCGTCAGCTCCGCCTGAGCAGGCAACGGCTCGGTGCGAAGCATCAGGCCGGGTCCTGCTGGCGCGACGCCTTGCCATGCGTAGAACGGCGACAGCGCCGTGTCTCCCGCGGCGACTCCGAGAGGGAGCACGCTCCTTGGTGGAGGCGGAGCTGCGCACCCTGAGAGAAATCCGGCGATCGCGATCGCCGCACCGCCGACCAGCGAGATGTACTTCATAGTCCTTGTCAAGTTTGACGCGAACACGGTGCCTCGCCAAGATTAACCGCAATGGCGCGGCGTGCCGGCGGCGGCTCGCGACTGGCTCATGACCCGATACGAACCGCCTCAAGCGCCTCTTCTGACGTGAGGGCCGAAGGTTCCGCGGGAAGCTGGCATCCTCAGGGACGACCACTCGCCACCGGGTGGAGAGTCAGTTCGAGGCTCACTGCGGCGGCGTCGTTGCCGCTCCCGGCAGCTCGAGCTCGCCTCTGGACTCAAAGCGCACGCTGCCGAAGGTCGAGCCACCGACCTTGCCGCGCAGGACATAGTCGATCTTCGAGCGGTCGCCGCTTGCAAAGCCCATCGCTTGGCGCACCATCGCGAATGCGGAGACGGTCACGGGGACGGTGACCACCGTTTCGCCATAGCGCGGGATGGTCCCGCGCGCGTCGCTGACACCGCTCGCGAAGGCGTTGCCGCGCACCTCAAGCTCGACTGCGATGCCGTCATAGTCGATCGGCGCTTCGTTCGGGTTCTGCACGCGCAACTTGGCCGCAAAGCGCAGCTCCATGCCTTGGCCTTGCAATGGCTCCAGACCGACGACCTGGACCTTGATCGGGTCGCCCATCGTCGCGCAGGCGGCCATGAGAATGAGCATCAGCGCGGTGGCGCACCATGAGCGAAGCCGTTGGGCCATGCAACCTCCTGATCAGCTGTCGGCCGGTGGTGCCGCTGCCGATCAGTGGCAAGACCGGATTGGCGGCGATGCGGCGCGACGGTGCACTCGAGCAAGCGAGCATCTGGCCGAGCGTGCGGCCGGCGACGCGCACCGTCGCCGAACGCGCAAAGAAGACGTAATCACGCTCAGTGGACAGGATCACTGCGAGTGGCGGACGCCTCCATTGTGCGACCAGATGTGTGTCGCCTAGTGCGCGAGGTGACTCCACGCCCACAAGAGCACCAGCGCTCCGATGACGGACAGGACGATGCCAGCGGGATGCACAACGGACCCATCAGCCGGTTTGTCGATGGGAGAGCGCTTTCGGCGCCGCATCGCGCTCGGACCAGGTTAGGCTCGTCAGCTGTTGCCCTTCGCCGCGCTGCGCTGCGCGTTGCGTTCGAAGTGGGCGTAGAGCGAATCGAGGACGTTGCTCATCTCGGCGAGGAGGACGTCGTCGTCGGCGATCCGCTCGCGCGCTCCGGCCATGACCGCCTCGAAGCCAATCGCTTCGGGAACGGGCTCGCCGCCGACGTCGAGCGCGTGAACGATCGTCCCCAGGCGGGCAAGGGCGAGGTCGTCATCGAGGCCGAAGCTCGCCAATAGCGTTTCAAAGGTGATCCGGTCGCCGACGTGCGTGAAGGTCGCCCCATCGAAATCGAAGCCAAGCGCGCTCTTCGGGCAGTCGGAGGGCTTGGCGAGCCAGCGGAACTTGGCCTCCGGATCGATGAAGCGCCGGATCAGCCAGGCGCTTGCCACCCGGTCGACCCAGAGGCGGCGCCGCGTCACCCAGGTCCGGCCGCGGTACTTGCTGTTGTCGAGCCTCGGCACCTGCCCCGCTGTCTCGTGCGGCTCGTCGGGAGACAGGAGAGCGTCGATGCGCTTGCTGAAGTCGACCCAGGCGACTTTCGCCTCGGCGCTTGCGTCGGAGGGGAAGAAGTCGATCGCTCGCAGCGCGTCGAACTCCTTCTCCAAGCGCCTCTTGAGGCGCGTGAGCTCGGTCATCGACAGCGATCGAAGGCCCCGGTTCTCGCGCCTCCAGCTCGAGCGCAGCTCGGCGTACTGCTCGGAGCGGTCGAACAGCTGTCGATAGGCGGCGTCGTCATCGGTCGAGTCCGGGGTGACTGTCATCAGCCACGCGCTGCCGCCCTCACGCTCGCACTCGTCGCCGAGCTCGCGCAACGCCTCGGCGCGCCCCGGGCCCGCAGGCTGCAGGTAGGCGCCGTCGCGAAGGGCCTCGCAACCGAGCGCCTTGAGGGCGCGCCAGATGCGCATGCGCCCGGTCGCGCTCGACGTCGGCAGGGAGATGACGAGAAGCAGCCAGTTCGCCCTGATTTCGACACCCATGTAAGAGATCATACATTGATGTAGAGTATGAGACATGAGGCTCTTCATCCCCCGCCTCTCGACCTTGTTTTTCGTCGCGATCCCGGCACGCACGGGCGCGGCCGCTCAGACCCGTGCCTAAACGATCGAGTGAGGAATGTCCGAGACTGCTACTCGTCCATTGCAAATCGCCATCGTCTATCCGGGCGACAGCGAGGTCCGTCGCCTTGCGACGCGCGAGAACAACCGCTTCGCCGCCGTGTTCGCCGCCTTTGCGGCACGTGGCGTCCACGCGCAGCCGGCGGTCTACAACGTGGCGCAGGCGAACGAGCTGCGCGACCAGCTGCTCGGGTTCGATGGCGCGCTGGTCTGGGTCAATCCAATCGATGCCGGACATTCGCGCGCGCCGCTCGACGCCGTCCTGCGTGAAGTCGCGGCCGCCGGCGTGCTCGTCAGCACGCATCCGGATGTGATCATGAAGGTGGGCACGAAGGACGTGCTCGTCGACACGCGCGAGATGGGCTGGGGCAGCGACGCCCATCGACTCGATACCCAGGAGCAATTGCGAGCAGAGCTCGGCGAGCGTCTCGCCGGAGGCCCGATTCGGGTTCTGAAGCAGTGGCGCGGGCACAGCGGCATCGGAGTCTGGCGCGTCCAGAGGGTGCCCGGCGAAGCTCCCTTCGGCCCGCGAAGCCCCGTGCTTGCGAGACACGCGCCGCGCGGCAGTGCCGAAGCCCTGCTGAGCTTCGAAGCGTTCGTCACCCTCATGGCTCCGTACTTCGAGGATGGCGGCCACATGGTCGACCAGGCGTGGCAGCCGCGCCTGAGCGAAGGGATGGTCCGTTGCTACCTCGTGCAGGAGCGCGTGGCGGGGTTCGGATTGCAGGCGGTGAACGCGCTTCACCTGCCCCCGGCCGGAAACGGCTCGCACGAAGTGCCTGTGCCGACCCAGCGGCTCTACCACCCGCCCGATCTCGCCCACCTGCAAGGTCTCAGGCGGCGGCTCGAGACCGAGTGGGTGCCGGAACTGGAGCGCACGCTCGGCATCCGTCGCGACGAACTGCCTCTGCTGTGGGACTGCGATTTCCTGCACGGCGAGCCGGCGCACGAGGGCGACGAGCGCTACGTGCTCTGCGAGATCAACGTCAGCAGCGTCGCGCCGTTGCCGGATTCGGCCATCGAGCCCCTGGTCCTTGCGACCCTGAACCGCATCGAAAGGAAGCGGCGCCGTCCCTAGGACAGCCGCGGGCTTGCGCTTTTCAGTCAGTGACTGACTTCATGGAGACCGACATGCACTACCACCTCACACCCATCCCCTGCCGCCCTTGGACCTTGGGCTACTTGTCCCACAAGCTCATCGAAAGCCACTACGAGAACAACTACGGCGGCGCGCTTCGCCGTCTGAACGCGATTGCCGAGCAGCTCGAAGAGCTCGACTGGGCGAACACGCCTGCCCACGTGATCAACGGGCTCAAGCGCGACGAGCTCGCCGCCCTCAACTCCACGCTCCTGCACGAGCTCTATTTCGCGAGCATGGGTGGCGACGGTCAGCCCACCGAAGCGATGTCGGCCGTGCTGGCGCGGGACTTCGGTTCAGTGCTCCGCTGGAAAGACGAGTTCGTCGCGATGGGCAACGCCCTCGCCGGCGGCTCCGGTTGGGTCGTGCTCGTCTACCTGCCGCGCGACCGCCGGCTCGTCAACCAGTACGCGACCGAGCACAACCAGGCCATCGCGGGAGGGATCCCGATCCTGGCCCTCGACATGTACGAGCATGCCTATCACCTGGACTATGGCGCGAATGCGAAGGCGTACGTCGACATCTTCATGCGCAACGTCGACTGGAAGGCGCTCTACGCGCGTTACGAGGAGGCGGCGAAGGTCGGCGGCTTGCGGCCGCTGGAGCAGCCGGAATTCGGCGACCTGCCGTCGGTCGGGGTCGAGGAAGTGAAGGCCATGCTGGATGCCGGCGAGCCGGTCCAAGTCGTCGACGCCCGTCCGCGCGCATGCGTTTCTTGGACGCAGGAAGTCATGCAGGGTGCCATCTGGCGCGATCCGGAGCGTGTGCCGGAGTGGGCCGGCGAGCTGTCGAAGTCGGACCCCGTGGTCGTGTTCTGTGCCTACGGCTTCCACGTCGGATGCAAGACCGCCATCAAGCTGCGGGATCTCGGCTTCGACGCAAAGTTCATGCAAGGCGGTCATTCCGCGTGGAAAGCGATCGGCGGGGCCGTCGAGCGGCACGGGTAAGCTTGCCGAGGCGCGAGCGCGGGGCTCACTCCGGAGTGGAGGACCGGCCGAGCGGCTTATTCCGCCGCTGCGATGAAAACTTTGACCCCGCGGGCGCGCGCGTCGAGCTCGCGTCCTGTTGACCGTCGCGGCGGCAGTGGCCCTAAGCCCTGCGACGGCGGCGCCAACCAATGACGGACAGGCCGACGCCGAGCAGCGCAAAGGTTCCAGGTTCGGGAACCGCAGCGACGGCTCCGAACAGTCCCGCCGTCTCTCCGTTGATGCCGTCGAGGAAGTAGAGGGTATTGGCGTCGCCTCCGCTGCCGGCGCCGCTGCCGAACATGAGGCCCCACAGTCCGCCCGGTGAATTGGCGCCCACGTCGATCGGGATCGAGCCCCGGAATGCGCCGGTCACGGGATCGAATGCGTTGATCACGCTGGCAGCGAAGCTGAAGTTGCCGACGAGCAGGTCGCCACCGAGCGGACCGAATCCGGCCGGCGCGAGCGCGAGCCCCCACGGCGCCGCGAGCTGGCTTCCGCTGATGAGGCGTTGCAGGAATGCGCCGTTTTCGTCGAAGACGCTGACGAATCCGGCGCCCGGCGCCGCTGTGCGCTGCGCGGCGAGGCCGGCCGGGGCGTAGGTGACGTAGACGCGGCCACCGATGTCCTGCACGTTGAAGGGAACGAATCCGGCCGGAAGGGTGGGGTCGCTGAATGCTCCGGGGAGGTTCACGGGCGCGAATGCGCTGTCGAACATGTTGACGTGTCCACCGGCGCTGTCGGCGGCGTAGAGACGAGTGCCCGCGGTATCGATCGCCAGGCCGGTGTAGACCGCACCGGGACTGGTGACCTCAATCGTCGAGGTCAGGCCTCCCGCCCATCCGGAGATCGTTCCATTGAGGTTGGCGAACAGGAATCGCGCCGACGTGCTCGTCACTCCGGGAGTGAGCTGGAAAGACGCGGTGTTCGTGTTGTTGACTTGTCCCGTGGGGCCTTGCGGACCGGCGGCCGTGGTCGGGATGCCGACGAAGCCGTTCGCGTTCACGCCCAGGAATTGGCTGACGTTGGTGGCGCCGGTGATTGCGTAGAGCGTGCTCGAGTTGTTCCCCTGGTTCGACGTCCAGAAGGGACTCGTCGGCGACCGCGACAGACCCCAAGGGTTGACCAGGTGGGGATCAGTGATGGCAGCGAGGCCGGGGATGTTGGAGACGAGGTTCGTCTGCGCATATTGAGCGCTTGCGGGCAGCGAGATTCCAAGCGAGGTCACGGACAGCCCGGCGACGAGGCCGACCGCCAATGAGTGCCTGGCACCGGAAGAGCGAAAGATTGGCTTCACGTCGAGCTCCATCTTGTTCTGGCGTCTGCCGTCGGCGCGCGCCGAACCAACGGCGCTTGTCCGCAGCGGGCGCTGACCGTCAATGCGCCTGAGCGAGGCAAAGGTTCAACGGCGAAGCAAAGTCAATTCCCTCAACGTGGAAATGCGGGACCTCGTCGAGGCCTTGTGTCGCCCTCGTGATCGAAGGCCGACTCGCAACCGATGAACACCGCCATCCGCCCGCTGGCGATGATGCTGCGTGCGCCCGCCGGGCTGAGCGCGATCGCCATCCTGGCCGAGTAGCGGTCTGCGATGGCGATCGGGTTCGGGGTAAGTCGTGAGGGCCTTTTGCTCTCGGTCTTAGCGATGAACTCGGGGCGAGTTTCATCGACTTGCCCTACGAGGGCCGACCCCATGAGCCGCGCCCTCGAATGCCGCCCTATTTGTAGGCTTTCTGCGGCCCCATGTTGCGCGGGTCGTGGGGGTCGTGATGCGCGATGCACCGGAAGTTCGATGCGTCGTTCGGATCACCCGATCCTGCGTACTCGGGGCGCTCGGGATAGGGACAAAGCGGCCGCTGGAACGCCACGCCCTGCGCCGCCACGTTGTTCACATAGTGCGTCGCGACGATCCGCTGCGGCGCGATGCCTTGCTCGACCCAGCGCTCGAGCGCCTTCACCAGATCGTGCTCCGCATCGATCACGGGCCCGTTGACGGTGCCGTTGCCGAACGCGTTGGGGCCCGCCCCACCGTTGCAATGCGCCATTCCCGGCACCATGAAGACGCGGTAGAAGTCACTGGGGTCGCCGATCGTGTGGGTCACCTTGCGGTAATAGTTGAGGCCGTTCTCGGGAGGAACCGCAGCGTCCGCCCAGCCTGCGTACTGGATCATCTTGCCGCCGCGCGCCTTGAACGGGCGCAGGTCCGGATTGATAGAGCTGATGATGGGCTGGAAGCGGAGACGCGCTTCCTTGTCCTGCTGCACCACGTCGACGCTCAGGTAGTCGCAGTCCGCCGCGTTCTGCATCAGATTGCAGGTGAAGCCCTTGCCGAGTGTGTACTGCGCGCCGGGCGCCGAAGGCGAGCTGCCCGTGATCCAGTTGACCCAGCCCCCGGCGGCCGCCTCGCCGCCGGGCTCGAGGCCGGGGAAGAGAAGGATGCCGTGCTCGTGCGGGCCGTCGTAGAGCTTGCGCGCCGCATCCACCTGCGCCGACGTCAGGCAGGTGGCCGGATCCTGACCGCGCCGGCACTGGACGACGTCAGGATCAAAGCGGCATTGACGCGGGTCGCTGAGGAAAAGATCGCTCGCCAACCCGCCATCCTTGCCCGCGCATTGGGCCAGCGCCGCATTGCTGAGCAGCGCCAGCTTGCTCGACGGGATGTAGGCATCCGGGACGCCGTTGGTTTGCGGGCCACCGAGCGTGGCCTGCATGTTGTAGAGATAAGAGGACGCGAACTCGCCCACCTGATCGTTGATGGGCGATCCGACGATGATCCCGTCGAAATCGTTCGGGAATCGCTGTGCCTCCTGCAAGCCCTCGCGGCCGCCGTCCGAGCAGCCGACGAAATAGGAATGGCTGGGCGCCCGCCCCATCAGCATGCTGATGATCGCCTTGGACTTCTCGCTGGTCGCGTTGACCGCGCGGTACCCGTAGTCGAGCGCGACATCCGGGTTGTTGATGAACGCCGGTGCGCCGGCCGGCGGCCCCGAGGTGCCGTCGTCGGTGGCGGCGGCCGCATAGCCGCGCGACACGGCATTTGCGATGTTGCCCAGTGAGATCGAACCGGCGAACCCGCCGTTGCCCGTCTGCTGGTATTTGCCGTTCCAGTTGGCTTCGGTCGGGATCCAGACCTCGAAACGGATGTTCGATTGAGCTCC
>Ga0207675_100007370_pt1 | contig 10397 bp, 10 predicted proteins | sample KBSSwiS42_FD_184305 | JGI IMG/M metagenome (GOLD analysis project Ga0207675, IMG submission 184305) | Switchgrass rhizosphere microbial communities from Kellogg Biological Station, Michigan, USA - KBS Switchgrass S4-2 (SPAdes) (version 2) | ecosystem: Host-associated > Plants > Roots >...
CCTCGCCGCTCGCCGAGATCGCCGCATCGCTCGACAACGACCTTCAGCCGGCTGCCCTCTCGCTCCGCCCCGAGCTCCGCGAGCGGCTCGACGCGCTCGCCGCCGCGGGCGCCTTCGGTGCCGCGGTCAGCGGGTCGGGGCCGACCTGCTTTGGCCTCTTTCCGGACAGGTCGAGCGCCGAGACGGCTGCGTCGGAGCTAGCGGGCGCGCTCGTGACCGAGCTGCGCTGACGTACCCTCCGCCGTCATGTCGGCTCGGGAGATCATCGCCGGGGCGGTCGCCCTCCTCGTGGCGGCGTATCTCGTCTGGCGCTGGCGCAAGCTGAGCCTCGAGCGCAAAGCGCTCGGCGTGGTGGTCGTCCTCGCCCTTGCGATCTACGCGAGCGGGGTGCTGTCCGCGCTCCCCGACCCGAAGAAGGTCATCGAGAACACCGCCGAGGCGCTCGGCGCGTGGACGTACGCGCTCGTGGGAGTGGCGGCGTTCCTCGAGACCGGCGCGTTCGTCGGCCTGATCGCGCCTGGCGAGACGATCGTGATCGCCGCTGGAGTGATCGCGGGGCAGGGCACGATCGAGCTGTTCCCGCTGATCGGCCTGGTCTGGGTCTGCGCCGTGCTCGGCGACACGACGAGCTTCTTCATCGGGCGCCGGCTGGGTCGCCCGTGGTTGGAGCGTCACGGGCCGAAGGTGAAGATCACCCACGAGCGGCTCGAGCAGGTGGAGGGCTACTTCGACCGGTACGGCGGCCGCACGATCCTGATTGGACGCTTCATAGGCCTGGTGCGCGCGCTCGCGCCCTTCATCGCCGGGTCGTCAGGGCTGGCGTACAAGCGCTTCATCCCGTACAGCATCGTCGGCTGCGGCCTATGGGCGACCGCGTTCTCGGTCCTCGGCTACATCTTCTGGCGCTCGTTCGACAAGGTCGAGCATTTCGTCGGCCAGGCGCTGTTCGGCTTTGCCGTGACGGTCGGCGTGATCGTGGCGTTGGTGGTCGCCTACAAGCGCCGGCACGAGATCCACGAGTGGCTGGACGACCATCGACGGCATCCGCTGATTCGCCCCCTGTTTGCAATCGGGACGCCTCTCCACCGCTGGCTGGTGCGGCCGGTCGCGCGCTTCCTCGCTCCCTACCTGCGCTTCGTGTGGCACCGCATCACGCCGGGGGAGCTCGGGCTCGAGCTGACGACGCTGATGGCGATCGCAGGCGTTGGCCTGTTCGTGTTCGTGATGTACCTGCCGGCGTTGGGCCAGAACCCGGGGCCCACGCCCTTCGACTCGGATGTGCTCGACTTCGCGGAGAAGCTGCGGAACGACACGCTGGTCGACATCGCCAAGGTCGTCACGGCGCTCGGCGCGTTCCCGACCGTGGCAGGCCTGGTTGCCGTCACCGCCGCGCTTCTCGCGCTGCGCGGTCGCCAGACCGAGGCGATCGTGCTGGTGGTCGGCCTGGTGCTGGTCTACATCGCGGTGAATGTCGCGAAGGGCGTGGTGGACAGGCCGCGCCCGCCCAACTCGCTGGTGGAGACGAAGGGGGATGCCTATCCCAGCGGCCATGCGGCGTACGCGACGGCGTGGGTCGCCGCCGCGGTGGTGCTCACGCGCAGGCTCCGGCTCGTGACGAGCAGCGTCCTCGTCTTCGTGGCATTGGGCATTGCGGCGGCCGTCGGCCTGACGCGCGTCTACCTGGGCGCGCACTGGTGGTCCGACGTCGCGGGCGGCTGGGGTCTCGGCGCCGGCATCTTCGCGGTAGTCGGCGGAATAGCGCTGGTCGTCGAGTACATCCGCCACAATCCCATGGAGCGCGCCGGCGATTCACCCGGGTCCGCTGCCGCGCGCGGGACCTGATGAGCAGCGTCGAGCTTTCAAGCACACAGATCGTCATCGCCCTGGCGGGGGCGCTGGCTCTCCTCTGCTACGTGACGCTGATCCTTGTGCCGGCCATCCGTTGCTACGGGCGCGTATGGGAGAAGCTGGCCGCCGGCGTCCTGACCCTGTACGTGCTGGGGACGATGCTCGGGATCGGCGCCGCAATCGGGCTCGCAGTCGTCTGGACGTACGACACCTACGCGTGATGTCGACACGGTCTCGCCCATTCCTCGAAGCCCTCGACGAGGTCTCGGACGCCGTCGAGTCGGGCGCCGGCCTGCCGGCGGTGGCCCGGGCGGCAAGCCGGGCGCTGGACGCCAGCGTGATCGTGCTCGACCCCGCGAGCAGCGTGCTCGCGGTGGCGTGCGCGTCGCCCGAGGACGAGCGGGCCGTGATGGCCGGCGAGGCGGGGACGGAGACGATCGAGCTGCGGGTCGCGGACGCCGAGGTCGGCCGGCTCCGCTATCGCCCGCGCGGCGAGCAGCCGCCCGGGGCGCTCCTCAGGCTCGTCGGAAACCTGATCGGGCTCGAGCTCGAGCGCTCGCGGGCGCCGGAGCGGGCGAGCGAGGCCGCGGTGGGCGACTTCATCCAGGACCTGCTGGCCCGCCGGGTGACCGATCGCGAGAACATCGTGGCCCGCGCGACCGAGCTCGGGTGCGACCTGGCCGCCGGCGCGACCGCCGTGGTGGTCCGCGCCCGGCCGCAGGGTCCCGAGGAGGGCGACTGGCGCGCCCGCGTGCTGACACTCGCCGAGCGCGGCGCCCGGGCGATCGAGCGAGGCGTCCTGGCCGCCCTCGCCGAGGCGAGCTGGTCGCGCCACGGCGCCAGCGGGCCCAACGACGGCGCGGGGCTGCTCGCCGAGCGCGAGCTCGTGATCCTGGTCCCCGGCGGCGATCCCGCCACCGGCGCTCGCGCCGCCACCGCCGTGCTGAGCGAGCTGGAGTCGAACCTGCCCGCCTTCGTGGTCACGGTCGCCCGCAGCCGCCACACGAGCGAGCCAGCCGACGTGCACCGCGCGGCGGCCGAGGCGCTGCTCGCCGCAAACGTGGCGGAGGCACGCGGCCTCCGAGAGCTCTCCTTCGAGGAGACCGGCGCCTACCGCCTGCTCCTGCCGGCGATGGCCGAGGACCCGCGTGAGCTGCAGGGCTTTTACGACGAGACCGTGGCGAAGCTGGCGGCGTACGACGAGCAGTACGAGACCGAGCTCGTCCGGACCCTCGAGACCTTCCTGGACGCCGACGGCAACGTCGCCAAGACCTCCGAGAAGCTCTTCACCCACCGGCACACGATCCGCTACCGCCTGGAACGTGTGAAGGAGCTGACCGACCTGGACGTCTCCTCCACCGACGGCCGCGAACGCCTCTCACTGGGCCTGAAGGCAATGCGAGTCCTGGGCATAGTCCCCCCAGGCGGCCCGGCCCACGAAAAGGGCAGCGAAGCGGGCCGCGTGCCGAACCAACAAAAGGACCGCTAGCTACGCGGCTAGCGGGTCGGCCCTTCCGGCCTCTCGCTCGTACTGCCGTATCCATTTGCGCACTGCGTTGTCGGTGACGCCATACCTCCGACCGGTGGCCGAGTAACCGATTGCACGCACCTCGCGAAGGAGTTGCGTGTATGGCGGCCGGTCGACCTTGCGTGCGCCAGGCCGCGGTACGCCGGACCGGTCCCACCGCATACCGCACTCGCGAGAGCAGTACCGCTGACGCCCGTCCCGAGGGCGGAATGACTTGCCGCACCGAAGGCACTGCTGCTCGACCCTGGTCAGTCGACGTTTCCTGGCGCAGTGCGTGTCGAGCGTCGCCGCACAGTTCGGGCAAACGATCCGGAGGTTCTCCAGCCGATGGTCGTCAGACACCCCGTTGATGTGGTCAAGGATGAGTCCCATCACGCGGCCCTTCCAGAGCTCCCCCTGACCGCACAGCTCGCACACCGGCTGCTTGAGCCCTTCGGCATACAGGCGAGCCTTCAGGTGGTGACGGGAGAACGACGAGTTCTCAACCAAGATCTCGGAGAGCGGTCGCCGCCTCCTCGGTCCCTGCCCCCGGACTGCGGCGTAGGGATCCCAGTGCTCCATCGAGATCCCCCACAGCCCCGCGTACTTCTTGAGAATTACGTGCGAGTTCCCGGTCGGACACATGCCGAGGCGGCGCAGCGCCTCCGCGCATGACATGGATCCCGCTATCGCTGTTCGCGCCTCCTCCTTCGAATAACGAGGTCCTCGTTGCACGAACACATGTTCGCATAGAGCTCGGACGTCTCGAGGCTGGGGAGGGAGGACTCGGACCTCCAATTAGGCATCCAAAGTGCCTCGTGTTACCAGTTACACCACTCCCCAAATGTGCTCCCCGAGGATAGGCGGGATCGCGCCGCCCGGTACCCTCCTCAGCCCATGGCCGCGCCTTTCACGGTCCTCATCATGGCCGCCGGCCAGGGCACCCGGATGCGCTCGGACGTTCCGAAGGTGCTTCATCGGGTCGCGGGGAAGACGCTTGTGGAGTGGGTCGTCGACAGCGCTCGGGCGGCCGGGGCGACGCGGGTCATTGCGGTCGTCAGGCCCGGTGATGGCGTCGCGGAGGGGCTTCCGGAAGGTGTCGAGCTCGCCGAGCAGCTGGAGGGCGAGGGCACCGGGTCCGCCGTGCTCGCCGCTCGCGACCAGGTGGACGGTGGGACCCTGGTGGTCATGTCCGGCGACCACCCTCTGGTCACGACCGAGCAGGTTGAGGGGCTGATCGCGGAGCACGAGAGCCGTGGGGCCACGGCGACGCTTCTCACCACGGACAGGCTCGATCCGACCGGCTACGGGCGCGTCGTGCGCGACTCGAGTGACGCGGTCGACCGCGTCTTCGAGACAAAGCATCCGGAGGGGCGCACCCCTGAGGAGCTCGCGGTTCGCGAGATCAACCTGGGCACCTATGTCTTCGACGCCGAGCCGCTCTTCTCCGCGCTGGACGATGTCGCGCTCGAGCATGGCGAGCGGTATCTGACGGGCGTCCTTCCGCTGATTCGAAGCAACGGGCGCACGATTGCTGCGTTCAAGACCGACGATCCGGAGGCGGCTGTGGGAATCAACGATCGAGTCGGGCTGATGGAAGCGGAGGAGATCGCGCAGCGCCGCATCATCGAGGCCCACGCCCGCGCAGGTGTCACCTTCCTCCACCCGGGCACGACGAGGGTGGAGGCGGGGGTCACGATCGGGAACGACAGCGTCATCGGACCGGGCACCGTGCTCGAGGGCGGCACGGCCATCGGCGAGCGGTGCGAGATCGGTCCGCACACGACCATCCGCGACGCCACCATCGAGGCGGGCGCCGTGGTCGTCCACTCGTTCGTCGTCGAGGCGCAGGTGGGCCCCGGCGCCAAGGTCGGCCCGTTCGCCTACCTCAGGCCCGGCACGCAGCTGCGCGCGAACTCCAAGGTCGGCACGTTCGTCGAGGTCAAGAACTCCGACATCGGCGAGGGCGCGAAGGTGCCGCACCTGTCCTACATCGGGGACACGGAGGTCGGCGAGGGGAGCAATCTCGGCGCCAGCACGATCACCGCGAACTACGACGGGCGCAAGAAGCACCGCACGAAGCTCGGAAAAAGCGTAAAGACGAGCGTCCACACGTCGCTCGTGGCACCACTCAACATCGGTGACCGGGCGTACACTGGCGCTGGCTCGGCGATCACCGAGGACGTTCCAGAGGGCGCCTTGGCCATCGCCCGAGAGCGGCAGAAGAACATCGAGGGTTACGCGGACCGCAAGGAGCAGGAGGACTCGCAGAAATGAGCAGGCTCCTCGAGCCGACGGAGACACCAGCGGAGCACCGCAGCATCACGGCGACCTACGAGAAGCGCCTGATGCTCACGGCCGGGCGCGCCAGCGAGGAGCTCGGCGGCAAGATCGCCGAGAAGCTGGGTGTCGAGCCGATCGACGCCGGCCTGAAGACGTTCCCGGACGGGGAGGTCTACTGCCGCTACCAGGAGTCCATCCGCGGGTCGGACATCTTCATCGTCCAGTCCATCTGCGGCTCGGAGAAGGAGGGGCTGACGGTCAACGATGCGCTCGTCGAGCTGCTCGTCATGGTCCACGCGGCGAAGCATGCGTCCGCGCACCGGATCATCGCCGTGACCCCCTGGTACGGCTATTCGCGCCAGGACAAGAAGTCGGCGCCGCGCGAGCCGATCTCGGCCCGGCTCGTGGCCGAGCTCCTCGAGGTCGCGGGCATCGACCGGCTCGTGACGATGGACCTTCACGCCGGCCAGACCCAGGGCTTCTTCTCGAAGACGGTCGACCACATGACCGCGATGCCGATCCTCACCCAGTTCGTGACCGACCGGCTCGTGGACGAGGACCTCGTCGTGATCGCGCCCGACGCCGGCCGCGTGAAGCTGGTCCGGAACTTCGCCCGCAAGGTCGGCGCTCCCTACGCGCTGCTGGAGAAGGAGCGCCCCGCCCAAGGCGTCGCCGAGATCGGCAAGGTGATCGGCGACGTGCAGGGAAAGTGCGCCGTCATCGTCGACGACATCATCGGCACCGGCGGTACGCTCGTGGCGGCCGCCCAGACCGTGCTCGACGAGGGCGCGGAGAAGGTCTACGCGGTCGCGACGCACGGCATCTTTGCCGGGAATGCCTTCGAGACGCTGGCGGCATCCCCGCTCGCCGGGATCGTCGTGACCGACACGGTCCCGCTACGCGACGGCGCCCCCGCGCTGGTCACGCAGCTCACCTGCGCCGACATCCTCGAGGACACGATTCGCCGCATCTTCATCGACGATTCCGTCTCGGAGATATTTGCGGGCGAGAACCAGCTGTTCTAACGTCGCTCGATGCGCACTCGTTCATTCGCCGCAGCCGGCGTTGCCCTCGCCGCGCTGGCCACCTCAGCAACCGCCGGAGCTTCAGCCGACGGGGTAGCAGCCCAGAACTGCGTCCCCAAGACCAACGTCGAGGCCATCGTCGACGACTCGGGCTCGATGCTCGTCACGGACAGCGACCGTCTCCGTGTCCGGGCAATGGAGCTGTTCATCGACAACCCGGTGAACGACAAGCGGACGCTCGGGGCGCTCGAGTTCGGAACGGACGCCGTGCGCGTCTTCGCGCCCACCACGATCAGCGGCAACCGGGCGAGCATGAAGTCGGCGCTGGACACGGCGATCCAGGCCGACAACGGCCTCACCGACTACAACGACGCCTTCAGCCTCGCGGGCACGGAGAGCCCCAACGCGACCGCGCGCATCTTCCTCACCGACGGGCAGCACAACAACGAGGACAGCAGCCCGTACGCGAACGGGCATCGCGGCGGTCCGCCCGTGTACGTGATCGGACTCAACGTGGTCGGCGACGGCGACACGGTGCTCCAGCAGATCGCGAGCGAGACCGGCGGCCTCTACCGGCGCGCCAACGACGCCGGTCAGCTTCAGTCGGCGATGTTCGACGTGAACGCTGCGATCAGCTGCTTGGCGAGGCCGATCACGCTCCAGAACACCTTCACCCGCCAGGGCCAGACTCAGAGCCGGTCGGTCAAGTTGCCCACCGGCGTGCGCTCGGTCAACACCGCCCTGAGCTGGGACGATCCGAATGACGCGTTCGACATCACCGGCATCCGGGTGATTCGCAAGGGCAAGGTCGTGGCGCGTGGGTCAAGGGTGCGGAAGCTGCGCATCACGAAGCGCCGCGGCACGACCAACGTCACCGTGAAGATCGGTCGCCTGGTGCGCGGGAAGCTCGCCTTCAAGCTCAAGGCCACCCGCCTGTCGGGCGGCGGGAGCGCGAAGCTCACCACGCAGATAGTGCGCAGCCGAAACCGCTAGCCGCGCTGGGCCCAGGCTCGTTCCTGGGCCCCCAGCTCGGTCGCCGGCGGCTCGCCGAACCACCACTCGCGCCCGATCCGATACCAGTTCCGGGTGGCCTGCAGCTGGCCCAGCACGGCCAGCACGCCTGACTCCATGCGCCGCCCCATGAGCTCGTTCGCGGGTAGGTTCTCGCGCCGCATGACGCGGTAGAAGGACGAGCGCGGGTCGGACACGGCCGCGATCGCCTCCATCACCCGGGCGGAGTCGATCGTGACCTCGCGGTCCTCCATGTACCAGCCCCCGACGGCGCGCACGTGCTCCATCAGGAGCTCGGCGTCGACCTTCCGCGGGTCGTTCAAGAAGCCCAGGTCGTGAAGGGCCACGCGGAGCTCCTCTGGATCGTCGTCGAAGATCGCCTGGAGCGCCGCGATCTCGAGGTCGATCTGGTCTTGGTCCAGGTGCTTCGTCATCCCGAAGTCGAGGAACGCCACGCGCCCGTCGGGCATCAGCAGGTAGTTCCCCGGGTGCGCGTCCGCGTTGAAGTGCTGGAGGTGGTAGATCGAGCCGAAGCAGAAGCGGAACACGATCTCGCCGAAGCGGTCCCGCTCCGGCTGCGGCAGCTCGCGCACCTCGTCGAAGCCGGCGCCGTCGACCCACTCGCTCACGAGCACGCGCTCCGTCGACAGCCGCGTGACCACGTCCGGCACGTGGATGAAGGGATGGCCGCGGTAGCCGCGGGCGAACGCGCGCTGGTTCTGCGCCTCGAGCTCGTAGTCGAGCTCCTCCATGACGCGCTCCTTCAGCTCCGCGGCGGCCGCCTTGGCGTCGAGGCCGGGGGCGAACGCCTTGGCCAGGCGCAGGATCAGGCCGGCGTTCTGCATGTCGGCCGCGATGGCGGAAGCCACGCCCGGGTACTGCACCTTCACGGCGACCAGGCGCCCGTCCGGCAGCACGGCCCGGTGCACCTGCCCGATCGAGGCTGCCGCGGCGGCGTCGTGCTCGAAGTCCTCGTACAGCTCCTCGACCGGCTCCTCCCACTCCTCGTCGAGCACCCCGCGCACCTTCTTCCACGGCATCGGCGGCGCGGTGGAACGGAGAGTGGCGAGCTTGTCCTGGTAGAGGTCGCGGTACTCGGGCGGAAGGAACTCGGTGTCGATGAACGAGGCGAGCTGGCCGATCTTCATGGCCGCGCCCTTCATCCGGCCGAGCGTCTCGACCATCTGCTCGGCGACGTCCAGATGCCGCTGCTCCAGCGCCTGGGCGGCCTCCTCCGGATCGCGCGTCAGATTGCGGGCGCGCGTGCCGGCGTAGCGGGCGCCCTGCGAGCCCACGACCGACCCCACCTGCGCTGTGCGGCGGATACGTCCCCTGGGAATGTCGGTGTCGTCGCCCCGCGCCACAGCTCCAACCATAGGTACCCCGCTACACTGGCCAGCCGTCATGGCGGATGGAACGCGACCCACTCTCGACGTCGAAGATCGCACCGAGCGCGGCACGCGCGCGGCCAAGCGGCTGCGCCGCGAGGGCTACGTGCCCGGCGTGGTCTACGGCGGCAAGGACGGCGAGTCCACGTCATTCAAGGTCAACTGGCGCGATCTCCGGCAGGTGCTCGCCGGCTCGGCGCTGATCGACCTCAAGGTGGGCGGCAAGACCCGCCCGGTGATCGTCAAGGACCAGCAGCAGCACCCCGTCCGCGACGAGCTGCTCCACATCGACCTCCTCGAGGTCCGCCTCGACGAGAAGATCCAGACGCAGGTCTCGGTCCACCTCGAGGGCGCCGAGGAGGCGCCCGGCATCAAGGAGGGCGGCGTGCTCGAGCACGTGACCCACCAGCTGAACATCGAGGCGCTTCCGACGGACATCCCCGAGGCGATCGTCGTGGACGTCTCCGGGCTCGAGATCGCCGCGACCATGCACCTCTCCGAGATCAGCCCGCCGCAGGGCGTGACCTTCCTCGACGATCCCGAGGAGACGATCCTCGCGACCGTGGTCGTCCCGACCGAGGTCGAGGAGCCCGAGATCGAGGAGGAGACCGAGCTGGTCGGCGAGGAGGGCGAGGTCGTCGAGGGCGAAGAGGCCGCCGAGGGCGAGGAGGGCGCTGCTCCCGCCGAGGGCGAGGCTGCCCCGTCCGAGGAGGCCGAGGGCTCCGAGTGAACGCGGCCCGCCGAGCAACGCTCGGGCGGCCGCGGTGAGCCTCTTCCGCCGCGGCGGAAAGGCCGACTGGCTGGTTGTAGGTCTGGGGAATCCGGGCGACCGCTACGCCCGCACGCGCCACAACGTGGGCTTCGAGGTGGCGAAGCTGCTCGCCGACCGATTGGGCCTGCCGAGGTTCAAGCAGAAGTACGGCGGGCTTTACACAGAGGGCAAGCGAGTGGCGGTCCTGTTGCCTCAGACGTATATGAACGAGTCCGGCAACTCTGTGAGCCCCGCGCGCGGCGCACTTGGCGTGGACCTCGACCATGTGCTCGTGGTGGAGAAGATTGCAGGGCGGAACGTCACGTTCATTTATAGCTGGGGCATCGCTCCGGCGTGGAACATCACCAGGCCGGGGTTCGAGCGCGTGACCGGCATCGTGGACGATGCTGATGTACTCCGCGGGACGTTGAGCAATGGGGCGGAGGTCGATTATCGCTTGTCGCAGGATCAGCAGGCACTGGCGGGCGAATACGTGCTACGCGGACGCACCACGCTCGGCAGTTTCAAACGTCAGTGAACCTGTGCTAGCTACCCGGTCTCCACTACAGGCGGCTAACGGCCGC
>Ga0207675_100007371_pt1 | contig 10397 bp, 10 predicted proteins | sample KBSSwiS42_FD_184305 | JGI IMG/M metagenome (GOLD analysis project Ga0207675, IMG submission 184305) | Switchgrass rhizosphere microbial communities from Kellogg Biological Station, Michigan, USA - KBS Switchgrass S4-2 (SPAdes) (version 2) | ecosystem: Host-associated > Plants > Roots >...
TCCGGAGATGCCGCTCATGACCAGCCGCTCGACGCGGAAGTGGTCGATCAGCGTCTGCGTCGTCATCGCCGCGTTGATCATGCTGACGCCGCTGAGCACGATGACGACGCGATTGCCGCGCAGCGTGCCGGTGGTGAAGCGGTTGCCGTTGATCGTCCAGGTGCGCGCGCCGCGCGTCTCCTTGACGAGGATCGCCGCCTCCTCGCCGAACGCCGAGACGATGCCGATGCGCGGCGTGCACTCGCTGAGGCAGGCGCGAGGTCCGGCGGCCGCGAGGGCGGGGCCGAGCAGCAGCGACGCGAGCGCGAGCGCACGCAAGAGTGGCTTCATCGATCCTCCCAGGGCTCGCGCGAGCAAGCGAAGTTCATGCCGGCAACGCGGCGAGGGCTGCCGGCGCGGCCTGCTGCAGCGCCCAGTCGATGTGCTCGCGAACGAGCGGGCTCGCCTCTTCGCGACGCGCCGTCAGCGCAGCGACGATGGCGGCGTCGCCGCTCGCCGCGAGCGCGTTGCCGAGCGCGACCGCGACGTTGCGCTGCCAGCGCTCGAAGCCGATGCGGCGGATCGCGCTGCCCTCGGTCTCGCGCAGGAAGTCGTCCTCGCGCCAAGCCCAGAGCTCGAGCAGTTGCGGCGCATCGAGCGCCGGGCGGACGTCGAAATCGGCGATCGGGCTCGCGCTCGCGAACTTGTTCCACGGGCAGACGAGCTGGCAGTCGTCGCAACCGTAGACGCGGTTGCCGATCGCGGCGCGGAACTCGACCGGGATCGCGCCCCTGGATTCGATCGTCAGGTACGAGATGCAGCGGCGCGCGTCGAGCTCGTAGGGAGCGATGATCGCCTGCGTCGGGCAGACGTCGATGCACGCGCTGCAGCTGCCGCAGTGGTCGGAGACGACCGGCGTCTCGGGCAGGGCGACGTCGACGAAGATCTCGCCCAGGAAGAACATCGAGCCGGCGTCGCGATCGAGCGCGAGCGTGTGCTTGCCGCGCCAGCCGATGCCGCTGCGCGCCGCGAGCTCGACTTCGAGCACGGGCGCCGAATCGGTAAAGACCCGGTGGCCGAAGGGGCCGATCGCCTCGGCGAGCCGGTCGGCGAGGGTGCGCAGACGGGAGCGCAGCACCTTGTGGTAATCGCGGCCGCGGGCATAGATCGACAGCGATGCCGCCGCCGGATCGGCGAGGCGGCGCCACTCGATCGCCTGCCAGCCCGGCGCGGTCGTTCGCGGCAGGTAGTCGAGTCGCGCGGTGATGACGCTGAGCGTCCCGGCGACGAGCTCGGCCGGGCGGGCCCGCTTCATGCCGTGCGCCGCCATGTAGTCCATCTCGCCGTGAAAGCCGTTGTTCAGCCAGGCGGCCAGGCGCGGCTCGACAGAGCTCAGGTCGATGCCGGCGACGCCGATCTGGGAAAATCCGAGCGCATGACCCCAGGCGCGCAATTGCGCGAGCACGGCCGGGCCGTCGAGAGGAAGAGGATCGCTCATCGGTGGAGTCTGTTGCGTCGATTCTAGAAACGCGCCACGCCGCCTGGCCCGATGAGCTCGCCTGCGCCGTCACGGCCCGCCGGATCGCCGGCCACGATGCCTTGCGCGATGCCTTCATCGAGCTGCATGGGCCGCTCGGCGCCGGCAAGACGACCTTCGCGCGTCATCTGCTGCACGGCCTCGGCGTCGTCGGCACGATCAAGAGCCCGACCTACGCCTTGATGGAGCCGTATCGCGCCGATGCGTCGCACGGCGGCTTCGAGATCGCCCACTGCGACTTCTATCGCTTCGACGACCCTGCCGAGTGGGAAGACGCGGGCTTTCGCGAGGTCTTCGCCGGTGCGGGGCTGAAGCTCGTCGAATGGCCGGAGAAGGCAGCGGGCCTTCTGCCCGAGTGCGACCTGCGCGTCTGGATCACCCCGCGCGACGACGGCGACGCGCGCGACGCCCGCTTCGAGGCGCTCAGCGCGACGGGCCGGGAGCTTCTGCCATGACGTCCCGGCGCGCCGCGCTGGCGCGAATGGGATCGCTCGCGCTCGCGCTCGGCGCGCGCGACATCGCCTGGGGCGCGTCGATCGTCGCCGTTCGCGTCTGGCCGGCGGCCGACTACACGCGCGTGACGATCGAGTCCGACGCGGCGCTCTCGGCACGCCACTTCCTCGCCACCGCGCCCGACCGCCTCGTCATCGACGTCGATGGCCTCGAGCTCAGCCCGCAGCTGCGCGAGCTGGTCGGCAAGGTGCGCGCCGACGATCCGTTCATCGCCGGCGTTCGCGTCGGCCAGAACCAGCCGCGCGTCGTCCGCCTGGTCATCGATCTCAAGCAGGCGAGCGCGCCGGAGCTGTTCGCCCTCCAGCCGGTCGCGGCCTATCGGCACCGGCTCGTCTTCGACCTGCATCCGACGAAGGAACGCGACCCCCTGCTCGAGTTGATCCGCGACCGCGAGCAAGCCGAAAAAAACGCCGCCCAATCGGTCCAGGACGCGCTCGGCGAGTTCATCGGTCGCGTCGGCGCCGCCGGCGCCGCGGCGTCGACGCCGGGTGCGGCGATGGCCAACGCCGCCGGCGCCGGCGGAACGATCGCGCTCGGCACGCCGGCGCCGCCGTTCTCGGCATCGCCACCGCCGACGACGCGACCCGCCGGCACGCCCGCCGACGCGCAGCGCGATCCGGCCGCCGCGGCGTTGCCGCCGCAGACCGCGCAGGCGAAGATCGATCGCCTCGTCGTCGTCGCCGTCGATCCCGGCCACGGCGGCGAGGACCCCGGCGCGAGCGGACCGACCGGACTGCACGAGAAGGACGTCGTCCTCGCGATCGCGATGCTCCTGCGCGACCGCCTCAACGCGAACCCGAACATGCGGGCGATGCTGACGCGCGACGCCGATTTCTTCGTGCCGCTGCACGAGCGGGTCAAGAAGGCGCGCCGCGTCCAGGCCGACCTGTTCGTGTCGATCCACGCCGACGCGTTCATGAACCCGGAAGCGCGCGGCGCCTCGGTGTTCGCGCTCAGCCAGAACGGCGCGTCGAGCAGCGCGGCGCGCTGGATGGCCAACCGCGAGAACGCCTCCGACCTGGTCGGCGGCGCCAACCTCGCTGCCAAGGACGCGACGGTCCTGCGCGCCCTGATCGACATGAGCACGACCGCGCAGATCAAGGACAGCCTCAAGCTCGGCGGCGAGGTGCTCGGCCAGATCGCCAAGGTCGGCAAGCTCCACAAGGGCAGCGTCGAGCAGGCGGGCTTCGCGGTGCTGAAGGCGCCCGACATCCCGTCGATCCTGGTCGAGTCGGCATTCATCTCGAACCCGGGCGAGGAGGCGAAGCTGCGCGATCCGACGTACCGCGCCCAGCTCGTCGAGGCGCTCGCCATCGGCATCCAGCGCTACTTCGCGCGCAACCCGCCGCTGGCGCGTTCGCGTCAGCTCTAGCGCACGCCGCCCGACCGATCGGCGATCATCCACGGGCGTCGCGCCGCGGCGCAGGAGAAACGATGCTTCACCCGGATGCCCGCACCCTGCTCGACCTGATCGAAGAGCGCGGCGTGCCCGCGACACACACGCTGACGCCGGTCGAGGCGCGCTCGTTCTACCGCGACCGGCGCGGGTTCACGCAACCGCCGGCGCCCGAGGTCGGCGCCGTGCGCGACACGCATTGCGAAGGCCCGCACGGACGGATCGCGCTGCGCGTCTACCGGCCGGCCGGCGCCGGCGCGACGCCTTCGCGCGCATCGACCTTGCCCGCGCTCGTCTACTACCACGGCGGCGGCTGGACGATCGGCGACCTCGACACGCACGACGTGCTGTGCCGCCAGCTGTGCAACGGGTCGGGCGCGATCGTCGTCTCGGTCGACTACCGCATGGGCCCGGAGAACCCTTTCCCCGCCGCCGTCGACGACTGCCTGGCGGCGACGCGCTGGGTGCGCCACGCGGCAAGCGAGCTCGGCGTCGATCCGACGCGGCTCGCGGTCGGCGGCGACAGCGCCGGCGCCAACCTCGCCGCCGTCGTCGCGATCCTGGCCCGCGATGCGGGCGACTTGCCGATCGCGTACCAGCTGCTGATCTATCCGGCGACCGACATGCGGCGCCAGCACGCGTCGCACACCACCAACGGGCGCGGCTACATGCTGACGACCGAGACGATCTCGTACTACCACGACCACTACATCGCCGATGCAGCGCACGACCTCGACTGGCGCGCCTCGCCGCTGCTGCACGCCGACCTCGCCAGGCTGCCGCCGGCGCTGGTGCTCACCGCCGGCTTCGACCCGCTGCGCGACGAAGGGCTCGCGTACGCCGACCGCCTGGTCGCCGCCGGCAATCGCGCGAGCTACGTCTGCTACGAACGGCAGATCCATGGCTTCATCACCATGGGCAGGATCATCGACGAGGCGAACTCGGCCGTGACTCTCTGCGCCGCCGAGCTGGCGCGCGCGCTCGCGCGCTGACGCTGCTCAGTTCGGCGACGACGCCGGCTTCGCCTTCTTCGCTTCCTTCTTGACGGCGTGCCCCGTCTTGCGGCCGGCCTCGGCGGTGGCGTGCCCGACTTCGCGACCCGCTTCGGCGGTAGCGTGACCGACGGTTCGGCCGGCCTCGGCAGTGGCGTGGCCCACCTCGCGGCCGGTTTCGGCGACGGCGTGGCCGGTCTTCTTGGCGGCAGACGACGCCGCCTGGCCGACCGTTTCGGCGCCTTGCGCCGGAGCGACAAGGGCAGCCACGGCGAGCGCCGAGGTGACCAGGGACAGACGGACGATCATGAGGTTCTCCGAACAAGGAACGCGTGACTTGTCGCAACGGCTGCCCCGTAAAGCACGTTGACAGAGGTGCGCGAGGCCGGGCAAAGGCGGAGAATCGAACCCTGCGGTCGGCCGCCGGTGCGGCCGCGAGGAACCGCCATGAAGACCCCGCGCCTGTCCTTGACTCGCACGCTGCCGATCGTCGCAGTGCTCGCCGCTTGCGCGGCTCTCGTCTGCGAGCCCGCCGTCGCCACGCGTGGCGGTGGCGGTGGCGGTGGCGGTGGCGGTGGCGGTGGCGGTGGGGGCGGATGGCACGGCGGTGGCGGAGGATGGCACGGCGGCGGCGGGTGGCACGGCGGCGGCCACTACCGCGGGTACTACGGCGGATATCGCGGCTACTACTGGCCCGGCGCCTTCTGGGGCGGCGTCGGCATCGGCATCGGCATCGGCGCCGTCGGCTACTACGGCGGCTATTACGGCTACTACCCGGGCTACTACGCGCCCTACTACGGCGGCTACTACTACTACGGCGACCCGATGCCCGTCGCGCCGGCCAACAGCACGGGCGAGCCGGGCGCGGCGCGATCCGGCCAGCCGGTGCCGCAGGCGACCGCGCAAGCCGAGCCGATCTTCTATCCGAGGAACGGCCAGAGCGCCGAAGCCACCGAGTCCGACCGTCGCGAGTGCAACCGCTGGGCGACGACCCAGCGCGGCGCGATGGACGACGCCAGCATCTTCCAGCGCGCGACGTTCGCGTGCATGGAAGGCCGCGGTTACACGGTCAGGTAGGCCCGCATCGCAAGACGCGCGGGCCGGCGCGCCCGCGTGACCGATTACGCGGGCAGCGGCGCGACGCGCCGGAAGGCTGCGCAGCATTCCATCGGGGCTGGCATAAACGGGTTCGACGTCGCGCCTCGCCGGCCGCGACGCGACCCGCCGGCAAAGCACCGGCCCTGGGAGTGGCAATGAGCGTGACGAACCCCGCGGAACAGTTCGAGAAGACCGTTCGTCTCGTCTGTCGCCTCGACGATGCCGACATCGACTACGTGCGCGACACCGCGGAATGGATTCGCCGCTGCGTCGGTCGCGCGCTCGCGGTCAACCCGACGGCAACGGCCACCGACGTCACGCCGATCGTCGTCGACATGAGCACGCGCGGCCGGTGGCGCCTGATGCGTCCGGAAACGGTCGGCGAGCAGCTCGCGTTGTCGGTTCCGCCGGTACCCGCACGATGAGTCCGTCGTCGCGCCGCGTCGCCGCGCTTCTCGTCGGCGCCCTGCTCGCAGCGCCGTGCACGGCCGTCGTCGCCGCGTCGCAGCTCTTCAAGTGCGTCGACGGCGGCCGGACGGTCTACCAGCAGCAGGCCTGCTCGCCGAGCACGCAGCCCGAGAGCGCGGCAAGCGCCGCGCAGGCGACGGCCAGGGCGAGCGCAGCGGTCACCGATCCGGCAGCGAGCGCGCCGCGCAGGATCAGGGCGTCGTCTGCGCCTGCTTCATCCGCGCTCGCCACGCCCCGATGAAGACGAGCAGGCCGGGGATCAGGATCGCGCCCCAGATGATCTTGTCGAGGTTCTCTTTCACCCACGGGATGTTGCCGAACAGGTAGCCCGCGATCGTGATCGAGCCGATCCAGAGCGCGCCGCCGCTGATGTCGTAGAGCGTGAACCGGCTGCGCGTCATCTGCGCGACGCCGGCGACGAAGGGCGCGAAGGTGCGCAGGAACGGCATGAAGCGCGCCGCGATGATGGTCACGCCGCCATACTTTTCGTAGAAGGCGTGCGCCTGGTCGAACGCCTTCTTGTTGAACCAGCGCGAGTCCTCCCAGGAAAACACGCGCGGCCCGATCGTGCGACCGATCGCGTAGTTGCTCTGGTTGCCGAGCACGGCCGCGGTCCAGAGCAGGACCAGCACGAGCGGCAGGTTCATCAGCCCCGCCGCGCACATCGCGCCGACGACGAAAAGAAGCGAGTCGCCGGGCAGGAACGGCATGACGACGACGCCGGTCTCGATGAAGATGATCGCGAAGAGCAGCGCGTAGACCCAGGCGCCGTAGCTGCGCACGAAGGTCGCGAGGTGGACGTCGACGTGCAGAACGAAGTCGACCAGCATGCCGATGAATTCCATGGGGCGATTATCAAGGCCCCGTCCGGCACCGGTCCGGGTCGGCGGATGCGTCATCCGATCGCTAGGTCGCCGCCGCGGGCGGCGTGTCGAGCGCGGCGACGGCGGCGAACCAGGCCGTCAGCTCGCCCGGATGGGGCGCGCCGGAGTCGGCGCCGCGCCAGCGCCGCTTGAGCTGGTTGGCGGCGGCGTGCAGCTGCCAGAGCAGCTCCTCGGCGATCGCCCAGAGCTCGATGCGCAGCGCCGGGTCGGTCTCGACTTCGCCGGCGATCGAGCCGAGCTGCTCGCGCGTGACGCCGGCGTCGTAGAGCATGCGCTGCAGGGTCGCGTTCTGCGCATCGACCGAGGCGACGAGCGCCGCCTGCGCGCCATCGAGCGCGCGGCCCAGGGTCTCGCTCGACGCGCGCCAGAGCGCGAGCACGTCGGTGAGCTGGAGCAGGCGCGCGATCAAGGCCTCGGCGCCGATGCCTTCGGCGTCGGCGGGCTCGGCGGGAACCGCGAGCAGCCGGTGCACGTTGGCGACGTGGGCGGCGTCGTAGCGGCGCGGATTGATCCGCAGCAGCAGCGACACGCGCTGCTCGGGCAGCCGGCGCGTGCCGTCGAACATCGCGCTGACGACCTCGGCGAGCGCGAGGACGCGGCCGAGCGGGCTGATCGCGTCGCCGGCGAGGCCGCGCGGATAGCCCGAGCCGTCGAGCCGCTCGTGGTGCTCGACGATGGCGCGAACGATCTCCTTCGAATACTCGGGGAAGCGATCGACGAGCATCGACGACGTCAGCGGATGCACGTACACCGGTCGCAGCTCGTCGCCGCTCAGCCGCTCTTCCGAATCGAGCAGGCCGGGGGCGATGTGCAGCATGCCGAGGTCGTGCAGCAGGCCCGCGACCGCCGCCTCGCGAACGTCGGCCTTGGCGCCGCCGCTTTCGCGAACGAGGTGGGCGCAAAGGAGCGACATCAGGATGCTGTGATCGAACAGCGCCGGTCGCGTCTCGCGCGCGAGCGTCAGGTGGAGCGCGACCGGACGGGCGAGGCGGACCGCGGCGACGGCGTCGAGCAGCGACTTGCCGGCGGCCCCTTCGGGCGCGACGCGCGCGAAGAACGGCCAGCGAAGGGTCGCCGCGCGCGCCGCCGCCTCGAGCGATGCCGCGTCGACGTCCGGCCCCGGGTCGATGCACTCGTCGAGCGGCAGCGAGAGGCGATGCGAGACGAGCCGGTCGTACAGGCTCTGGTCGATCGTCACGCCCCCCTCGAGCAGCTTGGTGCCTTGCGCGTTGTAGATCGGCTGGGAGGTCTTCACCTCGCGCCTGGCGCCGAGGTCGGCGACCGCCTGCACGAACGCAGGCTGCGGCTCGCTGCCTGCTTCGGGTGCCACCGGCGTCACGCTGTCGCTCATCGCAGGGAAGCTAACACGAGCCATCGCCTTCGGCGCCTCCTGCCGCCGCGCACAGTGCGAAATCTGCGCCAACAAGACCGCCGGCGAAACGCCCGGCGAGCGCGCGCCCGGCGGCGGCGCCCGCTTTCTACAATGCAGCGATGAACGCCGTGCTCGAGCCTCGCGTGCGCCGACCGATCCGAGAGCTGCCGAGCGAGCTGGTCAGCCAGATCGCCGCCGGCGAGGTCGTCGAGCGGCCGGCGTCGGTCGTGCGCGAGCTGCTCGACAACGCCATCGACGCCGGCGCGACCAGCGTCACCGTTCGCCTGACCGGTGGCGGCATCCGCGCCATCGTCGTCGAGGACGACGGCCACGGCATTCCCGCCGCCGAGCTGCCGGCGGCACTGCGCCGCCACGCGACCAGCAAGATCGCCTCGCTCGCCGACCTCGAGGGCGTCGCGACGATGGGGTTCCGCGGCGAAGCGCTGGCGGCGATCGCCTCGGTCGCCGAGGTCGCGATCACCAGCCGCAGCGACGACGCCGCGCACGCGATGCGGCTCGACGCGCACAGCGGCGAGCTCGCCGCGGCGGCGCGCAGCATCGGCACGACGGTCGAGGTGCGCGAGCTCTTCTTCAACACGCCGGCGCGACGCAAGTTCCTGAAGACCGAGGCGACCGAGCTCGCCCACTGCGTCGAAGCCGTTCGCCGTCACGCGCTGGTGCGGCCCGACCTCGCCTTCGCGGTCTGGCACGACGGCAAGGTCGTCGCTCGCTGGTCGCGCGGCAGCGCCGAAGCGCGCACGGGCGACCTGCTCGGCGCCGCCTTCGCCGAGCACAGCCGCGCCGTCGCCGTCGACCTCGGCGGCCTCGCGATCACCGGCCGGACCGGAACGCCGGAGTCGGCGCGCGCGCGCGCCGATCTGCAGTACGTCTACGTGAACGGCCGGCACGTGCGCGACAAGCTGATCGCGCACGCGGTGCGCGCCGCCTACGACGACGTCCTCCACGGCGGCCGCCAGCCGGCGTACCTGCTCTTCATCGCCGTCGCGCCCGAGCGCGTCGACGTCAACGTCCATCCGACCAAGATCGAGGTTCGCTTTCGCGATTCGCGCGAAGTCCACGAGGCGGTGCGCAAGGCGGTCGGTGCGGCGCTCGCGGCTGCGCCGGGCGCGCGCGCAGCACGCGACACGGAGCCCGTCGCGCCGGCCCCGACGACGACCGCGACGACCTTCGCGCAGCGACCGCTGCGCTGGGCCGAGTCGACGGGCGCCGCGACGACGACGCTGCGCGCGGCCGAGCCGGAAGCGCCGGCCTGGCTCATCGGCACGAGCTCGCCGGCAGCGACGGCGACGACGGAAGGCGTGTCCGGCGACGTCGGCTGGCCGCTCGGTCGCGCCCTGGCGCAGGTCGCCGGCACCTTCATCCTGGCCGAGAACGCCCAGGGGCTCGTCATCGTCGACATGCACGCCGCGCACGAGCGGATCGTCTACGAGCGATTGAAGGTGAGCTTCGACGGCGTCGCACCGGCGCAGCAGCCCCTCCTCATCCCGCTCACGTTCAGCGCCAGCGCCGACGAGGTCGCGACTGCCGAAGCGCATGGCGAGACGTTGCGCGCGCTCGGCCTCGACCTCGCGCCGCTCGGCAGCGCATCGCTCGCGCTGCGCTCGCTGCCGGCCGCGCTCGCCGGCGCCGACGGCGTCGAGCTGGCGCGTGCGGTGCTCGCCGAGCTCGCCCAGGTCGGCGCGAGCGACGCCCTCGTTCGCGCCCGCGACGAGCTGCTCTCGACGATGGCGTGCCATGGCGCGGTGCGCGCCAACCGGGCCCTGACGATCGCCGAGATGAACGCCCTCTTGCGCGACATGGAACGCACCGATCGCGCTGACCAGTGCAACCACGGCCGGCCGACCTGGCGCCAGGTGACGCTGGCCGAGCTCGATCGCCTGTTCTGGCGCGGTCGATGAAGCCGCCGTCGCGCGTGCCCGCGGCGCCTCGCTCGTCGTCGAGCTCATCGTCGAACTCGCCGCCGCGCCCACCGTGGAGATCGCCGCCGAGCCCCTCGTCGACGTCGCACGACGACGGCAGCCTGCGCCTGTCGAAGCGAATGAGCGAGCTCGGCATCGCCTCGCGCCGCGAAGCCGACGAGTGGATCGCGCGCGGCTGGGTTCGCGTCGACGGCCGCGTCGTCGCCGAGCTCGGCTCG
>Ga0207675_100007377_pt1 | contig 10393 bp, 9 predicted proteins | sample KBSSwiS42_FD_184305 | JGI IMG/M metagenome (GOLD analysis project Ga0207675, IMG submission 184305) | Switchgrass rhizosphere microbial communities from Kellogg Biological Station, Michigan, USA - KBS Switchgrass S4-2 (SPAdes) (version 2) | ecosystem: Host-associated > Plants > Roots >...
ATCCTCCACCTCCATTTTCACCACCCATACCCCCGAGCCCGCCGGCTTCGATCATTTCGGCCCCGATCACCTGTGGCACTACCTGCAGCCTTACGTAAACGAAATGGGCATCACGTTCGAGCGCTTTCTGGCGCTCGGCACCGCGTCCCAGCCTGACGGTTACCGACCGCTCAACATGGCGCTCTTGGCCCTCCGGAATTCGGATTATCGAAACGGAGTGAGCCGGCTTCACGGGCGCGTGGCCCGGTCCATGTGGCGCGGCGAATGGCCCCACGCCGCGGAAGATCGCATCCCCATCGGGAGCGTCACCAACGGCGTGCATCTGGAGAATTGGATGTCCCCGGAAATGGGGCGTGTGCTCGATGAACGACTTGGGCCCGAGTGGCGGGAAAGCGAGCTCGAAGCCGCGGCGTGGAACCGCATCGACGACATTCCGGACGAAGTGATTTGGAGCGCCCACCGCGCCGCCAAGCAACGTCTGCTCGAAAGCGCGCGCGGTCGCATTGCCGACTATGCGGCTCGGGTTGGACGGGCCGAGGATGCCGCGCACGTAGACTCGCTGTTCGAGCCGGAGCGACTCTTGATTGGCTTCGCGCGGCGATTCGCTCCGTACAAGCGGGCCACCCTCCTGGCCCACGATCGCGAGCGGATAAAGAACTTGATTCAAAATGCAGATCGTCCCGTGCAGTTCGTCTTCGCCGGAAAAGCGCATCCGCAGAACCAGGAGGGCAAGGATCTCATTCGGGATGTCACTGCGTTTGCCCGCGACATGGGACACCATGTCGCGTTCCTCGAGGAGTACGACATCGAGCTGGCGCGTCTGCTCGTGCAGGGTGTGGACGTGTGGCTCAACACTCCGCGCCGTCCCCAGGAAGCCAGTGGAACGAGCGGGATGAAAGCGGCCGTGAACGGCGTGCTCAATCTCTCCGTGCTCGATGGATGGTGGGCGGAGGGCTACCAACCCGAGGTGGGTTGGGCGATCGGTGACGGGGAAGCGGCCGTCGACCACGCGGCTCAGGATGAGCGTGAGGCACGGTCTCTTTATGAGCAATTGGAGAGCGCGGTGGTGCCGGCCTTCTATGATCGTGGTGACGATGGCATCCCGCATCGTTGGACGGCGATGATGAAGGCGTCCATCCGTGTGCTGGCCCCGGTCTACAACACCCACCGCATGGTCCGGGAATACACGGAAACCTACTACCTGGAAGCGGGCAAGTCCGCTCTGGTGAACAAGTGAGCCATCGGAATAGCCCACCCCACCCTAGGTATTTCGATGAGCTTCGGGGGGGGAGAGGGTCGTATACTTCCTGGCGGGGGGAGTGTTTGACAGGCCCCTCAGCCCTCACTAGAATCCGCGCCATCCGGCAAGCCCTTTTCATTGTGTGACTTAGGCCTAAAGGAAACCCCAGACCCATGGACTTCGCCCGGAGTCGATCCGCCGTCGTTTTCAGCCTTCTTCTGTCCGCTACTTTTTTTGCTTCTGCCGCGCGCTTGACGGCCGGAGCATCGGCTTCGGACGAGATCCTGGGCGGCAAGCTCGAGAAAAAGAGCAACCGCACCGAAGCGGAGATCAAAGCCGACATCACCCGCCTGGAAAAGCAGCTCGCGGCCAGCCCCAAGAACTATCGCGTGATGTTCGATCTGGCCAATGTCTACGCCGAAGCGAGCAAAGAAGAAGATGCCAAGGACCTGCTCACCAAAGCCATTGCCCTCAATCCCAAGTACGTGGAAGCGATGGTGAATCTCGGCGGGCTCTACAGCGATCAGGAACAACACCAAGAGGCCATCAAGTGGTTCGAAAAGGCGCTTTCGTTGGATCCTGAAAATTGCAAGGCGCGGAGCAACCTGGGGAATTCTTACTATGCGGAGCAGCGCTATCCGGACGCCATGTTCGAGTATCGCCGCGCGATTGAGAAAGACCCCAGCTGCTGTTCCGCGATGTACAACGTCGCGGTGGCATTTGCGGATGCCGGGTTGTTTCGGGATGCGGTGACATACTGGAAGAAAGTGGAGCAGGTGTGTCCCGGCACCGATGCCGCGCGCAGCGCTCGCGAAAACATCAACATTCTCGATCGGTTCACTCAGCCTCCGGCGCAGCAGAATAAAGCCACTCCTGCTGCCGCTCCCACCAAAACCCCGCAGAAAGCGTCGTCCAAAACTCCGCAAAAGCACAAATGATCTCGGACAGACGGGTCCGCTTTGTTCTCGGGACGAGTCTGATGATTGTGCTAGGGGGTGCATGGGCAGTATCCGGGGAAGGATCCGAAAGCGATTGCTCACGCTGGCTTCGTTTGGGGCAGGACGAGGCATCTCGCGCCGAAAATGTCCGGCAAACGCATGACGTCGACGCGCTCATCGATCACCTCGAAAAAGCACGGGACGCGTTCGCGAAGGCAATGAAAGCCTGTCCCGATAGCGCGAAGGCGCCCTGGATCCAGGTTCAAAGCCGGCTTGCCTATTGCCGCTACAAGGGTGGGCACTTTGGTGACGCATGCGATACATACGCCGAGCTACTGAAGCTGGAACCCTCCCGGGCCATGGACCGGGCTATTTACGCGGACGCACTGGAGCAATCCGGCGAGTACACGGAAGCCGTCGAGCAGTTCCAGAGCCTCATTCAAGCAGGCGCGCAGCACCAGGCGGCATTCTATTGCAACATGGCCCTGATCTACGCCCTGGAGGTGGGGGACGGCGCCCAGGCCGTGGAAACTGCCAAACGGGGGATAGACGGGGCTGGGAACCTGCCCTGTCTTCAGTTCGCATGGGGGAAAGGTTTGGTGGTTTCGGGGGTACGTATGCTGGAGACCCCCGATACAAACCGAGGCTTAGAACTTCTAGACGAGGCCAAGCTCAAATTCGCCGCGCTTAAGGATGACCCGGACTATGGCGGGAAGGCACGGGCGGAACTAAACAACATCGAACGCATCCAAGGGGAGCGAAGCAGGAAGGCCAAGGAGAAACGATGAAAGAGCAAAACGGCGTGAGCTTACAAACAGGTTGGCTCCTGGCCGCGTCCATGGTGATGAGCTTGTGTCTCGCTCCCGGTGCCCTCTGGGCCAAACCCGAGCCGGGGAAGGACAAACTGAATCTCGCCGCCGCCGATCCCGAAACGCATGGTTCGGAGCATAATCCGCGCGTATCCATGTCGGTGGCCGTCGATGGCGAAGATGGACGTCGTACCGAGCTCGGCACGATCGTGATCGAGCTCTTTCCCAAAGACGCCCCCAAGCACGTCGAGAACTTCCTGAAGCTCGCCAAAGACAACTATTACACCGGGCTCACGTTTCATCGCGTCGTGCCCGCATTCGTCATTCAGGGTGGCGATCCGCTGAGCCGCAGCAACTGGCAAAGCAATCGCCTGGGCACGGGTGGCCCCGGTTACAACATCCCCGCGGAAATCTCGCGCAAGCACGTGCGCGGTGCGGTGGCGGCAGCTAGAAAAAACGATCCCACGCTGAACCCGAACAAAGAATCGAGTGGAAGTCAGTTCTATATTTGTCTGGCCGATTTGCCGTCGCTCGATCAAGCGGGGTACACCGTCTTCGGACAAGTGGCCGATAACGCAAGCTTGGAAGTGGTGGACAAGATCGCCCGGGTGAAGAACAGCGGTCCGCAGCAAAACCAAGCGCTGCAACGCGTGATCATCACCAAAGTGTCGGTCGAGGATTGACTCCGGAGACATAAAGCGGGTTGAGCAAAGGGCCGCCCTACCGGGCGGCCCTTTGTTTTATACTCCTTGGCCGCAAATGATCTATCTCGACCACAACGCTACCACCACTATGTATCCGGCTGTTCTGGATGCCATGCGTCCTTACTTCGAGGGGCGTTTCGGCAACCCGGCCTCGGTCCACGCTTCCGGCCGTGTAGCCCGCCAAGCGGTTGAGGAAAGCCGCCGGCGCATTGTGGCGCTGGTGGGAGGGCGCTCGGGCGATATTGTCTTTACCGGTTCGGGCACCGAAGCAGTGCTTCTCGGCATGGCCGGAGTCTGGCGGGCGCTCGCCTCACCCGGGGCGCACGTGATTGTTTCGTCCATCGAGCATAGTGCCGGACTCGATGCCGCCCGCATCCTGGAGAATGAGGGGGCCAACGTAAGCTGGGTGGGTCCGGACGGCGATGGGCGCATCAACGCCGATCGCGTCCTAGCCGCTATCACTCGCGATACCGCGCTCGTTTGTGTGCAGCATGCGAACAATGAAACCGGGGTCGTGCATCCGCTGCGTGAGATCGGCGCGGTCACGCGTTCCAGCGGAGCGCGGTTGTTCGTCGATGCCGTGCAGTCGGCGGGAAAGATCGCTCTCGAGCCCGAAGCGTGGCAGGCCGATTACGTTGCGTTGGCCGCCCACAAGCTCGGAGGCCCGAAGGGTGTCGGCGCTCTCTGGCGACGTGACAAGAGTCCCTTGGCGCCGGTCATCCCGGGTAGCGCCGAGCGAGGCCTTCGTGGCGGCACAACCAACGTGCCGGGTATCGTGGGGTTCGGCAGCGCGGCGCAACTCGCCCTCGAGGCTCGCAACGCCTACGAACCGTCACGTACCGCGTTGCGGCAGGAGTTCGAAACGTTACTGCGTGAGCTGCTTCCTTCAGCGTCGATAACCGGACGCCACGCGGAGCGATTGCCCAACACCACCCATCTTACGTTCGATCCCGAAATTGGGGCGGATCTGGTCATCGCGCTGGATCAGGAAGGGTATGCCGTCTCCGCGGGATCGGCGTGCACGTCCGGGTCCGAATCTCCGAGCCACGTTCTTTTAGCCATGGGCATGTCTCCCGATCGCGCCCGAACCGCGGTCCGGGTGAGTTTGGGACGCGAAACAACCAGCGAGGAATTGAACGGTTTGGCCCAGGCGCTTCATGGCATCATCGAACGGCGTCTTTCCATGCCGGGGGCACGACCATGAGCCGGGTGTTGGTGGCCATGTCGGGCGGAGTGGATAGCGCGGCTGCGGCCGCGGTTCTGGTCGCCGCCGGTCATGAGGTGACCGGCGCCACGCTCAAGTTATGGTGCTACGGCGGAGCGGAAGCCTCGCCGCGTTCCTGCTGTTCGCTCCGCGACATCGAAGACGCCCGTGACGCCGCCGCGACTCTCGGCATTCCGCACTATGTGCTCGACGAAGAGAGTCAGTTCGAGCGCGATGTCGTCCTACCGTTCGTAGCGTCTTATTTGAACGGGGAAACCCCGAATCCCTGCGTGCGCTGCAACACGCATCTCAAATTCGGAAGCTTGCTGAAGCGCGCCGCCAAGCTCGGATTCGACGCGGTAGCCACCGGCCATTACGCGCGTCGTGACGATACGGCTTCGGGCCCGGTGCTTTGCCGGGCGGTAGATCGCGCCAAGGATCAGTCGTACGTGCTCTGGGGCATTTCCAGAAACGACCTTGCTCGTTCGCTCTTCCCGCTGGGTTCCCTGACCAAGACCGAAGCACGCGACATCGCGCGACACGCCGGATTGCGTCTCGCTGAAAAAATCGACAGTCAGGACATTTGTTTCGTTCAAGGCGGAGCGTATGGCGAATTCGTCGCCGCGCGTGCGCCTGACGCATCGGTCACGCAACCCGGTGATCTGGTCGACACCGAGGGACGTGTGGTCGGCCGGCATCGGGGGGCCATGCATTACACGGTAGGTCAGCGCCGCGGACTCGGAGTGGCATTGGGCGAGCCGGCCTACGTGTTGCGCGTCGACGCGAGCCGGAACCGGGTCGTGGTGGGACGAGAGGAAGACCTTCTCCAGGACACGTCCACCGTGCGCGAGGTGAACTGGGTTTCCTGTGACCCTCCGGATGGGGATCTGGAGGTAGAGGTGAAGATCCGCTACCGCACGCGGCCCACGCCTGCCGTAGTGAGCCCTTTGGGTGACTCGAGGGCCCGGATCGTGTTTCACGAGCCCGTCAGGGCCATCTCACCAGGGCAGTCGGCGGTGTTTTATCGCCAGGACGTGCTCCTTGGCGGAGGGATCCTCGAGCCGCAGCCGGTTGAGGGGGGACTAAAAACCGAGTAATCTTGTCATGTTTTAGAGGGCAAAGACATTTAGGGACGTTGATGCGTTCCGGACACGGGTAACCACGATGAAGCCAGACAGCACGAGCCCCAAGGGCCAGGCGACCGTAGGGGAAACCCCTACCGAACGCAGATCCCAAAATCCAGAAGTCGAAAGCCGGCTGGGGCAGGAGTACAAATACGGCTTCGTCTCGCCGATCGAAGCGGAAACCGTTCCGGCCGGGTTAAGCGAAGACGTGGTTCGCCTTATTTCCGCCAAGAAGAACGAACCGGAGTGGATGCTCGAATGGCGGCTGTCCGCTTACCGGCGATGGCGGACGATGAAGGAACCCACCTGGCAGAACGTTCGCTACGATCCCATCAACTACGACGCGATCATTTACTACTCCGCTCCCAAACGCGCGGCCGTTAAAAGTCTGGACGAAGTCGACCCGGAAATCCGGCGCACCTTCGAAAAGCTCGGCATCTCGCTCGAAGAACAAAAACGGCTCTCGGGCGTTGCCGTGGATGCAGTGCTCGACAGCGCTTCGGTGGCGACCACGTATCGGGAGCGGCTGGCCGAAGCGGGAATCCTGTTCTGCTCGATGTCGGAAGCGATCCGTGAATATTCCGACATCGTGCGCACGTACCTGGGTTCGGTGGTGCCGATCGGGGACAACTTCTTCGCCACCTTGAACTCGGCCGTGTTCAGCGACGGTTCCTTCGTGTTCGTGCCCAAAGGCGTCAAATCACCGATGGAGCTCTCGACCTATTTTCGCATCAATGCCGCCAACACCGGCCAGTTCGAGCGCACGCTCATCGTGGCCGAGGAAGGCGCCTCGGTCAGCTATCTCGAAGGCTGCACCGCGCCCATGCGTGACGAAAACCAGCTGCACGCCGCGGTCGTCGAGCTCATCGCCCTCGATCGCGCGCGTATCAAGTACTCCACGGTTCAGAACTGGTACCCGGGCGACAAGCAAGGCAAAGGCGGCGTTTACAACTTCGTGACCAAGCGCGGGCTTTGCAAGGGCGCGGGATCGCACATTTCCTGGACCCAGGTGGAAACCGGATCGGCCATTACCTGGAAATACCCAAGCTGTGTGCTGGTGGGGGACAACTCGGTGGGCGAGTTCTACTCGGTCGCGCTCACCAACAACTTCCAGCAGGCCGATACCGGCACGAAGATGATCCACGTTGGCAAAAACACCAAGAGCACGATCGTCTCCAAAGGCATTTCAGCCGGGCACGGACAGAATACGTACCGTGGCCAGGTGAAGGTGTACCCCGGCGCAACCGGGGCGCGCAACTTTTCGCGCTGCGATTCGCTGCTGATCGGGGCAAAGGCCGGTGCGCACACGTTTCCCTACATGCAGGTGAACGAACCCACCGCGCACATCGAGCACGAAGCCACGACGTCCAAGGTGGGCGAAGACCAGCTCTTTTATTGTCAGCAGCGAGGACTCTCCACGGAAGACGCGGTCTCGATGATCGTGAACGGATTTTGTAAGACCGTGTTCAAGGAATTGCCCATGGAGTTCGCGGTCGAGGCCCAAAAGCTCCTCGAAGTCAGTCTGGAAGGGACGGTGGGGTAATGGTGGAGGATGGACGGGAGCTGCTTCTGGACGTTCGCGATCTGCATGCCAAGGTTGGCGATCAACCCATTCTTCGCGGCATCGATTTGAGCGTTCGGGAGGGGGAAGTCCACGCCATCATGGGGCCCAACGGCTCGGGGAAGAGCACGCTGGCCAAAGCACTGGCAGGGCATCCGAGCGTGGAGATTACTCACGGGACGATGCAGTACCGGGGCGGGGATCTGCGTGCCTTGAAGCCGGAAGAGCGCGCAGGCAGGGGACTCTTCTTGGGATTTCAGTATCCGGTCGAGATTCCGGGGGTATCCAACCGCTACTTCTTGCGCGCGGCCTTGAACGCCGTGCACCGCCAGCGGGGCGAGCCCGAAGTGAGCGCGGTGGATTTTCTTGCCCTACTGAAGAAGAAAGCGGCGCTGCTCGATTTGGATGATGCATTGCTCACGCGCTCCGTGAACGAAGGCTTTTCGGGGGGCGAGAAAAAGCGCAGCGAAATTCTGCAGATGGTGTTGTTGGACCCCGTTCTCGCCGTGCTCGATGAAACGGACTCGGGTCTCGATATCGATGCCTTGAAGCTCGTCTCGCGCGGGATCAATGAACAACGGCGTTCCGATCGCTCGCTCATACTCGTCACGCATTATCAGCGCTTGTTGACTTACGTCGTGCCCGATTTCGTGCACGTGCTCTCGGGCGGTCGTATCGTGCGTCAGGGCGGCAAGGAGCTGGCACTGGAACTGGAAGAGAAGGGCTACGGGCCGTACGAGAAAACCCCTGAGCCGCGTGTTCCCGCTCCCGGGCGGGGATGAACATGGTGGCCGGCTCGTCGCATACGAACGTTCTCCTCGCTCCCTCGAACCAACTCCCGGCTCTGGGAGCGGAATGGGCAGAACGACTTCGGGAGGAGAACCGCGAGCGTTTTGCCCGGCTGGGCCTTCCCGCCTCGGACGACGAGGGGTGGCGATTCACGAACCTCAAACGGCTGCGTGTTGAATCATTCACCTTCGAACCTGGCCTGGTTTCTCCCAACCCGCACGCCCTTCCCGGACTGGATATGCCCGAGTTCCTACTCGTCAACGGCCGAACGGTTGTCGAGCGCATCGAACCTCATCCGGGGCTTCGCGTCGAATCTCTGGCTTTCGCCTTGGGCAATGACCCAAAGGGTCTAGAAAATACGCTGGGAATGTTGGCTGACACAGCTCGACATCGTTTTGCAGCGCTTAACACCGCCCATCTGTCCGATGGCGCAGTGGTGAGGGTGGAGAGACTGGGTAGGGTGAAGATTGAGGTCCTCATAGGCGGTCCGCCGGCGACCCACGCGGCCTACCCGCGTCTTCTCGTGTTGATCGAAGACGAAGCTGAAGTATTGTTGCTCGAAGATCACGTGGGCGCGGATGGATTGTCCTGTCCGGTGACGGAAATTTATCTGGGCCAGGGAGCCACGCTCAATCACGTGCGACTCGATCGTTCAGGTGAACATGGATTCAATCTTGGTCTTGTCACCGTGCGTCAGGAGCGGAACAGCCGTTACACCAGCCACGTCGTGTCATTGGGTTCCCGTCTCGCTCGCCTGGACTTGGATGTCGCGCTGGCCGGTGAAGGCGCGGAATGTACCTTGAACGGACTTTATGTTCCGGTGGATAGCCAGCACGTGGACCATCACACCCGAGTGTCCCACGAGGCGCCCCACACGACATCCCGCGAGCTGTACAAAGGTGTTTTAGGAGGCAAGGCGAGCGCGGTGTTTAACGGTCGGATCGTGATTCGTGAAGGTGCAGTGGGGACGGATGCGGCCCAAACGAACAATAATCTACTTCTTTCGGACAAGGCTTTGGTCAACACGAATCCGGAGCTCGAGATCTTCGCCGACGACGTGAAAGCACAGCATGGCGCTACCATCGGCCAGATCGAGGACGAGTCGTTGTTTTATCTGAGATCGCGCGGCATCTCGGAACGCGAGGCCCGGCGCATACTGATCCAGGCATTCGCCGAGTCGATGGTGGAAACCATTGGTGTTAAGCCAGTCCATAGCCTCGTTCAAGCCGAGCTGACCCGGAGATTCTAGATTGAGCGACCTCGACGAACTCTACCAGGAAGTCATCCTGGATCATTACCGCCGGCCCCGTCATCACGGACAGTTGGCCGACGCGAATCGCACCGCCGAGGGCTTTAACCCGCTTTGTGGCGACCGACTCGTGGTGTATCTCAAGTACGAAGACGACGTGGTAAAGGACGTGAGTTTCCAGGGGTCGGGTTGTGCCATCTCCCAGGCCTCGGCATCCGTCATGACATCGGCCCTGATCGGGAAGACCCGGCAAGAGATCCAGGCTTTGTTCGATAAATTTCGTGAGGTCGTGTCCGGAAAAGGCACCGAGGCGGAAGCGGCAGCCCTGGGTGAGCTGGGAGCCATGAGCGGGGTGAGCCAGTTTCCTACGCGCGTGAAGTGCGCGACCTTGGCCTGGCATGCCGCATTGGCGGCTCTGGACGCCCAGAATAATCCATCGGTCTCTATCGAGCCGTAGGAGAACGCACATGAATATGCAACAAGACATCATCGTGACGCGGGACGTGGACGCCGTGCTCATCCCGGCGGGAAATCGCGTCTTGGTTCCCGAAGGCGTCACCGTACGCATCATGCAATCTTTGGGTGGGTCCTACACGATTTTGACCCCCCATGGACAGTTGGCTCGCATTTCCGGGAAGGACGCGGATGCTCTGGGATTGGCTCCGGTTGCCGAGACTGCCGCGGCGAACGCTGCTCAGAGGGATGGGGACAGCGATTGCCCTGCCATTGCTCGATTCGATGATTCCCGCATTCACGCGGGCCGCGACTACCAAGG
>Ga0207675_100007379_pt1 | contig 10390 bp, 12 predicted proteins | sample KBSSwiS42_FD_184305 | JGI IMG/M metagenome (GOLD analysis project Ga0207675, IMG submission 184305) | Switchgrass rhizosphere microbial communities from Kellogg Biological Station, Michigan, USA - KBS Switchgrass S4-2 (SPAdes) (version 2) | ecosystem: Host-associated > Plants > Roots >...
CGTCTCCTTCGTCTACGTCGGCGTCGTCTGGCTCAACCACCACTCACTCTTCGCACGCATCCGCAACGTCGACCTCGGCCTTAATTGGATCAACCTGCTGATCCTCGTCACCACCGCGCTCCTGCCGTTTCCGACCGGCGTCCTCGCCGGAGCGTTCAGCGAGGGCGCGTCCGGCAGCCGGGAGGCGGCAGTCGTCCTGTATGCGATCGTCGGCGCCCTCATGTCCGCCGCCTGGATCCCCGTCTTCCCCTATCTCGCCCGACACCCTGATCTCCTCCTCGACCCGAAGGACGCCGGGATGCTCGCCAGACAAAAGTCACGACCGCTGGTGGGTGTGGCCAGCTACCTTCTGGCGGCGGTGCTCGGCTACAGCGTCTCGCCGTTGCTCGCGCTCGTCTCGTTCGTCTGGATGATCGCCTACCACGCAATCACGAGCGAGGGGCTGCACGCCAACCGTCTCGCTCGGTCACTCACCCGAACCCGGCTCGCACGACATCGACCGATGATGGACCGAGCGCGCGGATGAACGTGGTCGCGGAGCAGAGCGCGGCGGGGACCGAGCGGCCGACGCTGGCCTCGACTTGGTGGGCGATCAGTGGTGGCGGGTTCACGGACGAGCTGGTTGCTTGGCCGCCGGATGTGTTCGCGCTCACCAATGTGCTGCTCGATCGGTCGGAAGCGTTCCGATTCGCTTTGTCGCCACCGGCGGGAATGCGCTGGCCGCCCTCCGGCGCCGCTGTCTGGTCCGATGCCGTGGTGGACGTGGGCCGCGAATGGAGCGCCTGGGTCGAGGATCGGCGGGGCTCTGCGCCCAGCCTCCTGACCGAGGAATGGGGTGTCGCGCTGGCGGCTGCCGATCTGGCGCTGGAGGATCTGGCGGAGGGACGCGATTGGCGGGTCTGCGAGGCGCTCTTGACGCTACATGCGATCGCTGACGAGGCGTGCGCCGGGCTTGGCAGCGCGAGTGCGCGTGCGGACGGACGCGGAGCCGCGTATCGCGCTCGAGCGCGGGAGCTGCTGGCCAGGACGGGATCGCTGGCTCGATTTCCGCCGCGGCTTGTGCGGGTGCTTCCGAAGATCCGTACGCCGCCGACCGGCCGGGCGTCCTTCGCGCGCTACGCCTGCGTGCAGGGATCGGGACTCGAGGCCAGGTGGCACAAGCTGCCGACCCGTCACCCCGGGACCGATCCACGGGCGGAGTTCGTCAACTTCCTGTTGCTCCCGTGGCCGCTGCGGGTGCGCGAGTCCGACTTCCGTCCCGTTGAGGGACCGGTGCAACGGCTGGAGCGCGACCCGTTCGGATTGTTCGAGTTCGCCCCCTCCGAACGAATCGACCTAGACCTCTTGGATCGCGTGCTGATCGCGGCTCGGGAAGAGGTCGACAGCGTCGATGTCGTCGTGTTGCCGGAGAGCGCCGTCGATGCGAGCGAGATCGACGAGATCGAGGCTGTGCTTGACCGACACGGGGTGATCTATCTCACGGCCGGGGTTCGTCAGCGCTCACTGCGTCCGGAGCGGCTCGGGGAGAACTGGGTGCACACGGGCGTGAACCCGAGGCTCGGAAAGGGCGGAGGGCCGCCCGACGGGCCGGGCCAGGAGTGGTTTCACATCCGCCAGAACAAGCACCATCGCTGGTCGCTCGACGAGACCCAGATCTACCAGTATCACCTCGGAGGCGCCCTCCACCCGCACGTCCAGTGGTGGGAGGCGATGGAGGTTCCACGCCGATCGGTGGAGTTCGTAACGCTCGCCGAGGAGATCACGGTCGTCTCGCTCGTGTGCGAGGACTTGGCGGAAAACGACCAGGTCGCCGAGGTCATCCGCGCCGTCGGTCCTACCGGAGTCATCACCGTGTTGCTGGACGGACCGCAGCTGGCGTCCCGCTGGGCGGCCCGTTATGCGAGTGTGCTGGCCGACGACCCGGGGTCGGCCGTCCTAACCCTGACCTCGTTCGGGATGGTGCAGCGAAGCCGGCCGGGGTCACTCGACGCGTCCACGATCGTTGCCCTCTGGAAGGACCCCGAGCGAGGCTTCCGCGAGATCCCGCTTGAGTCAGCCGCGCAGGCGGTGCTCCTGACCGCGTGCAGCTCGCGAGCCACCCGGCGCACCGGCGATGGCCGCTGGCCCGTCGACACCGGGACGCACATGTTCGATGTCGCGGTGCACCAGATCCGCGCCTCGGACGCCGGCTCGAGATCCTCGTCGGCCTCCGCCGCGCCGACCGTGCCTCGAGTCCTCGACGTCGACGACGTCACGGTCCTAACCGGATGGGCGGAGGCGGTGGCAGAGACCGTTGCGCATGCCCCCGAGCGCATCCCCGCCCTGCTGGCCGATGCGCGCCCGGGCGCTGCCTGGCGATCCGCGCTCCGCCTCGCAGACCCGTCGCCGAACCTCAACAACGCAATTGCATCGCTCAGCGCCGTGATCGAGGGGGCCGCACCCGCACACGACCCACCATCGTTCGACGCGCTGCTCGCCGCCTCCCGCGAAACCCGAGCGGGCGAGCCGCCGCTCGACGAACTGGTTCGCAGCGCCATCCGAGCAACCCTTGAGCAACTCCGCTCCCGCCAGGCTGCAGCCCCCGAGAGCTGACGTGCGAACCGCCCCTAGGGCGCCCAGGGACCCCGCTCGGCAAGCGATCGACCGGTGCCAGGTTGACCTGGCAGCGGTCGAACCCTCCTACGAGGCGCTGGAGGCCGGCTCCGCGAGGAGTGCGTCCATCCGGCTGAGCGACAGTCGAAGGCCCTCAGCAAAGCCCTCGGCCATTGCCTCCATACCGTCGCGCGAGAAGAACATGGAGCGCACGGTCATCCGTGTGCCGCCGTCGGTCTCGGAGAGTTCCATCGCAATCCCCGTGAGCGCGAAGTCGTCGTTGGGCTTACCGTCGTCGTCTACGTCGGCGTCGCTCAACTCGAGCGAGCGCGGCGGATCCACCGCTTCGATCCGCCATACCCCGTGCTCCGCCTCACCGTTGGGGCCTGCAAAGACATGGGCCATCTCGGCGCCAACGCTCATCTCGTACGGCTCGAAGGTCGTCGAATAATTCGGTGGCCCCCACCACAGCCCGAGCTTCTGCGGGTCGGCCCAGAGCTCCCATACCGCTTCGACCGGCGCGTCGAAATCGGCGATGACGGTCAGGGTCAGGTTGTCGAGATCGCTCTCGACGCTGACTACGGACATCAGGGTTTCCTTTCGTCTTGTTCTGAATCGGAAGCGAGAAGCTCGGACATCCGCTCGACCCGGCCGCGCCAGATCTCTTCGAGATCCTCGAGCGCCCGCCTCGCGTCGGCGAGCCCTTCGGGTGCGGCCTCGACGAGCTGCTCCCGGCCGCGGCGGCGCTTGGTGACCAGCCCGGCCCGTTCGAGCACCGCGACGTGCTTCTGCACGGCAGCGAACGACATCGGGTAGGCGTCGGCGAGCCGCGAGACGGACGGTGCGTCGCCGCCGGCCCGGCGCAGGATGTCGCGGCGGGTCGGGTCGGCGAGCGCGTGAAAAACGTCGTCGGTCTTGCTCTCCTCACTTCCTACAACCATTTGGTTGTAGGTTACCACAGCTCTCAGCCCACCGACTTGAGCGACTGGCGCGGGCTCGATTTCGCCCTCCGCCGTCACTCTGTATGGGCCGAGGGTCAGGACGACGCAGACACTCGAACGGCGACCTGGTCAGCTCGGGTGCATCTTGGGTGCCTAAATCCCCGTGGTTTCCCGTGGAAAGCCGGGGAATCCGCATCCGTGGCTAGGACCTCGAAAACTTCCTGTTTCCAGCGGCTTTCTGCACGGAACCGGGGCTGCAGGTTCTGCTTGCCATGCAGAAGGTCGAGGGTTCGAATCCCTTCAGCCGCTTCCCGGAAGGCCTGCATTTGCAGGCCTTTTTCGGGTGCGCAGTCGGCTTGTGCGTCTGCTTCGCGCCGGACCGAAACCGGACCCGCGGCAAAGCCGCCCTGGACACGGTTTGAAGAAAGCGGCCGTTTGCAGGGAATTCTGGATCGTTCGAACTGTTGACCTCTTGCGAAGGCTGTGCAGAAGGTCATGAGTGCGACCTCCGAGGGGTCCCGAGCAGGAGGTCGACGCTCCGCCAAATTGCTCCAGACGCCTCCTCGTCGTCGATCGGTTCTCCGGCGGAGTGTCGAGTTCACGCGGATGTGGGCGTCCCCAGCGGTTCCGGCCAGGCGCTCGCTCGGGACGAACAGCAGGCGTCTCCCGAGTGGCGACGGTGCTTCTGCATCTCGCGCGAAGTGGAGGCGACTCAGCAAGCAACATGTGGGCCTGGGCGAGGCTGGGTCCGCGCTCCCCGGCCGGCCAGGCTGGGAGGTGGGGCCGGCCGGGGAATAGACGGCGGGTTCAGTTGACCGCGTCGACGGAGAGTCCGGCTTCGGCTGCCGCCTCGATGAGCGTCGCGACGTCGCCCGGGTGGGAGACCATCGCCAGATGCCCTGAGGCGACTTCGGCGATCGTCGCACTCATCCGGTTGGCGAACATTCGCTGAGCGTCGGGTGCGAGCGCCTGATCGTTTTGAGCGACCAAGTACCAGGAGGGCAGCGAATTCCAGGCTGGAACAGTCATCTCGTCGCTGAACGCGTTGACGGGCAGCGGTTGCTGCACGGCATACAAAACCTTCGACTTGACCGGATCGATGTCACCACCTGGGAAGTAGTTGACGAAGGCGTCCTCTGACAGCCAGGCGAATCCTTCGTCATCGACGACCTGGTCGACCAGTGCCGGACTCGGAGGTCCCTGCGCCAGCAGCCCCCCGAGCGACTCGCCCTCGTCGAGTCCGAAGGCCGCGATGTAGACAAGCCCGACGACGTTCGGCGCGTCGGTGCCGAGCGCTGTCATGACCTGCCCGCCGTAGGAGTGGCCGGCGATGACGGTCGGTCCGTCCTGGAGTGCCAGCACATGGCGAAGCCTGGCGACATCGTCAGCGAGCGACGTGAGGGGAAACTGGGGTGCCGTGACGTGGTAGCCGTCGGCCTGGAGGCGCTCGATGACGGAGCTCCAGCTGGAACCGTCCGCCCAGGCACCGTGAACAAGAACTATGTTCGGGCGAGGGTGCACTTCATTTTGATCCGTTGACATCGGGTGCTCCTTTCTAGGGGCTGTGCGTTGTCCTTCGAGGTTTCTAGAGCTCATGGATCTCCTCGTAGTCGACCGTCATCAAGCCCTCGACGACGAACGGAAGGGTGTTCACTCGCTCGGCGACGGCGTCGACGGTCGATCCCTCGAGAACGAGGTACACCCCTGGCAAAGACGAGCATGGGCCACTCCTTCGGGGTAGCGGCGGTCATTGCGTGCTTCCAAGAGCGAAGAGCACCTTGCCGTTGCGGTCGTTGTGGGCGGCGTGGGCGATCGCTTCGCGGTAGTCGGCGAGCGCGTAGGTCGCCTCGACGGGTGCGGCGAGGGTGCCGTCGGCGACCAGGGTGGCGAGTTCGCGGTAGGTCTGAGCGACCGTCTCCCGCGGAGTGCTCTCTAACCAGAGGTTCAGCCAGTAGCCGTGGACGCTCAGCCCGCGGAAGATGAGATCGAGGATCGAGATGCTCAGGGGCTGGCGGCCACGGGCGGTGTAGCTGACGATCTGGCCGCCGGTCTTCAGCAGTGGCGCCAGCTGCGCAACTGGCTCGCCCGCGACACCATCGATGATCAGTTCGAGCGGCGCTTCGCCGATCGCATCGGCCGCCTGGTCGGCTAGATCGTCGCCCTCGACCAGCACGACATCACCGCCGGCCTCCAGCAACGACTCCGCGGAGTCTGCGCGTCGGACCACGTTGAGCGTGCGCAGGCCGGCGTGTCTGGCCAGAGCGAGGACATAGCGAGCCGTCGCCGAGCTCGCACCGGTCTGCGCCACCCACGCACCCGGCGCGAGCTTTACGTAGCGATGCAGAAGCGAGTAGGCCGTGATCGGGTTGATGCCGAGCATCGCCAGCTGCAACGGGTCGCCGTCAGCGTCGATGGGGACGGCGTTGCGCTCGTCGACGATCGTCCGCTCGCGCCAAGTGGTCTGCTCGAGCGTCGGAACGATCAGCACCCGCTCGCCGACACGAGCCGTGTCTACGCCGTCGCCGACAGCAACGACGCGACCGATCCCCTCAGCGCCGAGCGCCGCAGGCAGCTCCGGGCGCACCCCATAGACGCCCCTGATCAGCATCAGATCCGACGGGTTGATCGGTGCCGCCTCGATCGCCACCGCCAGTTGGCCGGGGCCGGCATCCGCTGACGCGATCTCAGCGAGCTCTACGACGTCTGTTGGCTCTCCAAAGGTCGAAAGCTGAAGCGTCTTCATCACTGCTCCTGCCTGTTCGGTCGCCAGACCCGATGACAGTCGTCATCGCTTTTTCAGGACCGTAGCAGATGCGATGACAGTCGTCATCGCGCAGCGGTACAGTGTCGCCATGGAGGCAAACAACGCCACCCCCGGGAAGACCACCGATCGGCGGCGATCACCGGCTCGCGCGCGCATGGTGCGCAGCGCCGCGACGCTGATCCGCGAGCGCGGGATCCACGGTGTCGGTCTGCGCGAGGTCGTCGCTCACTCCGGCGGGCCTCGCGGCTCGCTGGGGCGCTACTTCCCGGGCGGCAAGACACAACTCATGACCGAAGCCATCGACGTCGTCGTCAGCGACCTCGCCGCCGAAGTCGACGAGGCGCTTACCCAGGCCAAGACCTTCCCAGACGCGATCGGCGCGATCGTCGCACCATGGAGGCGCCTACTCGTCGATCACGACTTCGCGTTGGGTTGCCCGATAGCGGCTGCGGTCGTCGACGCCGCCTACAACGATGAACTCCGCGTGCACGTCAACGAGCTGCTCGCCCAGTGGCGAGCCCCGGTCGCCGATGTCTACGTCAGGTTTGGAGAAGCGCCGTCGGCAGCGGAAGAGCAATCGACGGTGCTTCTGGCCGCGATCGAGGGCGCCCTCATCCTCTCGCGCGCGCGACGCAGCACCGAGCCCCTCGACACGGTGGAGCGCTACTTCGCGACCCGACCTCCAGCGTCGGAGTTCCCGGATTGAGGAGCAGCGGCGCAGAGCGGTTCCCCCCGCGGCCGCCCGGCCCGCGCCGGTCTCAGCGGCTCAGCCGCTCTTGGACCTTCACCCCGAGCCGCTGGGCGGCGGCGCCCGCCTTCTCGACAGGTGAGCCGGGCTTCGGCAGCAGGCCGAGCTGGCGCGTCACGCCCATCATGTCGAACACGATCCGGAGCCGGCAGACGCGGCCGTCGCGATACTCGTGGAAGTCGGCCCCCTCGAACTCGACCTGCTTGCCGGTCTGCGCGAATCCGGGCGGGTCGATGGGCCCGCTGTGCGTGCCGCGGCCCGTCCAGTGGAAGGCCGCTTTCGGTTGCCCGGGGGCGATGTACGGCCCGTCGCTCATGTCGAAGCGCAGGTCCGGGAACGCCCGCCAGGTGAACTCGAGGAACTCGCGCACATCGGCATGACCGCGCATCGTCCTCGGCCACGCGGAGTCGTCGTACACGATGTCCTCGGTCATCAGCTCGAGCAGCCGCTCCGGCTCGTGCGAGTTCCACGCCGCTTCCCAGCGCTGGGTGAAGTCGTCGAGCCACTCGCGGTCGAGCTCCTCGCGCTGGGTCGCGCCCGTCTGGGTCATGCTGCCTCCTCCCCGGGGTTCGTACGAGCACCGTAGCGCGCCGCCGTCGCTGGCGTGCAAGAGCAGAATCGCCGGCAGCGCGATAGTGGAGCTCAGCGTAAGTCGTCTGCCACGCCAAGGGCCGCGGCGGCGGCGAGACACGGAGTGTCGCGCCGCCAGCCGCGTGGTGCTGTGTTTAAACACCCTGCGCTTCCGCGGATCTTGCCGCGGCCGGTGCATTCACTTGCTGCAGCCCGCAGGCGCCTGCGCCGGGATGACCAGCGGCCCTGACGCGGGTGCTTCGTAGAACGTGGCGACGATAACCGCGTCCTGGTTGGTGTGATTGAACGCGGTGTGGACGTGCCCGTGACCGGCATCAACAAAGGCGGTTCCAGCCTGGTAAGGCCGGTCCACACAGTCCTCCGCATCCACGTAAGTCAGCTCGCCTTGGGTCACATTGACGACCACAGGCCCGGCGTGGGAATGCCAGGGAAAGTGCGCTCCGGGCGGCACCGTGAACCTCGCCACCACCGTGCGCGAAGGATCGTCGACGCGCACGACCCTGGTGGCCCGCCCGTCGAACTTGATCTTGAACTTGAGATCGACGTCGTCGGTGAACACCGAGCGCGGGGTCAAGACCTCGGTGACGATGGGCTGCGCTCCCTCGTGCGCGGCCGACGGCAGTACGTTCGCGCCAATCACCACAACGCCAACCAGCGCGGCAGCCAACACAACTCCTCGCCTCTTGCTCATATGGACTCACTCCCTTCACGGGTGGTCGCTCTGGCGCCCAATTGCAGCCAGGCGCTGATACTCGATCCCGCCGGTTTCAATTTGGCTGCAGCCCGGTCAACGACCGGGGACGCACGTACCTTGCGTTTGGGACGACCCTTGTGACCGGTTCCGGGAGTTGGCCGGGATACGGCTAGTCGACGCGTCAGTCAGCGGCTACTGCATGCGGGCGCCAAGCGTGGTGATGCCTGCGCGACATCACGGCAGCGAACCTCGCGATCGAGCCCGAGGCCGAGCGGCGTGCCGGCGAGGTGATGAGCATGGTCGCCCAGAGGCAGCCGGTTGAGTCCGCATGATGGCCGACGTTTGGATTATGAGTCCGCTGCTCTGACCGCTGAGCTACCGGCCCGTAGACGGGAGTGTCGAGCTCACGCGAAGGCACTAGCGAAATCGCCGCGCGTTCAAGGAAGAGCCGGTTCGGCGACCACGCCAATCGCGGCTTGACGGCGCGTTCAGCCCTCGAGCTCGAGCTGTTCGACAAGCCACTCCGTCTGGCGGGCACGCTCGGCGTGGTACGCCTCGGGCCCTGAGGCCTCTTCGGCGATTCGCGCCGCCACGAAACCGAGCAGCGCGGGGCCCTCCGGGATGGACGGCTCGATCACGGCCTCCCACTGCTCAAGTGGCGGGGAGGCCGCGCGCGCGAGTTCATGCGCGCGGTCCGCGCACATGCGCGTGTAGCGGTTACGCAGCGCCTCATTCCACGCGTCGATGCGCCTAGCGAGCCGCGCTCGCCCAGCGATTACCTTCGTGCGCTCCTCGACGATCTGCCCGTCGAGCTCCACCTCGTAGAGGACCTGGCCCGCCCAGAGCGGCAGGTGCTCGGGCCGGCACGCGTGGATGCCGCTGCGGCAGGGGTCCACGTTCGCCTCGACCCAGGCTCCCGGGCCGCCGTTCGGCAGCGGCCAGTTGAAGCCGGTGAAAACGCCGGTGCCGTCCGGCGTCAGGAACTTGTAGGCGATCACGCGCCTCTCCAGTCGCGGAAGGCGCTCATGAGCCGGTCCTTCGCCTCCGGTGGGATGTCGTCCTCGCGTACCTCGCCCAGAGTGTCGATGGTCGTCTTGATCTGCTGCACGTACCAGACGCATCCTTCGCAAAAGTTGAGGTGCTGCTCGAACAGCGCGGCCTCCTCGGCCGGGAGTGCGCCGTCGAGGTAGCCGGTCACGAGCTCGACGACCTCCTGACAGCTGAGATGATCGTGCGACTCAGCCATCCAGGTGCCCTTCGAGCGCTTGGCGCACATGGGAGCGGGCGCGGTGCAGAAGCACACGCTGGTTGCCGTCGGACACATCGAGCGCCCCGCACACCTCTTCGGGGCTGCAGCCTGCCACGTCTCGCATCGTGATCACCACGCGCTGCGCCGGTGGCAGGGCTTCGATCGCCCTCTTGATGACCTCCAGGGTCTCGCGGTCCAGCAGCGCGTCGTCCGGAAGCGAGGCCCAATTGCCAGGGTATGCGCGCCAATGGCCCGGGAAGCCCTCGCCGTCGTCCCGGAACCGGTCCGGGTCGACGGCGGGCTCGTCGCCCTCGCTCGCGAACGACGAGAAGGGGACACTGCGCGCCTCGCGCTCCCCGCGGCTGATAGCGATGTTGACGACGATTCGCATGATCCAAGTCTTGAGCGCCGAGCGGCCCTCGAAGCGATCGATGCCGTTGAGGACCCCGAGCCACGCCTCCTGCACAACTTCCTCCGCGACCGCGCGCGTCCGCACGTACCCGCGCGCGACGGACAGCATGATGGCGTAGTGGCGGTCCACAAGCGCTTCGAACGCCCGCTCGTCACCGGCGCGAAGCCGCGCTACGAGGTCCGCCTCTTCGGCGGCCGTCAGGGCGGACTGGGGATGTGCTTGGGCCGGGGCCACGACCTAGCTCGGGCGAATCTACAGCAGGGGCGGAACTCGATGGAGGATCCTCAGCGGATGCGCTCGACCTGGTGGGCCGGTAGCTAGGCGTCAAGCCGCGCCGCGCGCCACCCAGGCCTTCGCCGAGACTACGAACGGTGGCTCCGGCAGCCTCTCCCTGCAGAG
>Ga0207675_100007380_pt1 | contig 10390 bp, 8 predicted proteins | sample KBSSwiS42_FD_184305 | JGI IMG/M metagenome (GOLD analysis project Ga0207675, IMG submission 184305) | Switchgrass rhizosphere microbial communities from Kellogg Biological Station, Michigan, USA - KBS Switchgrass S4-2 (SPAdes) (version 2) | ecosystem: Host-associated > Plants > Roots >...
GGGCCAGCTGCCGCCCCGCCTCCGCCGTTTCGAACACGATCGGCGGCTCATAGCCCGGCGCCCACGTGGGGGCGATGTTGTAGCGCGCGCTCAGCTCGAGCTGGGCCTCGACCTGAAACGCCAGCCGGAGCTGACTGAACTCGGCTGGCGCGAGCGAATAGCGGCCGCACATTTCCGCTCTGTCTAGCGCCGCTGGCGGCGCGGGACAACCCGGCGCTCACGCGAGCTTTACACCCCCCCTGCACGCCCTTCACGCCAGGAGGGCCTCGATCAAGGTCAGGTCGAGGAGCGCTTCGGCCGGTCCATACGCGACGGGAACGCCTTTTTTTACCACGTCGTAGAAGTGGCTGAACTGCGCGACGAAGCTATCCACCGGCGTGCGGAACAGCGTTTCTTTGCCTTTGGCGCTGCGCAAGAGCGCGTTGTCCGAGCGCAGCTCCGCCGTACCCTTGCTGCCGTAGATGCGCAGCATCGGGCCCTGGTAGTGGTGGGCCGAAAAGCAGCTCGTCCAGGTGCCGAGCGCGCCGGAGGCGAAGCGCAACGCGGCCACAGCCGTGTCGACCGGCAAGAGCTTGGGATCGAACTGAGCCGTCAGGTTCTCGACCGCGGTCGGCATGCCCAGCATGCGGCGCACGGCGTGCGCCAGATGCACGCCGCCGTCGGCGATGAAACCGCCCACGTGCTCCGGCCGCTGACGCCAGCCGGTCTGGAAGTACGGATTTTTCGTATCCATCCAGGTCAGCTGATATGCCTCGAGCAAACGCGGCTCCCCCAGCCGGCCCTGCTCGAGCCAGCTCTGCAAGCGCGCGATGGCGGGCATGAACGCGTAGTTCTCCGCGACCAGCCAGGGCGTTTGATAGCGGGCCGTGGCCTGGATCAATTTGCGCCCCTCCTTCACCGATGGGGCGACCGGCTTCTCGCTCGCCACTGGCTTGCCCGCCGCCAACGCCTGTTTCACGAGCGCCGGCTGCAAGGCAATCGGCAGACTGATGAACACCGCCTCGACCTCGGGCAGCGCGATCAGCTCGTCCGCCGTAGCCACGACCTTGGGGATGCCCGCGAGGCGGGCGTAATCTTCCGCCTTGCTACGCGTGCGATTGGTACAGGCGACCACCTGGACCTTCTTTCCGAGCTGCTGCAGCGCCGGCAAGTACAACCTGCGCGCCGCCACCCCCGTACCGATCATACCCAAGCGAAGTCTTGCCATCTGCCTAACATCCCGAAGCGGGCGCGCACCCTAGCGCCTCGATTCCCGCGAATCGAGACGAATTTCCGCGCGCGCCCCCGGCAACCCTCCTGCTCGGGTCGCCGAGGCGGCGGGGGTCTGCTACCTTGGGTAGCCGGAGGACGCCGCCTGTGACGCTCACCATCGAACACGTTTCCGAAGCCAGCTCCGAGCAGTGGAAAAGCGTCTGGCTCGCCTGCGAGTACGCCACGTTCTTTCACTCGCTCGAGTGGGCGGAGGTCTGGGAGAGCTACAGCCGCGGCTCGATCCGCCCCGCTGCCAAGCTGATTCGCTTTTCCGACGGTCGAGAAGCGGTGCTGCCGCTGTGCTTCGAGAACAAGCTGAGCGGCTTGCTCGGTCGCTATGTGTGCTCGCCGGAGGCCACGTACGGCGGCTGGATCTCGGCGCAACCTCTGGCCACCGCCCACGCGGTGCTGCTGACCGAGTGGTTGCTGCAGGCCGACGGCAAGAGCCTGGTCTGGCGCCTCAACCCGTACGATCCGCTGGCGCTACAGGCCGCGATGATCTGCCACCTCGACGGGCGCAGGGACGTGACGCATGCCGTGCGCCTGAGCGGCGATCCGGAGCAGCTGCTCAGGGGCTTCAAGAAGGGGACGCGGGAGGACATTCGCAGGGCTCAGAAAAAGGGCTGCAGCGAAGTGTCCGCCGCGCAGACGGCGGAAGAGTGGAGGGCCTACCACCGTGTCTACCTGGATTCGCTGGCGCGCTGGGGTCACGGGCCAGAGGACGGCTATCGTTGGGAGCTGTTCGACGTGCTGCGCCGTCTCGACTCGCCGTACGTACGGCTCTGGATCGCGCGCTACGAGGGTCAGGTGGTGAGCGGCGAGCTCTCGTTCTATTCCCAGCGGCACTCCGTTTCCTGGCACGCAGCCACGTTGAAGGACTACCTGCGCTCCGGCGTGAGCAAGTACCAGAGCTTCGAGATCCTGAAAGACTGCTGCGCGCGCGGCTTTCAGTGGCTGGACTTCAATCCGAGCGCCGGCCTCGGCGGTGTGCAAGAGCTGAAGGAGAGCTTCCGCGCGGAAGCGCTGCCCGCCCCGCTCGTGTATGTCGACACCACACTCAAGCGCCTGATCCGCAAATGCGCCTCCGCGCTCAACGTGCAGAGCGCCAAGATCTCGGTGGAACCGCTCGATGCATCGATACCACAGCCACAGCCGCAGCCGCAGCCGCAGCCGCAGAGTGAGCCGATGAGCTCTTCTCCGGCTTGAACGACGCCGTCAGGCCGACGGCCTTCGGGGCCGTCAGGGCTGGTCACACCTTGGTCACATCGTGTTCCGTCTCGGCACGATGTCGGCGGTGCGTGTAGGCAATAGAGCCCTCGCGCTCTGCGGGTGCGGTAACGCGCGTGCACTCGCGCTCGACGCGTGTGATGCTGTTCGATGGCGGTCCTTTGCTGGGCTGCCCGAAGCAATTGGTGTCTACCACGACCTACAATCTCCTGGCTCTCTCCGATGTGCATCTCGGCAGCGAGCTCGTGCAGCACGTGCGCCCGAATACGCCGGGCTGCTCGGCCACGAGCCTGCGCCGCGATCGAGATCTGGCGGCGCTGCTCGCATGGTACGCCGAGCGGCGCGTCGGCGGGCGCCCCTGGAAGCTGGTCATTGCCGGGGACTTCATGGATTTCACCGGCATGAGTGTCATGCCCGAGCAGCCGACGAGCGAGATCACGACCGCGCCCACCAGCGAGGAGCTAGCGCATGGCCTCGGTGGAGCGGCAGATCATGCCAGCGCCAAGCTGCGCCTGGTCATGCAGCACCACGCGCTGGTGATGAACGCGCTGTCGGCGTTCTTGCGCGCGGGCCACCAGCTGCTGATGATCCCCGGCAATCACGATGCCGACTTCCACTGGCAGCGGCTGCAGGCCGAGTTCAAGCAAGCGCTGACGAGCGCGGGCGGCGTGGCTCCCCAGCAAATCGAGTTCTCGCCCTGGTTCTACTGCGAGGAGGGCGTGATTTACCTCGAGCACGGGCACCAGTACGACGCCTATTGCAGTCACGACCATGTGCTCTACCCGGTCTCTCCCAAAGATCCGCGGCGCACCACGTCCTCGCTCTCGGACATCCTGGTGCGCTACGTCGTACGACCCACGCCCGGCATGACCGAAGGCGGTCACGACAAGATGGGCGCGCTCGACTACGTGCGCTTTGGCCTGTCGCTCGGGCTGAGCGGCATGCTCGCTCTCGTCGGGCGTTTCTTGGGCGTGCTGGGCGCGGCACTCGCGCTCTGGCGCGAGCACTCGAGCCAGGCCACCGTGCGCGCCCAGCAGCTGCACGAGCTCGAAGTGCGGCGCTGCTGCGAAACGCGGCAGCTCGGCCTCGAGCGCGTGCTCGAGCTGATCCGGCTGCAGCTGCCCCCGCTCACCCGCAGCCTCGCCGGCATCGTGACCAGCTTGATGCTGGACTGGGTGATGCTCGCGCTCGCGATCGCGGGCGCGCTCAGCGCCATCGCGATCTGGCAGGACCACTGGCGGGCCGCCTCGCTCTGCGGTCTCGGGCTGGTCTCTGGCCTGCTGGTCCTGCGCCGGACCTGGTTGGTGCGGCAGGGGGTGGAGCCGAGCTCGATGTTGCGCGAGCGTGCCGGGCGTCTGGCGTCGCTCTTTCCCTCGGCCATCATCGTCATGGGCCACACGCACCTGCCCGAAGTTCGAAAGACCACCGACCAGTCGACGTATGTGAATCTCGGCGCCTGGGCCGAGGAAGAGCTCCCGGATGGCCGCGCGCCGGCCCTGCCGGCCACTCGAACGCATCTCGTGCTGACTCACGCGGCGGCAGGCGCCACGGCGCAGCTCATGACCTGGGGCGATGGGGCTCCCCGTCCGTTCCACCCTCCGTCGTAGCGATCGTCGCCCCCGCTCGTGGATGGGCAGCGCGATGTATGGCCATGTCAGACGGGGCAAGCCCTGTCGGCGTGGACGGCGCCGCGAGTCGCGCGCGCGTTTCCGGGGGCTATACTGTAGTGCTCCCGATCGGCAGGTCTTCATGAGGTCTTCGCGGCTTCCCGAATGAGGGGCCCGGAGACCCGCGGCGAATCGGCCTTCTCTCGACTCGGGCAGCGCCGTTCCCGATCCCGATCCGGGACGACAGAGGCCTCGCCGCAACGGGAAGTGATGCACATGCATGCTGAGTACGCGCGCTTCGATGCACTGGAGCTCGGGCGCTTGATTCGAGCTCGCGAAATCGGAGCCAGCGAGCTGCTCGAATGGGTCATCGAGGCGATCGAACAGCTAAACCCCAAGCTGAACGCGGTTGTCTGCCGGCTGGATGAGGACGCTCGCCGCGCAGCCCAGGGCCCGCTACCCGACGGCCCGCTCGCGGGTGTTCCGATGTTGCTCAAGGACCTGCTGTCTTCGTATGCCGGCAAGCCCTTCACCTCCGGCAGCCGGCTCTACCAGCACCTGGTGCCGGACGCCGACTCGGAGCTGGTCCGGCGCTACAAGGCGGCGGGGCTCATCATCGCCGGCAAGAGCAACCTGTCCGAGTTCGGCATCATGCCCGTGACCGAACCGGAGCTGTTCGGTGCCTGCCGCAATCCCTGGAACCTCGAGCGCACGACGGGCGGCTCGAGCGGCGGCTCCGCCGCGGCGGTGGCCGCCGGCATCGTACCGGTGGCGCACGGCGGGGACGGCGGCGGATCGATTCGCATCCCCGCCTCGTGCTGCGGCGTATTTGGGCTCAAGCCGACGCGCGGCCGCAATCCCTGTGGTCCCGACGCGAGCGAGCACTGGATGGGCTTCGCCGCGGAGCACGTGCTCACGCGCAGCGTTCGCGATAGCGCCGCGCTGCTCGACGTGAGCGCCGGTCCCGAGCCAACTTCGCCCTACTGGGCGCCGCCCCCCGCGCGGCCCTTTCTGACAGAAGCAGGGACTCCACCGGGTCGGCTGCGGATCGCCTTCAGCACCACCCCGCACCTGCCAGGGCGCGTACACCCAGATTGCGTGGCGGCCGTGCACGACGCAGCCAAGCTCTGTGAAAGCCTGGGCCACCACGTGAGCGAAGCGAGCCCGGAGATCGCGGCGGAGGAGTTCGCTTTCCACTTCTTCCTGATCGTGTGCGCTTCGATTGCGGGGGGCATTCTGGGCGCCGAACAGCTGTTTCAGAAGACCGTGGGGCGCAGCGATCTGGAGCTGCCGACCTGGCTCGCGGGGCTGCTCGGCAAGCAGTTTCAGGCGGGCGACACCATCGCTTCGCTCTCCGTCTTGCAGGCCGCAGCACGCAAGGTGTCGCGCTTCTATGACGACTACGACGTGCTGCTCACGCCCGTGCTCGGCGCGCCGCCGCTGCTCATCGGCGAGCTGCAACCCAAGGGCGCCGAGCTCCTCGCGCAGCAGGCGATCGCGCGTTTCAAGCTCGGTCGCGCGCTCAAGTTCCGGCGCGTCATCGAGGCGACCGTGAGTCGCGTGTTCGAGTTCGTGCCCTTCTCGCCGGTGGCCAACGTGACCGGCCAGCCCTCGATGAGCGTACCTTTGTACTGGAACGACCAGGGGCTGCCCATCGGCACCATGTTCACGGGCCGCTTCGGCGATGAAGCCACGCTGCTGCGGCTTGCGGCGCAGCTCGAGGCAGAGCGCCCCTGGCAGAAGCGACGGCCGCCCGTTCGCGTCGGGCTTGGGTGATGGGCGACACAGCGCAGGTACTCGCGCTCGACCTGGGCACGTCGGGGGCCAAGGCCGCCGTGTTCGCAGCGAACGGGCAGGTCCTGGCGACCGCGTTTCAGCCCGTCGCGCTCCAGCTGCTGCCCGGCGGGGGCGCCGAGCAGGACCCAGCCGAGTGGTGGCGAGCCCTGCTGGCCGCGGCGCACACGTGCCTGCAGAGCTCCAGCGTCGAGCGCTCCCGCATCGGGGGCCTCGGGGTGACGGGACAGTGGTCGGGCAGCGTGGCGGTCGGCAACGACGGGCAAGCCCTGCACCCGGCGATCATCTGGATGGACAGCCGCGGCGCACAGCAGGTCGACGCCCTCGCAGGCAGCTCGCTGGGCCTGCTGCCGTACAGCATTCCGCGGCTGCTGCGCTGGATTTCGCTGACCGGTGGCGCTCCCGCAAAGAGCGGCAAAGACGCGCTGGCACACATCCTCTTTCTGCGCGAGCGCGTGCCCGAGGTGTACGCGCAGGCGCGCTACTTCTTCGAGCCCAAGGACTACATCAACTATCGCCTCACGGGCGTCGCTGCCGCCGCCTATGACAGCATCGCCTTGCACTGGGTGACCGACAATCGGCGCATCGATCGCATCGACTATCATGCGGGCCTGCTCGGGCTCGCGGGGCTCGATCGCGAAAAGCTGCCGCCGCTCGTTCCGCCTCAGACGGAGCTCGGGCCGCTCCTGCCGGACGTCGCGGCGCAGCTCGGCCTCGGCCCCGACGTGCGCGTCGTGGTGGGAGCTCCGGACGTGCATGCGACCGCCATCGGCTCGGGCGCCGTGCGCGACTACAGCCCGCATCTGTATGTCGGCACTTCGACCTGGCTCTCCTGCCACGTGCCGTTCAAGAAGACCGACGTGCTCCACAGCATGTGCAGCTTGCCGGCCGCGCTCGCCGGGCGGTATCTACTGATGAACGAGCAGGAGTGCGCCGGAGCCTGCCTCAGCCAGCTGAAGGATCGAATTCTCTTCCCGGCCGAAGCTGCCCCGGCGGGTGCGAGCTTCAGCGATCTCGATGGCATCGCCGCCGCCGCACCCCCGGGCAGCGACAACCTGCTGTTCTTGCCCTGGCTGTATGGTGAGCGCAGCCCGGTGGACGATCACCGACTGCGCGGCGGCTTCTTCAACTACTCGCTGCGGACGACGCGCTCGCACCTGGTGCGCTCGGTGCTGGAGGGCGTCGCGCTGAACGCTCGCTGGCTCTTGGGCTTCAGCGAGCGCTTCGCGGGGCGGCGCTTCGAGCAGCTACGTCTGGTGGGTGGCGGCGGCAAATCGCGGCTCTGGTCGCAGATCTATGCGGACGTGCTCGATCGACCCGTGCTGCTGTGCGATCAACCCGCGCTCGCGAGCTTGCGCGGCGTAGCGGCGCTCGCCTTTGGCACGATGGGCGACTGTTCCGCCGAAGATTTCGCCGAACGCGTGCCGATCGTGGAGACCCTGGAGCCGCGCCGAGAGCTGCGCGGCGTGTATGACGAGCTGTACGCCGCCTTCCTCGGCTACTACGCCAACAACCGGCGCTGGCTGGCGCGATTGAACCCGAGCGGAGGTTCGAATGGCCGGCTCTGAGCGGCTCGGCCGCTGGTCGCTGCGGTTGCTCGACGAGATCCAGCGCATCCACCCGGGCCTGCTCGGCTGGGCCTATCAGCGAGCCCAGGCCCAGCCCTTCCTGCGCGCGCGCATCGAGCGCGAATACGCACGCATCCTGTCGAAGCTGAGGGCGGAGCTCCAGCAATCCCGGGGCCGCTCGCCCTCTCACCGGCGCTTGCCCGAGCGCGGCGTCGCGGCCTCAGAGTTGCTCGCCGAAATGCGCAGCGCGGCCGAGCGCGAGCACGAGCGCTGGCGCAGCGGCCGCGTTTCGGGTGCCGTCTATCACGGCGGAGCCGAGCATCTGCAGCTGCTGTCGGATGTCTACGCGCTGTACTCGCAGAGCAACCCGCTGCACGCCGACGTGTGGCCCAGCACGAGCAAGTACGAAGCCGAGATCATCAGCATGACGGCGGGTCTACTCGGCGCGGCCAGCGCGAGCCCCGAGACACCCAGCCGCGTCTGTGGCAGCGTCACCTCCGGTGGTACGGAGAGCATCCTGCTCGCGATGAAAGCCTACCGAGATCGCGCGCGCGCGGAGCGCAACATCGTTCGGCCGGAGATCGTGGTCCCCGAGACGGCGCATGCGGCGTTCGACAAGGCAGCCGAGTACTTCGGCATCCGCCGCGTCAACGTGCCGGTCGGCGCCGATCTGCGCGCAGATGTCGCCGCCATGCAGGCCGCGATCAGCGATCAGACGATCGCGCTCGTGGCGTCGGCGCCGAGCTTCCCGCACGGGGTCATCGATCCGGTAGCAGAGCTCGGGGCGCTGGCCTGCGCGCGGCGCATCGGCCTGCACGTGGACGCCTGCCTCGGTGCCTTCCTGCTGCCGTTTGCACGCGAGCTCGGCTACCCCGTACCGCCCTTCGATTTTCGGGTGCGGGGCGTGACCTCCATGTCGGCAGACACGCACAAGTATGGCTACGCGGCGAAGGGCACGTCGGTCGTGCTGTACGGCGACCCGGAGCTACGTCGCTATCAATACTTCGTCGCCACGGACTGGCCCGGAGGGCTGTACTTTTCCCCTACGCTCTCCGGCAGCCGCCCCGGCGCGCTCAGTGCCGCTTGCTGGGCGGCGCTGGTCCACCTCGGTCACCAGGGCTATCTCGACGCTGCGCGGCGGATCCTCGAGACCGCGGCGCGCATCCGCGCCGGCGTACAGCGCATCTCCGGTCTGCGCCTCCTCGGCGATTCGCTCTGGATCATCACGTTCGGCGCGGACGGCTTCGACATCTATGGCGTGCTCGATGCGTTGAGCCGCCGTGGCTGGAGCTTGAACGGCCTGCACCGGCCCGCCTGCATCCACCTGTGCGTGACGCTGCGCCAGACCGAACCGGGTATCGCGGAGCGCTTCCTCGACGACCTCGCCGAGAGCGTCGTGGAGGCCCGCCATGCGCCTGCCGGCGGCCCTGGCCTGGCCCCGATCTACGGGCTGGCGGCTCGCTTGCCTGTGCGCGGCGCCGTGGCGGACCTGATCCGGCGTTATGTGGATCTGCTGTACGAGGCGTGAGCTCTCCCGCGCTTGCCGCCGACGGTGACTGTCGTATCCTGAGGCGTGTCTTTCCGCGAGCGACTGCTGGCGACCCTCCGGGGCGTGCGCGCGGTGCTCGACGAGCCCGGCGTCATGGTCGGCGGCTCTCAGGTGCCAAACCTGCTCCAGCCGGGCGCCGGCTCGACGCTGGTGGTGTCTCAGGACGTCGACATCGTGGTGCCCGTCGAGAAGCACGAGGCGGTCCGGCAGCGCCTCTCCCGCGTGGTCGGTCTGAAGCCGTCCCGAGAAGAGCCATCGGTCTGGTTGCCCGAGCGCCCGGAGCTCATCGAGGTCAACTTCATCGGGATGGATGCGGGCGCGCGCGCAGGTGAAACGTACGTCTTCGAGCATGACGAGCTGCCGCTGTTGGTGTTCGGCAACCTGTCCGTGCTCCGGCTCGGCGCCCCTGTCGAGGTCGACGGCCAGCTCGTGCCCGTGCCTCGTCCCGCCGGGCTGCTCATCGAGAAGCTCTCGACCGACCGCAGCGGTGAAAAGGGCGATCGCGATCTGCTCGTGGTCATGGGGCTGCTGCTCGTCAGCGCGCCTTTCGACATCGACGAGCTGGAGGCGCTCTACCGCACACTGCCGCCCGAGCAGCGCTACGCGATCCGCTCGAACCTGAGCATCCTATCGTTGCTCGGGCCGCGCAGCGAAATGCCGGACCCGGTGCCGCACCGCGCACAGCTCGCCCGGCTCATGGCACGCCTCGAACGCGCGGAGCCGGCGTGACGGCCGCGCAGCGCGAGCTCGTTCGCCGCATGCAGGGGCGCGCGCTGGTCCGCGCCTGGGAGTATCGTCAGCGCGACCACGCCAAGGGCGCCTGGTTCCGTCTGCGCCGTGTCTTGGTCGACGCCGCGAGGGCCTTCGCGATCAGCGAGGTCGACGCCGATCGGCTCGAGGCGCAAGGCTTGCGGCCCGTGTCCATCGGGCGAGAGCTCTCGCCCGAGAAGCGCATCTACTTCGGCACATGGGCGCAGATCGAGCAGCTCGAGGCGAGCGAGCTCGAGGTCCGCTTGAGCGCCGAGTTGCTGCAGTCGACCGCCATCGTCCTGCTCGCCCACGAGATCGCGCCTGCGGTCGCAGGCCAGCCCGAGCCACGCCGCGTCGACGGCGGGTGACGCGAGCGCACGACGCACGGCTCGTTGCTGCAGCGGGCGAGTGGGCTCGGGCTGCGCGTCCTGGCGCGGCGCCAGGAGGGCCCTCCTGGCGCCCCACGTCGCGCCACGGCGCCGAGCCCCAAACGCGCAGGCGCTCGTTCTGCGGACAAGCCCAAGTCGTGGCCTCGTCGTTGACGTTGACATTGTTGACCTTGGCGTTGACCTGCGTTGACCTTGACGTGGTCGTGGTCGTGAACCTTGACGGCGACGACGACGTGGACGGGGACGTCCCACGTT
>Ga0207675_100007381_pt1 | contig 10388 bp, 7 predicted proteins | sample KBSSwiS42_FD_184305 | JGI IMG/M metagenome (GOLD analysis project Ga0207675, IMG submission 184305) | Switchgrass rhizosphere microbial communities from Kellogg Biological Station, Michigan, USA - KBS Switchgrass S4-2 (SPAdes) (version 2) | ecosystem: Host-associated > Plants > Roots >...
CGGCCGGATCGCCGCCGGGACGTCCGCCGCCGCCGCCGCGCGGACGGTCGAAACCGCCACCGCGTTCCGGCGTAATTCGAACCTCAACGACCGACGTAACCACTTCTGCAGCACGCTTCTGTGAATCGACGACGGCCTGGTAACCCAGGATCACTCCTTCCGATTCCAAGTGATCAATCCGCCGGGCAACTTCCTGCTCAGACAATGCGAGTTCACGCGCGAGATCCTCGAGCGAGGCGCGCGCGTTCTTTCGAAGCAAGGCAAGCAGTTCGTCCATGACGTGGGGCGCGGACCATACATAGGAAGACGGGGTGGTCACGGGGAAATCCCGTGCGGAAATCTCAAAGGTTCCGTCCTTGCCGCCCGTCATTCCCGCCATAGCCAACGCCATCTTCGCAGCCACGGGCGACCGCGTCCGTGACCTGCCGATCCGCAAGGCCGGCTATAGCTGGGCGTAGTTTTTCCGAAGTAGATTCACGGGGCGAGCCGCAAGGCTCGCCCCTTTTTCTTTGGGAGCTGGCGCTATTCCCTGAGTTCTCGAAGGATTCCGCAAACATTGGCGCGCCCGGCAGGACTCGAACCTGCGACCCCCGGCTTAGAAGGCCGGTGCTCTATCCAACTGAGCTACGGGCGCGTCGTCTGTAGGGTACCTGAACCGAAGGAGGGAGTGAACCCTTCTGACCTTCACTGAACGCCTGGCGATCTTAGAGGGCTGGCGGTTTATTCAACTGGGCTACGCGCGCTCGTCTGCAGGTCGTTCTCTCAGCGCGACGCGAATCGAATGATGTGCGCTGCCGTCTCATCACCCTCATCGCCAACGCGCTCCCAGATCGTGGCGTGATTCCGATCGCGTACCATCGCGATCTCGACTCGCGCGCGACCAGCCGCTTTCATCGCCGCTGCAACCTCGACGTTCTGCGCGCGCCGCCAGTCCTCGTCGTCGTCGGCATAGAGAATCAGCATCGGCGGTCCGTCGGCCCGCAGGTGGTGCGCCGGTGACGCGTCGATCCAGACGCGTTGATCCGTACCCCACACGCTCTTGTCACGATCGGGCGCGACTCCCCGCCGCTCGACCCAGTAGAACGCACTGACTGGAACGGCTCCGCGGATATCGCGCGGCGACAGCCTGTGCGCCGCGAGATAGCGCTCGTCGGTCGACAGCAGCGCGACCAGATATCCACCAGCGGAATAGCCGATGAGAAACACGCGATCGGGATCGCCCCCGTACTCGGCGATGTGACGCTTGACCCACGCAAAGGAAGCGGCCGCGTCCTGCGCGTGCGCCGGATGCGAAACACCAGGCGAGAGGCGATAGTTGACGACGACGGTCACGAAACCAGCGGACGCGAAACGCTGCCCGACGAAGGCATCTTCGGCCTTGTCGCCACCCATCAACTGGTTGCCGTAGTACGAGACGATCACCGGCGCCTTGTCCCGCCCCTCGGGCAGATACAGATCCAGCTTGTCCTTGTCGTCCGCGTAGTTCGCGCCCTGCAGGTACGACACATCTCGCACGACGCGCACCTTGAACGTCTCCGCATAGGCTGCCGTCACTGTCGCTGCCCAGCACACCACGACGAGGAAGACAATGGATCGCTTCAGGCCACCAATAGTAAACGGGCGGCGGTCGCCGTGCTAAGCTTGAGTGTTCACTCCTTGCCGGGGTTCCCAACGCGCCTGCGTTGGGATGGGATGGTGGGTGTAGCTCAGGGGTAGAGCGCCTGACTGTGGCTCAGGAAGTCGCGGGTTCGAAACCCGTCACCCACCCCACTTACGCATCGATAACTTAGTGAGCTACCACGGACTCCGTTGAAGGCGCGCTTTCAGCAGTGCCCTGCACGCGCCGATCCAGTCTGTGTACCAATCAATCCCTTTCGTCGTTCATAACCACGAGTATTCCTAAGGCGCTTGCACTGCCCGCATGGGTGACTGTGCGGACGCTTATGAGCCTGTCTCCACCCTCGCAAGCGGGAGAAAGACCGTGACGAATTTCCTGATCGCTGTGGCTTCCATTGGGACAATCCTCCTGACCACGGTCACCATATCGGCACAAGGGCGAGGCGCAGGTCGGGGCCGAGAAGGCATTCCTCCGCCTCAATCACAACGTCCGGTACCCGTTCCTGAGCCCGCAACGCTTACGCTGCTGGCCGCCGCGGGACTTGGCGGCGGACTCTTGGCGCGTCGCTTGATTTCCCGACGTAAGAGGCTGAAGGACTGAGCTTCTCCTGGTGGTCACAGCTCAACCGTTTTGAAGTACACTGCTGGTCGTTTCGGCTCTTCTGATTCGACAGCGTGTTGCTGATCGCGGATCACCAGAGCGGGCTGCCCACCCCCAGCGTGGCCCGACGGGTGCTCTATGGTTTCGGCACGAACGCAGTGCCCTCAGTGTAGTCGTCGTCGCGTGTCACCACTCGACGACGTGTTCTACTCCCCGAACGTCGATTTCTTCCGGTGCCAGGACTGCGGCTATCTATGGCATGTCGAGAAAGGAAAGGACGGGCCGGCTTCTCGAACCCGTCTCGGCGTCGAATCACCTCACCCCCCCAAAAAGGAGTCGCTTGCGAAATGACCAACCGGTTCACCCACCCCACCTGACCAGCCGCGACACGCGACCGGCTACTTGCGAACGAGCCGCACACCGACAGGCACTATTTCCGCTGTCACAGCTCCGCGCTCATCTGGTCTGAATTCGAGCTCGAACATGCGGGCACGAAGTGGCGTGTTCGATAACGGTATCAAAGGAAGCCGCATCTGCCATACGCCGGACAGGTCCGGTTTTCCCTCAGCCGTCCTGGGCGCAGCTGCGATCAAGTCCGGTTTTCCGTCGGACGCGCGAGGAATGCCGGGTGTTGGAGACTTGAGCCACTGAGCGTCCGCGCTGGTCGCGAGAAACACTATCAACGGCATCACAGAGGCAATCGCGAATCGCGGCATACGGCCTCCGAATCGAGCTTCGGCGTTCAAACCGTGCGACGGGCAGGATTATAGTCGGAGCGCAAACTTAGCTGAGCGCTCGGCCCTCCGCTGATGAACACCGGCACATCCGTTGCAGCGGCGAGACAGTGGAGGCACGTATGGCAAAACGGAAGGCTGCTGCGAAACGGACCCGCACGGCTCAAGCGAAGCGGGACGGTGGGACGTCGCGCCACAACACAGGCGCTCAAGGGGTTTGAAGATGCCGGGCATACCGTGGGCGACGATACTGACACATGGCCCTGCCCTTGTTACTGCCGCCAGGCAGTTACTCGCGGCGGCGGGGCCATCCAACAGGAGCCCTGCTCCAAGCGTCGAGGCACGACTCCAGCAACTTGAAACGACGGCGATGGAATCGGCTCGGTTGCTCGAGGACATTGCCCAGCAGATTCAGGCTCTCACAATCGCGCAAGAGCAGACAGCGCGAAGAGTCCGGATTGCTATCGGCGTGGGCGTCACCGCAGTCATCACGAGTATCGCTGCATTGATTGTTGCTTTGGCCTGGTAATCAGCGGCGATGGCAAAGCGCCTGACGGCGCGCTACGTGCGGTGATGCGCCCTCGCACGACTTGGTTTTCCAACCGGCACGGTCGCCGACGGATCGAAACCGCCTGTTCCCAGCAACGATCGACTGGCTGGCCCGTCCTGACCCTTCTGGACGTGCCACAGGTAACCGCATTCCTCGCACCGAAAGAAGTCGGCGTTCGGCGCGAACAGGATGGCGTTGAGCGCGGCCACCCGAGCACCACGGCATTCCGGGCATTGCGTTCGTGCTGATGTCATCTGGGGGACTCCAGAAACTGAGGACGCCAGCGTACTCGATCGCCATGCACGATCGCTTAACGCTGGGTTAAATATCGTTAATCATCGGGTGGGCTATGCTTGCACGGGAGGACCGTGAATGACCGGTACGGCTTTGGCGCTTTTCTTGTTGCTGCAGGTGGCAACAGCTGCTCGGCCCGGCGTGGTGATGGGACAATTGCAGACGCGCGAAGGCGCACCGGCCGCGGCCATTCGTATCTCGGCCCTTCCGGCACCGCCCCCGAACATCCTTCCGTCCGACGGTCAAAACTATTACGCAACGACTGCGCCAGCCGCCACGACGCTGACTGACGCGCAAGGACGCTACCGTCTCGCCAATCTCGCGCCAGGGCGATATCTGATCATCGCGAGCGTGTTCGGATATCCGACGTTTTATCCGGCGACCAACAGCGCCGACCGCGCCACCGTCGTCACCGTCGGCGCCGAGGCGCCGGTTGCGGGCATCGATTTCACGGTCCTGATGCCACCCGGCGGCCGCGTCAGCGGCCACGTCGATTCGCCTCCGGCCGATGGTGTTCAAGAGAAAGCGGTGCTGTCTGGCGTTGCGCTCGGCGAGTTGCTCGAAAGCCCGATCGGAGCCGATGGCAATTTCACGTTCGGCCATCTTCCGACCGGGGCGTATTTGCTCAGCCTCTTCCCCGCGCCGCCGGGCATGCCATCACGCGCGTTCAGGGTGGAACAAGCCGACGTTCGCCTCGACATCGCGCGACCGACGCTACGAATGGTCACAGGACGCGTCGTCGTCCAGAACGGTCCACTTCCCTACGGCTGGCTCGGATTCCTGACTGACAAAAGTTACGAGACGGCGCACATCAACGCCGATGGTACATTCCGGACACAGTTGCAACCGGCGCGTCACGAGGTCGAACTGGCTGGCATGCCCGGAGGGTACAGGCTCGCGTCCGTGCGTCTCGGCACACAGGACGTGTCACAAGGCGTCACGGTCGGGACGGCCGACATTTCAGGCCTAGTCATCACTATTGCGCCTCCCGCTGGCCTGCCGAAACTGCGCGGCAAGGTCACTGGTGTGCCCCCTGCAAGCCTGGCGTCCGCGAAAGTCGAGCTCACTGGTCACGTGATCGGCGCACTCGAGGCATCTATCAAGAGCGACGGCTCGTTTGAATTTCCTGCGATCACACCAGGGACGTATCGCATTCGAGTACCGCAGGTATCCGAGATCACGCCCGCCTTCGTGGTCGTCGCATGGGAAGACACTGACATCCAGATCGGCGCCGCCGCACGCTGATGACGCGTTCAGCGGCGTCGAACTTCGTCCAGGATTCTCGGTTCGAAGAATGCCGCGAGCGTCGCGCGCGATCGAGGCGCGCGATTCTGCTTTGGTGCCACCCACTTCTCTTCCTCGACCATCACGTCGAGCATATCGCCCGGCACGGCGACCGGAAACGCATGGTGCTCCCAGCTGCGCGCGACCTGCTCGACGGGATGCCCAGTCGTCTTCGCGATCAATGGAAAGTGCGGCGCGGGCTTTGCCTTCATCTCATCGACCGCGCTCAGTAACGCGCGCACGAAGCTCACGAGCTGCGGGCGGCGGCGCGAATCGCCGAGCACGTCGGTCGTGGTGTAGAGGCTGAACAGCTCGCGGTAGACCTTGTTGTCCTGGAACACGATCGCATCCCGCCCGAGTCCATCGACCGCCTTCTGTGCCTCCGGTTCCCACATCGAGATCGCATCCGCGCGGCCGTCGATGACTCCCGCCGCCATCTGCTCGCGAGGCAGATCGACAATCTTCACGTCGGACTCAGACAGACCTGCCGTGGACAGCATGCGCACGAGCGCGTAGTGCGCTGACGTGTCACGCGGCAACGTGACGCGCTTTCCTCGCAAATCCGCCACCCGTGAAATTCCCGCGGATCGTTTGCCGACGATGCGGTAGAGGCCCTCGGCGACGGTGAACAGGATTCGAACGTTGGGCGTGCCGGCGATCAGGAATTGCGTCTCGGCGTTGGTCGCGGCATGCGCGCTGCCATTGGCGAGGTTTCTCACGCCACCGTTGATAACGCGGAATCCGGCACCTTGCGGTCCGTTGCCGGCGACGTAAACAGGACCGCCTTCGATCGTCGTCGTGCTGACGGCAACCGTGAATGGTGCATCGGCAGCTAACGGGACGGACGGCGGTGCGGGATTCGCGCCCTGGCCGCTGATCGCCAGCGATGCGCATAACACATAGAGTGCGATCAGCGTCGCACCGCGTACACCGAAACAGGTCATAGGTTGAGACGCTCCGGGCGTGTATTCTCGCAGACTCTATAATGACTTCGCGAATACCGCCACGACACCGGGTGTGATTTTCCGTTAGCCGGTGCGGAAAATCACACCCGGTGTCTTAATGCTCGGAGCACTGATGAGACCTGCGCCTGCCCTCGTGACCGTGTTTCTGTTGGCTGCCTTCGCGGTACGCGCCGCCGCGCAGGCTCCCGATGGCGCCGCGGTGTTCCAGGCAAACTGCGCTTCCTGTCACGTGAACCCCGCGCCCGATTCCCGCGCGCCAACCCGCGAGGTCCTTGCGCAGATCGCGCCCGAGAGCATCATGGTCGCGCTCACCAGCGGTCAGATGTTCCGCCAGGGATCGGCATTGACCGACGCCGAACGCCGCGCCGTTGCCGCATTCCTGGCGGGCCGGCCAGTTGGGACAGCGGCGCCGCCGTCCAACGCTGGCACGTGCACGGCCAAGGCGCCTGCGATCACGACCGCGGATCTGACCAACGGTTGGAATGGGTGGGGTGGCTCCGGCGCAACGAACACACGTTTTCAGTCGGCTGATCAGGGCGGCCTCACGGCGCCGATGATTCCGCGTCTGAAGTTGAAATGGGCCTTCGGATTTCCCGGTGTCAGCTCCGCACGCTCGCAGCCCGCGGTCCTCGGCAACCGATTGTTCGTCGGCAGCGAGAGCGGCGACCTCTTCGCGCTCGATGCGAAGAGCGGCTGCACGTACTGGATGTTCCACACGAAGGCGGGCATTCGGACGGCACCGTCGGTTGGACCTTACAAGCGCGCGAACGGCACGAACGGCTTCGCTGTCTATGTGGCGGACGGCGGTGCCAACGCATACGCCGTCGATACCGAGACGGGTCAAGAGATCTGGAACCGCAAGATGGACGATCACGTCTACGCCAAGTCGACCGGATCGCTGACCGTGTACGACGGCCGCGTCTACGTACCGGTCGCTGGCGTGGGCGAAGAAGGCCAGGGCGGATCGTCCAAGTACGAGTGCTGCACGTTCAGAGGCAGCGTCAGCGCGCTCGATGCAAACACCGGCGCATTGATCTGGAAGACCTACACGATGGAAGAGCCCAAGCCGCGCGGGAAAAACAAAGACGGCGTTCAGCTCTGGGGGCCCGCGGGCGCCGGCATCTGGGCTGCTCCAACCGTCGACGCCCGCCGGCGCGCGATTTACGTCGCGACCGGCAACGCCTATTCCGAGCCGAACTCGAAGACGAGCGACGCGGTCGTGGCGTTCGACATGGCGACCGGGAAAATCCTGTGGACCTTCCAGCCGACGCAGGACGTCTGGGTGGGCGGCTGCAAGCGAGGCGATGAGAATCCCAACTGCCCGAACGATCTCGGTCCCGACCACGATTTCTCGATGTCGCCTGTACTTGCCAAGCGTACCAACGGCTCGGACATCCTCATCGTCCAGCAGAAGTCAGGCATGGCCTACGCAATCGACCCTGACAAGCAGGGGGCGCTCGTGTGGCAATACAAGACGAGCGACGGCGCGGGCCTTGGTGGCCAGTGGGGCGCGGCTGCCGACGCACGACAGGTGTACTTCAGCATCAACGGTCCGGCCAGAGCAGCGGGCGGCCTCCGCGCAGTGAACGTGGACACCGGCGCGGTCGCCTGGTCGAAGGACGCCGAGGCACGGCTCTGCGGCACCGAGCGTGGATGCAGTCAGGCGCAGGGCGCAGCGGTCACCGCGATCCCCGGCATCGTGTTCTCGGTCTCGATGGACGGCGGCATCCGCGCGCACGCCGCCGACGACGGGACGACCGTCTGGTCGTTCAACACCAACCAGGAGTTCCAGACCGTCAATGGCGTGAAAGCCAAGGGCGGCGCCATTGATGGTCCCGGGGTCGTCGTCTCCGGCGGGATGGTCTACGTCAACTCGGGGTACGTGAGTCTGATCGGACGCCCAGGAAACGTGCTGCTCGCGTTCGCCGTTGAGTAGGCCTGGTCTTGCTTTTTAGACCCGGCGCGTAGGCCGGGTCCTGCTCTTTGGACCCGGCGTAGCTAGAACGAGTATCTGACCTCCCCGACCACCTGGCGCTTGATGATGTCGCCGAAGATGTGTTGCTGCACTTCGCTGTTCAGCAGGTTGTTGATCTTGAGACTCGTGACAAGACGATCCTGCGACCACTTCACTCCAAGTCCCATATTCACCAGCGTGAACGCGTCGGTCGTGCCGGCGTAGCGCTGATCCAGCACGTCCTGCCAGTAGGCCGAGTCCGTGTAGTTGACGCTCAGGTTTCCGAAATACCTCTCGTAATTGCCGTTGAAGCCGATGTTGAACTTATTGTTCGCCGGAAAGTTGATCTCGCTCGGATCGAAGCCCTCCACATCGGGATCGGCCTGGTAGGAGTAGTTCGTAAACACGCTGAGGTGGCGATTGACGACCGCGTCCACACCAAGCTCGATGCCCTTGTCATGCACCGTTCCAAGATTCTGATACGTGAAGAGCGAGGGCAGCCCTGGTGGTGGAATCAGGTTCAACACGAACGTCGGAATCTGTGGAGGCCACGTGACCGGCGGATTGGTTGCCGTGTAGCGTCCGGCCTGCGTGAAGAAGATCCCGTCATCAGTAGTGTTCCAATACACCGCCGCCGTCACGGTGGCGCGCCTGTTCAACACGCCCGTGTAGCCGATCTCGTAAGCCGTCATCGACTCCTGTTTGAGGTCCTGGTTGCCGACAGCGCGGAACGGGAACACAAAGGCCGAGAGCGCGGGCGAGATCGCGCTGAGATTGGCCTGGTTCAGGAGGACGACGTCGAGGTTGTTGTTGATGAAGGACGGCGCTCTGAACGCACGGTTGAATGAGACGCGAAAAGTCTGATTCAGCGACGGCTTGTACATGAACGTCGTGCGCGGCGAGAACACCGCGTTGTCGATCGACGAGAATTTGTCGACCCGTCCCCCGATCACCCATCTGAACCGATCGCTGAGAAAGATCTCGTCCTGCGCGTAGGCGCCGCCCTCGTTGCGATTGTCGCCGTTGGGAGCGATCGAGATGTCGAAGCTGTTGTGACGGTAGTTGCCGCCATAGGTCAGGATGTGACGTGACCCCACGGTTCGGAGATCGGAAGCCTCGATGTCGAACGTTTTCGTGTCGAAGATCAACGGCAGGAACTGACCGGACAGATCTCGAGAGAGCAGGTTCGTCGCGTCGCCGTTGAGGATGTTCGTGAAGAAGGCGATGCGGCGGCCGCCCTTCTGGTAGCGGCCGCTGAAATAGGTCAGCGTTGATCCGCTGTCGACGTCGAAGGGACCGATGCCGCTGTGGATCATGCCCTCGGTGCCGGCAACACCGCCCGAGAAGACGAGCGTCGCCGAATTGTCCAGCGCGTAATCCACGCGCGCGTCGAACTTGGGTTGGGCCGTGCCCTTGTTCGTGTAGGGCGGGTAGGGCGTGTTGAACGAATTCGGGATGGTCCCGGTCGGTCGCGGCAGCGGGTCCTGGGAGAAGTAACCGGCCGACAACTTGTAGGCCCACTTGTCGTTGACGGCCTGGGCGTGCGTTCCATTCACATAGAACAGTCCGCCGGTGCCGTTGTCGACGCCGGTCGCGTCGCGGTCGAAGAAACCGGCCCCAATCGTCAACGATTCACCGCGACCAGTGGCGGCCAGCTCGCGTGGCGACAGCGTGATGACGTTGACGACGCCGGTCATGGCATTGGCGCCCCACACGGCGGAGGCCGGTCCGCGGATGACTTCGATCTGTTTGATCTCGCTCGGATTCGTGGGGACGAGATCCCACATCACCATGCCGAAGAAATCGAGATACACGCTCCTGCCGTCCACGAGCGCGAGTTGCGAGGTGGCCAGCGTGGACGTGGCACCGCGTGTGGTGATGTTGACGTCGCGGGCCGTGAGCTGTGAGATGTTGATGCCGGGCACGGCGCGCAGGAGATCGCCCATATTGGTCGCGGGCGTGTTCTGAATCGTTTCGTTCGTGATCACGCTGACCGAGGCGGGCGCGTTCACGAGCTGCTGATCGGTTCTCGAGGCGGTCACGACGATCTGCTCTTCGAAGGACACGGGGTGATCGGGGTCCTGTGCCTGATCGGCGGGAGCCGGTTGTTGCGCCGCCGGTTGCTGAGCGGACGCCGGGAGTGCGAGCGCCAGCACGAGGCCAGCGGCGAGGAAGCGCAGGCGCATGTCAGATCGTCTCCTTGAGGAAGGAAGAGTTCAGCTGGGGAATGATATGATGATCGCTTGCCGCGCCCGTAGCTCAGTTGGATAGAGCGCCGGACTTCGAATCCGTAGGTCGCAGGTTCGAGTCCTGCCGGGCGCGCCATTCGCTGCGCGCAAGGTCAAGGACCAAAAAGTCAAAGGTGACGCTCACCGCCGCTTTCGATGTT
>Ga0207675_100007383_pt1 | contig 10388 bp, 11 predicted proteins | sample KBSSwiS42_FD_184305 | JGI IMG/M metagenome (GOLD analysis project Ga0207675, IMG submission 184305) | Switchgrass rhizosphere microbial communities from Kellogg Biological Station, Michigan, USA - KBS Switchgrass S4-2 (SPAdes) (version 2) | ecosystem: Host-associated > Plants > Roots >...
GACCATCAGTTAACAATGCAAGATCAACTTCGCCATTCTCTTTATTCTTTGTTGATTTTTCCAATGCTTCCAACTGATCGATCAAAATATTCTTGCTATCATAAAGCAATCGACCGATCAATGTGCTTTTGCCATCATCAACGCTGCCCGCAGTTATAAATCTTAGTAAGTCCATTTTGTATCTAATTATTCGTGAAAAGTGAAACGTCAAATGTGAAATCCTCTGACGTTTCACTTTTCACATTTCACGTTAAAAATATCCGTTCTTCTTCCTATCCTCCATTGCTGCTTCTGTTACTTTATCATCGATTCTCGTTTCACCTCTTTCACTTATTCTTGTTGAAATAATTTCATTGATCACTTCATCCAATGTTTCAGCTTTTGATTCAACAGCTGCCGTACATGTCATATCGCCTACAGTACGATAGCGAACTCTTTTAGTTAATACAATATCGTCTTCTGCTGGTTGAACAAATTCACTGATCGCTACCAACTGTCCTTCATGTTCTATTACCTTTCTTTCATGAGCAAAATAGATAGAAGGCAGATCTATCTTTTCATGACGGATATAATTCCAGATATCCAATTCAGTCCAGTTACTGATCGGGAACACTCTTACATTCTCTCCTTTATGAATTCTTCCATTATAAATATTCCAAAGCTCGGGTCTTTGCAATTTTGGATTCCATTGACCAAACTCGTCCCGAACTGAAAAGATTCTTTCTTTAGCTCTTGCTTTTTCTTCATCACGTCTTGCACCGCCAATACAACAATCAAATTTAAATTCTTCAATAGTATCTAATAAAGTGTAGGTCTGTAACCAGTTCCTGCTTGGGAATTTACCTTTTGGTTCTGTCAAACTTCTTTGTTTGATCGTGTCTTCAACTTTTCTAACAACCAAAGTAGCACCAACTTTTTCTACCATCCAATCACGGAAATCCAAAGCTTCAGGAAAATTGTGACCGGTATCGATATGTACAAGAGGAAAAGGAATTTTTCCGGGAGCAAATGCTTTTCTTGCCAAATGAACCAATGTGATCGAATCTTTACCTCCACTGAAAAGCAAAGCAGGCTTTTCAAACTGCGCTGCCACCTCACGGAAAATGTGAATACTTTCCGATTCTAATTGTTCTAAGTAATTTAAATAATACTGACTCATACTTCTTTATTAGTCTACCAACTTAGTGGGTTTGTGTTTATAAAAAAAAGCCGAAGCTTTTTATTGTTGTTTCATTTTTCTAAACTGGTTGCCTCTGTTTCAGAATGAACATGCAAACCACATTCTTTCTTACTATTATCCTCCCACCACCAGCGGCCTGCACGAAAATCTTCTCCGGGTTTGATAGCTCTTGTACAAGGAGCACAACCGATGCTTACAAAACCTTTATCATGTAAAGGGTTATAAGGGACATCATTTCTGCTTACATATTGTTTCACTTGTCCCCATGTCCAGCTCAACAGCGGATGAAATTTTATGATCTGATTTGCTTCATCCCATTCGATCATCGGCATATCATGACGATCATTGCTTTGCTCTGAACGAATACCCGTGATCCATATCTTATTTCCCTTCAATGCTCTTTGCAATGGTTCTACTTTCCTGATATGACAACATTGTTTCCTGTTCTCTACTGATTCATAAAAACTATTCGGTCCTTTTTCAGTCACAAATTCCTGTATTGCAGATGCATCAGGATAATAAGCAAAGATCGGAAGACCATACTTTTCAACTGTCCGGCTCCATGTTGTATATGTTTCCGGAAAAATTCTCCCGGTATCAAGTGTAAATACTTTTACCGGGAGCTTATTCGATGCGATCATGTAAGTAATAGCCTGGTCTTCCAAACCAAAACTGGTTGAAAAAACAACTTCGTTGGGAAAACGGTTTGCAAGAACCTTCAATTGCTCTGCAATTTCTTTTCCCTTCAACTCATTCAGTAATTCACTTACCAATGCACTCATGTTTTTCTTTTAAATGTGGCTTCTTATGGCAGAGCTTATAATCGTTATTATAAATTCGGCTGTGGTGTATAACGCAAATATGGCTTCACGATCTTAATGCCTTTCTGGAATTTCTTCTGCGCATCTTCAGTTGTAACTGATAATGCAACGATCACATCTTCGCCATGCTGCCAATCAGCTGGTGTAGCTACGCTGAAACCTGCTGTTAATTGCAATGACTCTAATACACGAAGCACTTCATGAAAGTTTCTTCCTGTTGTTTGTGGATAAGTGATGATAAGTTTGATCTTTTTATCCGGACCAATGATGAACAAGGAACGAACAGTTACTGTTTGTGATACTTCCGGATGGATCATATCATACAGTGTAGAAACGTTACGATCTTCATCCGCAATGATTGGAAAATCAACTGAACAATGCTGTGTTTCGTTGATATCATTTCTCCAACCAAGATGTTTATCCAAAGGGTCAACGCTTACTGCAAGTACTTTTGTGTTACGCTTTGCAAATTCTTCTTTTAATAAAGCAGTCTTGCCAAGCTCAGTCGTACACACTGGTGTATAGTCTGCTGGATGAGAAAAAAGAATACCCCAGCTATCGCCCAAGTATTCATAGAAGTCGATCTGTCCTTCTGTGGTTTGCGCTTTAAAATTCGGCGCAGTATCTCCAAGACGTAGTCCCATAAAAAAGGTTTTTAGTTGAGCGACGAAGATAGGTCAAATAGCCTACCCTACCAACGAGGTAGACTTGCTTTGACAAAATGTTAATCACTCCATATCAGCTAAATCCACAAGTGTTCGTTTCTCGAGGACATTCAAGGTAGCATCTCGCACTTCGATCATTATATCGTGAAGTGCACAATGTTTTTCATCGCAGTTCTTACAACGTTCGTAGAAATAAAGACTTACACAAGGAAGCATGGCAATGGGTCCATTTACTTTCCTGATTATATCGGCAACTCTTACTTTGGCAGGTGATTTTGCCAAAAAATATCCGCCACCTTTCCCTTTTTTGCTGTCAAGAATGCCAATAAGTTTTAGCTCCAATAAAATATTTTCCAGAAACTTGAGAGGTATCTTTTTTTTCCTGGCTATTTCGGAAATAAGCACAGGGCCTTCTTTATACTTTTCGGTTAAATATGATAAAGCTTTTAAAGCGTATTGAGATCTTTTAGATAGCACTATTAAATAATTTCAAGTGTATAATGAATAGGAGAATTTTTTCTAAGCATTGCAGATACTCCGCAATATTTTTCCAATGAAAGATCAATGGCCTTTCTCACTTTAGCTTCATTCTCTTCATTAGTCTTTACTTTATAAGTGATATAAATGTCTTTATAAACTTTGGGTTCTTCCGTAGTTTGTTCTGCTCTAACATCAATGCTGAATTCAGAAAACTCTACTCTCATCTTTTTAAGAATATCAACAACATCAATACCGGAACAACCGGCAAGTCCTGAAAGCAAAAGCGATTTAGGTCCAAAACCATTTTGTCTTGCCCCATCGATCTTGATCTCATTATGCCCAAAATGGCTGATAAATTCATGATCTTTTTTCCAAACTGTGTGTGTAACCGTCATACTCCGTGTTTTTTATTCTGCAGGACATTTTCCAATGTCCAATCAATTCTTTTTTCAAAGTTATGTTTTCGAACGTTACAATTTTGTTTATTACAAACTCTGCAGGAAAATGGTAAACAACCATCAACATGAACGAACAACTCTACAGATTCTCCAAATTCCCTGCGAACTAATGATGACAAAGCATCCACTTCATCATGTGCTTCATTTACATTCAGATACCAGGGAACAGTAAGATGACAATCAATATGTAAAACAGCGCCGTATTTGATCACCCGCAGGTTATGAAGATCGATCCAATTCTCTCTTTTGTTTTTATTTAACACATCAACTATTTTTTTCAGCAATTCAATATCTGCTTCATCCATGATGCCGGCTATAGATCTGCGTAAAATTTTATACCCTGTGTAAATGATTATTGACCCAAGAACTATTGCCACTGCTGGGTCGATCCATTTATAACCAGTAAAAAAGATCAACAACAATCCAGCAATTATTCCAAACGTTGAATAACTATCACTCTGCAAATGCTTGCCGCTTGCTATCAGGGCAAGTGAATTATTTTTCAATCCTTTTTTATAGGTTATAAAACCGATTGCAAAATTGACAACTGCAGTTGCACCTACCAGGTATATTCCATAATCAAGCTTTTGTAACTCTGCCGGTGCAATAAAACTTCTTATTGCCTTATAAATGATAATTGCCCCGGCAGAAGTGATCAACGTTCCTTCCATAGCTGCAGATAAAAACTCCGCCTTGCCATGACCATACGGATGATTAATATCTCTTGGCTTAGCTGCAACGTATAAACTATATAAACCAATAAAACCGGCTGCCACATTCACGATACTTTCCAAAGCATCAGTAAGAATAGAAACAGAATTTGTAAGATAATAGGCAATGAATTTTGCGATCAGCAGCAATACTGAAATTGCTGCCACCCATTTTTGAAGATTAAGATTTTGATGTTGCTTGTCCAATTATACTTAAAATCACTGCAATATTATCCTGTTCTTTTGAAAAAAGATTTGATCTTTCGCCATGTTCTGAAATAGAATTCCTTATTCATCAAACTGGAATCGTGCATGGCTTTATACGTAAGAAAGATACCAACAGGTAAAAGGCAGAATGTTGCCATCCACATTCCGGCAAATGGTGTCAACACATTTTCTTTTGCATTTTTTTCCCCGGCAGTATTAAAAAAGAAGAAAAACATAAATAGGAAGATTGCAATAACAAGAGGAGTTCCTAGTCCTCCCTTTCTTATTATTGAACCAAGCGGTGCACCAATAAGAAATAAAACCAAACAAGCTAGTGATAAAGTGATCTTTTTATGCCATTCAATTTTATGTACACGAAGATCTCTTTCTTTGGATTTGTATTCGGTACTGGCAATCTCAGAATTTAAAACAACTGAGTTTATTACAGAAGCCGCTTTTTGATTTACAGCAAATAAATTGCTGTCAGGTATCAGTTGATCAAATTTTTTTACCGTTGGTTTTGTGATAGTTGGCTTTTTATAATTGCTGTCAAAATATCTCGCAAAGGCAAAAACTGAGAACACATCTCTTTTCACCTCTTCTGAATATTTATTGATATCTCTTTGTATTGAATCGATCGATTTCCCTAGTTGACGCATGCTTTGCATCCTGTGATTTGACCTGTTAATGCTATCCGGTGTCCTTTTTTCAAAACCAAGTTTGCTGAGATCAAACTGTTTTGTGTATTCTTTGAAGCCGATCCTAATAAATTCTGTATTGGTTGCAAACCTGTCACCTTTTTCCTGGTAGCGCCAACCATCTTTGAGATTAAATTCCAAAAATCTTTTGTTTGGCGTTACACGCATAACTCCCCGATCGGCTATTATGAAGTTATCCTGCAAAGCACTTGAACCCTTTTCATAGATGATCACATCATGAACAATACTATCGGATTCCTTTCGACCTATTTTAATTGAGAAGCCTTCGATCTTATCATAAAACACTCCTTCTCGTATATCAAATGCCGGTTTTGACCAAACAATATCTGCCAGCAATGTCTTTGATTTTAATTCTGCAACCGGGATCATGTAATTGGAGAATAAAAAAGCAATTCCGCAAATAAAAAGGCTCACTATAAAAAGTGGTCGCATAAACCTTAGCAATGAAATGCCAGAAGATTTTACTGCAACCAATTCTAAACTTTCTCCAAGATTACCAAATGTCATTAATGAAGAAAGTAATACTGCAATTGGCAGAGCAAGAGGAATCAACACCGCACTGTGATACCAAACGAATTCTCCAATGACCCGCATTGAAAGTCCCTTTCCGACAAAATCATCTATCCACAACCAGAAGAATTGTAATAATAAAACAAGGAGAGTGATAAAGAAAACAGCAATAAACGGCCCGACGAATGCTTTAATAACAAGTTTATCAAGTTTCTTAAACATAGTTGAGTAATTCTGCCCGCTGCTTTTTTCCTATTAGTACTTTTGATATATGCAGCAAACAAAAATACAGCTTTTGCCCGCTGAGATGGAATTAGTATCAAGTCCAGATATCATTTTAACAAAGAATGCCATCCTGCAAAAGATAAAATTGTTTTTGGAAGAATTACAACTCAAGCAATTCGATATACTTAAAGATTATGCATCACAATTACCCCAGGAAATTTTAAAAATTTCACCTAAGATCTCCAGAGGCGAAAACTATAAAGGGCTTCCATGGCTTGTGTTGGACAATCCAAGATTTTTTCAGCATAATAACATATTTGCTATTCGAACAATGTTCTGGTGGGGAAACTTTTTTAGCATTACACTGCATCTTTCAGGAAATAATAAAACAAACATTTTAGAAAAGCTTATCAATAATATATCTACGCGAAAAGAAAATGACTTCTATATCTATCAAGGGAATGATGAATGGGAGCATGATCTTGATCCTAACTCATACAAAAAACTTTCTCTGATTAACGATGATGAATTCAATCAAATAATATCAGCTAATAACTTTTTAAAGCTGGCAATAAAATTTCCGATCGATTCTTTTGAAGCTATTGAGGAAAAACTATTGAGGAATTATGAACTGCTGGTGAGATGTTGCTGTTAGTTCCCTAAACGATGAAAAAGTTCTTTTACCTGGTAATCCCAAAGCATGCTTTGGTCTTTGATCTCTTTCTTTTCAGCAAAGTCTTTTATGACAAGTATCGTTTGATTGGTAACTTCTGATTTTTCAATCTTAAATTCAAAGTATTCTTCCTTTGGCATATGCAACCAATGAAATCTTATGAACTTATCTTGTTCTTTTTCCAAAACCTCTGCTTTATCAGTGGAACCATTCCATGTAAAACTGAAAATATTGTCTCTGTCATCAACTTTGTCTGCAAACCATTCCTGCAATCCGGCAGGAGTAGAAAGGAATTCATATAAAATAACAGGTGAACATCTCACAGGAAATTCTAAGGTATATAACTGCTTTGCCATTCTTCTTATTCATTAATTAGGTATCAACACGTGCAATAATAAAAAATTAATCAGTCCAACAAAGTATTTTACCTATTATTTTTCCGGAATTCACGATTATTAAGGTATGTGGAAAATAAACCTTGCAATGTGTCGTTATAACCTAACCAAAGAAATTTTTGGACGTGTCGCTAATTTGATTAAATTGCTTTGACGTTCAATGCGTTCTGTGGAAAAGAAAAACCGTGAGGATTTTTTGGGTAACGATTACCAAAACTAAATAAACCAATATTCTAATTACCCCTAAAAACCCAACAACCCAATATACCTATGAGCATGAGGCAACTCAAGATCACGAAGTCGATTACGAATCGTGAATCTCAAAGTCTGGAAAAGTACCTTCAAGAAATTGGCAAGGTAGAATTAGTTTCCCCCGAAGATGAAGTTAAATTGGCTCGCCTTATTAAACAAGGTGATCAAAAAGCTTTGGATCGACTGACCAAAGGCAATCTTCGTTTTGTGGTATCTGTTGCAAAGCAATACCAGAACCAGGGGTTATCATTACCCGATCTGATCAATGAAGGCAATCTTGGACTGATCAAAGCGGCACAACGCTTTGATGAAACCCGTGGTTTCAAATTTATTTCTTACGCAGTGTGGTGGATCCGCCAAAGTATTCTGCAATCATTGGCTGAACAAGCCAGGATCGTTCGTCTACCATTAAATAAGGTAGGACTTACGAATCGTATTCAAAAGACTTACTCTCAGCTTGAGCAGCAGTTTGAAAGAGAACCTTCAACGGAAGAAGTTGCTGAGGCATTGGAAATGGATATTGAAGAAGTAGCCGCTTCAATGGGTATTTCCGCAAGACATGTAAGTATGGATTCTCCTATGTCTGAAGGTGAAGAGAATACATTGCTTGATGTTCTCGAAAATCCTAATGCCGATCAAACTGATGGTGACCTTATTCATAAGGAGTCATTAAAGACAGAGATCGAAAGAAGCCTGACCACTTTAACTGAAAGACAAAAAGAAGTGATCTGCTTTTTCTTCGGTATCGGTGTCGACCATCCAATGAGCCTGGAAGACATTGGTGAAAAATTCAGCCTGACCCGTGAAAGGGTAAGACAGATAAAGGATAAAGCAATCACCAAACTGAAAACAAATACCCGTTGCCATATACTCAGAACGTATTTAGGCGTTTAACAATTAAAAACTATAAAACAGAAATAAAACTCTACACTTTTCTAAATACTTATCTTTGCGACTCACAAAAAGTGAACTTTAAATAGGTTCACTTTTTGTTTTGTGTAAATGAAATAATTCTCAATATGTTCAATTCTTTATCAGATCATTTAGAATCCGCCTTTAAGAATTTAAAAGGCCAGGGAAGAATTACAGAGCTCAATATTGCTGCCACACTTAAAGATATCCGCCGTGCATTGGTTGATGCGGATGTGAATTACAAAATAGCTAAAGATTTTACTGACAGGGTAAAAGATGCAGCCATCGGTGAAAAAGTTATTAATGCGATCAGCCCGGGGCAATTGATGGTGAAGATCGTGAAAGATGAGCTGGCCGAGTTGATGGGTGGACAGGAGGCGACATTTAATGCAAAAGGAAGCCCGGCTGTTATTTTAATAGCGGGTTTACAAGGTTCTGGTAAAACAACCTTTAGTGGAAAGCTGGCAAACTATCTCAAAACAAAGAAGGGCCTCTCTCCTATGTTGGCGGCTGCAGATATTTATCGTCCGGCAGCGATGGAGCAATTAAGGGTGTTGGGCGAACAGATCGGGATTGATGTTCATATCGAATTAGAAAGTAAAGATGCAGTTGCTATTGCTCAGAATGCCATTAAAGAAGCAAGAAGTAAAAATAAAAATGTTGTTATCATAGATACCGCTGGTCGTTTAGCAATTGATGAAGCTATGATGACCGAAGTAACGAACATCAAGAATGCTGTTAACCCACAGGAAATATTATTTGTTGTTGATAGCATGACGGGCCAGGATGCAGTAAACACGGCAAAAGCATTTAATGATCGACTTGACTTCTCTGGTGTGGTTTTGACAAAGTTGGACGGTGATACAAGAGGTGGTGCTGCACTTTCAATCAAATACACTGTAAATAAACCGATCAAATTTACCAGCAGTGGTGAAAAGATGGATACACTCGATGTGTTTTATCCTGAAAGAATGGCGCAGCGTATTTTGGGAATGGGTGATATCACGTCACTTGTTGAAAAGGCACAGGAACAGTTCGACGTTGAGCAACAGAAAAAATTAGAAAGCAAGATCCGTAAGAATAAGTTTGACTTTGCCGATTTCAAACAACAGTTGGAGCAAATAAAGAAGATGGGAAACATGAAGGATCTTCTCGGTATGATTCCCGGTGTTGGAAAACAGATAAAGGACCTCGATATAAACGAAGATTCTTTCAAAGGAATTGAAGCCATGATTAATTCTATGACACCAGCAGAAAGAGCCGATCCCGATCTTATCGACATGAACCGCAAGAAACGAATTGCAAAAGGAAGCGGAAAAGATATTAGCGATGTAAATGCTTTTATGAAGCAATTCGAGCAAATGCGGGATATGATGAAGGGAATGAACAAGGCTGGGATGTTTGGTGGAAAGATGATGCCGGGAATGAAGAGATGATTACATGTATGCCATAACTAGCATTGAGAATACTATAATATTTATAGCCTGAATAATCCAGCAAAAGATTTTGAACTTACTGGTAAGATAACCTGAGGCAGCAACTAACGCAATTGAAGCAGCCAACATAATTATAGTTGCAATATTTATTTTATTGATACCAGCCAACAATGTGGGATAACCCGAAAAATATTTTTTGTCGTATTCATCTACACTTAGATAAGGATCAATACTTGTGATATAAACAAAACGAGTATAATTTATCCATCCAAGAATGGATAAAATGATGGCTGATAGGAATAATATCTTTTTTGATTTACTATTCACTTATAAGGTCAAAATTAAGGAAACCAATTAGGCTCGATCAGGGCCAGAACCCTGAACGGAGCGTCGCAACATCAGCCCAACCGGAGTTTCATTTGCCGGTCAACAAATAAAAAAATTTCACCTTGGTATTTTCCACATTCGGGCTTACCTTCGCCGTTCCGGTGTCTACCGGTGTGTAAACAATATTTGTTAACGACATTAAATATCTATTTAAGATGTCAGTAAAAATCCGACTCCAACGTCACGGCTCTAAAAAGAGACCATTCTACTTTATCGTAGTTGCCGATGCCAGAGCACCCCGCGATGGTAAATTCATCCAGAAACTTGGTACTTACAATCCGCTAACAATGCCTGCTACAATTCAATTGGACAGGCAAAGAGCATTGGATTGGCTGAACAAAGGTGCTCAACCCACCGA
>Ga0207675_100007385_pt1 | contig 10385 bp, 8 predicted proteins | sample KBSSwiS42_FD_184305 | JGI IMG/M metagenome (GOLD analysis project Ga0207675, IMG submission 184305) | Switchgrass rhizosphere microbial communities from Kellogg Biological Station, Michigan, USA - KBS Switchgrass S4-2 (SPAdes) (version 2) | ecosystem: Host-associated > Plants > Roots >...
GTCGAATGACGTGCGCGATGGCGGATGGGACGTCCGCTCGATGTTCGGTGATCGGACGCGGCGTCTCGTTGAGATGCGCCGCGATGATCTTGTGCATCGGCCCGCCGTGGAACGGCGGCTTGCCGCTGAACAGCTCGTACGCCATACAGCCGAACGCGTACAGGTCTGCGCGGTGATCGGTGCTCGGGTCGCCCGTCGCCTGCTCCGGCGCCATGTAGGCCGGCGTGCCTAACGACGCACCGGCTTCGGTCAGTGTGATCTCGGGGAGGTCGGGGAGGTCCCTCCCGACGCCGCGCTCGGGACGCTCGTGGCCGCCGGAACCGGCGGCCACGAGCGCCTTCGCGATCCCGAAGTCCGTCACCATCGCCGTGCCGCCGGACAACAGCACGTTGCCAGGCTTGACGTCGCGATGCACCACGCCGCGTCCGTGCGCGTAGGAGAGGGCGCGGGCGACGTCTCGGAGAATACTCACGGCATCGCCGACGGGGAGCGGGCCCTCGCGCCCGAGACGATCACGCAACGACCGACCGTCGACGAACGGCATGGTGTAATACGGACACCCCGCCGCAACGCCCGCCGACAAGAGCGGAACGATATTGGCCTGCTGCAACGACGCCGCGAGCTTGATCTCGCGTGCAAACCGGTCGGCGTTGATGCTCGCGGCCAGCATGGGGTTGAGCAGCTTGACCACGACCTTGCGGCCGAGGGCCGGCTCGTTGGCGATGAAGACATGTGAGGTGCTGCCACCCCCGCCCATCTCCTGCTCGACGACATAGGTCGTGCCGAGCGCCGCCTGCACGAGCCGAAGCAGGTCTCCCTCGAGCGGCGGCGCGCGTCCAGCCGGATCGGACAGGAGGGCGAGCCGATCCTCCGCCGCACGATCGAACAGCGATCCGGTTCCCGATGGTTGCCGAAGGATCCGACGGAGCGCCGCGCCTAACGCCGGATCGGTGCTAGAGATCTCGTCGCAGTACGCCGCCTGCTCGGCTGGGGGAAGCTCGAGCGCCGCGTCGACGAGCGGCTCGAGTGCCGCCCACTGCTCCGGGGACATCCCCTCGTGCGAGGAACCACCGTGCCGGTCCGTCACGCCATGAGGCCGTCGCGGAGGAGCATGCGCGCCTTCACCCAGTCCCGCTCCACCGTCCTGACGTTCACACCTAACGATTCGGCGATCTCGTCGTTGGTCATGCCGCCGAAGAACCGGTATTCGACAATGCGTGCGAGGCGCCCATCGATCTGCTCGAGGCGGTTCAGCGCGTCGTCGACCTGCAGGAGGGCGCCGGGCTCCTCATCCGAGGCGACCGCGCTTTCGTCGAGCGTGATCGCGGCCGTGTTGCCACCCCGCTTCGCCGCCTGACGCGACTTCGCACGATCGGCGAGGATGTGCCGCATCGCGACGGCGGCCAGCGCGAGAAAGTGCGCGCGGTCGTTCCATCGGGCGCGCGACTGATCGACCAGCTTCAGATACGCCTCGTGGACCAGCGCGGTGGTCGCGAGCGTGGCGTTGTCCTTCCGGACCATGCGATGCCGGTGGGCAATCTCCCGGAGCTCGTCGTACACCAGGACGGTGATGCGGTCGAGCGCCTCGCGACGGCCGCTCCGCAACTCTTCGAGAAGGTCCGCGGGCTCGTGCGCAGCCGACATACCACTCCACGACGCGGGCCGCCGACGTATGTCGGTCGTCGCCGCGGTTTTGTCGTTCTCCCAATGGGTGCCGCAGCGTCGTCGCAACGGCAGGGCGCTGAACATGAGGTCGGGCACCGACCGTCGCAACACTCTACCTGTGTTTGGAGAGCCCATGACAACGACAAGCGGACGGTTCCCACGGACGGCCCTCATCGTTCTCGTCGCCGGCGCGGCCGCCGGTTGCGATGATGCCGTCAATTCCATCGCGTCACCAGTCAAAACGCCCGATGTCATCGCCGTTCATCCGGCGGCGAGCAAAGGCGGCGGGGCCATTTCCATCACGCCTTACGCGACAGGCCTCAACAACCCGCGCGGACTTCGCTTTGGACCCGATGGATACCTGTATGTCGCCGAAGGCGGCGTCGGTGGTGGGACGTCGACGGTCGGGCAGTGCCAACAGGTTCCAGGACCCATCGGACCATACCTCGGCAACACAACAGGGTCTCAGATCTCGAAGATTCCACCTGGCGGTGGGGCGCCAATCCCGGTCGTGACCGGTCTGCCCTCGAGCCAGACGCAGGCGGTTCCGGCGCCGCTGGTCAGTGGCGTTGCCGACGTCGAGTTCATCAATGGGACGCTGTACGGGCTGTTGACAGGCGCTGGCTGCTCGCACGGTGTCCCGTCAATTCCGAACCAGGTCTTTCGCGTGAACGGCAACGGAACGTGGACGACGGTCGCGAACCTGAGCGCGTGGTACCAGTCGCACCCTACTGCGGTCCTGGAGGAAGGCGACTTCGAGCCGGACGGCACGCCATACAGCATGATCGGTGTGCGCGGCAATCTCTATGTCGTTGAGCCGAATCACGGTTCACTCGAGCGCGTCGGCACCGATGGATCGATCAGCCGAGTGGCGGATATCTCGGCCACGCAGGGTCACATCGTGCCGACGACGGTGTCGTACCACGGGAACTTCTTCATCGGGAATCTCAACACGTTCCCGGTGGTGCCGGGCAGCTCGAAGATCCTGAAGGTCAATCCGGCGGGGCAGGTACACACCTGGGTGACCGGACTGACCGCGGTGCTCGGCAATGTGTGGGATGATCGCGGTCGACTCTATGTGCTCGAGTCGATGACTGCGCCAGGCGCTCCGACGCCGCCAACGGGTCGCGTGGTGCGGATCGAACCCTCCGGTGCGGCGACGATCATCGCGGAGAATCTGTTCTTTCCGACCGGGATGACGTTAGGCCCGGACGGTGCGCTGTACGTGTCGAACTTCGGGTTCGGCCCGCCGCCGATCGGGTTGGGGACGATTTTGCGGATCGTGGTCGAGTAATGATCCGCACCCGGTGCGGCTTTACTGGCGGACGTATCGCTTCCCGGCCGCGATGAGCTGGCCGTTCCCAAGCTGGAAGTCGACTGCGAGCTGGCCCTTCGTGCCCTTCAGCACGAGCGTATTACCGATCACCGTGTACGACCCCTGGTCTCCGTCGGTCGTGGAGCCGTTCGCCGAACCCGCGCCCGCCGAGATACCGGGGGTCGTCACGGACACCTGTGAAGCCGATGACCAGCGGTAGCTTCCCTGTCCGTCGAACACCACGGTCTCCTCGTAGCTGTGCGAGGCGCCGCCGCTGCTCGTCGTCACCGGGTCGACCTTGCCGTCATACAGGATCCACTGGCCGGCGAGTGCCGCCATCGCCTGACGATTCACGGAGGGTGCCTCGGCCTTGACGCTCGCCGCGAGCTGATCGAGGGTCGTGCGCAGGGTGGCCATCTTGTCCTGCGTGGTCATGGCGAGCAGGCTGACACCGGTGCCGTGCGCCGTGAGCAGCGCAATGTACCGGCCCTGTACCATGCGTCCCATCAGATCGGCGCTCGCGTACATCGCGGTGATCGAGCGCAATCCGGCAATCGTTCCCATCGCCGGCTGCTCGACGGGGTACGCCTGCATCTGCATCTGCTGATAGAACGTGCTCAGGTCGGCGATCGCGTCCTGCGGCGTCGCGTACATGCCGGGCGCGAGGAAGATCATGCCGGCGTCCGTGTTCGACACGATCATCTGGAGGCGGCCGATGGTCTGGCCGACACGCCAGTTGGCGGGCATGCGATACGAGATGTTCCAGTCGGTGAGCGCGGTGCCGGACGTTGCGTTAGGCGTGGCGGGTGCGGACATGATCTGGGCGGCGGCGCCGCGGGTAAAGATCGACAGGCCGGCGCATGCGATGGCGCACGCGACCGACCGAGTGAGTGTCGAACGGGTCATGAGCGGGGCCCTCATCATTGGAAGACACGGACGCAGTCATCCAGATGATGCCGCAATTTCGATTTTGTTCTCGTGGGGTTTCGCGATATCTGCTTGACGCGTCCCGTAACGCTCAGTACGCTGTCTCCAAAGGCGGTCGTCGTCCCTCCTGCGGCCGATGCCGGCCGACTGTGCTCTCTCCTTGCCGGAGTTCGGCGGCGTGCACCTCGCGCTTCCCGCTGTCCTGGTCCTGCAGGCTGTGGTCGCGACCGACCGTCCCGCCGACGTCGTTCGACAGGCGACGCACGCCGTCGAAGTCGACAGCGCGGGCCCAGCCCTCGCCCGATGGCGCGCGTCGCTCGCTCGTGATTCGTCGGATCTCGGCGCCTTGCTCGGGGTTGCGACGATCACGCGACTGACGTACGAGGATGCCAGCGCCGATCGACTGTACGCGATGGTCGCGGCCGCAACGGCTCCCGGGTCGTCGTACGCTGCCTGGGCCGCGTTAGGCCGCGCGGAATCTCGACTCTATCATGCGCCGCTCGATTCCGCGTCCGCCTGGTTCGTGACGGCTGTCAAGGCAGCTCGCTCGGCCAACGACTCGGTGGCCGTGGCCCAGGCGCTGTTCGGGCTCACGATCTCGCGGCTTCGGCGCGAGTCGGCGGCGGTCGCGCTGCCGATCGTCGACAGTGGGCTCGGGCTCGCGCCGCGGCGCGACCCCGCTCTCGTGGCGCAGGGGAGGTGTTCGAGAGCCGCCGTGCTGGCCCTTCAAGGGAACATGCAGGCGGGCCAGGAAGCGCTTCGCGGGCTCGCGTTGGCGCGTCAGGCCGGCGACCTACGACGTGAATCGTTCTGCCTCGCGATGCTGGGCGCGTTCTACATGGGGGCTGGCGATCATGCGCGATCTGCTGCGTTGCTCGACACCGCCGTCGCCGCCGCCCAGCGCGTGCACGATCGACGGGGTGTCGCGCTCGCACTGTGGTGGCGCGGCACCGCGGAGCTCGATCTCTACGACCACGATGCAGCCCGACGCGATCTCTCGGCGGTGCTCGTCGAGGCCGGAGCGTCGGGCAACGAGTTCATCGCGGCATGGGCGTGGCTGCGCCTCGCCGTGGTGAGCTGGCACTTCGGCGATATGCTGTCGGCTCGCCGAGAGCTCGAGCGCGGGCGCACGATGATGCTGCGGCAAGGCGATGGGTGGGGGCTGGCCTACGTGCGCTACGTCGACGGCGCGATCGCGCTCGATGCGGGCCAGGTCGATGCGGCCGAAGCGGCGTATCGCGACGACCTCGCGCGGGCTCAGCGCCTTCAGCTACCGCTGGAGCAGCACTCCGCCTCATTCGGGCTGGCACGCGTCGCCATGAGCCGTGGCGACTGGACGGCTGCACGCACGCATTTCGGCGAGGCCGAGACGGTGGCGCGGGCCCATGGGTTGATGGCGTACGTGCCGCAGCTCGAGTACGAGTACGGCGTCGTCGCACTCCACGAGGGCAATCTCGTCGAGGCGGAGCGTCGCTTTCGAGCCATGCTCGCCTCGACCACCGGCGTAACCGACCTCGATCGGTATGCGGCGCGCTCGCGCATCGCGCAGATCCACGTTGCCCAGGGCGACGTGGCGCGTGCCGAGCGTGAGCTGATCGACGCCACGAACGCGATGGATTCCTTGCGCGCGGCGCTCAACGATCGCGAGCTCAGGGTGCTCGCGTTCCAGGCGCACAAAGGCTACGACGAGACCGAGGTGGGCTTCGCGTCGATCATCGCGGGGCTCGTCGCCGGTGGCCGCGTCGACGGCGCGTTGGCGCTGGTGGAGCGACGCCGAGCCCGCGAACTGCTGGACCATCTCGCCCGCAGTGGCAACGGCCTAACGCGCGAGCGGGTCACCGGGTTCGTCGTGCCCACGGTGCCGGACCAACGTACGGCCGTGCTCGAGTTCGTTACTGGCTTGCGAGGCGAGCCCACCACGCTGTTCGTGCTCTCGTCGAAAGGCACGTCCGCGCTGAGCCGACCGCCCGCTGATTCGATCGCCGGCGACATCCAGGCCTTCTCTGCGATGATAGAGGCGGGGGCGCGCGCAGACACACTCGCCCGTCGGCTGGGCGACGCCGTGTTCGGCTCTGCGCTCGAGAGTCTGCCTGCGGATGTTTCTCGGCTGGTGATCATCGGCGACGGCCCGCTTCAGCACCTGCCATTCGACGCGGTTCGGCTTCGCGACGGTCGATACCTGGTCGATCGATTCGCCCTGAGCCTGGCGCCCTCCGCAGCGGTCGTGGCCGACCTCCACGGCCGCCCGCGTCGAGATCGTGGCGCGCCGCGGATTCTCGCATTCGGCGATCCGCGGTTCGCGAACGAGATCGCGCCTAACGGCGGCTCCGCCGCCGACGTCTATCGCGACGCATTCTCGATGAACGGAGGGCTCCCACGGCTTCGCGCATCGGCTGATGAAGCCAAACTCGTGGCCCGGTTCGGCCACCAGTCGGAGCTGCGTCTGCGAGAGCGAGCGAGCGAGAGCTATCTCAAGCATGCCACACTCGATTCGTTCGCGATCGTCCATCTCGCGACGCATGCGCTGGTGGACGAGCGTTCGGTGGCACGTACGGCTCTCGCGGTCGCGGCCGGCGAGGGCGACGACGGCTTCGTCGGCCCCGGAGAGCTCTCGGCGCTTCGGCTCGACGCGGGACTCGTGGTGCTGTCCGCGTGTCGCACAGCCCGAGGCGTCGCGGTGCGCGGGGAAGGCGTGCAGGGACTCACGGCGCCGCTGCTGGCGGCGGGCGCGCGTTCGGTGCTGGCGACGCAATGGCGAATCCGCGACACCGATGCCGTTCAGTTCATCGATGATTTCTATCGCGCGCTCGCGGCCGGGCAGGCAGTCGCCGACGCAGCCCGCACCGCGAAGCTCGCCGCGATCCGCCGTGGAAGCCCGCCAGCCACTTGGGCAGCGTTCGCCGTCGTGGGTGATCCGCTCGTCACTGTTCCGCTGACCGCGCCAGCAAACCGATGGCTATGGATCGCAATCGTGCTCGGACTGGCGGTGGCAGGCGGCCTGCTCTATGGCGTTAGGCGAATGCGCCGGGCGGTCGACGAGAGTGAGGTGCCATCGGAGAGCCGGGCGGTCACGGCCCAGTAGGCGTCCGAGTCCGGTCCCGCGCGCACGCTGTCCGGGACCGCGAACACGGTGTCCGCCGTCGTGCCGCGGGCGAGCAGCGTTCCATCCTCACGGCGCAGCTCCACGACGTAGCTCGCGGCGCCGGTGGCGGATCGCCAGACGAGGTTCGGCGCCTGGGTGGATACCGCACCGGTGGTTACAAGCTGGACGTCGTCGGACCCGCTGCGCGTCACGCCGCCGGCATCGCCCAAGCCGGTTGGTGCGCGCTGCCGACCGAAGGCGTAGAACCCCAAGCCGGCCGCCAAGACGAGGGATGCCGCGAGCGCGAATCCGAACCGCGGCAGGCGCGCACGATCGCGCACGATGCGTGTGGCGCGCAGCAGCTCGAGCTCCTCGCGGCAAGCGGCGCAGGCCATCGCGTGATTGACGCTCTGGAGTCGCGTCGCCTCGGGGCCTCGGCGTTCTACCACATCGAGCAGCGCCTCCGGGGGCACGCAGCCGTCGCGTGTTGCCTCGCGACGTGTGGCGCCTCGTTGATAGAGCCTGACCAGATCTTCTTCGTTCATACGACCGCTCCCGGCCCGATGCCTCGCTTCGCGAGCAATGCGCGCAGGTCATCGAGCCCTCGATACAGCAGGTTGCGCGTCTTGGCCTCACTCCACCCAAGGAGCCCCGCGATCTCGTCGCGGTGGTAGCCCTGGAGGTGGAGCCGGACGACTGCCTGTCGTGCGGCAGGCAATTCGTCGACGGCCCGCATCAGGCGCTCGGCGAGCTCGGACTCGTCGAACGCCTGGTCGGGACGAGGCTCGCGCGCGGGGATTATCTCCTCGAACCGGGGTGTCATCTCGACGCCACTTTCCCGCTTCGCGCGACGGCGACGGATCACCATCAGCGAGGCGGTCACAGCGGCGCGGTAGAGATAGCCGGGACTGACGGCGGCGAGTTGGTCGCTTCCCGGGAATGCACGCCAGAGCCGGATCCGCAGCTCCTGGACGGCTTCGTCGAGCAGGTGATCCGACAGTCCGTGCCGACGTCCGATGCGCAGCACCGACTCGCGGTACCGCTGGAGCAGCGACTCGAGCGTGCGCGACACCGCATCGGGCGACCGGGGCATGCCCTCCAAGCTACGACTGTAGCCGAGGCCGGCAACCAGGCATGCGCGGGAAAAGGCGTGGAATCGGTCCATCGTCACATGAGATGCGACGACGGCGTGGCGATTCTCACTCGGCGAGCCCCCGCGACGGCAGAGCGAGGGCCGCGCGGATTACCTTCTCCTCAGCGGCCGAACTTTCCCAGCCCGCCTAACAAATCGATGACGGACGAGACCGTGGGCGGCAGGGTGCCGCAGGTCGGAGGGGGAATCGTCGGTCGGGCGGGCGGAGCGGGGTCCGGCGGCAAGATGCGACCGGGCAATGAATCCGGCTTGTGCGCCTCCGGATTCGAGTGGGATTGGAGCAGGTCTTCGAGTCTCACAGCGCCCTCCTGAGACTGGTCACGACGACGTCTTGTGCAGATGGCCGAACTCTCTCGACAATCTAGCGCCATCGCGTGTACGCGTCACAGCATCATGTAAACCTCAAGCCCGCGGCTCAGCCCGCGAAACCATGACGCCATTGGATCGACGTTCGTTTGTCGCCGCGGCCGCTTCGATGGCGGCGGCGTCGGTGGTACGCCCATCGGCGACGGTCGCGATGCCACCGGAACGCGTCGCGTTCGGCGACGACCCGCTCGGAGTCCGAGGTGATTTTCCCATTGTCAACGAGCGAACCTTCCTGAACTCCGCGTACATCGCGCCGATCCCAATGCAGGTGGTGAGCGCTGGCCACGCGTTCCTCGAGGAGAAGGCGAGGCGCTCGTTCCAACTCGGGCCGCTGCTCAAGAAATGCGACGAGGTGCGCGTGCAGTTCGCCCGCCTGATCGGCGCGGCGTCCCCCGATGAGATCGGACTTCTGTTCTCTACCGCTGAGGGCGAGAACGTCGTCGCGGCCGGACTGGGGCTCAAGGCGGGCGACAATGTCGTCATCGACGAGCTTCACTACAACACGGAGTTCGTGCTGTATCGCCAGCTCGAAAAGCTGAACGGTGTCGAGCTTCGCATCGCGAAGCACCGCAACGGCCTCGTCGACGCGAGCGATTTCGAGCCGCTCGTCGACACGCGCACGCGGCTCGTGTCCGTCGCGTGGGTCTCGCATCAGAACGGGCTCCGGCACGACATGCGGCCGATCGCCGACGTCGCCCATGCGAAGGGCGCACTGTTCTACACCGACGCGATTCAAGCGGTGGGCATGTTTCCGATCGACGTCGTTGCCGCCGGAGTCGACGTCCTGTGCGCCGGTTCCTACAAATGGCTTCTCGCTGGTTGGGGCGTGGCTCCCCTGTATGTTCGCACGGCGATCGCCGATCGCCTTCGGCTCGATCGCTTCGGTGAGATGCATGCTGGCAAGGAGTTGCCGGATCACAGCTACGAGATCGCGACGAACGCGAAGCGGTTCGACTACTCGAGTCGTTCGTTCGGCGACGTGTACACGCTCAGCGCCGGGCTCTCCTATCTCGAGAAAGTCGGTGTCAATCGCATCGAGGCGCACACGGTGGACAACCTCGCCCGGCGGCTTCAGGACGGGCTGGAGAAACAGGGGCACCGGCTGTTCACGCCTCACGGAAACCGCTCGTCGATCGTGACGTTCTATACCGCGAAGCAACCGAGCGACGTTCGGGCGGCGTTTCAGTCCGCCAATATCGAGGTAACGGTCCGTGACGGAACGGTTCGAGTCTCGCCCGCGCTCTTCAACAACGCGGAGGACATCGAACGCTGCCTCGCGACGACGAAGAAGCTCGTGTAACGTTCGGCGCTCGCGTCTCTAACCACATCGAGGAGTATTGGATGAAACGATGGGCGAAGCGAATCGTGGTCGGCCTCGGAGGTCTCCTCGTTCTGGCGATCGTGTTCGGAGCGTCCGCCGAAGCGGTCATGCGCTCTCGGGCCGCCCGAAACTATCCGGCGCCGGGACGGCTCGTGGACATTGGGGGGCGACACATCCAGCTGGATTGCCGAGGCGCCGGATCTCCGACCGTCATCCTCGAGTCGGGTCTCGACAACCTCGGATCACTGAGCTGGGCGCTCGTGCATGACTCGATCGCGACCACCACCCGCACGTGTGCCTACAGCCGCGCGGGGATCATGTGGAGTGATGCCGACGCGGGCGCGTTCGACGGCAAGCGCGTAAGCGAGGACCTGCACATAGCGCTCATCAAGGCCGGTGAGCACGGGCCGTACGTGGTCGCCGGGCACTCGCTGGGAGGCCCGTATGCCTTGCTCTTCACAGGCCTCTACCCATCCGAAGTGGCAGGCCTGGTATTCGTGGATGCGTCGCATCCGGACCAGCTCGAACGGCTACGGAAGGCTACGGGAAATTCCAT
>Ga0207675_100007386_pt1 | contig 10385 bp, 7 predicted proteins | sample KBSSwiS42_FD_184305 | JGI IMG/M metagenome (GOLD analysis project Ga0207675, IMG submission 184305) | Switchgrass rhizosphere microbial communities from Kellogg Biological Station, Michigan, USA - KBS Switchgrass S4-2 (SPAdes) (version 2) | ecosystem: Host-associated > Plants > Roots >...
CGCAGCAGCTTCGGCTGCAGGTTCAGCGGGACGTTCGCGATCTCGTCGAGGAAGAGCGTGCCGCCGTCGGCGAGCTCGAACCGGCCGACGCGGTCGGTCTTGGCGTCGGTGAAGGCGCCTTTCACGTGGCCGAAGAGCTCGCTCTCGAAGACCCCCTCTGAGAGCCCGCCGGCGTTGACGGTCACGAGCCCTTTGCCGGCGCGTCCGGAAACGGAGTGGATCGCCTGAGCGACCGTGCCTTTGCCCGTGCCGTTCTCGCCGGTGACGAGGACGTTGGCCTCCGACGGACCGACGCGCGAGATCAGCTCGAGCACCGGCCGCATCGACACCGCTTCGGCGATCAGCATCGGCCGGACGTCGGGCTTGAGCGACCGGTTTTCCGCTTCGAGCTTGTGCTGGCGGCGCAATGCGCGGGCGAGCTCGACCTGCGTGCGCAGGATCGTCAGCAGCCGCGCGTTCTCCCACGGCTTCTGGACGAAGTCGCGCGCGCCGCGGCGCATCGCTTCGACCGCGACCTCGACGCTCCCCCAGGCGGTCATCACGACCACCGGCAGCGTCGCGTCGTGTGAGCGGAGCTGCGACAGCAGGTCGAGCCCTTCGTGGCCCGAGGTGGTGTCGCGCGCATAGTTGAGGTCCATCAACACCGCGTCGAACTCGTCGGCGTCGATCGCCTCGAGAATCGCGGCCGGCGAGCCTGCCGATTCAATCCGGTAACCCTCGCCCTTGAGCAGCAGCCGAAGCGCCTCGAGGACGTCCGGCTGATCGTCGGCGATCAGCACGCGCGGGGTGACGGTTTCGGATCGCATCGGGGTCTGGTCTTCAACGGGCCATCGTTGCGCAAGTGCCACGGTGTGTCTCCATTTAGCAGTCGGGAGTCCTCATGCGTCAGCCATCGGTCGAACAGTCGTCGGTCGTGTCGACAAAAAGTCGGCGTTTAGACGTTTGCGGCCGACCTTTGGCCGGACGTGCGTCTCAGTCTCCAACGCGACTGCCGACGGCCGACTGTGCGGGTTCGTCCACGACCCAGCCGTCGCGCAGTTGGATGATCCGCGTCCCATAGGACGCGTTGACTTCCGAATGGGTGACCTGGACGATCGTGGCGCCGCTCTCGTTCAGCGAGCGGAACAGCTCCATGATTTCTTTGCCTTGAGCGGAGTGAAGGTTGCCGGTCGGCTCGTCGGCGAGCACGACCTGCGGGTTGGCAATGACGGCACGTGCCACCCCGACGAGTTGCTGCTGCCCGCCCGAGAGCTGGTTCGGGTAGAGATCCTTCTTGCCGACGATCTGGAAGCGGTCGAGGATGTCGGCCACCATGCTCTGCCGATCCTTACGGCTGACGTTGCGATACGAGAGCGGAATCTCCAGGTTCTCGTAAACGGTCAGGTTGTCGAGCAGGTGATAGCTCTGGAACACGAAGCCGATGTGTTTCTTGTGCAATTCCGAACGCTGTTTGGGATTGAGACGATGAACCGGCTGATCCATGAAGTAGTACTCGCCGGACCACGCGCTGTCGTGCATGCCGAGGATGTGCAGCAGCGTCGACTTGCCGGCGCCGGACGGCCCCATGATCGAGACGAATTCCCCTTCTTTGATGTCGACGTTCACGCGGCGCAGCACGTAGGTGCGGCCGACGCCGTGGGGATACGACTTTTCGACGTTCCTGAGCGAAATGAGCATAGTTACTCGGTTCTGAGGGCCACGATCGGATCGACGCGCGTCGCGCGCCGCGCGGGAAGATAGGCCGCGACGAGGAGCACCGTGACCAGCGCCGCGGAGACGCCGGCGAAGGTCAGCGGATCGGCGGCCGAGACGCCGAACAACAGGCTGTCGAGGACCCGCGTCACGAGCAGGGCGCCGACCAGCCCGATCGCCAGCCCCGCCGCGCCCATGCGCAGCGCCTGGCCGACGACCAGCGCGCGCACGTCGCGGGCCTGCGCGCCGAGCGCCATGCGGATCCCGATCTCACGTCCCCGCTGGGCCACCGAATAGGCCATGACCCCGTAGAGCCCGAAGCCGGCGAGCAGCAGCGCGAGGCTCGCGAAGCTGCCAACCAGCAGCGCCGTGAAGCGTGGCGTGGCGATCGACCTCGAGACGTATTGATCAAGTGTGCGGATTTCGCCGGCGGCCTGTTCGGGATCGAGCCGCGCGAGCACCTGCCGCAGCGCACCGGCGGTCGCCTCGGGCGCCGCGGTCGTGCGGACGACCGCGGCCATGAACGGCCACGGCACCTGCACGAACGGGGCGTACATCTGCGCCGACTTGGTGTCGGTCAGGTCGCCCTGCTTGACGTCGCCCGCGACGCCGACGATCTCCCGGAGGCCGGTGTCGTTGTAGCTGATCTTGATCCGCTTGCCGATCGGATCCTCGCCAGGCCAGTACTTCGCCGCCATCGCCTCGCTGACGACCATCACGCCGGGAGACTGCTCGTCGTCGCGCTCCGTGAAGCCGCGCCCGCGCAGGAGCGGAATGCCCATCGTCGAAAAGTATTCCGGGCTGACCCCGAAAAACGCCGCCGATGTACGGACCCCCGGCTCCACGGGGCGCCCGTCCACGGCGAAGCCGACCCCGATGTTGCTGCCCGACAGCGGCAACGTCGTCGAAATCGCGGTCGCGGTGGCGCCTGGAAGCGCTCGCACTTCGTCGTGAAGGCGGCGGTAGAAACCGGTCATCGCCGCGGCGTCCGCGTAGCGGGTCTGCGGAAGCATCACCTGCATCACGATCGCGCGCTCGGTCTGGAAGCCCGGGCTGACTCGCTGCAGCACCATCAGGCTGCGCAGCAGCAGGCCGGCCGACACGAGGAGGACCAGGGACAGCGCCACTTCGGCGACGACGAGCATCTGGCGCGTGCGCGTACCGTGCGCGCCGCTGCCGCCACGATCTCCGTCCTTCAGCGCCTCGCCGGGGTCGGACCGCGAAAGCTGGAACGCCGGCACCAGGCCGCACAGGACGCCGGTCACCATCGAGGCGAGCAGCGTGAACGCGAGGACGCTCTGGTCGATCTGGACGGTATGCAGGCGGGGAATCTGGATCGGGCTGATGCGCACCAGCGCGTCGACGCCCCACAAGGCGACGACCGTTCCGCCCGCGCCGCCGAGCGCGGCGAGGACGAGCCCTTCGCTCAGGAACTGCCGGACGATCCGGCCGCGGCTCGCGCCGAGCGCGGTGCGGACGGCGATTTCCCGCCGGCGGGCGGTGCCGCGCGCGAGCAGCAGGTTCGCCACGTTGGCGCAGGCGATCAGCAGGACGGCGGCGACCGCCGAGAGCAGCACGACGAGCCCGAGGCGATAGTCGCTGACGAGGACGTCCTGAAACCGGCGGACGACGATGCCGCGCGAGCCGTTGCGGGGATTCGCCTGGTCGATGTGCGCGGCGATGGCCGTCAGTTCAGCTTGCGCGGCCGGCAGCTTGACGCCGGCGCGCAGGCGCCCCAGCGCTTTCAGGAACGACGCGCCGCGCTCGTCGGCCCACTGCGCGGCAAACCGCGACGCCATCACGGGCATCCAGATGTCGATCGGGTCTTCGGCGTCGAAGGGAAACTCGAAGCCGGCCGGCATCACGCCGACGATCGTGACCGCGTCGCCGTCGAGCCGCACGGCGCCGCCGACAATGGCGGGGTCGCGCGAAAACTGCCGGGTCCAGAGGCCTTCCGAGATCACCGCGGTCCGCGCCGCGCCTCGCGCATCGTCGCCAGGGCCGAACACGCGACCCTGAATCGGGGTGACGCCGAGCAGCGGAAAGAGGTCGTGGGTGACGACGGCCATCGGGATCGAGACCGCGTCGCCTTTGCCGGTCAGCGTTGCCGCCGCCGTGGCATAGGCCGCCATGCGGTCAATCGTCGTCGCCTGCGTCTGCCAGTCGAGAAAATCGAGGTACGCCGTGTCGTCGGGCTCGTTGCGGACGGTCGTGTCGATCGCGACGAGGCGCGCCGCGTCCGCAAACGGCAGCGGCTTGAGCAGTACGCCGTTCACGATGCTGAAGATGGCCGTATTCGCGCCGATGCCCAGCGTGAGCACCAGCACCACGATGACGGTGAAGCCGGGCGCCGCGGCGAGCAGGCGGACGGCGTGTCTCAGGTCAGTGAACATGAAAAGTCTGAAGTCTGAAGTCGGAAGTCAGAAGGATCGGCCTTCAGACTTGAGACTTCAGACTTGCGAGGTGCTTTATTCGGTAATCGCCATTTCCGTCTGCTCTTCGACGACCCGGCCGTCGAAGACGTGGATGCTGCGATCGGCGTGGCGCGCGTAGCGCGGGTCGTGCGTGACCATGCAGATGGTCGCGCCGGCGCGGTGCAGCTCGCGGAGCAGGTCCATGACCGCCTCGCCGCTGCGTGAGTCGAGGTTTCCGGTCGGCTCGTCCGCCAGCAGGATGAGCGGTTCGCCGGCGACGGCGCGCGCCACCGCGACGCGCTGCTGCTGACCGCCGGAAAGCTGGCTGGGGAGGTGCTTCGCCCGGTGCGCCATGCCGACGCGCTCGAGCGCGGCTTCGACGCGCTGCTTGCGCTCGGCGGCCTTCATGCCGCGATAGGTGAGCGGCAGCTCGACGTTCTCGAAGACCGTCAGGTCGCCAATCAGGTTGAAGCTCTGGAAGATGAACCCGATCTCGCGGTTGCGGACGCGCGCCCGCTCGGACGCCGGGAGCTCGGCGACCGGCCGGTTGTTCAGCAGGTACTGTCCTTCGGTCGGCGAATCGAGCAGGCCGAGGATTGACAGGAGCGTCGATTTGCCGCAGCCCGACGGCCCGGCGATGGAGACGTATTCGCCTTTGTCGATTTGGAGGTGGATCCCCGAGAGGGCATGCGTCTCGACTTCGTCGGTGAAGAAGACCTTCGTCACACCATCGAGCTTGATCAGCGCCTGTCCGTTGTCAGCCATCTTCTCGTGCTCCCTGTAGGGCGAGCGTTTCAGGCTCGCCGTCCGGCGCCCCTGAAAGGGGCGCCTGCGTTCCTGTCACTTCAATCGAATGCGATCGTAGGCGTCGTATGCCGACATGTCGGACAGAATCACCTGATCTCCGACCTTGAGGCCCGAGAGCACCTCGATGGTGTTGACCGAGCTGCGTCCGAGCTTCACCTGGGTGCGCTCGGCGTTCGCGCCGTCGGCGCCGATCTTGAACAGGCCGACCACGCTCTGGTCCTGGCCGAACGCCGGCCGCCCCATGAACAGGACGTCGTTCAGCCGCTCGAGTTCGATCGTGCCGTCCACGCTCAGATCGGGAACCGCGCCTCTCGGCAGATCGCCGGTGAGCGTGACGTCGACCGTGCGCGTGCCGTTCTGGACGGACGGATCGATCCGGGCGACGCGGCCTTCGACGATGCCGTTGCGCGTGTCGACCTCGGCCTTCTGCCCGAGCTGAATGTCCTTGGCCTGCGTCTCGGCGATCTTGATCTCCGCCTTGAGCCGCATCGGGTTCGCGACCCGCGCGAGGTTCGTGCCCGGCGCCACCTGCTGCCCGACTTCCACCGGCACGAGCTGGAGCATGCCGTCGAGGCCGGCGCGGACCTTGAGCTCGTCGCGCTGCTGCTGCGTCAACTGGAGCAGCGCGTTCGCCTGATCGACGAGCGACTGCTGCACCTGAAGCTGCGCGCGTATCGAATCGGCTTTGCTGGCGAGCTGATCCTTCGAAATCTTGTTGCGCACGCCCAGCGACTCGGCGTCCACCTGCGACTGTTCCAGGACCAGCTTGGAGACGAGCTGATCGACGGCCAGCGCCTGGTTCATCTGGAACTGCATCTTCGCCTTGTTGTAGTCGGCCTCGATGTTGGCCGACGCCGCTTGCTGCGCGAGCAGGTCGTTGTTCAGCTGCACCTTGATGTTTGCCAGCCCGGCCTGCGCGGCCTGCAGCTTGAGGGTCGCGTCCTGCAGTTGCTGTTCGAGCTGCGGGTTCGTGAGCTCGAGGATCACGTCCGTGCTCTTCACCTGCGTCCCGGGCCGCAGGATGATCTTCTCCACCCGGCCTTGCGTCGTGGCCGGTATCCACCGGATGTCTTCCGGTGTGAGCGTGCCCAGGCCGCGCACCTGGCGCACCATCGGGCCGCGTTTCACCGTGTCGGGCCAGACCACCGCGCGTTCGACGGTGGGCGCCGCCGGCTTCAGTCGTGACAAGCCGACGGTGACGAGGGCAACGGCCAGCAGGGCGACCCCGGCGTAGATCGCCTGGCGGATCCGTTTCTTCTTCGCATTGGACGGGCGAGCAATATCCATGGTTGTTTTTCGTGAGCTTAGACGGAAACATTCGTGAGAACGATCGCTCCTTCGCAGGGGCAAACGTCGCGCCAGTTGGGTTGAGACGGTTAAACCACTATATAACAGCGGTTTAGACCTGAGCAAAAGTTATCAGGCAGGGGGCAAAAGTGTCCGGTTGTGGGACGACGGTTTCCCACTATCGAAGAATCGTCCGAACGAAGGGGTCTCAGTGCTTGCCGAGGACGGCGAGGAAGGCGTTGACGACGCGCGGATCGAACTGGGTGGGGCAGCAGCGCAACAGCTCGGCGACCGCGTCCGAGGAGTCGAACCGCATGCGATAGGCGCGGTCCTGGGTCATCGCGTCGTAGGCATCGACCGCGGCGATGATGCGGCTGGCCAGCGGAATCGCCTCGCCGGCGATCTTTCGCGGATATCCGCCGCCGCTGAACCACTCGTGCGAACAGCGCACGGCTTCGGCCGTGTGGCCCAAGGTGCGGGTCGCCGCCAGAATCTCCGCCCCGACGTCGACGTGCTGGCGCATGATCGCCATCTCTCCGGGCGTCAGCGGACCCGGCTTCGAGAGGAGCGCGTCGGGCATGGCGGCCTTGCCGATATCGTGAAACCGCGCCGCGTCGACGAGCGTCGAGCCGAATTCCGCTTCGATCCCCATCTGGCGCGCGACCGACTGCGCGTAGCGCGCGACCCGCTCGGCGTGCTCGGCGGTGTCGGCGATCCGTTCGACCGCGAGCTCGAGGAGCGCGGCCGTTTCGCTGACGCCGCGGACCGCCCGCTCGTTCACCGTCGCCGAGAACTGCTGGGCGCGGTCGCGCAGCTCCAGCGACAGCACCGCGTGCCAGTGCACTTCTTCGAGGGCCTGCTTCCGCCACTGCCGCCCGCGATCGACGGCCAGCGCAAACCGATCACGTTGAAACGGTTTGATCAGGAAATCGGCGATCGGACGCTGCTGGGCATCGGCGTCGAGCAGATCGGTATACGCGGTCGCAATGACCACGGCCGTGTTGGGATGGTCGCGCTGGACTTCATTGGCGAGCCAGAGTCCATCGTGTCCGGGCATCATCACGTCGATCACGGCCAGGTCGTAGTGGTGGACCCGCAACGACGCAAGCGCCTCGTCGGCGTTCGCCGCCGTCTGCGGCCGCAGCCCGAGGGCCGTGACCCAGCGCGCCATCAGGTCCCGGACGGCCGGCTCATCATCCACGATGAGGACCGTGGTCAGTGGTGTCATGGGCATCAGGGCAAGAGGCAAGAGCACTGCCAGCGGGGCACCAGCCGATTCAAAGGAGCCCCGCCGGACGGAACCGGCGAGACTGTGCTATAAACGCACAGAGGCGCACAGATCCCGCGTCACATCCGCACACCTCGTCGACCGATCGCCCGTGTAGCCGTTTGTTCAGGTGACTCCTCAGGGCATGGTTCTTGGACATATGTCTGATTCACGACCATGTATGAGCTGCTGTCGCGCGACATATCCGGCACGTCCGTGGATTCCGCGATCCCGTGCCCCCGATGCGGGATGACCCCCATGGCAACGCCTGTAGAAAAGCCGCTGCTCACGCGACCGCTGCTCCTCGTCGTTGACGACGAGCCGCCGGTCCTGAAAGTCATCGAACGCCTGGCGACGAAGGCCGGATTCGAAGTCGTCTCCTGCGGGAGCGGCGCCGAAGCGATGCGGACCTTGGCGCGCCGGCCTGCCGATCTGGCGCTCGTCGACCTTCGGATGCCTGACGTGAACGGCCTCGACCTGCTGCGGCAGATCCGGGGCAACCACCCGGGCTGCGAAGTGATCCTCATGACCGGATACGCCGCGGTCGACAGCGCCGTCGAAGCGATCAAGCTCGGCGCCCGCGAGTATCTCACGAAGCCCTTCGACATCGATCGCCTGCGCCAGGTGCTCATCGACATCCGCCTGGAGCTCGAGCGTCGCGCGCAGGTCGTCGCCCTCGAGAGCCAGGTCGCGCGGCAGCTCGAATTCTGCGGGATGCTCGGCCGCAGCCCGGTGATGCAGGAGGTGTTCAGCCTGATTCAGCGCCTGGCGCCCCACGCGAGGGTCGTGCTCCTCAGCGGCGAGACCGGCACCGGGAAGGAGCTCGCGGCACGCGCGTTCCACCAGGCCGGCCCGCGGCGCGGCCGGCCGTTCGTCACGATCAATTGCTCGGCGGTCGTGGACACGCTCTTCGAAAGCGAGCTGTTCGGCCACGTACGCGGGGCGTTCACCGGCGCCGTCGAATCGAAGCCGGGCGTATTCGAGGCCGCGCACGGCGGCACGCTCTTCCTCGACGAAGTCGGCGAGCTGCCGCTCTCGGTCCAGGCGAAGCTGCTGCGCGCGCTCGAATACGGCGAGGTGCAGCGCGTCGGCGCCCTGCAGCCCAAGCACGTCGACGTCACGGTGGTCGCGGCGACCAACCGCGATCTGCGCGCCGAAGTCGCGGCGGGACGGTTCCGCGGCGACCTCTTCTACCGGCTCAACGTGGTCGACCTCACGCTCCCGCCGCTGCGGGATCGGCGCGAGGACATCCCGTACCTGACCGCCGCGTTCATGCGCGACGCGTCGGCCAGGATGCAGAAGCGAATCCAGGGGCTGACGCCCGCCGCCGAACGCCTGCTGCTCAACGCGCGGTGGGACGGCAATATTCGGGAGCTCAAGAACGTGGTCGAGCGGGCGTGCATGCTGACCGACGCCACGCTCGTGTCGGAGCGCGAGCTGGTCGGCGCGTTCGGTCCCGAACAGGGCTCCACGGGATTCAGCAACCTGCCGGTCGCCGGCAGCCGGTTGCGCCCGGCGACGACCGGCGACGCGCCGGCACCACTCGACGCGCGAGAGCGCGAGCACATCCTCGATGTCCTGCGGCAGGTGAACGGCAATCGGATGGCGGCCGCGAAGCTGCTCGGCATCAGCCGTCGCGCGCTCTATCGCCGTCTCGAGCGTCACCAGCTCGCCGACGAAGCGCCGTCGCCCGCGTCGCGGCGCAGCTGACCCGAGTCATCTGGGGACATCGCCTGGTGAGCGGTGCCATGTCGTTTGCGCCGTAACCGCACAGCGCACACTCGTCCGTGGGGAAGAATCGCGCGAAATGGCCGACTTCCGGGGACCCGTGATGGCAAGCTCCTGGCTACGCAGACTGGCGCAGGGAGCGTGCATGTGGAGTTGATACAGAAGAGTCCCGTTCTCACGTTCGTCAAGTCACATGTGAGCCAGATGAAAACCACACCCAGACGTTCCTGCAACGTCCTCATCGTCGACGACGAGGAAGCCGTGCGGATGTTCGTCGAACGCGTCGTGCAGGAAGCCGGTCACAAGACGACGACCGCGGCGGATGGCCCGGAGGCGATCGAGGCCGCGTCGAAGCTCGGAACGATCGACCTGCTGATCACCGACCTCATGATGCCGATGATGAGCGGCGACGAGCTCGCCCGCCGGCTGCGTCAGAATCAGCCGTCGCTGAAAGTGCTGCACCTCACCGGCTTCAGCGATCGCCTGTTCAAGGAACGAACCACGTTGTGGCAGGACGAGGCGTTTCTCGAGAAACCCTGCAGCGTCAAAGGCCTGATGGAGGCCATGGAGCTGCTGCTGTTCGGACGGTTGCAGAGCACGCGGAAGGCGACGTAGCCGCCCGACACTGGCCCCGGCCGCTAGCCCACCCCATATCGACCCGACGCTACCCGCCTCGCGTGTGCATTTCGATGTGCGGATCCCTTTTCAGCAGGTCCTGTACCGGGACGAAGGCGCGACGGTCGCCGAGCGCGAGGCGCGCTTCGGCGCCGCGGTCGTCGCGCGCGCCCCAGCCCCCGGCGATGAGCGCGGTGATCTCGTCAACGGACGCACCGCGCCGCAGCGGCGCGCGCAGATCCAGGCCGCGACTGGCGTAGAGGCACAGGTACCACATGCCGTCGGCCGTGAGACGGCTTCGGTCGCAGGTGCGGCAGAAGGGATCGGTCGTCGAAGCAATGATGCCGAACGTCGTGCCGTCGGCGAGCGCGAACCGCTCGGCAGGCGCCGTCGAGCCAGGCTCGTCGACGGGGGTGATGGGGCCGTAGTGCCGCCGGAGGCTCTCGAGCATCTCCGCCCGCGAGACGACGCGGTCGTTGGACCAGCGGCTGGCTCCGCCGACGTCCATGTATTCGATGAAGCGGACCTCGCCGTTCACCGATCGCCCGTACTCGACGAGCGGCGCGAGCTCGTCG
>Ga0207675_100007387_pt1 | contig 10384 bp, 8 predicted proteins | sample KBSSwiS42_FD_184305 | JGI IMG/M metagenome (GOLD analysis project Ga0207675, IMG submission 184305) | Switchgrass rhizosphere microbial communities from Kellogg Biological Station, Michigan, USA - KBS Switchgrass S4-2 (SPAdes) (version 2) | ecosystem: Host-associated > Plants > Roots >...
GTTGGCGTCCATACACCACGGTCCTCGGGATCGCGACGGAACTCCTCATAGCCGAAGCTGCCGTCGGGTCGGCGGAAAAGGTCGACGCAGCGCAACCCGTCGTCGGTCTCCAGGCTTTCCAGCACGACCCACGACTTGTCGATGCGACGCGACATCCCGACGTCACTTCCCGTACTTTGCCCAGTACGCCCCGAACAGCTCTTCCTCGCTCGGTTTGTCCTCGGGGATGGTGGTGACGAGATGGGTGATGTTGACGAAGCAGCGCCAGTTCAGGTTCTCGGAGATGGCGTTCGCCTGCCAGGTGCCGCAGCCCATCGACAGCGTGAACGGCAGGCCATTGTTGAATCCGCCGCCGTTGCCGAAGGTGTGCGCCTGGTTGACCAGCACACGCACGACGTCGATATCCTCGGCGATCTCGCGTGCGTGATCGGCGTTCTTCGTATGAATACCGCAAGAGTGGCCCTTGCCTTGATATTCCAGGATGTCGCGCACGATGCGCTTGGCATCGGCGAAATCCTTGGCGCGATAGACCGTCAGCACCAGCGACAGCTTCTCGCCCGACAGCGGGTACTGCTTGCCTGTGCCGGTCTCGGGCACCATGACGAACTTGCAGCCTTTCGACTTGGGCGACAGCTCGAACACATCGATCAGCGCCTGCGGCCCCTGCGCGATCACCGCGCGGTTCAGCTTGCCGTCCTGCCATAGCCGCTCGACAATGCGCTTCTTCTCGGTCGCGCTCGCCATGTAGCCGCCCTGCCGCTCGAGTGCGGCAATGGCCCGATCGTAGACGGCATCGAGGACGACCACGGCGTTCTCGGACGAGCACGACGTGGCATGGTCGAAGGTTTTCGACTGCATGATGAGATCGGCAGCCTGATCGAGGTCAGCCGTGTCGTCGATGATCACGGGCGCATTACCGTGCCCCACGCCGAGCGCGGGCTTGCCGGACTTGTAGGCCTGCCGCACGTTGACCTGGCTGCCGGTGACCACCACTAGGTCGACGGCCTCCATCAGCTGGGTGGTCGCCTCACGCGTGACCGGGCTCGGCAGAATCTGCACGAGATCGGCCGGCAGGCCGATCTTCTCAAGCGCCGCCCGCATGCCGTCGACGGTAGGCTTGCTGGCTGCCCAGGCGCTCGGCGGCGGTGCGATGATGATGGCGTTGCCGCCCTTCAGGGCCATCATGGCCTTGTTGACGGGCGTGGCCGATGGATTGGTCGACGGGGTAATGGCCCCCACCACCCCGACCGGCTTGGCGTACAGCACGAGACCCCTCTCGGGAATCTCCTCGATGACGCCCGTGGACTTAACCCGGAGCAGATCGCGCAGCGTGCCGAACGTCTTGCGCTGGTTCTTGATAATCTTGCTCTCGAGTTCGCCGATACCCGTCACCTCGACGGCGATCTCGGCCAGCCGGCGCGCGTTCTCCGGCTTGTAGATCGACCACGCCAAGGCTGTGACGGCTTCATCGATGCGGGCCTGCCCGTGCGCGCTAATCTCTTTTGCGTATACCGCCATGGCCGCCCGTGCCCGGGCCATCAGCGGAGCCACGGATTGCTCTGCGCCGCGAGCCGTCGCAGGCTTGGCCGCCAGTTGTGCTTCCGGCATCGATACCTCGTCAGAGAGCCTAGAAAATGGGACCTGTCGTCTCATAGTCTGGCCGGCCCGGTTCTTGTCAACTATATCTGCCGCAGTCAGGACGCAAAATTGCGGTGCTTGGCATACCACCAATTGCCCAACTAAGTTGGAGATCAACTCGATGCGACCTAGGCCAGCGCTGCGGGGCGATTTGGGCTTGCTATCGCGTCGGATCACCTTTTGATACCCCCCGAGATGACAAACACCGACGAACGATTGTCGACCCTGGAGAAGGCGCTGGCGGTGCTGGAAGCCGTCGGCGACCAGCCGCAAGCGGTCGGCCTGCCTGATCTGGCGGCACGGCTGAAGCTGCCGCGCCAGACGGTGCATCGCGTGCTTGGCCAGCTGCAGGATGCCGGCCTCGTCAGCCGCCATCCGGTGCGCGAGCGCTATTCGGTCGGACCGCGCTTGACGCGCCTTGCCCTCGCTGCGCTCAACTCCCGCAACCAGGGCGCCCCGGTCCGCGCCATCCTAGCCGACCTCGTCGACGACGTGAACGAGACCTGCAACATCGGTGTGCTGGACGACCTCGAATACGTCTACCTGGAGCGCATCGAATGCAAGTGGCCGCTGCGTACGCACTTGGGCGCCGGCAGCCGCGTCAGCGCCTATGGCACGTCCGGAGGCAAGACGCTGCTGGCCGAGCTCGGGCCGGAGCAGTGCAAGCGCCTGCTGAAGAGCCGCAAGTTGGAAGCCTACACTCCGCATACCATCACCAAGCTGCAGGACCTGGAGGCGGAGCTCGCAAGGATCCGCAGCCGTGGCTTTGCGCTCAACAATCAAGAGTACCTGGACGGCATCATCGGTCTGGCTGTGCCGATCAAGGATGCCGATGGCCGTGCCGTCGCCGCACTGGCCATGCATGGTCCGGTCACACGCCTGTCGCTGAAGGCTTGCGAGGGACACGTGCCTCGCCTCGTGCAGGCGGCCGAGCGCATTGCTCGCGTGTGGATCATGGAGTGAGCAGCAAAGACGTTGTGCCGACCCCGAAAAGCACCTCGGCCTCAGCGGCCAACACATTGACTTTGTCGCCCAGCACATGTGAAAAATGGGACACCACGCACCACTTTTGGAAGCACGCCGGGCTGCCCCCTCCGGCCACCACACGAGTCAGGACCAAGAAGAGCTGATGGCGCTGAATGGCGCGCGCCAGTCTGAGTGATGCCCTTTAGGGAGAGGCCGAATACCATGCGGATGACCACGGAAGAAGCGTTCGTGAAAGTGCTGCAGATGCACGGCATCGAGCACGCCTTCGGCATCATCGGCTCCGCCTTCATGCCGATCTCCGACCTCTTTCCCAAGGCCGGCATCACCTTCTGGGACGTCGCGCACGAGACCAACGGCGGCCTGATCTGCGACGGCTATACACGCACGACCGGCAAGATGGCGATGGCGATCGCCCAGAATGGACCGGGCGTGACGGGCTTCGTCACGGCCGTCAAGACCGCCTACTGGAACCACACGCCCATGCTGCTGGTGACGCCGCAGGCGGCCAACCGCACCATCGGCCAGGGCGGCTTCCAGGAAGTCGAGCAGATGGCCCTGTTCCGCGACATGGTCTGCTACCAGGAGGAGGTGCGCGATCCCGTCCGCATCGCCGAGGTGCTCAACCGCGTCATCTCGAAGGCCAAGCGGCTCTCGGCCCCCGCGCAGATCAACGTACCGCGCGATTTCTGGACGCAGGTGATCGACATATCCCTGCCAGCCATCGTGGCGTTCGAGCGGCCGGCGGGCGGTGCTAAGGCGGTCGCCGAGGCCGCCAAGCTGCTCTCCGATGCGAAGTTCCCGGTGATCCTCTCGGGTGCCGGCGTCGTGATCGGCCATGCCATCCCGGAGTGCATAGCGCTGGCCGAAAAGCTCGATGCGCCGGTGTGCTCCAACTACCAGCACAATGACAGCTTCCCCGGCAGCCATCGTCTGGCCTGCGGCCCGCTTGGCTACAACGGCTCCAAGGCCGCCATGGAGCTGATCGCCAAGGCCGACGTGGTGCTGGCGCTCGGCACACGCCTCAATCCGTTCTCGACGTTGCCGGGCTACGGCATCGACTACTGGCCGAAAACGGCAAAGATCATCCAGGTCGACATCAACGCGGATCGCATCGGTCTCACCAAGCCGGTTGCCGTCGGCATCTGCGGCGATGCCAAGCTGGTGGCCAAGCAGATCCTGGCGCAGCTGGCGCCATCAGCCGGCAATGCCGGGCGCGAGGAGCGCAAGGCGCTCATCCACACCACCAAGTCGGCCTGGCTGCAGCAGCTATCCAGCATGGATCACGAGGACGACGACCCCGGCACCACCTGGAACGTGGACGCCCGCAAGCGCGACGCCGACCGCATGTCGCCGCGCCAGGCTTGGCGCGCCATCCAGGCCGGCCTGCCAAAGGACGCCATCATCTCCAGCGACATCGGCAACAACTGCGCGATCGGCAATGCCTATCCCACCTTCGAGCAGGGACGGAAGTATCTGGCGCCCGGCCTGTTCGGACCGTGCGGCTACGGCTTCCCGTCCATCGTCGGCGCCAAGATCGGCAACCCGAAGACCCCCGTGGTCGGCTTCGCGGGAGACGGTGCGTTCGGCATCTCCATGAGCGAGATGAGCTCGATCGGCCGCAAAGAGTGGCCGGCGATCACCATGGTGATCTTCCGCAACTATCAGTGGGGCGCCGAGAAGCGCAACTCGATCCTGTGGTACGACGACAACTTCGTGGGCACCGAACTCGACCCCAACTTGAGCTACGCCAAGGTGGCCGATGGCTGCGGCTTGAAGGGCGTAACGGTGAAGACGCAGGCGACGCTGACGGCGGCGCTGAAGGAGGCGTGCGAGGCGCAGAACAAGGGCGTCACCACCTTCATCGAGGTTATCCTCAACCAGGAGCTGGGCGAGCCCTTCCGGCGCGATGCCATGAAGAAGCCAGTGGTGGTGGCCGGCATCAACCGCGAGGACATGCGGCCGCAAGCAGTCGAATAGCCGGCGCACGCCAACGTGTGAATCTACCTGCCATCGTTGCAACCCGTTGGCGACGGTGCGCCTTGCTCGGCGCGCCGCCGGCGTTGACCTGCGTCCGCTCCGAAGTCAAAGTCACGGCGATTTCACGAACGCAAGAGAGCGAAGATGAGCAGACTGCGATGGGGAATGGTTGGCGGCGGCCCTAACAGCATCGGGCGGACCCACCGCCTCGCCGCCGCACTCGACGGCCACTACCAACTGGTCGCCGGCGTGTTCTCGCGCGATGCCGGCAAGAACGCCGCCATGGCCAAGGAGCTGGGCATTGCCGAGGATCGGCTGTATCCGACCTTCGAGGCGATGGCCGCTGCAGAAGCCAAGCGCGTAGACGGCATCGAGTGCGTATCGATCATCACCCCGAACAGCACGCATGTCCCGGCATGCTTCGCCTTCCTGGGCCACGACATCCCGGTGATCTGCGACAAGCCGCTCGGCATCTCTTCGAGCGAGACGATCCACCTGATGCGCGAGGTGGAGCGGCGCGGCGTCCCCTTCGCCCTCACCCACAACTACAGCGCCTACGCCATGGTGCGCGAAGCGCAGCACCTGGTTCGCAGCGGTCGACTCGGCACGATCCGGGTGGTGCAGGTCGAGTATGCGCTGGGCTCGCGCAGCAGCCTCGTCGAGGCGCAGGGCGACGCCCGCTTCGCCTGGCGGGCCAATCCAGCGATCGGTGGTCCCTCTACCGTGCTGGGCGATATCGGCACGCATGCCCACCATCTGATGCGCGCCGTCACGGGGCTGGAGCTCGAAGCGGTTTCGGCCGATCTCGGCACCATGGTTCCGGGCCGCAAGGCCGATGACAACGCCAACATAAACCTGCGCTTCGTCGGCGGCGCCCGAGGCCAGCTGTGGGCCAGCATGGTCGCCTGCGGCATCGGCCAGGGCCTGAACATCCGCGTGTTCGGCGAGCAGGCGAGCCTCGAATGGCACCAGGAGCATCCCAACGAGCTGCACCTGCGATTCGAGAACCAGCCCAACCAGGTACTGCGGCGCGGCGATCCGTGGCTGTCGGATCAGGCCAAGCGTGCCGTCCGCACCAACCGGGGCCAGCCCGAGGGCTATGTGTCCGCCTTCGCCACCGTCTATCGCGACTTCGCCGAGGTGCTGGCCGCCCGCAAGGCCGGGCGCGCACCCGATCCGCTGGCCAACAGCTTCGCCTCCGCGCGCGATGGCGTGCTGGGAATGATCTTCATCGAGGCTGCCGTCGAGTCAAGTCGCCGCAACGGCGCCTGGGTCGAGGCCGGCGACCAGCGGCTTGGAGCAGCGGCGTGATCGGCATCGCCCTGTTCGGTGCCGGGACGATCGGGCGCGTACACGCCCGCAACGTGGCGGCTCATCGCAATTGCGAGCTCAGATACGTGGTCGATACCGATCTCGACCGGGCGGAAGCGCTATGCCGAGCGCATGGCGGCCGCGCGGCCGTGGAAATCGAGACTGCATTGGCGGACAGAGCTGTCGATGCCGTGATCGTGGCCTCGTCGACCTCCGCCCACAATGCGCACTTGTCCGCGGTCATTGCCACCGGCAAGCCGGTGCTGTGCGAGAAGCCGATTGCGGACAACCTGGGCGACGCCAAGCGTTGCGCCGATGCCGCCGATGCGGCGGGACTGCTCGCCGCTACCGCCTTCAACCGCCGCTATGACGCCAGCCACCGCGTCGTGCACGACCGCATCCGTGCCGGTGAGATCGGCAAAGTCGAGCTGATCCACATCGTCTCGCGCACGCAGGCGCCTCCACCACCGCCGGCATCGGTTCGCTTCTCAGGCGGCATGCTGCGCGAGAAGGGATCGCACCACTACGATCTGGCCGCCTGGATGGCAGGAGCCGAACCGGTGGAAATTTTCGCCGCGGGCGATTGCCTGGTCGATCCGGGTTATGCCGATTACGGCGACCTCGACACCGCCGCGCTGACCCTGCGGTTCGACAGCGGGGCCATTGCCACCTTCAGTTTCAGCCGCAGGACCGGCTTCGGCTACGAAGAGATGCTCGAGGTGTTCGGCGCGGAGGGCATGCTCGAATCACGCCGCCAGCCGCGCACTGGCGTGGCACTCTACAAAGGCGGAAGCATCATCGAGGATGGCCTGCACGCCGGCTGGTACGAGCGGTTTGGCCCGACCTACGACGCCGAGCTCGACGCGTTCCTGGCGGCGATCAAAAAGCGCGACGTGCCCTACGCCACACTGCGCGATGGCCTGCGGGCCCAGGCCGTCGCCGAGGCGGCCATCCGGTCAGTCCGCGAGCGCAAGATCATTGCGATCGAGCGCATCTGGTAGTGCAGCGCACACCAACTTGTATGCGCCGGCCACACGGCGACTACCCTGCCGGGTTGTAGACGCGCGCGCCCGACATACCGTGATCACCTGACCAGATTGAGCACTGTTCCCGATACCTTCGGGCTCCGATCCACCTAGGCTGAACATGCTAGGCAGCTTGTGCCTAACGGGCCAGAGAGGCGGAGCATGCTGTTTTCGTTCGGAGTGCTGCTGGTCCTGTGTGGCCTTGGCATCATGGGCTTTGGCCTCTTCATCTTCTACGGGTGGCTGCCGCTCTTCTACGCGCTGATCGGGTTCGAGATCGGCTTTCTGCTGGGTAAATGGCTGGCCGGCAGTGTCGGGACCATCGCGGTCATGCTCGGCATCGTCGGCGGTGTAGCTGCTGCTAGTGCCACGTATATTCTCGAGCCCTACCGCCGCATCCTGCTCGGCTACTGGGGCGGAGCGCTGATAAGCCTCTCGCTTGCGTCACTGATCGGGTTGGAGAGGCTGATGGGCGGTTTCTTCGGCATCCCCCTGGCGGTGGCCGGTGGCGTGATCGGCGCCATGCTCACTTCGAGGTTCTTCGATCTGTTTGTTGTCGTTGCATCGGCCTTTGGCGGCGCAACATTGGCCGTGGCAGGCGCTCAGTCCCTGTGGCTGAGCATGGGCTGGCCCGCACCCGGGACCTTGCTGCCGGCGCTGGTCACCGTCGTCCTTTCCCTGATCGGCGTGAGCTGGCAGCTGCGCAACATCGCACGCTGGGCCCACGTTCACCCCTTGTTGCAGGACCCACTCGCGGACAAGCGAGCCACATCGCACCCGCTGGGCCAGCACAGAGACGATGCGGCTTAGCGTACGCCGACCTTGCGGGTCACTCACCAGCTTGGATCAGGGTTTGGCCCGATAGGCGGATCATCCCGGGCAACAGCATACTCAAGACACCAGGTGTTCCTGCAAGAACGGGTGTCATGAGGCCCAGTGCCCGACTCCGAGGCATCGGTCTTGCCGCAAGACTGCGCACCGCGGTGCGCGGGCTGATGCGGGGTCTTTGCCGGATACCCTGGTCTCCTCCGCGCTACACCCTCGCTAGTCGCGTGGATCTTCGACGCGCGATCCGAACCGCGGCGATTGCTGCGGTCTTGCCGATAACACTTTCCGCGTGCCGGCCTGAGCCGGAGACGGCATCGTCAGAAGGCAGGCCCGTGCGCACCGTCGTCGCCGAGAAGCGTGAAGCCGGCGCGCCCATCGTGCTCACCGGCCGTATCGAAGCCGAGGACGAAGTGACCCTGGCATTTCGCATCTCGGGGCGGCTGCTGGAAAGCAATCTCAGACTTGGTGATCAGCTGAAGGCGGGGCAGCTGATTGCTCGCCTGGAGCCGCAGAACGAGCTCAATGGTCTGCGCACGGCGCAGGCCGCTCTTGCGGCCGCCCAGGGCCAGCTGACACAGGCACGCAATCACTTCGAACGCCAGGACACGCTTCTCAGGGATGGTTGGACCACGCGTGCCAACCACGACCAGGCCACCCAGGCGATGCGAACGGCCCAATCGCAAGTGGAAGCTGCCGAGGCGCAGCTGAAAATTGCGCATGATCTAGTCAGCTTCACGGAGCTGAAGGCCGATGCGCCCGGCGTGGTGACGGCGACCGGCCCCAACGCCGGTGAGGTCGTCCAGATCGGGCAGATGATTGCCAAGGTTGCCCGGCAGGGCGGCCGCGACGCCGTATTCGACGTCTCGGCCCAATTGATGCGGTCGGTGCCCGGTGATCCCGAGGTGACGGTAAACCTGACGGACGACCCTTCCGTGACTGCGCGGGGCCGCGTACGTGAGGTGGCGCCGCAGGCCAACCCTGTGACCCGAACGTTTGCGGTCAAGGTCGGACTGACCGACCCGCCGGCAGCGATGCGGCTCGGCGCAACGGTGACCGGGCGCGTGCAACGGGAGGCCTTGGCGACCATCGATATCCCGGCGACGGCGTTGACCAAGTTCAATCGCCAGCCCGCGGTCTGGATCGTCGATCCGTCGACCCGGGCCGTGTCTATACGCAACGTCGACGTGTTGCGCTATGACCCGGCACTGGTCGCGATCTCGGGAGGGCTCGCCGTCGGCGAGATCGTCGTCACGGCAGGCGTGCAAGCGCTGCATCCGGGTCAAACGGTGCGCCTGCTCGGGTCGACCCCATGAGCGAATTCAATCTCTCCGCGTGGGCGCTCCGCAACCGCTCCGTCGTGGCGTTCTTCATGATCATCGCGGTGGCCGCAGGCGTTGCGTCCTACTTCCGTCTCGGCCGTAGCGAAGATCCCGCCTTCATCATCAAGACCATGGTGGTGCAGGCCGCCTGGCCGGGTGCGAGCGTCGAAGATACGCTCAAGCAGGTCACCGAACGCCTGGAGCGCAAGCTGCAGGAGACGCCTAAGCTTGATTTTCTGCGCAGCTTCACGAGCGCCGGCGTGACGACCATCTTCGTCAATCTGCTGGGTAGCACCACTGCGAGAGAGGTCCCCGACATCTGGTATCACGTGCGCAAGAGCATCGGTGATATCCGCCACACGCTGCCGGCCGGCATCGTCGGGCCGGGCTTCAACGATGATTTCGGCGACACGTTCGGCATCATCTACGGCTTCACCGCCGACGGCTTCACGCATCGGGAGCTGCGCGACTATGTGGAGGACATCCGCTCGAAGCTGCTGCACGTTCCCGACGTCTCCAAGATCGAAATCCTGGGCGCACAGAGCGAGAAGATATTTGTCGAGTTCTCCATGCAAGAGCTCGCAAGCCTCGGCCTCGACCGGACCGCGCTGATCAACGCACTGCAGGCACAGAATGTTGTGCTTCCGGCGGGCACCCTTCAGACCGGCAATGAGACGCTTGCGCTTCGCGTATCGGGTGCCTTCCGCTCCGAGCAGGATGTGCTCGGCATCAATTTCGCCGTCGGTGGACGCATGCTGCGCCTCGGCGACATCGCCCAAGTCCGGCGCAGCTTTGCCGATCCGCCGCAGCCGATGTTTCGCGTCAATGGCGAGCCGGCGATCGGCCTCGCGATCGCCATGCGTGACGGGGGTGACATTCTCACGCTGGGCAAGACAATCCAGCGCGTCGTCGCCGAGATCACGCACGATTTGCCGTTGGGCATTACGCCAAGGCTGGTGGCCGATCAGGCGGTGACGGTTCGGAGCGCGATCGCCGAGTTCATGACGTCGTTGTGGCAGGCGATCGCCATCATCCTGGCGGTGAGCTTCATCAGTCTCGGACTGCGACCTGGATTGGTCATAGCCCTCGCCATCCCGTTGACGCTTTCTTTGTCACTGCGTGGAGATTGGCCCGCATCAAGTATCTTTCCAGCGCCACCGTCCCTTGACCTTCTCCAATGAGCGGACGTCTGCCTGCTCCCAGCGAATGTGCCCAGTGCGGCGCCTCCATTCCGCCGCGTGCTGCGGCCTGTCCGGAATGTGGCGCGGATGAACGCACCGGCTGGCGAGAGGCTTCGAT
>Ga0207675_100007388_pt1 | contig 10384 bp, 12 predicted proteins | sample KBSSwiS42_FD_184305 | JGI IMG/M metagenome (GOLD analysis project Ga0207675, IMG submission 184305) | Switchgrass rhizosphere microbial communities from Kellogg Biological Station, Michigan, USA - KBS Switchgrass S4-2 (SPAdes) (version 2) | ecosystem: Host-associated > Plants > Roots >...
CCACGCCGCCGGCTTGCGCACGCAGGCCGGCGAGCTCGAACGCGTCGAGAGGCCGGACGTTCGGCCACCGGCCATAGCCGATGCGCACGATCGCGCCGCCGTCGGGCAGCGGCAGATCGCGATAGACCATCGCGTTCAGCGCGGCGTAGGTGTAGAGGCTGATCGCGAGCCCGCCCGCCAGCACGAGCACGGTCAGCGCCGTGAACCACGGGCTTTTTGCGAGCAGCCGTAGTGCGTACTTGAGGTCGGTCCTCACCGATGCTTATACGTACGCCGACCGCCCGGTATTACACGGCGCGGCTACTGCCGCGGCGTTTCGAAGTTGAAGATGTCCTCTTCCTCGGGCCGCTGCATGTTCTTCTCGTAATACTCTTCCCAAAGTTGGCCCCACGGCCGGCCGAACATGTCGAGCACCTCGTACTCGAAGCGGCTGCCGGGCGGCAACGGCGTCGCCTTGCCGTTGACCGGGAAGATCGTCTGCACGCACTCGATGAAGACGTACGGCGCGTCGTCCGTGAGCTCGCCGGATTTCGTGAAGTTGCGCACGATGCGGATCGGCTCCACGAGCGCGTCCTCGTCGTAGAAGATCGCCTCGTGATTCAGTCCCACGAACTTGCCGGACGCGTCGTGGTTCGGCGAGTAGATCTCGATCGTCTGCATCTTGTTCGAATACTCGAATCCAGCATGGACCTTCCAGCCGACGACGTTCGACGTCCACGTGATCAACGTGTCCTTGTCCCAGAAGCCGATCGTCTCACCGTACCAGCGCGGCACGTCGGCCCCGAGCCGCGGCGTCGCGCCCGACATGTCGAACTCGCGGCCGATGAGGATATTCGTGATGAAGTTGCGCGCGACGCCGGCCATGAGCTGGACCTGCTGCGGCGTCACGGTGATGTAGTGGTCGCGAACGGCGGCCGCGTGCCAGCGCCGCATGAACCCCTCGGGCCAGCAGTACTGCGACTGCCAGTGCGCGACGTTCGTGTTGCCCTGGTGATAGGTCTCCTGCGCGAGGTACTGCTGATACTTCGGCGTCAGCAGCGACATCATCGTCGAGACCTGCATCTTGCGCGCGTTATACCAGGTCTCGCCGAAGCCGCGGCCGTAGCGGCCGGTCCACTCGCCGGGCACGGTCGCGTACGTGTGCTGTGTCGGCCCGCCGCGTTTCTTCGTCTCTGCTTTCAGCGCTTCCCAGTGCTCCTGCGCCGTCTTGAACGGATACGGGCTCACGATCGCTTCGCGCGGATAGTCGCTGTCGCAAAGTCCCCAGCCCATCGTGCCAGGACCCTTGTCGCCGATCGCGCCGCGGGCGGTCCAGCTGTCCTCGATCGCGACCGTCGAGTTGCAGCGCCAGTAACGCGGATCGGACCAGAGGTCCTTGTCTTTATAGAAGTCGTCCGACGTGAACATGTCGCGCGGCAGCGGCTCGATGCCTTTCGGCGTCTCGCCGGGCGGCGCCGAGCCGATGAACTGCCTCGGCGGTGGAGCTCCTTGGTTCGCCGCGGCACCGCGGTTTCCCTGGTTTCCGGCGTTCCCTTGGTTACCCGCGTTCCCTGGGTTGCCTGGGTTTGCGGGGGGACCTCCGAAGCCTCCACCGTAAGTGGCGCCGATCACCGGCAACGCGGCCGCGTCGACCAAGACGGGCGCGCCGCGTCCGACGCTCTTGAAGTCGATCTGTGGGCTTTGCTGCGCCGCCAACGGCGCCGCAATCGCGGCGGCGAGAGCGGCCGCTGCGAGGCTTGCGCCGAGTTTGCTGTTCTTCGTCATTGATCTTCCCCTACCGCGTTCTGAACTGACGCCGAGCGCCCGCTACTTGTTGTTACTGAAATCGAACAACTCTTCGGACGTGTCCTCGGGTTTGGTCATGCCTTGCTCGAAGTTCTCGCCCCAGATCTTGGCCCACGGACGGCCGTACATGTCGGGCATCTCGTACTCGAGCGTCGCCCCAGGCGCCAGCGGCGCGTTCTTGCCGTTGACGTTGAAAATCGTCTGCACGCACTCGATGAACGGGTACGGCACTTCGTTGGTGTCGGCGAAATTGTTGATCTTGTGCAGGTTGCGCACGATGCGGACCGGCGTCGCCAGCGCCTCCTCGTCGTAGAGGATCGTCTCGTGGTTCAAGCCGACGAACTTGCCGTTCTCACGGATCGGCGTGTAGATCTCGATCGACTGCATCTTGCTCGAGAACTCGAACTCCGAGTGCGACTTCCAGCCCTGGATGTTGCTCGTCCACGTGATCAGCACATCTTTGTCCCAGAAGCCGATCGTGTCGCCGTACCAGCGCGGCACCGCCGGGCCGAGGCGCGGGACGCCGCCCTTCGCCACGTCCTCCATGTTGAAGTCGCGGCCGATATAGACGTCCTGCATGAAGTTGCGCGCGACACCCGCGCGCACGTTCACGAGATCCGGCGTCGCGATGACGTAGTGCTCCCACACGGCCGCGGGATACCAGCGGCGCATGAAGCCTTCCGGCCAGCAGAACGTCGATGGCCACAGCGCGTTGCCGCGCACCTGGTGATACGCCTCTTGGACCATGTATTCCTGGTACTTCGGCGTCAGCACGGACAGCACCGTCGGAATCTGCGTGTGTCTGCCCCAGTACCAGTTGGTTTGGTTCGCTCGGCCGCCGCCGCTGTTCGGGCGCTCGTAAACGCCGTTCCACTCGACCGCCGGAAAGTTTTCGTAGGTGTACTTGTTCGGGCCGCCGCGTTTCGTCGTCTCGGCCTTCAGCGCCTCGTAGTGCTCTTGCGCCGTCTTGAACCCGTACGGGCTCACGATCGCCTCGCGCGGCAAGCTGATCTCGCAGTGGCCCCACGGCGCGTCGGCATCTTTGTCCGACGTGTTGACTTGGGGACGCTGCAGCACTCCGCGCACGTACTCCGTGGCTTGCGGGCTGTTGCAGCGGAAATAGCGCGGGTCGTTCCAGAGATCCTTATCGGCGTAGAAGTCCGGGCTATTGAAGAGGTCGCGCGGCAGGGGTTTGTATTCTTTCGGCACCGCGTTCGGGCGATAGCCGTTCAACGGGAACGGCTCCTTCGGGTCCGGACCGGCCTGCGCGCCTTGCTGACGGATCCAGTTCGGACCGACTTCTTCCTTGTAGTCGAGCACGCTGGCGGCCAGCGGCCGGCCGCGGCCGACGCTCTTGAAGCCGATGTCCGGCATCTTCTGAGCGAGCGCGGGTGCGGCGAGCAGAGTGGCCGCGAGCGCCAACGATGTGATCTGTCCGGTTCTCATGGTGTCCCTCTAGCGGGGTTACGCAGCGTCAGACCGCTACTGTACCCACCTTCTATATGAGCCTGACCACCCGCAGCGGTGCGGGGGCGTCAAAAGTTTTCTCTCGGTAAGCACGCGCGCGGCCTCGCGCGGGCGCGCCTTGCCCGCGCGCCAAGATCGGCGAGAGACCGTGAACGTCGAGCCGCTTACGGGTGCGGCAGGTGGTCGTGACCCTTCGGCAGCTCCATGAGCTCGAGCACGTTGCCGTCGGGATCGACGAGCGTCGCGATTTTGACCTGGATCCCGCCGATCGGAGCCGTGGCCACCTCGCCCCTCATCGTCGCACCGGCGGCCTTCGCGGCGGACACGCTCGCAGCGAGATCCGACACGTGGAAGATCGCGTGCGCCATGGCGTCGCCCACGACGGCGGGCTCGCGCTTCTCGATGAGGAACTCGGGCGACGAGCCGGCCTTCGCGGCGGCTGCGGTCGCGCCGTAACGCATGATGATCTCCGTCGGCGGGGTCCCCACCTGGTCGATCTGCTTGAGGCCGAACGCCGCGTCGTAGAACTTCGCGAGCGCGACGACGTCTTTCGCCTGCAGCCGAACCGCCATCACCGTGACGTCGGCTTGTGCGAACGTGACCCAAGCCGCCGCGCTGATTCCCAATACCGCCGTGATCGCTCGCCGCATGTGGTGTTCTCCTGGATGTGTTCCCGATGGGATGCCCGCGCGCCTTCGCCGGGGGCCGCTGGATGATACGCCGAAAAGCCCGGCGTGACTTGAGTCACGCCGTTCGATGCGTACCTCGCGTAACGTTTCGCACGGCTCCGCGCCGCTCACGGCCGATGCCGCTGCATCTACACGGAGGTTCAGCCATGCGATCCCTCGCTCGTGCCCTGGTCTTGTTGTCCGCGCTGACCGGCTCCTCGCAGCTGCTCGCGGAGGATCTCGTCGTCAGCGACTTGAAGGCGTTCGACGCGACCATTACCGCCGCGTCCGAGCGCTGCGACGTCGCCACGGTCCTCGACCGAATTTCCCCGCTCGCCACGATCTCCGGCACGTTGTTCGCAACAGGCGACATGCGGGCGTATCGCGCAAACAAGCAGCAGTACGGCGAGCTGCTGACGCGTTTGTGCGCCGCTGGCCGGACTTGGCATGCGGTGATCAGCAACGAAAAGATCTCCATCGAGGGTGACCAAGCCATCATGACGGCGGACGTCGTAGAGACGGCCGTCATGAACGGCCGGGAAACAGTGTCGAAGGCCCGTCAACGAGTCACGATCGAGCTCATCGACGGGAAACTCATGTACACGCAGATTCACAGCAATCTCGTCGACTGACGAGCGTCGGTCCGCACGTTCGCGATTGCCTTCGGCGCTAGCCGGGCTTGTCTTCGTGCGCGCGCTTGGGCCCGCCGGGGCGATCCTGCCCTCGCCTCGAGCCGCGTTCGTGCGCGTAAACCCACGTGAACTCGGCGCCGAGCAGGAAGATCTGCGTCGAGTAGTAAACCCAGACGAGCAGCACGACGAACGAGCCAGCGGCGCCGAAGCCCGACGCAATGCCGCTGCGGCCGATGTAGAGTCCGATGAGGAATTTACCGACCGCAAAGAGCAGCGCGGTCACGGCCGCGCCGATCCAAACGTCGTGCCACGCGATCTCGGCGCGCGGCAGGAACTTGTAGATCAACGCGAACAGCCCCGTGGTGATCGCGAATGAGACGACGAAATTCAGGATCTCGAGCACCACGGCCCATCCTTCGAACCAGCCGCCCCACCATTTGCCGAGCGCCGAGAGCGCCGCGCTGATCACGAGCGAAACGAGCAACAGGAACGCGAGCACGAGAATCATGCCGAACGACAGAAGCCGCGCGCGCAAGAATGACCACGGGCCGCTGATCGGCTTCGTCTCGGCTCGCCAGATCCGGTCGAGGTCGCTCTGGAGCTCGGCGAAGACCGTCGTCGCGCCGAGCAGCAGCAGCAAGAAGCTCGCGATCGTCGCGAGCAGCCCTTCTTCGGGGTCGCTGCTGCTCTCGAGCAAGCCTTGCACCGCAGTGGCGCCGTCGTCGCCGAGGAGGCCTTGGAGCTGCGTGGCGATTTCGCCGCGCGCGGCCTCGGCACCCAAGAAGAATCCCGCGACCGCGATCACGATGATGAGCACGGGCGCGAGCGAGAACAGCGTGTAATACGCCAGCGCGCCGCCCATGCTCGACGCATAGTCCTTTCGCCACGACACGACCGAGGCTTTGATCAACGGCCAGATTCCAAGGCGCCTCATGAGTGCCCTACGTCCGCGCTCGCGCGACCAGAGATTCATGCAAGCCGTATGCCTTCGCTGGCACACGCCGTGCAGCAATGAGGTCCGGCCGTGAGAATTGCGACCTTCAACGTCAATGGCATCAATGCGCGCCTCGCGGCGCTCACGCTCTGGCTCGAAGAATCCGAGCCCCGCGTCGCCGGCCCGAGGTTCGGTCCGCGTATCGAACGTTGCTCGACCAAGGCTGGGTCGACGCCGTGCGAGCGCTGCATCCCGACGAGCGCGGAGACTGATACGGGCGCGCCGTGGCATGGTTCGTGCTGCGTCGATCCACTTCGGACACAAGGAGGTGTCGCATGAAAGCCAAGACGCAAAGGAAGGCCGAGAAGAAATCCGCGAAGAACGACTCGCTGAGGGAGCCGCACCCGCCCTTCCCAAAGCAGCATCAAGATTCTCCGGGCCTCGAATCCGAGCTCGAGCCGAAGCCGCGCTTCGAGGCCGGCGAGTACAAGGCGGCCGGTAAGCTCGAGGGCAAGGTCGCTTTGATCACGGGCGGCGATTCCGGAATAGGACGCGCCGTCGCCACGCTGTTCGCGCGCGAAGGCGCGGCCGTCGCGATCAATTACCTCGACGAGGAGCAATCCGACGCCGAGGAAACGCAGGAAGCCGTCGAGGAAGCCGGAGCGGAGTGCCTGCTCCTGCCCGGCGACTTGAGCGAGGCCGAGACGTGCGACAGCCTCGTCGACAAGACGGTCGAGCGCTTCGGCGGCATCGACTTGCTCGTCTCGAACGCCGCGTATCAGCGGCGCAAGGAGAGTCTCGACGAGCTCAGCGACGAGGAGCTGCAGCACACGTTCGACACGAACATCTTCGCGTACGTGCGCCTCTCGCGGGCCGCGCTGCGGCACATGAAGCCCGGCAGCGCGATCATCGCGACGAGCTCGGAAACCGGAATCCTCGGCTCCGCGAAGCTGCCGGACTACTCCGCGACGAAGGGCGCGATCAACGCCTTCACGAAAACGTTGGCGCAATCGCTCGTGAAAAAAGGCATTCGCGTGAACGCCGTCGCGCCGGGTCCCGTGTGGACGCCGTTGAATCCGGCGGACGAAGGCCTGCCTTCTAAGGACGTCGCGAAGTTCGGCGAGCAAGCGCCGATCGGGCGCCCCGCGCAACCGGAAGAGCTGGCGCCGGCGTACGTATTCCTGGCCTCGAACGCCGACTCCTCGTACATCACCGGCACGGTTCTGCAAGTCATGGGAGGCGAAACAGCCGGCGGTTGATCGCGTGGAGCCGCTCGCCAGTCTTTTGCTGCAAGCCGCCAAAGCCGGCGCTTACTACGTCGCGCTGATCGTGCTCGTCCGAATGGCGGGCAAGCGCATGGCCGGGCAAACGACGACGTTCGATCTAATCGTGCTGATCACGCTCGGCGTCGTCATGCAGAGCGCGGCGCTGGCAGAAGGCGCCGCCAATGCCGCGGTGTTCGTCGTGACCGTGTTTGCGCTGCACCGGCTCAACGCGTGGCTTTGCGCGCGCTCGACGCGCGTCCGCCACTTGCTGCGCGGCAAGCCGCGGCCGCTGATTCGCGACGGGGAGATCATCGAGAGAGCACTCGAGCTCGAGGGCGTCACGCATGCCGAGCTGCTCGCGGGACTGCGCAAGCTCGGTTACGCGCGCGTCGACGACGTTCGACTCGCCGTGCTCGAGGAAACCGGGCACATCTCGGCCGTCGGGCGCGACTCCGGCTGACGCCGCGGTCTGCTATCAGGTCGGGCCGCGCTTTGCGGCGCCCGCCAGCAGCCGGCTCGTGGTAACGATCGCGCGCGTGTGCTCGCCGTCGCCGATCGGGCCCGCGTCGTCGAACGCCTCGAGCTTGAACCGGAACAGCTTGCCCTCGGGACCGAGGTAGGTCGCGACCGTGCGCACGTTGCCGCCGACCGGCGTCGCGGCCATGTGCTTGATCGAAACCAGCACGCCGACCGAGTGCTGGCCCGGCTCGAGCAGCGGACGCATGAGCCGCGTCGCGGCCATCTCCATGAACGCGACGAGGCGCGACGTCGCGAACACGTCCGGGAACGAGTCGTCGGGCGATAGCTCGAGCGCCGTCGCGCTGTCGCTCGGCTGCACCGTGAAACGCGCCTCGCACGTGTCGCCGACCTTCATGCGGCCCTCGTGCGCGGCCGAACCGACCGCTTCGCTTCCTTCTTGCGTCGCGCGCCGATCGCCCCGCTCGCGGCGGCCTGCACGATGCGCCGAAACTTCGGGCACTCCATGTGGCTCGGGGCCTTGCAGTTGACGGCGTGCTTCAACCCGTCGCGCATCGCCGTGAGCTGCTTGATCGTCTCGTCGAGCTCTTTGGCCTTCGCGGCGAGCTTCTCCCGGTCGATGCGCACCCGCCCGTCGGGGGCGAACATCTGCGCGATCTCGTCGAGCGAGAAGCCCGCCGCGCGTCCGAGCGCGATCAGGGCCAGCCGCTCGGTGACCTGGGCCGCGTAAACGCGCCGCAACCCGCGCCGGCCGATCGACTTGATGAGCCCCTTCTCCTCGTAGAATCGCAGAGCCGAGGCCGGCAACCGGCACTGTTGGGCGACCTCGGCGATATCCAGATTTCGCACGGCTCTTGACCTCAAGTCGACTTGAATTGGCAGAGTGCCGATTCCGCAAATCGCAAGCAAGCCGAGGAGAAAAATCGTGAACGTTGAGCAGCAAGCAAACGCAGAGCAGATCGCCCTTTGGAACGGCGCGGCCGGGCAGGGCTGGGTCGATGCGCAAGAATCGCTCGATCGCGTGCTCGAGCCGTTTCAGCACCGAATCGTCGAGGCTGTCGCCGCACGCCGACCGCAAAGCGTCCTCGACGTCGGTTGCGGCACGGGCACCACGACACTCGCGGTCGCGCGGCTGCTCGCGAAACGCGGCAGCGCCGTCGGCGTCGACATCTCGGAGCCGATGATCGCGCTCGCGCGAGCGCGAGCCGAGCGCGAAAAGGCCCCGCCACGGTTCATTTGCGCCGACGCGCAGACGCACGCGTTCGAGCCCGCGAGCTTCGACATGATCGTCTCGCGCTTCGGCACAATGTTCTTCGACGACTCCGTGCGCGCCTTCGAGAACCTGCGGCGCGCGGCGGCGAAAGGCGCCGGTCTCGCCGTCATCGTCTGGCGTAGCGCCGCCGAGAACCCTTTCATGACGACGGCCGAGCGCGCCGCGGCTCCGTTCCTTCCAGACATGCCCGCCCGCCGGCCCGACGAGCCCGGACAATTCGCGTTCGCCGATCGCGGCCGCGTCTACGCGATTCTCGAGAAGAGCGGTTGGTCCGACATCGACATCCGGCCGCTGGATGTCGAGTGCACGCTACCGCTGGCGGAGCTGACGACCTATTTATCGAAGGTCGGACCCGCGAGCCGCGCGATTCAAGGGCTCGACGAACGTTTTCATGCGCGAGTCATCGAAACGGTTCGCGCAGCGTTCGATCCTTTCGTGCACGGAACGGAGGTTCGGTTCGTCGCGGCCTGCTGGACGGTAAGCGCTCGCAACGACTAGTCTGCGCCGCATACGACCCGGCCAGAGGGCCCATCGATGAGCACGAATTCTGCGGGCCGCCGCGTTGCCGTCACCGGCGCCGCGAGCGGTATCGGCGCCGCCACGGCGCGGCTCCTTAAATCTCAGGGCTGGCGCGTGGCCTGCCTCGACCGCAACTTGGCGGGCGCGCGCGCGACGGCGGGCTCGAGTGGCGTCGCCGTCGAAGTGGACGTCGCCGACGAAGCGTCGGCGATTCGCGCATTCAAGGAAGTCGACGCGGCCTTCGGCGGGCTCGACGCGCTCGTGACGGCGGCCGGCATCATCAACACGACGCCGTTCTTCGAGACGACGGTCGCAGAGCTCCGCAAGCTCTTCGACGTCAACGTCATCGGCTCCTTCCTGACCGTGCGCGAAGGCGCCAAGTACATGCAGAAAGGCGCGCGCATCTGCATGGTCGCGAGCATCTCGAGCTACACGGGCGGCGGCTACGTCGCGCGCGGCGCCTACGCGACGAGCAAGGGCGCCGTGCTGACGATGATGAAGAGCTGCGCGCGCGAGCTCGGCCCCAAAGGCATCGCAGTGAACGCCGTCGCGCCGGGCTTCATCGATACGCCGTTCGTCGCCTCCGCGATGAGCGATCCCAAGCGCCGCAAGGAAGTCGAGGCCGCCGTCGGCAAGGTCGGCACGGCCGAGCAGATCGCGGAGTGCTGCGCGTGGCTCGTCTCGCCGGCCGCCGACTTCGTGCACGGCGAGACGTTGATCGCGGACGGCGGAATCTTGATGCGCTGATCGATGCGCGTCAGGTGCCGCGCGCCCGACGGCGGCGCGCTGCGAGCAACGGCAGCAACAGAAGAACCGACCAACCGAACGCGCCACCGCCGCCGTCGATGAGCTCGGGTTCCGCCGGTGCGGGGCTCGGCGTCGCTGGCGGCGGCGAGGACGCGGGAGGCGCGCTCGTCGTCGCAGGCGGCGGAGAAGCGGCCGGGGGAGGAGTCGTCGCCGGCGGCGGCGACGAGGCCGGCGGCGGCGGCGAAGCAGATGGCGGCGGTGACACCGGCGGCGGCGGAGTCGAAGCCGGCGGCGGCGGAGTCGAAGCGGGCGGAGGCGGCGGCGTCGGGGCAGGAGGTGGCGGCGCAGCCGAGGGCGGCGGTGCAACCGGCGGTGGCGGCGACGTCGGCGGCGGCGTGCTCGGCGTCGCCTCGGGCTGCAAGTCGACGCATTGATTCGTGACATTGCCCTGCACTTGATTGCCGAGGCCGAGCGGCGCCGGATCGTTTTTCTCGCATCTCAAGTCGCGCTCGACCGCGTTTCCGGAGATCACGGCACCGCCGCTATTTCCGGAGACCTGAAGATTCCCGCCGATGTCGTTGTTGAGGATCTCCAGGTGGGATTGATTGTTGCGGAAC
>Ga0207675_100007391_pt1 | contig 10380 bp, 10 predicted proteins | sample KBSSwiS42_FD_184305 | JGI IMG/M metagenome (GOLD analysis project Ga0207675, IMG submission 184305) | Switchgrass rhizosphere microbial communities from Kellogg Biological Station, Michigan, USA - KBS Switchgrass S4-2 (SPAdes) (version 2) | ecosystem: Host-associated > Plants > Roots >...
GGCCAACAACGCGGCAGCGCCGTCGGGACGAACTCGCGATGACATTGACCCTCGTCGTCGTCGGCCTGGTTCTGGCTCCGCCAACCGGTTGGTTGCTCGGCGCCTGGTTGGCCGACCTGACCTACGAGACCCCCTGAAAATCGAACTCGGCTTTGGGCACTACCGGGCAGCAGGTGGAAGTGGACCGCTAATTCATCGTGAATTCACCGTGCCCCAACCTGCACCGCTGCAAATCGAGCCGCCGGCGAAGAACGAACAGCGCCCTTGAGTCGGTGTCGGCGCGTTCCTCCTTTGCACGAGATTTTGACAGGAATTGACGTTGTATAGCGCTGGCCCGCCCTCGCGGCCGAGATTGCCGTTGTCGTCCCGCCACCATCGGCCAGCGCTAATACCGATGTCGCAGCGCTGTTCAAACTGCTCCACGTCGTCAAGGGGCACTCGTATGCCGTTTACGATCACGTCCGTTACGAGACCGCTTTGACTATTGAATATATTGTATTGTGCTGAGGCAGGCTCGATTGCGAAGCACAACACAGCCGAAGCTGCCAGACAAGCGCGTGTAATAAAGGGGGTCATGACCGTGTCCTCCTGGTTCGATTACTAGCGGCCCCATCCCAAAATGGCCGCGTAGTAGCGATTTCGGTGTGACGAGCGTCACAGGTACGCTGTGACGCTCGTCACAAAATGTCTGTTTCGCGGACACGCGATTAGGAAATGGACTCAGGGACCGTCGGAAATCTGGCCAGCTGATGAGCGTGGTCGAGGAACCTCATCTCGCCGAGCGGCGTTTCCTTTCAGTGCTGACCAGCGAAGGAATTCGTCGTGACGAGACTGTCGATCATGCTGACGATTGCTGCGGTCCTGGCCGGCACCGCCCCCGCACCGGCATTGGCCCAACAGCAAGGCGCGCCCTTGGACCAGGGCAACGGCAATTGGGACCCACCTCCGGTCACCGGCCCGACTACGCAGCGCTGACACGTCAGACGTCTGACCGAGGCAGCCCGCCATTCACCGCCCGCCGCGTGAAAACACCCCAGACCCTATCGGGCCCAGCCGCAAAATAACGCACGTAGCACCCCGCCGGTGAGTCACGGCGGGGCATCCTTCGGAGGGGGAGAAGGGTCGACCCAAACGGGCGCCACGAGACTGTCTACGATGTTCTCCGGCACCCGCGGCTAAGCCATTTGAAAGGATTGGTGGGCGCACCAGGGCTCGAACCTGGGACCCGCTGATTAAGAGTCAGCTGCTCTACCAACTGAGCTATGCGCCCTAACCGAGGAATTCCGACGGGTTAGGCACTTCCACCACTTGCGGAACACCGCAGTGCTCCGAACGCCCCTTGCCGCTCGGGGACGAGAGGCCCCGCAGCGCGGGAGCCACACATAGGGCATCGGCGGGCGCTTTCCAAGCTCGACGATGAGAAACGCCGCCCCGACGTCCACACCAAAATTCCCATGCCGAAACGGCCGAATGGCCCTTTCTTTGCCGATAAGTGCGTGCCCAGCCCCCGCGCCGTCCGACAACCAAGGCCTCCTCTTCCCACGGCGCCTCCATGGCTGGGAACACATGATGAACGCCGGCCTTGGCTATCAATTGGCCGCCAGACCGACGACGTGTCCGACGAGCGTCGGGATGCGGGTCATGAGCCAGGGCGCGGCAGGCGATGGAAGGGTCATTCGCCAGTCGAAAAAGAAGGCCGCTGGGGCATCGGGTCGCTGACCACGAGTTGCCCGCGTTGCCGCACACCCATGTCTGCACTCCGCAGACCCACATCAATCGCGGAAGGGATGTGGGGCGGATGGACGTGCCCGACATGCGGCTGCAAGGTTGACAAGTACGAGCAAGCGCGCGCTGCTCCCTGAGTGTCAAGGCGCTTTTCGTTCTTGGCTCGGGCGAATTGCCGATGACGGTTGCGAAGGTCAGCGACGCAATCTCGTCGCACCGGTTGCACTGTCTTGTCCGCTCCGGTGCAAGACTCCCTGTCTCAAGGCTCCCTGTCTAACGTCCGACGGACAACAGCAAACCAGCCGCCCTCCACCTTCCGCGCGTCGAAGATCATATCGCCCGGTCGAGCGACGCTCCCCTTCTCGCAAAATAAGTTGCCTTTGTAACCAACTCGAATTCGTTAGGTATTCCGCCGGTTGTTACGTACGATCGTTGATCGCCGCATGAGGTCGCCATGATCAAAGAGCCGCAGGAATGTTTGAAGCGAGCCGGTGAATGCGTCCGATTGGCTGAGACCGAAAGCGACCCCGAGTTGCGGGCGTATCTGATTAAGCTCGGATCGTCCTGGGCACAGGCCGCGCGCGAAATGGACGAAGCCAAGTCGCAGGACGCATAGCCTCTCGCTGACGAGAGCCTTCCTACTCGGCCCAGCCACTTTACGAAGACAAGCACTGGCGCGCCTGCGATCGGCGCCGCGATCTGCCTTGCGATACTCCAAGACATTGCGCGATCATTCGGAGACGCGTGCAAAGCTCGCGGTAGAAGACGTTCGGCGTTTTATCCGGAGCTGGCCTTCTTGCCAGTCCTTTTGATTTTCCATCCGCCGCAAAGAGATGTCGCTTACCGGTCCCGACGACGTGGCGAGCCGCGCGAAGCCGTGCAACGAGCAACGGTCGCGATAGGTGACGCCCTACCGTCGATGGAACGACGTTCACTGCTAATGATTCGAGCAGATCAAGGCGTGCGAAGCTCGGCGTCTCGTGAGCTTGGGAAGAAGTGAGCGGCGCGCTGGAGGGAGCCACGCGCTCTGGGACACCGTGCATCCGCGTACACGTGCCGGCACGAGAGCAAGCGGCCTTCCAAAAAGGGAAAGCCGCCGGGTGGGGACCCGGCGGCTCCCGTACGTCGGCGATCGTGTCGGGGGGCTGGGAGTGCGACCGCCGGCGCTAGACTATTAATGTGGTAACTACAGGCGTTGTCCGCCAGAGTGTTCCATATCGGTTGGCCCAGTGTTGGTGCGGCGCGGACCCCAGTGATGGCGCATACCGTCGCCGTCACGTCCACCGCCATCACGTCCGCGGAACCCTTCCCGATCGGTTCCGGTCAGGCGGTTGAGAATCGCAAAACGCCGCTTCTGATTCTCATCGAGGCTCTTGTACAGAGGATCTGTGGCGTCAGCCAATTTCTTCAAGGCCGCACCGGTGTCCGTCAGGGATGTGGCGCGCTGACGCAGGCGTTCGACCGGATCGTCGCTGGACGGGGCGTTGCGCATTGCCGTCCTGCGCTCCATCCGCACCTTGCCGAAATCACGCGCCGCCTGCTCGAAGGCTGGCCAGTTTTTCTCCTGGTCCGGCGTCAGTGTCAGGCCCGCCTTGAGCGCCGCAAGCCGCGCTTCGCCGAACGCGCGCATATCCTCGGTGTTGGGCCGCCAGCGCTGGGCTCCGTCACGGTCACTGCGCTGCTGCGCGTAAACGAGCGAGGTGCCGGCGATCGCGAGTGTTGCTGTTCCGGCGACGATGGCTTTCCACATGGGCATTTCCCCTTCAGTCACCTTACGATGGACGCGAGTACAGAGGGAAAGGAGCGGCGTATCAAGTTAAAGTTCGGTTAGGTAACGAACGCGGAACGCAAGACTAGATAACGTTTTCGCGAGCAAGATTACGGGTTTGCCATATTAGTTGAATCGCTTCTTCTATGGCCGCGAGCTGCTGACCTTGCCCGCAGCGCGGGCACGTCCCGCGAGGGACGCGCCCGTTTCTTCACGGTCGCTCAGCCGACATCGGTCGAATGCAGACGCCGCGCCGGCAACAGCGGCTCCGCCGAACCCTTTTGGCGCCGGGACAGGAGCTTGTTGAGGGCACCGAGATAAGCCTTGGCGGAGGCGACCAGCGTGTCCGGATCCGCACCCTTGGCGGTGACCGATCTGCCGCTCTCGGCAAGCCGTACCGAAACCTCGGCCTGTGCATCGGTGCCCTGGGTGACCGCGTGCACCTGGTAGAGCTCGAGCACCGCCTCGTGCGGAATCAGCGCCTTGATGCAGTTGAAGGTCGCATCGACCGGCCCGTTGCCGGTCGACTGCACCGTGTGGTGGCGGCCGTCGATATCGAGCGTCGCGGTGGCCGATTGCGGCCCGACCGTACCGGCGATCACGGTGAGACTGACCAGCTTCACCCGGTTCTGCGCGTGCGCGATTTCCTCGTCGACCAGCGCCTCGAGGTCCTCGTCGTAGATGTGCTTCTTCTTGTCGGCGAGCGCCTTGAAGCGGACAAAGGCGTCCTCGAGCTGGTTACCGGACAGGCGATAGCCCATCTCCTCGAGCTTGTGCACGAAGGCATGGCGGCCGGAATGCTTGCCCATGACCAGCGACGTCTGCTTCACGCCCACGGTCTCCGGCGTCATGATTTCGTAGGTCTGTGTGTGCTTGAGCATGCCGTCCTGGTGGATGCCGGACTCGTGCGCGAACGCGTTGCGTCCGACGATCGCCTTGTTGTACTGCACCGGGAACGAGGTGGCGGCCGCCACCAGCTTCGATGCGCGCGTGAGCATCGTGCTGTCCACGTTGGTCCAGTACGGCATCACGTCGTTGCGCACCTTCATCGCCATCACCACCTCCTCGAGCGCGGCGTTGCCGGCGCGCTCGCCGATGCCGTTGATGGTGCATTCGATCTGGCGGATGCCGGCGCGGACGCCGGCGAGCGAGTTCGCGACGGCCATGCCGAGATCGTCGTGGCAATGCGCGGAGAAGCGCGCCTTGTCGGCGTTCGGCACGCGCTCGTGCAACATCCTGATGAGCGCGAAATACTCTTCCGGCACGGTGTAGCCGACGGTGTCGGGGATGTTGATCGTGGTGGCGCCGGCATTGATCGCCGCTTCGACGCAGCGGCAGAGGAAGTCGTGCTCGGTACGAGTGCCGTCCTCGCTCGACCATTCCACGTCGTCGGTGTAGTTGCGCGCGCGGGTGACCTGCGCGATCACCATCTCGTAGACCTCCTGCGGCTCCTTCTGGAGCTTGTATTTCATGTGCACCGGCGACGTGGACAGGAAGGTGTGGATGCGGCTGCGCTTGGCGGGCTTGATCGCCTCGGCGCAACGGTCGATGTCCTTGAACGCGGCGCGCGACAGTCCGCAAACGACCGCGTTCTTCGTGCGCTTGGCGATCTCATTCACCGCGGCGAAGTCGCCCTCCGATGCGACCGGAAAACCGGCCTCGATGATGTCGACGCCCATCTGGTCGAGCAGCTCGGCGACTTCGAGCTTTTCCTCGTGGGTCATGGTGGCGCCCGGACACTGTTCGCCGTCGCGCAAGGTGGTGTCGAAGATGACGACGCGGTCCTTCTCGGACTTCGCTGGGGTGTTCATACGTGGTCCTTCTCGTCGGTTGGCGCCCTCTCGGTTCGGGCGCCGGCGCGTTTTCGGGCTAAGGGGTTACCGGTCAGCCATCGGAAAACACGCCACTTGAAGAGGTGGAGCGCGCAAACCGGTTCCCACTTTTGCTGAGCGCGCTCTGGTTCCGTCCTTCGGTGCCCCCTGAGCGCCCAGGCGTAAACGCCCAGCCGGCCCTCAGGGGAGGGTAAGGAGCAGAAGGCCGCCGAGAATCAGGGCAGCGCCGGGCCGGGGCTGAGCCCCCCGGGTCATCGCGCGGAAATCACGGCGCGTCGGCATCACATTCGCCCTCGGCATGGTCACGCAAGGCACGGCACAATCGCGGCCGCGGCTTTCCTATATGTGACCGCCGCCTTTCTAGCGGAAGAGCGGTCCGCTTCGCAAGATCGAATCCGGTTGGCGGCAGTCCAGCGAAAGTTACTTCGCGCGGCATCGTCCCTTCGCGCTAAACCCTTGCAAGGCCGGCGATCTTGTCGGGAGGCTGGCTGTCCTCGCGATCATGCCAGGACAGCACTGCTGACCTTTTACGGACCCGACCGACAGCTCGGCGCCCTCGGTCGCGTAACGCGCGTAACGAAAATTACGGATGTGCATCTGAGGCCTGCGGCGGCTCGCCCGTGAGCCGATCGCCCGCCCGCTATTTGCTGACCACCGCGGTCACGTCGATCTCGAGCAACATGCCCGGAATTGCGAGCGCACTGATCACTAGAAAGGTGTTGGCTGGGATCGGCCCGTCGCCATACGCCTCGCGCCGGCACTTGGCCACGTCGGCCTGGAAGCGCACGTCGGTGACGTACACGACCTGTTTCACCGCATCGGCCAAGGACGCTCCATACGCGGCCAGCAGGCGTTTGATCTTGTCGTATGCGTATCGGCACTGCTCGTAGGGGTTACCCGGATGCAGGATGGGGGCGCTTGCTCCCGCCGCGCCGTGCTCATCTTCCGCGCCGATGCCGGCCAGATAGATGGTTTTGCCTGGGCCGTTGACGGTGACAACCTCGCTGAACCGACCCTTCGTCCATTCCGAGGGGTTGTAGCGCCGGACCTCCAGGCCCTGGGCCAGCACCGCGGTCTGCGCGGCGACCGTTGCAACAATGAGAGCGGCTGAGAATCTGGCGACGGACGACATGTTTCTCCTCGTGGGTCTGAATGGCTGCAGTCCGAGATGCCGATACGATATACGTGGCGTCTCGTCATCGTCCCTTGGGCTTCGACGTTTGTTTGGTTGCATCCGCGGGCGCGCCCCCTTCGGCCTCGAGCGCTGCGCGCACCTGTTCGAGCTCCTTGAGCGCCGCGCCCTCGACCTTCGGGAAATGAAGATCGAGGCTGTCCAATGTCTCGATCATCGCGCGTGCCACCACCAGACGGGCGAACCATTTGCGATCGGCCGGCACCATGTACCACGGCGCGGGCTCGCGACTGGTGCCGCGCAGCGTATCCTCGTAGGCCTTCATGTATTCGTCCCAGAGCTTGCGCTCGGCAATGTCGTTCTTGGAGAACTTCCAGCGTTTGGCGGGCTCCTCCAGCCGCTCCAGCAGACGTTGGCGCTGCTCCTCCCTGGAGACGTGGAGAAAGAACTTGAGCACGACCACTCCATTGCGGGCGAGATGGCGCTCGAATTTGCGGATATCCTGGAAGCGTTCCTTCCAGATGTTCTTGCCGACCAGCTGGGGCGGGATTTTCTGCCGCTCCAGCAGTTCGGGATGCACGCGCACGACCAAGGTCTCCTCGTAGTGCGAGCGGTTGAAGATGCCGATCCGTCGTCGCTCCGGGACGCGGACCGCCGCGCGCCAGAGAAAATCGTGCGCGAGATCCTCCTCGCTCGGCGCCTTGAACGCGTGCACGTTGCAGCCCTGCGGGTTGAGACCCGTCATGACATGCTCGATCACGCCATCCTTGCCGGCGGCATCCATCCCCTGCAGCACGACCAGCAGCGCCCAGCGGCCGTCGGTATAGAGGCGCTGCTGCAGCTCGCCGAGGCGCTTGAGGTCGTCCGCGAGCATCGCCTGGGCGTCGTCCTTGTCGTGCCCGCCGGTGTCCGCGGGATCGAACGCCGCGAGGCGGAAACCGTCGGGATCGTCAATGCGTAACCGTTTGAGAAGTTTCGACGGGGTCATGACGCCTCCTCCGAAGCCCGACTCCAGACGTGGGTAAGGAACGCCGTGACGAACGGCGGCATCATCGGGTCGAAGTCGGCGGGGCTCCGCACAATGCGGACACCGGCGAGCTCGGGCTGCGCTTCCCGGGCGAGATGCGCGAGAATGCGCGCGCGAAGGGCGGCAGCGGTCGCGCGCGCATGCAGCGTCTTCACCTGCGCAATGCGGGGTCCCGCCAGCACCGTGATCCAGCCCGGTTCCGCCTCGAAGTCGTCGGGTGTAAGCCCGGTCTCCTCCCCGACCTCGCGCACAACATTGCGTGCGAGGTCGACACGGGCGCCGTCGACGTCGTTCAAGTCCGGCAGCCCGGCAGGAAAATAGATTCGTCCCGGATTCGAAGTGTGTGCGCCCATGACACCGAGGACGAAGCCGCCGTCGCTACCGCGCAACGCTCCCATGGCAAAACAGTTCTTTACGCATGGGTCCGGCGAATCCCACTGGCGCCACGCCAGCATACTGGCGAAATCGGTCTCGAAATACGCCCCGTGAAACACCGGAGCCTTGATGGCATGCCGGTGCAGCATCAGCACGCGGCCGTTCCAGAGCGCCGGGTTGGCCCGCCGCAGCGCGTCAAAATGCGCCGCAATCTCGTCCCGCCTTTGGTCCGCGAACGGCCACGGCCGCGGTGACAGGACCAGTTCGAGCCGCTCGACGGGTACGATCGTCATCTCGGTCATGCGCGGTTCCCAAGCGCCTTCGGCAGACTCCGCGGCAGCGACCAACCCGAGGGGATCATGCCTCGATCGTTCCCTCGGTCACGACGACGGCGTCGCCGCCGATCGAAGCGGAGAGAACTCGCCCTGCCTCGACCACCGCGACCAGCCGCATCAGGCTCGGCCGACCCATCTCGTAGCCCTGCTCGATGGTGACGGGATGTGTTCCGTCGGACAAGTGCGAAGCGAGCAAGCCGGCAAACGCTGCGGCCGCGGAGCCGGTGGCGGGATCTTCCGGGACGCCCATGCCAGGCGCGAACATGCGGGCGTGGAAACTATGCCCGGGCTCGACGGTCTGGCGGCAGACGACATAGGCCGCGCCACCCGCGCCAAAGGCGCTGTCGAAGCTGGCGGGGTCAGGCCTGCAACGCTCGACCGCGGCAAGCGAGGTTAGGGGTACGAATGTGAAGGGCATCCCGGCCGACCAGCGCGCCGGGCGGAACTCGCCGATGTCGGCCGCCGCAAGCCCCAGCGACATGGCGATGATCGCATCGTCCGGTGCTGGTTCGACCTCGGCCGGCAGTTGCGGAATGGTGAAGGCGGCACGACCGCCATCATTCGCAGTCGTTTCGAGCGTGCAACGCACCGGGCCGATCCCCTCCTCCAGCACGATCTCGCGCCCCATGACGCCGCCGTCGCGCAGGCCGAGCAGCACCGCCGTGCCGACCGTCGGATGGCCGGCAAACGGCAGCTCGCGGCGCGGCGTAAAGATACGAATGCGGGCGCGATGAGTGGGATCGCTGGGTGGAAAGATGAACACAGTCTCGGGGTGATTGAACTCGTGCGCAATGGTCTGCATGGTGCCGGTATCGAGACGCTCGGCGTCGAGCACGACCGCGAGCGGATTGCCGGCAAAGCGGCGGTTGGTGAATACGTCAAGCGTGACGAAACGCCGGCGCATGAAGTCTCCTCATCGTCCCTTGTTGCGAAGTGCGATCCCCCTTCGCCGTGCAATTGCGCCTCGACATCATATCCGATGGGCGACGAAAACCTCGCTTGGGGTCACCAATTCGTCCTGAGCTTCGACCAGCAGCATCTCGCTGGCGCCGGCTTCGGCGGTACGGTCGAGGATGCCGAAGATCGACGATCCGGCCAGCGACATGGCCTCAGCCACCGCGCCGGTGCTGAGGTAATGCGCGAAAAACAGGGCGGCGATGGCATCGCCTGCGCCGTTCACAACGACGGGCAGCAAAGGCGTGCGCAGCCGGCAGCGATCGCTCCCGTCGGATACCACCAGGTCGAGACAATCTGCGGGCGTGTCGTCGGTACGCACCGAGGTCACGAGCACCACGCGCGGCCCGCAGGCATGGACCGCATCGATGGCCACACCCAGATCGGCCATGCTCATGCTCGGCCGGCCCACCAGGTAGTCGAGTTCGAACTGATTGGGCGTGACGACGTCGGCGATGGGAAGCATGCGCTCCTTGATGAATTCGGGAATGCCGCGGCGCACGAACACCCCCTGGCTGACATCCCCGATCACCGGATCGCAGCAATAGCGCGCGGCGGGATTTGCACCCTTCACCCGTGCCACCGACTCGACCACGGCCTCGCCGGTATCGGGGGAGCCCAGATACCCGGAGATCACCCCATCGCATTCGCCCAGCACGCCACGCTCCTCAATTCCCTGCACCACCAGGCGGATCGTCGCGGCGCTGAAGACGCGGCCGCGCCAGGCGCCATAGCCGGGGTGATTGGAGAATTGAACCGTCTGCACCGGCCAGACCTCGACGCCGATGCGCTGCAACGGGAACACGGCAGCCGAGTTGCCGACGTGGCCATAGGCAACATGGGATTGGATGGAGAGAATGTTCATGCCCGAGCCGGATAAAACGAGCGCCGCTTATGCACCAACGCTCGTGTGCAAGCGAGCGCAATCAGCACAAGCGCGACTTGAAGTGCCTAAAGCACCCTTTTGGCGTGCCCGCCACGCGGGGGCGAACTTGCCCATCCGACGTGCAGACCTCGCGAGCCATCAGAGGCCTTTGATCAGCCCGGCGTCGATCAGAAGCCGGTTGAAGCGACGCGCTTCCGCCCCGCCCGCACAGGCGTAAAAGAGCCCTTTGCAGCGGTCGAGAATTTGTTTTTGCTCGGCGAACGACGGATCGAGCGGCAGTCCGGCAGCTTCCTGGATGACCAGCGGCAGATAGGGTCCCTCGATCGTGTCGAGCGCCGAGGAGAGA
>Ga0207675_100007392_pt1 | contig 10380 bp, 8 predicted proteins | sample KBSSwiS42_FD_184305 | JGI IMG/M metagenome (GOLD analysis project Ga0207675, IMG submission 184305) | Switchgrass rhizosphere microbial communities from Kellogg Biological Station, Michigan, USA - KBS Switchgrass S4-2 (SPAdes) (version 2) | ecosystem: Host-associated > Plants > Roots >...
GGAGCAGGTTGCGCTGCGAGCCTGCGTTCGCCGCCACCGAGCCAGGTCGAGGCAGTCGGCGGGATCGCTGCTGGAGTCGGCGGCCACGCCTGCGGCGCGGCCAGCCGTGTGGGGGGCGTCTCGCTCAGAGCGTGCGCCAGTCGATGCGACAGGGCCCAGGGCTTGGAGACGGTTGGGTCTTCGTCATCCAATTCCGAGAGCTCTGCTGGCTGAGGCAAAGGCGGTGGCTCTGGCACCGCGGGCGCTCTCTTGACCACCAGAGTAACGGCGCGCGCTGGGCGCTCCGAGGGCGTGCTGCCTGGAGGTCGTGCGCGCGCTGCGTCTGCCGCGTCCTTGTCGAGCGTGTGGCCCTCGGAGACCTTCCGAGCCGAGCGCCGCGCCCTGCCGTGCTCATTGACCCTGACCATCTTTCCCAGTGCCCTCCTCTGCCGTCCGTCGAGCGCACCCCCCAACGCTCAGCCACGAGGCTGGCGATGAGGACGTCATTGCTGTGCGAAATGATAATGGGCAGCTGTGAGAGCAGCGGGGCTAGCCAGTGCCTCGTGGGCCGTGCGCCCGCCCGCTCCTACCTGGTGAGCGCAGCCGTCCCCTCACGGAGGTGTGAATATGGAAATATTCACTGAGCGTCGACGTGATCAAAACCACTAGCCCCGCGGAAACACCGCGGAAATCGCATCAGCCGGGCGCCGCCCTCAGGCGCGCATGGCCTGCACGGGATCCAGGCGAGCGGCGCGCAGCGCTGGCCACAGGCCGCCGAGTAGCCCGACGACTGTCGCACCGGCGACGGAGCCCAAGAGCGCGGTCAGGTCGGGGCGGAAGCGAAAGGCAATCTCCGTATCGGTGGCGAAGTTGACCGCGTTGAAGTCGAGCAGCGGAGTGAGCAACGCCAGTCCCACGCCCACTGCTCCTCCGCCCAGGGCCAGCGCCACGGACTCCAGCAGAAATGCCGCCAGGATGCTGCCGCGCTGGAAGCCGAGCGCGCGCAGCACGCCGATCTCGGTGCGGCGCTGCACGACCGAGGTGTAGGCGACGATCATCGTGCCGAGAATGGCGCCGAGGGAGACGATCAAGGCCTCTGCCGCGCCGAGCAGCGTGACCACTTCCGCCAGGCCCTGCGAGATGCGCGCGTAGTAGCCGCTCTCGCGCTCCACGGCGATGCCTGTCTGTTTGTCGCGCGTGAGCGGCGCCGCAAAATCATCGAAGCGCTCCGCGCTCTCGAGCTCGGCCGTGATCGAGGAATAGCTGCCGGCCATGTCGAGCGCGCTACGCGCAGCCTCCAGGTCGACCCAGACCTCGGACTCGAGCGCGGAGCCGCCGCTCTCGAACACGCCGACGACCTGGATCGGTCGCCCCGCGGCCAGCTCGAGGCTGCCGCCTAGCGTGAGCCCCGCGAAGCGCCCCGCCACTCCACGACCGATGATGGCCTCCGGTGTGCCCGGCTTTGGCGCGCGGCCCGCCACGATCTTCACGCTGGGCCGCAGCTCGAACACGTTGGCGCCGACGCCGCGGATCTGCAGCGTGGAGAAACGATTCTCGTCCTCGGCGCTGGGCAGCATCAGGTGCGAGACGGTCTCTCCCGTGATCAGCGGCTGCCCGCTCGGGTTGCGTTTGATGTGCGGCGCAGCCGCGGCCAGACCGAACACCGACTGCGGCAGATGGGAGCCTTGCTCCGACCATTGGTTTTGCTGCATCACGAGCGCCCGGCTCGGCTTGCCGGCGCTGGCCATGGTGTGACGCATGCCGTTCGCGAGCATGCCGGACGCGGACAGCACGAACACCAGGAGCGCGATGCCGCCCGCGGTGGCGGCGGTCGTCACCCGCCGCGCCCACAGGCTCTTCAACGCGTAGCTCGACAGACGCGGCATGGGTCTTTCTCCAGTGGCAAGCTCAGCTCCGTCACGCGACGTGCCCGAACGACGCTGCGACCTCGTGCCGCACGAGCCGCAGCGCCGGCAAGATGCAGGACGCGATCGCCAGGCTGGTGCCTGCCAGCACCGCCGTCAGCGCCACGCGCGCCGGGATCTCGACCGGCGGGAACTGGAACGCTTCCTGTAGCAGCGGTCCCAGCACGCCTTCGATCAGGGGATACGAGAGCCCCAGGCCGAGCAACGTGCCCGCGAGACCGAGCACCACGGCCTCTCCCGCCACCAGCGTCGTGAGCTGGACCGAGCCGAAGCCGAGCGCTCGCAGCACGGCAAACTCCCGCGCCCGTTCGCGCACGTTCATGGCCAGCGTGTTGGCGAGAATCGAGAGCACGACCAGCAGGATCAAGTAGCTCACCACATCCATGGCCGTGAGCAGCGCGCGAAAGCGCCCGATGTTGGCCGCCGTCTGCACCCGATCCTCCAGCGTCAGCGTGCGCACCGGCGCAGCATCGAAATGCAGGTCGAGAGCCTTGGCGATGCGGCCACCCTGATTCGGCTCGAAGATCTCGGCCGAGACGAAGGTGATCTTGTCGCGCTCCTTGAGCGGCAACATGCGATTGAACGAGGCATAGTGCACCCACAGCGAGCGCTTGGCCCACTCGCCGCCGACGGCCTCGTAGATGCACTGGACGGTATACGCCCACTCGCCCGGCACTTCTCGGCTCTGAAAGATCACCCGGTCGCCGAGCTTCCAGCCGAGCTCTTTGGCCAGGTCCACGCTCACGATCACGGCCTTGTCATCGTGCAGCCAGGCTTCTTTCTGTTCGCGCGGCGCGACCAGCTCGTGATGCATGGCGATGAACGGCTCCGGATCCATCGCGAACGCGGCGAAGAACAGGTTGTCTTTGCCCGGCACCCTGAAGCCCGTCCAGCGCGCGCCGACCGCCTGCTTGATGCCCGGCGTGGCGCGGATCTCGTCCCCGTAGCGCGCCGGCAGCTGCCCGCCCCAGCCCACGCGCGGCTGTGTGATCACGCGGTTGTTCGGCGAATCGCGCACCTGCCTCTCCTGCGCGTCGACGAGCGTGCGTGGGAACACGAACGCGGCCAGCAAGATGGCCACGGTGACCACCGTCATCAGCGTCCTGACGGGCGAGCGAACGGAGTTTCGAAGCACCAGCTGGCTGAAGCGCACCACACCTCTTTACTGGGATGAGCTAGCACGACCGAAGTCGCACGTTGATCAGCGGGCCGAAGGGCGTCGCTCCCTGATCGCAAGTCCCCGATCGTCGCCATGGATATAGCTGAACACTTGACCAGTCACGGCGGCCAGGCTATCCTGGCCGCGTCACCATGCTGAGCTGCCTCCGGATCCGGGATCTCGCCATCATCGACGAGCTGGAGCTCGAGCTCGGTAGCGGCCTGAACGTGCTCACGGGGGAAACGGGCGCCGGCAAGAGCATTCTGGTCAGTGCGCTCGAGCTCGTGCTCGGCGGCAAGGGCCGGCCGGAGCTGGTGCGCAGCGGCGCCAAGGAGGGCGAGGTGGAGGCGCTGTTCGTGCTGCAGGGGGACGCGCGCCTCGGTCGGGAGTTGCGCGAGCTCGATCTCGACGCGGGTGGGGAAGGGGCGGAAGGCGAGCTGGTGGTGCGCCGTGTGCTGTCAGCGAGCGGCCGCACGCGCGGCTTCCTCAACGGGCGGCTCGTGCCCCAGCAGGTGCTGGCGCGGCTCACGCGCGGGCTGACGGACATCTCCTCGCAGCACGAGCACCACACGCTCAGCGATCCGAGCACCCACCTCGGTTACCTCGACTCGTTCGCGCGGGTGAATCCCCTGCGCGAGCGTCTGTCGCGGGCCTACCTGGAGCTGCGCCAGGCTGCGGCGCTGCTCTACGAGTGTGAGGCACGCGGGCGGGACCGTGAGCAGCGGGAATCGCTGCTGCAAGCACAGCTGCAAGAGCTCGAGGACGCCGGCGTGGGAGAAGGCGCCAGCAGGGACGGCGGAGTCCGGGAGGAGGAGCTGGAGCTCGAGCAACGCTGCCGGCGCCTGCGCAGCGTGGAGGCGCTGCTGCGGCTCACGGGAGAAGCGGCAGAGCTACTGTACGAGCGAGACGATTCGCTGGTGGACGGTCTGGCGCAAGCCGGTCGCCGCATCGCCGAGGCGGCGGAGATCGACGTGGCGCTGGCGCCGCTGGCGGCTCAGCTCGAGCTCTTGCGCGGCCAGCTCGGGGACGCGGCGCGGGAGCTCGGTCGGCACGTGCGCGGCACGCGACCCGATCCGGAGGCGCTGCAGCGAGCGGAAGAGCGACTGTATCAGCTCGCCAAGTTGAAGCGCCGCTACGGTGGTAGCCTGGAAGGTGTGCTGGCGCACTTCCTGGCGTGCCAGTCAGAGCTCGAGGCGCTGAGCCGCTACGCCGAAACGAGCGAGGCGCTTTCGCTCGCCCTCGCGCGCTCGCGGGAAACGGCGGAGGCGCTGGCGCGAGAGCTCAGCGCCGAGCGCCGGCAGGCCGCTGGCCGGCTCGGCGCCGCCATCAGCCTGGAGCTCGATTCGCTCGGCATGGGTGGCGCGCGCATCCACGTGTCGCTTCGATCTCTAGGAGGGTCTCTAGGAGGGTCTCTAGGAGCTTCACCGGGAGCTCCTCTAGCCGGAGGCTCTCCAGCAGGAGGTGCCCTGGTGGGGGCGGCTGGGCTGGGCGGCGCGGGTGAGTTCCTGGTCGACGGGGTCCCGTTGTCGGCCGACGGCCTCGAGCGCGCAGAGTTTTTGATCGCCCCGAACCGCGGCGAAGAGGCTCGCTCCCTGCACCGCGTGGCGAGCGGCGGGGAGCTCAGCCGGGCGATGCTGGCCATCAAGTGTGTGCTGGCCGATCTGGGCCCCGCCGGCATGTATGCCTTCGACGAGATCGACACCGGAGTGGGCGGCGCCATGGCGGAGATCATCGGCCGCAAAATCCGCAGCGTGGCCCAGCACCGCCAGGTGCTCTGCATCACGCACCTGCCCCAGATTGCCGTGTTCGCCGACCAGCACTTCAAGGTCGAAAAATTCGTGCGCGAAGAGCGCACCTTGAGCCGTGTGCGGCGCCTCTCCGGCAGAGAGCAGCGAGAAGAGATTGCGCGCATGCTGGGCGGCCTCGAGATCACCGCCAAGACTCGCGCCGCTGCGCGGGAGCTCTTGCATCAAGCGCGGCGCGTGGCCTGAACCGCGCCGGCAAATCAAAACTCGACAATCTTCGGGGGCTCGCTATCGTTGGCGAACCAGCGTCAGTCAGGGGGACATCGTGCGTAAACGAAGGCTAGTGTTGTGGGCATTGGGTGTGGCGGCTTCCGGAGCGTGCCAGAAAGCTCCAGATGCTGCTCCGGCGTTGACGGCCGTTGCGCCGAGCGAGCCCCGTGCCGAGGCTGAACCCGTCGCTGTCACGTCGGCCGCTGCCACGTCCTCGATGGGCGCATACCCCATGTGTGGCGGCCAGCAGGCGGCCAACACCACCGGAGTTGCGGCGACCGGCCCCGTACAGGTCCAGCTCGCCCCTGCGTTTTTGGACGACATGGCCGCTTGCAAAGCGACCGATGGCTTGCCCAAGAGCGCCTTGTCCACTGCCGACGGCAAGATCAACGCCAAGGGGGATTGCGAGTTTCCGAGTGGTGTGAGCTGCCACTACCACTCCGGTTCGGAGTTCATCACCAGAGGCACCGCGCAGCAAACGCCGGGGCAAGGCGAGCTCCACTGCATCGTGCCCAGCGCCGAGGCGAAGAGCCCGAGCGTATATGGCGGCCACGTCACGTGCCGTCAGCGGGCTCAGGGCGAGGTGCACGGCAAGCACGGCAAGCACGAGGTGAAAGCCGGTGCCAGCTGTTCTGCCGCCATCATCGCGGCCATCGAGCCCTGCCAGAGCTTCCGCTGCTGCGAAGATGGGACGCTCACCGGAGCGATTGCTGATCTCATTCGCGATGGCCGCAACGATCTCCGCCCCGACTTTCGCATTTGCGCCGACACCATCGAAGTCGATTGCGATCTGCTCGCCAACTACACGCCGCACACCGCCAACAGCCCCGCCCTCGGCGGCATCGGGGACGCGGTGTTCGCCGTATCCGCGTCCAAAGCGAAGTAGGCGGCACGAGCACGAGACCGGTACGGCGTCGGTTGGTCCGCGGCGATAAGGGGTGGCACGTCGGGATTGCCGCGTCTACGCTGCGCCGCGCATGCCGCCCATTATCGAAGCGTCGGCCGTCAGCAAATCCTTTCGCCAGCACAAACGTTTTCCCGGCGTGCTCGGCGCGCTGAAGAGCCTGTTCACGCAACAGTTCACCGAGGTCATGGCGGTGGACGGGATCTCGTTCGAGATCGGGCGGGGTGAAGCCGTCGGCTACCTGGGCCCCAACGGCGCCGGCAAGTCGACCATGATCAAGATGCTCACGGGCATCCTGTTGCCCACGAGCGGCAGCGTGTGCGTGCTCGGGCGTATCCCGCACGCCGAGCGCTCGAGAAACGCGCGCCAGATCGGCGTCGTGTTCGGCCAGCGCAGCCAGCTCTGGTGGGACTTGCCGCTGGTCGACTCCTTCGAGTTGCACCGCCGCATCTACAAAATACCGGCCGATCGCTATCGCGACAACCTGGCCCGGTTCTCGGAGTTGCTGGCGCTCGGCCCGTTCCTCGAGCGCCCCGTGCGCCAGCTCAGCCTGGGCCAGCGCATGCGCGCCGAGGTGGTGATGGCGCTGCTGCACGACCCACAGATCCTGTTTCTCGACGAGCCCACCATCGGCCTCGACGTGGTCGCCAAGGATGCGGTGCGCCGCTTCCTCCGTGAAGTGAATCGCGAGCGCGGCGTCACCGTGATCCTGACCACACACGACCTGCAGGACATCGAACAGATCTGCCCGCGGCTGATCGTGGTCAACGAAGCCAAGCTTTTGTTTGACGGCCCGCTCTCGCTCTTGCGCTCCGCGCTCGGCTCCAAGCGCCGCCTGAAGCTGGAGTTCGCCGCCGATCCGGGGCCCGTGGAGCTGCCTTACGCGAAGCTCGTGAGCGACGCCGGCGCCCTGAAGCACTACCTGATCGAACGCGAGGACGTCTCGCTCGTGGCGGTTCTCTCTGACCTGCGCGACCGCGCCGACCTCAAGGACCTGTCGCTCGAGGAGCCGAGCATCGAAGAGCTGATCCGCAGCGTCTACGCGGGCGGCGACGCACAGGGCCGCATGTCCGCGGCCCCGCCCCGGGGGGTGTGATGTACGGCGCCGTCGCCCAGAGCGCCTTCCAGACTCAGCTCGCCTACCGCAGCCAGCTCTGGGCGCACATCTTTGGCCAGTTCATTCAAGTCTTCTTCAAGATCGCCATCTGGCAATCCGTATTCGGCAGCCTGGCGCAGGTCGACGGCGTCTCGCTGCCGCAGATGATCACATACGCCGTGCTGGCGGGCACGGTGCTCTCGGCCTGGGAGTGGGCGCGCCTGATCCAGGGCATCGACGTCGCGATCAGCACGGGCGACATCGCAGTGTTTTTGCTCAAGCCCCTCCACTATCCGCTGTACCTGCTGGCGAGCGAGTGCGGCAATCTCTGCTTCCGCGTGGTCGCGATCGTGGTGCCCATCGTGCTCACCGTCGCGCTCAGCTATGGCCTGCTGCCGCCTGCCAGCCTGCTGCACGGTGCGGCGTTCCTGGTGTTCTGGGCGCTGTCGTTCTTGATCCAGTTCTTGCTCTCGCTGCTCTTCGGCCTGCTCGCCTTCTGGCTCATGACCGCCTTCTCGCTCGAGTGGCTGCTGCAGGGCTTGCTGGCGCTGCTCTCGGGCAGCTTCGTGCCGCTCTGGTTCTTTCCGGACAGCGTCACGGCGCTGGTGCGCCATCTGCCGTTCGCCTGGATCGGCTTCTATCCGGTCGCCGTGTATCTGGGAAAACTGACGCCGCCGCAGGTGTTCGCCTACCTGGCACTGGGGGTCGTCTGGGCTGCCATCCTGGGGTCGGGCGTGCTCGTGCTCTGGCGCCGAGCCACCCTGCGCATCACCGTCCAGGGAGGCTGACATGGCGGGCGCGATCGGCTTCATGATCCGGCTCCAGATCAAGACGCGCGTCCAGTACCGCGTCGCCTTCCTGTTGAACCGCCTGGCGCAGATCATCGCCTATGCCAGCGCGTTTTCCGCCATCTGGGTGCTGATCCACAAGTTCGAGACGCTCGCCGGCTGGCGCTGGCCCGAGCTGGCGCTGTTGCTCAGTTTCCAGCTGCTCGGCTACGGCGTGGGCGCAGCGCTCAGCTTCACCCAGATGCGCGACCTCGAAGACAGCGTCCGCTCCGGCCGCTTCGACACCCTGCTGGTCAAGCCCTTCAGCCCCTGGGCGTATCTGGTCTTTTCCGGCCTCAACCTCGGCTACATCGGCCACATCGTGCTCGCCGTCGGCATGCTCGTCTGGAGCCTGAGCGCCGTCGCCATCGACTGGACCCTATTCCGGGCGTCGTACGCGCTGGCGGCTCTCGCGAGCTCCGCTGCCCTGGTCTGCTCGATGCTCACGATGATCGGCGCCTGCGCCTTCGTGCTCACGCGCTCCCGCTACCTGTACTCCATCTTCTTCGGTCTCTGGGAGCTCACCCGCTATCCTTTGAACCTCTTCCCGATCCCGCTGCAGTGGCTCTTGCTCACTGCCATGCCGATGGGGTTCATGAACTACGTGCCCGTTGCGTACTTGCTCGGCAAACCCATCGTGGTCGTGGGCGAGCTGGGCGGAGTGCTCGCCCCGCTCGCCGGACCGCTACTGGTGGGTCTGGCGGTGCTCCAGTGGCGCTACTGCATCCGCAGGTATCAAGGTGCAGGCGGCTGAGCGGGGCTTCATCGGGCAGGTCACGAGGGCAGCTGGCGGGCCCGCGCTCGAGGTGGGGAGCCGCGCCGAAACGGACCGAAGCGCGGGCGGTTGACCCTCGGCATCCGGTTTGGGACATGCGGTGGGCGCCCGACATCGCTCGGTCAGGAAAGATGACTCCGCCGTGACGAGCCATCGGCTTCATTCATGAGCATGATCAGGTGGATGATCATGAAACGCGGCGCTGCGATGCGCGCGCCGGACCGCAAGACACGCCATCGGAGTGACGTTCGAGATGGGGGATGAGCCATTGAGCCAAGCTCGCGGTCGACTCGACTGGGCCAACCTGCTCTTTCTGGTCTTTGCCCACGTCGCGGCGGGGACAGGGGTCTGGTGGGCAGTTTCGCACTTCAATCCGTGGACCATGGTGTTGGCCGGCGTGTGGATGCTGCTGTGCAGCATGAGCATCACGGCAGGGTACCATCGCCTGTTTGCGCACCGCAGCTACGAGGCCGCCCTCTGGCTGCGCTTGCTCGCGTTGCTCTTTGGCGCTGCTTCGGCGCAAAATTCTGCGCTCCGCTGGGTCAGCGACCACCGGGTCCATCACGCGAAGGTGGACCGAGACCAGGACCCGTACAACATCCAGCGTGGGTTCCTCTGGGCGCACATCGGCTGGGTCGTGCACCGAGGTGGGACTGTAGAGCTAAATCATGTCCGCGATCTGCAGCGTGATCCGCTCGCGATGTGGCAGCACCGCCAGTACGTGCCGCTGGCCATCGGGGTCGGCGCTTTGCTGCCGCTGGCGCTCGCGGCGCTCTGGGGAGACGCCCTGGGCGGCCTCTTGATCGCAGGCTTCCTGCGCCTGGTCTGCCAGTACCACGCGACCTTCGCCACCAACTCGCTGGCGCACAGCGTCGGTTCGAAGCCTTACGATCGCTCGACGTCCGCGCGGGACTTCTTCCTCACCGCCCTGTTTACCTTCGGCGAGGGGTACCACAACTTTCACCACCGTTTTCAGAACGACTACCGCAATGGTGTGCGGAGTTGGCACTTCGACCCCACCAAATGGCTCGTCTTTGCGCTGTCTCTGGTCGGCGCAACGCGCAACTTGCGACGTGTGGCGGCAGAAAAGATCGCGCTGGCGCGCGAGCTGGCGAGCATGCCGGGACTGCCCTTGCCGTCGCCGCCTGCGCCGGCCTTCGTCTCAGGGCAACGGACGTAGCCCCTCGCTGCGCACTACCCACGTGCCATCTGCCGGGAACCCCGGCTGCGGAGCGCTCTCGCCATCCCAGCCCGCGGCCATCATGCCCACGGCCAGCAGCAGGCCCCCGTTCGAGGGGAAATACGTCTCCGCAACGCGCCGGAGCTCAGGCTCCGCCGCTGTCGTGTCGAGCTGCAGGCGCGGCGTCATGCCCGAGCTGCCAAACTGAAAGTTGTGCGCGTCGGAGAGCAGAAAGTCGACGGCTCGTCCGGGCTCGTGCAGGCGCGCCGCCGTCATGGCCAGCATCGGAAAATCCCAGCCCCAGGTCTGGCGCAGGTCCCAGGCTTCGACCACCGCTCGAAGCGTCCGCCGCATCGTCTCTCGATCGACCGTCGTGCCGGGTAGGAGCCCGAGCGCGGCGAGGAAGGAGGGATGATCGCGGTTCGGACACTCGCGCGCGGTCCTGCCGTTCGAGCAGGGCGCGCTGCGCGCCAGAGCCCACAGGTCCGGCTGGGACTCGGTGGCGACGTACAGGCCGTCT